>ODAJ012141062.1_pt1 | contig 61202 bp, 47 predicted proteins | sample 1539241 | NCBI WGS metagenome assembly ODAJ01 (sample SAMN02144231, study PRJEB22623) | gut metagenome | biome: sheep rumen | host: Ovis aries | place: New Zealand | reverse complement strand
TGGGTGATTCCCGGAATGCTGTTGTGCATGATTGGTGATTATTGTTTGGGAATTGAGCCAAAGGGAAGTGAAGCAGTATCCGGAATGATTTCTACAGGCTGGCTTACGATAGCAGACTGGAGAATCGCTGTTTCGAATATCGGAGGAATGATTGGTACAGCCTGCTATGCAATTGCTGCTCTGGCGTTTGTTGATTTTCTCAGATTTAAGTACGCGGAGTGCAAGAGCAAGTGGGACAAAGCGTTCATCGGAATGTTTATTGTTGGATTAATCCTTGGTATAATGAGCTTCATGTATTTTCATCTTGCATGCGGAACACTCATTCATAACTATAGTGTGATTTACGATGCTGCAGGTGGGAATACCGATATTGCCGTAAAAATGTGGAATCGGACATATATGGTTCAGGTTGTGCCTTATTGGACCACATTCTTTGCATTTGAACTGACAGTGCTTGTCGGCTGGATCGGAATGGTTTTAAGAGGCACATTCGGAGTTGGGAAAGTATGGATTCTGGCTGCTCCGTTAGTTGTTGCAGGGATTGGATTTCTTATAGAGTTTATCTTTCCCTGGCAGTTTAACGGCTTCTGTTCCGGCTTTGAGAGCATGGGATGGATGATTATGTTTTTCGGCGGAAGGCAGATGATTAAGAAAGAGGTGCAAAAAGATTAATAACCTTTTTTGACAACCAAAAATGTAGTAAAATCAATACTTTGCGGGCGATTTTCTCGCCCGTTTTCATTTTCTTTGTGCAATCCGTAGAAAAATGGCACTTTTCCTGTTTTTGAGGGAAAGAGTATTGCATATGTGTTTTTACAATGTTAAGATTCTTTCACAAGGCGAATTCTATCGCCATCAGGATTCTTACGCCGGGTTCCCGGCACCGGAGATGTTTATCATCCTTTCGGTGTTATTCCTAAATTGAAACAAATAAAAATGGTGTCAAAAGAATAATTCTTATTTATGCTTTGACATAATTATATTATAGGTATAAAATAATTATGAAAGAATTAAGATTTGAGTGGGATGAAGAGAAAAATCGCATAAACAAAGCAAAACACGATGGTATCGATTTTGAAGAGGCATCTACGGTCTTTTATGATGACAATGCAATTATGTTTGATGATCCGGATCATTCGGAAGAAGAATATCGGTTCCTGATTATCGGTATATCCATTAAAAGCAATCTGTGTATTGTTAGCCATTGTTATCGAGGAATTGATGATGACGTAATTCGCATCATATCCGCAAGAAGAGCGACAAACAAAGAACGTCGATTTTATGTGGAATATAACGGAGGATGAAAAAATGAGAAAAGAATATGACATTGAAAAATTGAATCCAAGAAAGAATCCGTATACACGTCAGACCAAGAAACAAATCACTATTTATATCAATAGCGATACAATTGATTATTTTAAAGAGTGTTCAAACGAATCCGGAATTCCCTATCAGACATTGATTAATCTGTATCTTACGGATTGTGCTAAGCACAAAAAACATCTGGAGATGAATTGGAAGTAGGCAAAAACATAGATAGTAATTTTGCCATTCCTATGGTTGACAAATAAAATAAATTATAGTAATCTTTGATAGCGAACAATGATAACTATCAAAGATTACTTTTTTATTTGGATTAAGAAATATGCCGAGAGACAAGTCGTTAAGTCACATAAGAGTCAACAAAGCCATTATGGAGGAGTTCCTTGAAAAAGGGTATGAGGGCGCTTCCATCAGAAGTATCGGAGCCAGAGCCGGTATGACCTCGGCAGGGCTTTACAGACATTACGCAGACAAAGAGGCAATGTTTGAAGCCATGGTACAACCTCTTGTGGATGAAATGAAAAGATGGCTCAAGAATCATACGAATAAGAAGTATGACATTGTTGAAGGAGATTTAACGCAGGAAAATATTTTTGGCGAATCTTTTGTGGACCTGATAAGAGACGTGATTCTGCCGAGAAGAGATGAATTCATTCTTCTTATGACCTGTTCGGGCGGGACAAAATATGAGAATTTTATACATGACATAACGGAGGAGAACCAGAAAGAGTTTCTGGATGCGTTAAAGTACTTAAAAAAGAAAGGCTATCCGGTAAAAGTTGTTACCGAGGAAGAATTGCATATGCTTTTATCCGCGTATCTTACAGCATGCTTTGAACCGATCATTCATGATTACGATGAGGCAAGCATAGAAAAATATCTGAGTATTATACAGGAATTCTTCATGCCGGGGTGGATGAGGATTATGGGAATTAATTAAAGAGCCGCAAGGCTCTTTTTTATTGTCGTAGGCTATCGATTTTAAGTTAGTGATAACTAACTAATAATGAAAAGCCAAACGATAAAAGGATTAAACAGGAAAGTATATATAAAGGAGGACCCACAAATGGGAAAGACAGAAAAATACGATCACATGAAGCTGATTAAGCAGTATGCGGGAGGGCATAAGCATCTGATTACGCTGGGCAGGTTTCTGGCAGCGGTCAGTGCGGTTATGACACTGATTCCGTATTATCTGCTGTGGAGGATTATCCGGATAGCCGTAAACGGAGAGAACCTTGACAGCATTAAAATTCATGCAATTCTTGCGGTATCACTGATTGTAGGCGCGTTACTGGTTTATATCGCAGCGCTCCTTTGTACGCATATTTCCGCGTTCCGTGTACAGGCGAACATGAGAAGCAGTCTGATGCGAAGAATCATTACCTTGCCACTCGGCGTTTTCGATGAGGACGGAACCGGAAAAATCCGCAGAATCGTAAGCGATTCGACTGCGGTAACGGAGACCTATATCGCGCACACACTTGCGGATAAAACGGTTGCTGCGATTACACCTGTAGGACTGTTGGTTCTGGTATTTGCATTTAACTGGAAAATCGGTCTGATTTGTATGATTCCTGCAGTCATTGGTTTTATATGTATGATGTCCATGATGGGAAAAGGTATGCAGCAGAAAATGAAGGAATACCAGGATGCACTTGAAACCATGAGCAGCGAGGCAACCGAGTATGTCAGAGGTGTGCCGGTTGTGAAAACCTTCGGACAGACCGTTCACTCTTTTAAGAGATTTAAGGATTGCATTGACGGATACGGAAAGTGGACAACCGATTATACATTAATGCTCCGTTTCCCGATGATGGGATTTATGACATGTATCAATGCGATTTTTGCATTCCTTGTCATTGCGGCATTTCTTTTCACGAAGAACGGTGTGAACAGTGCGGTAATTTTGAATATTATGTATTACATTATTATCACACCGCTTGTGACGATTGCACTTACGAAGATTGCATACTCCGGAGAGGCGGAGATGAATCTGATTGATGCTTTAAAACGTGTGGATAAAATCATGGAAATCAAGCCTTTGGAAGAGGGAAAAACGAATGAAAGACCTGCGGACTTCGAGATTGAAATCGACAAAGTATCCTTTCGCTATAAAGACGCAACCCGTAATGCACTGAGCGATGTTTCCATTTCCATAAAGTCCGGGGAACATGTGGCGTTTGTCGGTCCGTCCGGCTCCGGTAAAACCACGATGGCGGAACTCATGGTGCGCTTCTTTGATGTAAGCGAAGGAGCAATCAAAATCGGTGGTGTGGATGTGAAGAACATGCCTTCTTCCTATCTGATGCAACAGGTTTCCTTCGTGTTCCAGGACAGCCGTCTGATTAAAAAATCCATTCTGGAGAATGTCCGCATGGGAAAGCCGGATGCGAGTGACGAGGAAGTTATGGAAGCCCTGAAAAAAGCACAGTGCATGGATATTATCGAAAAACTTCCGAACGGAATTCATACGGTAATAGGAGAAAAAGGAACCTATCTGTCCGGTGGAGAACAGCAGAGAATTACGATTGCAAGAGCGGTATTAAAAGACGCACCGATACTGATTCTGGATGAAGCAACCGCGTTTGCGGACCCCGATAACGAAACAAAAGTACAGGCCGCTTTTGATGAAATGTCAAAGGACAAAACACTGGTTATGATTGCACACAGGTTAAGTACCGTAATGAATGCGGACCGGATTTTTGTGATGGATGACGGCAGATGTGTGGAATACGGAACGCATGAGGAACTGATGCAATTGAACGGTTTGTATAGGCGCATGTTTGAGGAGTATTCCAAATCAATTGAATGGAAGGTAGGTGCATAAAATGATTGAAAAATTACAGCATAAATACGCGCTTTCAAGGCAGGGCGCAAAAGATATGATTAAGGCCTGTATCAGTGTGGCGATTGCCAATATTGTTCTGATGATGCCGGCGGGTGTACTTTATATGTTAATCAAAGACCTTTTGAATAACGAACTGACAAAGGACAGAATACCGTTCTATGTAATTGCATCCGTAGTGATTTTGATTCTGATTGCGGTTACCAATTTTATTCAGTATAATGCGACGTTTCTTACCACGTATCGCGAAAGCGGAGTCAGAAGAACGGCAATTGCGGAGAAGCTCAGGAAACTTCCGCTTTCCTATTTCGGAAAGAAAAACATTGCGGATCTTACCACGAATATTATGGGTGACTGTGCGATGATTGAAACCGCATCAAGCCACTGGATTCCCGAACTGATTGGTGCACTTGCTTCTGTAACTTTAGTCGGAATCAGTATGTTTATTTTCTTTGACTGGAGAATGGTGCTGGCAAGCTTCTGGGTAATCCCTGTAGCATTTATCATCGTAATCACCTGCTCCGGTGCGGAAAAAAGAGCGGTGAGAAAGAACCAGGCCGTTAAGCTTGATATGTCGGACGGAATTCAGGAGTGTCTCGAATCCATCCGCGATTTACGTGCAAACAACGCAGAAGAAGCTTATATGGAAGAACTGGATGGAAAGATTAAAAAGGTTGAAAAATACGCGCTGTTTACCGAACTGAAAATGGCAGTCTATGTGAACTCCGCTGCAATCGTGTTAAAGCTTGGCATCGGCACCACAGCGATTATGGGCGGAATTCTTTTTGCGAAAGGTGATATTGATCTGCTTACGTTCTTTATGTTCTTAATGATTGTTTCGAGACTTTATGCACCGATGGAAATTTCTTTGCAGAATTTTGCAGCAATTATTGCGACAGGTATTCAGTGCGAAAGACTGGATGAGGTGCTTTCCCATGAGATACAGACCGGTTCCGATGAATTAAAGGTTGACGGATACGATATTGTTTTTGATCATGTAGGATTCAAATATGCGGATGATACGGATGTTCTTACGGATGTCAGCTTCACAGCAAAACAGGGCGAGGTAACCGCATTAATCGGTCCGTCCGGTGGCGGAAAAACAACCATATCAAGACTTGCCGCCAGATTCTGGGATGTCGGAAGCGGAACCATTACTCTGGGTGGTACGGATATCTCCGGGATTGATCCGGAAACACTGCTTACGAACTATTCCATCGTATTTCAGGATGTAACGCTCTTTAACAATTCCGTAATGGAAAATATCCGAATCGGCAAAAAGGGTGCGACGGACGAAGAGGTTATGGAAGCTGCAAGACTCGCAAACTGTGAAGAGTTTGTTGAATTGTTACCGGATAAGTACAACACGAATATCGGCGAGAACGGAAGCGAATTATCCGGCGGAGAGAGACAGAGAATCTCCATTGCAAGAGCTTTCTTAAAGGATGCACCTGTTATTCTGCTTGACGAGGCAACGGCTTCACTGGATGCGGAGAATGAAACAGCAATTCAGGAAGCACTATCGAGACTGATCCGGAATAAGACCGTTTTGATTATTGCGCACCGTATGAGAACCATTGCAAATGCGGATAAAATCGTAGTATTAAAAGACGGTGTGGTGGCCGAACAGGGAAGCCCCGAATTCTTATCGGGATATGACAGTATTTACAGCCGCATGACGAAACAGCAGCTCGTATCGCAGAACTGGAAAATGTAGTTGTGAGAATAATATTCCGGATTGCAGTGTTATCATGCTACATGATATAATTTTTGTTAGTTATTACTAACAGATAGGGATGGACAGGAGAAAAAATGTTTGACAAACGCCTGATGGCCATGTGTCCGGAAAGTAAAAAGTATATTGTCGGAAATATCGTCTGCCAGTGGACGGAGCTGCTTATGAATGCGCAGATGATTTATATCATAGCGAGGATGATAGGCAGGCTTTATTTAGGTGAGTTAGGAATGTTGGAAACGGTTGTTTCGTCAGTGATTCTTCTTATCGTACTGGCAGTGCGTTTCTTCATGACCCGAAGAACAACTCATATGAGTTATATGGCATCTAAAACCGTAAAGCGGGTCATGAGGGAACAAATCTATAAAAAGATTCTGAGACTCGGAAACACATACAGAGAGCATGTTACCACAGCAGAACTTGTGCAGGAATCCGTCGAAGGGGTGGAGCAGCTCGAAAGTTATTTCGGCCTGTATGTTCCGCAGTTTTTCTATGCCTTTCTGGCACCGGTCACACTTTTTATTATGTTCACGATTGCCGGTGGAATTAAGGTTGCGGCAGTTCTTTTAATCTGTGTTCCTTTGATTCCGGGCGCGATTGTAATGGTTCAGAAAATCGCAAAAAAACTGCTTTCGAAATACTGGGATCAGTATGCAAAGCTCGGAAGTACTTTTCTTGAAAATCTTCAGGGAATGACAACACTGAAAACATATTTGGCCGATGAGTTCAAAAGCAAACAGATGAACAAAGAGTCTGAACTTTTCCGGCGAATTACCATGAAGGTTTTAACCATGCAGCTGAATTCCATTATCATTATGGATTTTTTTGCATACGGCGGCGCGGCGCTTGGAATTCTGCTCGCCTGCAAAGGGTTTGCCGACGGTAATATCACACTTCAAAGTACTGTCTTTATGATTCTTCTTTCCGCGGAATTCTTTCTTCCCATGAGAAAACTCGGAAGCTATTTTCATGTGGCTATGAACGGAATGGCCGCAAGCGACCGCATTTTTAAATTTTTAAATGTGGAAGAGCCAGATGAGAAAACAAAGATTCTTTCGGATAATAATCTTGAAATTACTTTAGATCATGTATCCTTTTCTTACGATGATGAGAAAGAGGTTCTTTCGGACGTTTCTTTCCGAATCGGAGAAGGAATGTTTACGGGAATTGTCGGAGAGAGCGGAAGCGGCAAATCCACTGTTGCGTCTCTGCTCATGGGCAGAAATACAGTGAAAGAAGGGACGGTTTGCATCGGAGGAATAAATGTCGGAGAGATTAACGAGGACAATCTTTTTAAGCACTTAAATTATGTTGGTCTTAATACAACATTTTTTAAAGGGAGCATTCGGGAAAATCTTCTTTTGGCAAATCGAAATGCAAGTGACGAAGAACTGTGGAATGTACTGGAGAAGTGTAACATTGCGGATTTCCTTAAGTCGGAAAAGGGCTTGGATACATTGCTTGCCGAGAATGCGGGAAATCTTTCGGGAGGACAAAAACAGCGCCTTGCACTTGCGAGATCCATACTGCATAATCCGGACGTTTTCATTTTTGATGAAGCAACGAGCAATATTGATATCGAAAGCGAAGAAATCATTCTGAATGTAATCAAAGAACTTGCCAGAACGAAAACCGTAATTATGATTACACACAGACTGATGAATGTAATGGATGCAGACTGTGTAATCTGTATGGAAGGCGGAAGATGTGCCGGATGTGGAACGCATTTTGAACTTCTGGATTCCTGCGGGGAATATCAAAGACTCTGGAATACACAGAAAGAACTCGAATCGTTCGGAAGGGAGGCTGTTTTATGAAAAAACAAAGTAAAATAACAGTTCTTCTTCGAATGATTAAACTTGTGCGCCCTCTGACGGGATTCATGATTCTGGCTGTTTTCTTAGGGACAATGGGATTTTTAACGGCAGAGTTTATTACGATACTCGGCGGAGTAGCGGTTACAAAAGCTCTGGGTGGAAATATTCCTTTGAGCCTGAAGACAATCTTTATCCTGTTGCCGGTTTTTGCGATTTTGAGGGCCATATTCAGATTATCCGAACAAAGAACCAATCATTATATCGCTTTTACGCTCCTTGCAATTATCAGAGACAAAGTATTCAGGGCACTTCGTAAACTTTGCCCTGCAAAGCTGGAAGGTCGCGATAAAGGTGATTTGATTTCACTGATCACATCGGATGTCGAACTTCTGGAAGTGTTCTATGCACATACGATTTCGCCGATATGCATTGCCATTGTAACGGAATTATTAATGTGTATTTTTATCGGCAGTTTCCATCCGCTTCTCGGAGTTGTAGCTTTGATTTCTTATCTGTGCGTTGGAGTGCTTCTTCCGGTGATTATTTCGAAAAGAAGCGGTACGATGGGGGACGAGCTTCGTGCCATGTCGGGAGAACTGTCTGCGCATATGCTTGAAAATATCCGGAATATTGACGATACCATGCAGTATGCCTATGGGGAAGTCAGGCTTAAAGAAATAGGTGAGAAAACGGAAGAATTATCCCGCAAGCAGGGCTTGTTAAGTAAGCTTACCGGAACCAATATGGCGTTAGCCAATACTATGATTTTGATTTCGGATATTGTGATGTTAGCGGTTTGCGCATTACTTTATCAAAGCGGAAGAATTGATTTTACAGGATTTTTGATTCCGCTGATTGCATTGATGTCTTCCTTCGGACCGGTAACTGCACTGGCGGCTTTGGGAACAACACTTCAGAGTACGGTTGCATCGGGTGCAAGAGTCCTTGCGGTCATTGATGAAATACCGGTTACGGAAGATATAACGGGAAAAGAAAAGTCGGAGTTTAGTGGAGTTGAAGTGAAAAATGTTACGTTTGGTTATGAAACATATGAAACAAAAATGAACGCCGGATATGATCATGATAAAGAGATTTTGAAGGATGTATCCCTTAACGTCAATTCCAACCGGATTATCGGAATTGTCGGAAAGAGCGGATGCGGAAAGTCCACGCTTCTTAAACTGTTGATGCGTTTCTGGAAGGTAAAAGAAGGAGAGATTTCAATATCCGGTAAAAGTATTGAAGAAATCAATACCGATAATCTTCGAGAAATGGAAAGTTATATGACGCAGGAAACACAACTCTTTAAAGACACCATAGGCAATAATGTCCGCATCGGGAAACTGGACGCGACGGATGAAGAGGTTGTGGAGGCTTGTAAGAGAGCGTCGATTCATGATTTTATCATGACACTTCCAAAGGGCTATGAAACAGAAGTCGGAGAACTCGGAAGCACCCTTTCCGGTGGAGAGAGACAGAGAATCGGACTTGCAAGGGCATTTCTTCATGATGCTCCTTTTATACTGCTTGACGAACCTACCAGTAATCTGGACAGCTTAAACGAGGCGGTTGTATTAAAATCACTGAAAGAATCCGCAAAAGAGAAGACGGTTCTTTTGGTTTCTCACCGACAGTCCACTATGCGAATCGCGGATGAGGTAATCACAATGGACGGCGGTCGTTTTTCATAAAGGAGATGCAGATAATGGATGGAATATTGCTGGGAAGCAAAACCAGCTATGAAAGTATTTATTGTATATGTGGCACATAAAAAAACTGAAATAGATAAGATGAAGTTATAACGAAATCTAATGAAAAACTAAAGGCCGAAGATATGTGAAATGTGGCTGACAGAACGCGTTTTCCCATCACCCAAACTGTGTTCCAAGGTGTGTTCTGAAGGATGCAAAAACCTCAGACCTCCTATTTTACTAGGTTTGCGGGATTTCAAAAAACTTTCGATTCCCATCACCTGCTTCGTTAACATCCAGACTGATAAAATCAACCGAAAGCTGGTTCGTGTGGATTATATGAAAGCACACTCCAAATCAGGAAAAAGAATTATCGATCTCAGCGATTACGCAGTAAAAGTATTAAATGAGCTGAAAGCATTAACCGGAGACAGGTTTTATGTTTTGAACTCAGCGGGGAATAACCCCATTTCGGAAAATAACTTCAATAGCAATTTGAAGAAATACTGTAAGAAATGCGGAATCCCCTATTATTCTTCTCATAAAATCCGTTTTTATCAGTGTAGCAGGATGTATGAGCTGCAAATCGACGAGAAAGATATTCAAGCAGAAATGGGGCATTCCACACTGGAAATGACCAGGCATTACGACAGACGCCGTTCTAAACGCTTTACAGATGAGAAGGCTAATTTGGTCTTTGGAAGGTAGAAAGGCGCCTAAATAAGCCTGTATGTGTGTCAGGTGTGTTCTGAGAACACAGCAGAACACAGTGTGTTCTAAAATGAGAAATCCCCAAAGTCGCTCAGTGAGTGGCTTTGGGGCAATAAAAAAGAGCAGGTGATGGGAATCGAACCCACGTATTCAGCTTGGAAGGCTGATGTTCTACCATTGAACCACACCTGCATGATATGAAATTACTCGAGGTGACAGGATTCGAACCTGCGACCCCCTGGTCCCAAACCAGGTGCTCTAGCCAAACTGAGCCACACCTCGCTTGGATCGGCATCTCGTTTTCGTGACGCAAGTATGATTATATTAAAGTGTTCTTTTTTTGTCAACAATTATTTGTCGAAACTGCTCGCGCTCTTGAAAAAAAATGCCAAATCGCTATAATAAAGAGGGAATGTTTTGCGGGATTGGAACCCGCATATGAAGGAGGAACTATGAAAAGAAAACTGATCGCGGTCATTACGATGATTTGTGTGGCCGCTTCTTTAAGCGCCTGCAACATCAGCAAAAACTCATCGGTAATTACGCAGGTCCCTTCGGGAAATGTCAATCCCGAACCGGTGACATCTGAAGTTCAGGATCCTATCGGTCAGGGAGGAGAGAACGCACAGGGCGGTCTTACCTATAATTTTGAAGCACATAACCCCAACGAATGGCAGGCTGCTTACAAAGCCTTCCTTGAGGGCGGCACCTATGATGACGGTGATTATGAAGATATTGTCAGCGCCGGATATTATTTCCTTGCGGACATTGACGATACACTCGGAAGCAACATTCCGGAACTCTGTATCCGTACCGGACAAGGAGAGGCAGCCTATGTACTGAATGTCTACAGCTACAATCCCGTCGGCAAAACCGTTGACCTGATTGTAAACAAGGACGAAATCGGTGCAGGTCATTCCACTTTCTATGTGGGATTAAACGGCGACTTATACCGTTACTACGGACAGATGGGCTATCTTCAGGTAGACCATATCCAGTTAGACAGCGGTAAAGTTTCTTACGAAACCATTTTCGAAGAAGATATCAACAGCAATCCCGATAAAGGTTATACATCCATGTCCGAGATTCTCGGAGAGGAGACGGAGCCTGTTCTGACGGCACCGTTTAACAACTATGCGGCCTTAATCTGGTATCTCAATCTCCCCGTTGAAACGGCAAGCATGATGGACGGTAAGGCAGCCGATCTTGCTTTTTCGGAAGTTTTATCCGGAAACGAGGATGTTTATGCCTGCGGTGATGAATACTACACCGGCAAAAAGGGACTGTTAAAATTAAGCGATCTTTTGGAAGCCGGCGGAATGAGCAAGTATGATAACAGCACGACTTATGATATCAACATGTACTGTTATACCGATGCCAACTTTGACGGACTTTCGGAGATTATGCTTCGCTTAATCGGCAGCAATCCGGAGAATCCCGGAGCCGATACCTTTGCATTTATTCTGTTAAGTTTCCAGGAAGGTCAGGTTTATGCTTATGTTATGCCGGATCTAACCATGGACGGCAAAGTAATCGTTTGCGAATATTCCGTATATCATAACTGGTATTTCGAGTCCTATGACTATTTTACCGGCATCGTATTCGACAAGGATGTAGTTCTTTCCATCAATACGGACAACAATCCCAAGGCACAGCGCCCTTATGTAGGCGGCGAGCCGACCTGGGAAGTTTATGATGCGAGCATCGGATACTAAAAGTAAGAAACGAAACGGAGAATACACATGTTTTATGCACTTCAGGCAGTGGCAGCGGCGGCGTCGCTTTATACGACGGAGTTCTATCAGAATATACTGAACTGGGACGCGGGAATTTTACTCTGGGTTCAGGAGAACTTAAGAAATGACGTGCTGACACCGATCATGAAAGTGATCACCCACAGCGTTGACGGCGGAATCTTCTGGATTCTTCTGACCGTATTGTTACTGATTATTCCCAAAACCAGGAAAATGGGTCTTTGTTCGATGATTGCACTTGCATGCTCATTACTTGTATGCAATCTGGCATTAAAAAACATTTTCGAAAGAATCCGCCCGTACGAAGTGATTGCAGGACTGGAACTGATTGTGGAGAAGGCCGATGACCCTTCCTTCCCTTCGGGACATACCTGTGCGTCTTTTGCATCGAGCGTGGCACTTTTGTTTGCGGCAGAGAAAAAACAGAGAATCTTTGCAATCGTGGCGGTGATATATGCATTTTTGGTAGGATTTACACGAATTTATGTGGGAATCCATTATCCTACAGATGTAATCGCAGCAGCATTTGTCGCAACGGCGTTTGCAATTCCCGCGGCGATTTTCGGAAAAAAACTGTATGATTTTTTGGCGGCGAAATTTATGAAAAAGAAAGCCGACAAGAAATAGACGGAAGCGTAATGTACTGATTCACATTTCGTACAGGGGGAAACGAAATGGATATCACGGTTAAGTATACGGAAGAAGAACAGAAAAGATTCGATGAAGTCTTTCGCATGAAGGAACATGTGAGAGGACTTGAAAACGAGCTGTTTTTGCTGGGACGGGAAATGAAAGATCACACCGTTGAGAACCACGTGGAATCGGTTTCTCCCGTTGTGTATCTTTTGATTGCCACCGCAAATGTCGTATTGTTCTGCGCGGACATGATTATCGGAAACTGGAGTGCCATGTTCTCCCTGGCAATTGCGTTTGCAGCCTGTACACCGGTTCTCGCCATCATTTTTCTGGTTCTGTTTTTTGTAAAATTACGCAAATACATTTACCAGACATCCAAAGATCCCGCTGTCTGGGAAAAAGCTCAGGCAAAAGGTATTTCCAATTATTACGCGGAAGAAAAACGAATTCGTGAAAGTTACGAGAAAGTGCGTAATGAACTGGAAAACCAGAAGGCAATTTATCTTGCAAAGCAGGATGAGCTGGATATGTTTGTGGCTCAGAAGTCCCGTGAAAATGCATTGAAACAGGAAGAGATTGTAAAGCATTTAAAAGAAGCGGATGCCACAAGAAAGAAGGCCGAAGCGGCGGCCGAAGGCGAGGGCGAAGCCGTAAAAAAACCTATTACGATAGAAGTTCAGGAGCCGTTAGCGCGGTATGAAGAAGAAAGAAACAAATCAGACAAATCAAATAACTGAAACAACCGAGACAACTAAGACTGCTAAGACAAAGAAGCATAAAGTCAAAGAAGCTCCGAAGCCGAAAGTCAGAATGACGAAGGAGCAAAAGAAGGCATATATCAAACACAGACTGAAGACGAATATCAGAATCATGCCGTTTCTGGCACCGAGCCTGATAGGTGTTTTATTATTTTATCTGGTTCCGTACTGTGTTGTTATTTTTTATACCTTTGTTGACAATCCGATCACACTGGAATTCGTTGGGTTTTCGAATTTAATCGATGTAATCACGAACCCTTCTTTTTTGCTTGCGTCGTGGAACACGGTGAAGTTTTCCTTAATAGCGGTACCGCTCGCCGTGATACTTTCCCTTCTGCTGGCACTCTTGCTGGATCATAAAATCCCCTTTGCAAGTCAGTTCCGTACATCCTTTTTAAGTCCCATGGTTGTGCCTGTTGCATCCGTGGTGCTGGTTTTTCAGGTTATATTTGATTATAACGGTGTTGCCAATGTCGCAGTCCGTTTCTTCGGAGGCGGCCGTGTTGACTGGCTAAAATCCGGTTTCGGACTCTATGTCGTTATGCTTTTGTTTTTATGGAAAAACTTAGGCTATAACATGATTCTTTTCTTGGGCGCACTCGGAACGATTCCGAAAGACTGTCTGGAGGCGGCTTATCTTGATACGACGTCGACGTGGAAGATTTTCTGGTCCATCAAAATCCGGTATCTTTCCCCGACCATCCTCTTTGTAACCATTATTTCGATTATTAACTCGTTTAAGGTGTTCCGTGAGGTATATATGCTAACCGGCGCGCACCCTTATGAGAGTGTCTATATTCTGCAGCACTATATGAACAACAAGTTCGAAAGCATGGATTACCAGCAGCTTTCCGCGGCGGCCGTGATTATGTCGATTGTCATGGGCGGTGCGATTTTTGCTATGTATGTTGCGGAGAATAAATTTGGACAGGATATGGAAGAATGAAACGGATTTCAGACATGGATGCCGGTCCTGTTCGCAAGAACAAAGTCGGACCGCGAATCAAAAAAGTATTTATCGTTATTGCAGCGACCATCTGTATGGTTTTCTTTCTGCTGCCTACGGTTTTAACATTTACGAATTCCTTTATGTCGGCAACGGAAATCAAGGCCAATTACGGTAAGGTTTTTGCAACAAACGAAAAGGGCGGTAAGGTGTATATCGGTGAAACCGTGAAGTTAAAACTGATTCCCGACATGGTGTCGTTTGAACAGTATAAAACGGTACTTTTCAAAAGCCCCGATTACCTGTTCAAATTCTGGAATTCACTGATTTACGCACTGCCGATTGCCATTGTGCAGATTCTGCTGGCACTGGGCGCATCCTATGCGTTTGTGCGGCTGGAAGGGCGGTGGAAATATGTACTGTTCTTCATCTATATCATGATTTGTCTGATGCCTTATCAGGTAACGCTGGTTCCGAACTACCTCGTGACGAACTGGCTGAACTTAATCAATACCAGATGGGCAATCTGGCTTCCGGGTATTACGTCCCCGTTCGCGGTTTATCTTCTGACCAAGAGCATGAAACGTATTCCGAAGGCCTTATATGAAGCGGCGAAGGTGGACGGCGCGAGCGAGTGGACAATTTTTACAAAGGTTGTTATGCCATTGGTAAAGAGTACCGCTTTCTCAGTCGGAATTCTGATTTTCATCGATTACTGGAACATGGTGGAACAGCCGCTGATTCTTTTAAAAGATGACAAACTGCAACCGTTAAGTATTTTCCTGTCAAGGATTAACGAAGGGGAAATCGGCCTTGCCTTTGCGGTAGCCGTAATCTATATGGTTCCCTGCGTACTGACATTCTTGTACGGAGAAGATTATCTGGTTGAAGGCATTACCACACAGGGCGGTGTGAAGGGATAGAAGAAGGAGACGATATGAGCGAATTAAACAACAAAATCGAAAAACAGGAAGAGAAAACCGGCAAAAAAAGGGACATCATCAAAAATATCGCCATTATATTTCTGGCAGTGATGCTGGTGCTGACCTTTTTCTCCAACACGATTATGAATTATTCCCTGCCGCAGGTTTCCACGGAACAGATTATGAACGGAACCATTAAGAATCAGGTGCGCGGCAAAGGTATCATAGAGGTTGTGGATCCCTACAATGTGGTAGTGGAAGAGACCAGAACCGTTTCTTCCGTGCGTGTGCAGGAAGGTGACTATGTCAATGAAGGCGATGTGATTTATACGCTTAAAGGGGAAGAGAGTGAGGAGCTGGAAGAGGCTAAGAAAGCGCTTGAAGAGGCCGAACTGGCTTATAAAAAAGGACTGTTGAGTGGCGACATCTCTCCACAGGCTGAAGATGTTGATTTGGAAACCGTGAAAAGAACGATTGCTGCTTTTAATGCAACAATTGATGCGGCAGATAATGAAATCCAGAATCATTCAGCTAAATTAAATGAGTATAAACGTCAGCTTACGGAATTGGGCAAGAGCTCTACTACAGATAAATGGGAAGTAGAAAAGGTAAAGGCAGATAAAAGGATTCAGGATGCAGATGCAAGAATAGATGCCGCTCAGAAGAAGTTTGATGATGCGAATGAAATACTAAAAACGGATCCGGATTCAGAGGCAGAAAAGAAAAGGCAGTATCATCGCGATAACAGAGATGAAGCAAGTAATCGGATGACGACTTGTCTCCCGATAGAAAACGAATATCAGGCGGCCATTGCGGCAGGAAGTGAACCGACAGCTGAACAGAAGGCAGGACATGAGTCATATGAGGCTGCGGTAAAGGACTATGAGGCTGCTTTAAAGGTTATTGAGGAGGACGAAAAGGCATTTAAACAGGCGCCAAAGGAAAAAGAGGCTGCCGAAAAAGAAAAAGAGGCTGCACAAAAAGAGAAGGATTCTGCACAGAAAGCATACAATGAGGCCAAGTATCAAATTGAATTATTGACGGCACAGGGGGCAACGGACAGCAATCAGGCAAAGAGAAATGAACTCAATGCCGCTATCGAATACGAGGAAGGAATGGTAAAGGTTGCAGAAGAAAAGAAAACCCTGACTGAGGCAAAGAGAGATGAATACAAAGACGAAGTTTTGGGAAAAGTGTCTGCAGTCGCTAAAGTTGAGGAAATACTGGATCTCCAGGAGAAAGTAGAAAAACTTCAAAAGAAAGCTCTTGGTGGTGAAATCACATCTCCTGTAACAGGAAGAATAATCTCTCTTAGTAAATCTTCCGGAGAGAAGGTTGAAGCCAAGGATACCGTTGCCACCATTCAGGTGGAAGGCAAGGGATATCAGTGCACGTTAACCGCTGATGCAAAGCAGGCGAAGACCGTTAAGGTCGGAGACGAAGTGAAGATAGAGGATTATTACTACTACAATGTAACGGCGAAACTCGTGAACATTCTGCCCGACAAGTCCGATCCGAAGAACAAAAGATCTCTTGTTTTCGAACTCGAAGGCGATGACTTATATGAAGGCGGAAGCATTTCCCTCGCGGTAGGCGAGAGCAATTCCCGCTATGATCTGACCATTCCGAAGAGTGCACTCGGAAAGGATAACAAAGGCGATTATATTCTTGTTCTGGTACCGAAGCAGGTGCCTTTCGGAACCAGATACATTGCAAAACGTGTGGAAGTTACCTCCATCCTTGCAACGGACGATTCCAGAGCAGCCATTGAGGCGGAAGTGGATTCCTGGGGTACATACGTAATTACCAATGCCACAAGACCGGTCAACCCCGGTGAACAGGTAAGACTTGCCGAGGAGAAAAACTAAGCAGAAATGAAACCCGGAAAGAAGCGAAAACTTAATATTCCAAGGGTTATCATGGCCGGTGCGGGTCTTGTTACATTAACCATAATCGGAATTCTGGGGCTGGTTCTTTCTGCCGCAAAACGCGGTCTGCCGGAACAGCAGCTTGCAAGAAGATGGTCGGAAAAAAACGATTTTGCACAGAATACCATTCTGATTTCACCTACGCAGGAAGTGCATTCGGATACCATCAATGCCCTTCGTTACGAGATAGAAAGTCTCTACAAGGAGAAAAATACGGAGGCAAGTTTTCATCCCGAAGAAGGAAACCCGAACCTGATCGATGCATATGCGGCATTTACCCATGTGATGCTTTCAACGGATCGCGGCAGCGGAACGTATGATGCGGTTGCCGTGGGAGGCGATTTTTTCCTCTTTCATCCCGTGCGTCTGATCAGCGGAAACTATTTTTCCGAAAGTGACAGGCTGCAGGATTATGTTCTGCTGGATGAGGAAACGGCCTGGAATTTATTCGGAAGCCCGGACGTGGCCGGCATGAAAGTGCATTTTGGCGAAATGGATCTGGTGGTTGCCGGTGTTTATGAAAGAAAGCAGGGTAAAATCGATAACCTGGCAGCAGGCGGCAACGAACCGAGGGTTTTCATATCCTACCGTATGGCGAAGGAAGCGGGCCTGGAACCCGGAATCTCCGTATATGAGCTGCTTTCACCGAATCCGATTCCGCAGTTTGCCAATTCTTTGATTAAAGAAATCAAAGTTTTCCCGTCGGATGATCTGGTCTATGTGGAAAATTCCGCAAGATTCTCCTACAAGCATTATTACGATCTTTTAGGTCAGCGAAAAAGCAGGGAAATGCGGCTGGATGACATTCCCTATCCTTACTGGGAGAATGTCGCAAGGTACCGCGAAGGAAGGCTGATGTACGTGGCCCTGTGGCAGTGGATTCTTGCCGGAGCGCTTTTCCTGGCGGTATTTATCAATCTGATGTGGTTTGTGACCACACATAAACTCACCAAGGAAAGTTTCGAGAAATTCGCCGATAAAATGGACGAAAAGCGCCGCGCAAAGAAAACGAAGCAGATTAAACTCGGTGAGGACCGGGAGTTTGTGGACGAACTTGAACCGATTGACGATACGGAGCCGATCCGTTATGTCGATCCGGAAAGCAATAAGAATAAAAAGACCGTGCCGGATGCGATAGCGGACGAACCCATTGCGGATGTAACGCCGATCGGTGCGGCTGAAGAAGTTTCCGGGGCAGTAACCGGTGAAATGCAAGACGGTGTCACAGAAGAAACCGCCGTCGAAGAACCCGACACCATTAATTATGAGTATGAGGAGGATGAATCGTATGAAGGCTGATGTGGCAGTTTTCCTGGCAGACGGATTCGAAGAAGTCGAAGCGCTTACCGTATCCGATATTTTAAGACGCGCAAAAGTGGATATCAAACTGGTATCCGTGAAAGATACAAAAGAAGTGGAAAGTTCCCGCAACGTAAAAGTGATAGCGGATGCCACCTTCGACGAGATGGATTTCTCCGATACGGAAATTCTGGTGCTCCCGGGAGGAATGCCGGGTACCAACAACTTACAGGCATACAAGCCGCTTGAGGAACTTGTGGTTTCCTTTGCAAACGAAGGAAAGACGGTTGCAGCCATCTGTGCGGCTCCGAAGATTCTTGGCGCACTCGGCCTGTTAAAAGGACGCAAGGCATGCTGCCATCCCGGTTTTGAGCAGGAGCTGATCGGTGCGGACGTGATTATGGACCGCCCTGCGGTACTGGACGGAAACATCATCACCGGCCGGTCCATGGGCTGCGCGATTCCGTTCGGTCTTACCGTTCTCGGTGCATTAAAAGGTGCCGGGGCAGCAGCGGAAATGGCTGAAAAAATCGTATGGATGCCTATTGAATACAATGATATCGGTTAATTTCCCACAGGAGAGAATATGTTTCTGACCAGCAACTCCGGTCTCGGGGTAAAAGAAAAAACCGGTCATTTAAAACAGCTTGCCGATTACAGGGAGAATACGCTTAGAAAGCATCCCGAGCTTCGCTCCCTTTTTATCGAGATGACCGGCAAATGTAACGAACACTGCAGACACTGCGGCAGCAACTGCGGTGATTTCGAGGAAGTAAATCCGTTAACGGCGCAGGAGATCATGGATTTTTTAGACCGCGTAAAGCGGGATTTCGGCACCGATAAACTCCGTCTTTGCATCACGGGCGGGGAACCCCTTCTTCGCAGGGATTTCTTTGAAATCATGAATTATGCAAAGAAGCTTGGTTTTAAATGGGGAATGACATCAAACGGTACCCTCATCACCGACGAAGTTGCCGAAAAGTTAAGACAGGCAGGCATGAGAACCGTCTCCGTTAGTCTTGACGGATTAAAAGAATATCACGAGTGGTTCCGCCAATCTCCCGGAAGCTACGAAAAGACCGTAAAAGGCATCCGTGCTCTTTTGGAAAACGGCGGTTTTGAACATGTACAGATTACAACGGTCATCACCCATAAAAATATCGGTGACCTTGAGAAAATGTATAAAGAATTCGGAAAAATCGGCGTGAAATCCTGGCGCGTAATCAATATCGAGCCCATCGGCCGCGCAAAAGAACAGCAGGAACTGATTCTTTCGAAAGAAGAGTATCGAAAACTTTTTGATTTTATCCGCGAATATCGCTTTAAGGGGCCCATGGAGGTCTGCTACGGCTGCAGTCACTTTCTGGGAGAAGAATATGAGCGGGAAGTGCGTAAATGGTATTTTCTCTGCAACGCGGGTGTCTACGTGGCATCCGTTATGTATAACGGCGACATTACGGCCTGTCTCGACATCGAAAGAAGGCCGGAACTGGTGCAGGGAAACATCCGGACGGACGATTTTAAAAAGGTTTGGGAGGAAAAATTCGACATTTACCGCACGGACTGGCGTAAAACAGGGAAGTGCGCCGATTGCGAACATTATTCTTTCTGCGCCGGAGATGCTTTTCATTCATGGAATTTCGATGAAATGGAGCCAAATCTCTGTTTTAAGGGAATTCTTTTCTAAAAAGCAAAAATTCTATGGATAATTCGCACAAAATTTGGTATAATATCAGTGCTTTTATTAGCAAAATTGAGAATAAAGATAGATTCATGATTGGAGAAGGTTATGGAAATTTCTGAACTCAAAAAAATGTGTTTAAACTGCATGCACATGACGAAGGAAGATGAATTCTGTCCGGTATGCGGAAAACCGAAACGCGGGGTTAAAAGCTATGGGGAAGCTCTGGAGCCCGGTACCATTCTGAATGGTAAGTTCTTAATCGGTAATATTCTCGGTATGGGTAACTTCGGTATTACCTATATCGGTTTTGATATGTTGCTTGAGTACCGCGTAGCGGTTAAGGAATTCTTCCCGTCTGACATGGTGGAGCGTGCGGAAGACGGATCTCTTCGTGTTACGGAGGAATCTTCCGAAGAAGAGTATGAAGAAGAACTGAAATCCTATCTGCGTGAGGCACGTGTGCTGGCGCAGTTCTCCAAATATCCCGGTATTGTTTCCATCAAGGAACTTTTTTATGCCAATAACTGCGGATATATGATCATGGAATTCTTAGAGGGCGGTACCCTGCGTCGTTTCATTGATAACAACGGCGGCAGACTGCCTGTTGAGAAAGCTCTTTCCTTAATGGAGCCCGTAATTCACTCCATGGAGGAAATTCACAAGTCCGGTCTGATTCACCGTGACATTTCTCCGGAAAACATTATGCTGGACGTTGACGGTTCCATTAAGGTAATCGACTTCGGCGCCACCAAGAAATTAAATAACAAAACCGGTCAGATTTATTTCGGTAAATTCGGTTATGCACCTCTTGAGCAGATGCTGGGCGAGGGCCAGGGACCGTGGACCGACGTTTACGGAATCTGTGCAACTCTGTATTGCATGATTACCGGCGATATCCCGACGGATGCTTATCAGAGAAGTCAGGGCGAACCTTTGATTCCGATTGAAGACTTCGGCGTTCCCATGGATCAGCGTATTGTGGATGCGATCACCAAGGGACTTTCCATGGATCCGAAGGATCGTCAGCAGGATATGGGTCAGCTGGCAAGATCTCTTTACGGCGTGAAAGTAACGAACCAGAATACCGGAGAAATCGAGCAGGTGATTTTCCCCACCTTTGACGAATCCATGCTGTATGACAGAAAGAATCAGAGAATCTGGTTCGGTCATTATCCCATGAACGAAGTAGTGGGCGCAAACCTTACCACGGATATTATTTATGCCAATTACGATATGCAGGACTGTGCCGTAGTCGGTGAGACCAAGTATAAGAGATTCCGTTCTCTGGACGGTCTTATGAGCAAAGACTACAAGAACAAGAATCTTGCGAAATTAAAAGAGGACAGCCGGAAATACCGCGTGTTCGAATTCTCGGAGATTCCCTGGGTTATTTTACAGCACAGCGGAAATAAAATGATTATCCAGTCCGAATACATTCTCGATTATCAGATGTTTGATGAGAGAGATTATATCGACATGAGTGAACGTGAAGTATTAAAGACAAGAACCGGTATCAGCTGGGAAACCAGCCGTATCCGTGAGTGGCTGAACCGCGATTTTCTGCACACCGCATTTACGGAATCCGAGCAGAAGAGAATTATGATCCGCGAGGTAATTACGCCGATTTCCTCCTTTACGGATGAAGTGACGTACGACCGTGTGTTCCTTCCTTCCGTGGATGAAGTCAACAGCGGCTTCGGAAATAAGACCGTTCGCGGCGGTAACGGCTTGAAAGTAAACGATAAATCCGGCCCGAACATGATCAGTCAGTACGCGGCCGCTCAGAAAGTAGATGAATCACTTCCTCTCGGATACGGACTTCGTACCAGAGGTTCCATCAATCAGGCAAGAGGCACCTTCTCCTACGGAGAAAGCTGCGACGGTCAGTGCATTCAGAATAACAATCTGAAAAACTGGCGTGTTGATATGCCGATGGGCATCCGTCCGATTATTCAGGTGGATGTAAATGAGATCATGGAAATCGAATAATGAGGGTTATTTATGAGTACGTATGTAATCAGTGATATACACGGACAATATAAATCCTTCGTCAAGATGCTTGATCTCATTCGCTTCAGTAAGGATGATACCCTTTACGTGCTGGGTGATGTGATAGACAGAGGCCCGGACGGCATTAAGATTCTTCAGCATCTGATGAAAATGAAAAATGCCGAACTGTTTATGGGAAATCATGAGCTTCTGATGCTCGATGCCTTAAAGAACGAATTTGAAATCCAGAACAAGAACCGCACGGATACGGATGATATCGATATCTGGCTGGATCCCTGCAACGGCGGACTTTCCACCTACAACGCATTCAAGGCGCTGCCGGCTGCAAAGAAGCAGAAGATTCTGGAATATTTAAAGGATACCTGGGTAGCAAAGAAGGTTACCGTCGGTAAGAAAAAATACTATCTTGCGCATGCATACTGCACAAAGGTAAAATTTGACGACGGCATTAAATTCATGGATCTGCCTTACAACGACACCTACAAGGTAGTCTGGACCAGTATCTACGACTTCCGTTATCAGGATATTGTGGGAGAGAAATTATTCCCGAATAAGAAATATACCTATATCCACGGACACACGTTTACTCAGCGCTTAGACTGCGTTGACAAGTACGGACGCGGACTGGTTTATCAAAACGATGATTTTCTGGGATACCGGATTTATAACATCGACTGCGGAATGGCACTTCGAAACAAGGCAAGTCAGCTCGGATGTTTAAGACTCGAGGATGAGAGAAGATTCTACGTTTATCTGGAAGACGGACTGCTTGAGTGACAAATCGCTTGAGTAACAATTCGTAATCGAAAAAATAAAAGAAAGAGTTTCCTTCCCGGGAAACTCTTTTTTATGTCCATCCTCCGTCCAGAGTGATAATCTGTCCGGTTAGATAGGAAGTAGCCTGCGAAAGCAGGTAGACTGTATCGGCCACCTCATCCGGAGTGCCCGGACGACCGGCCGGAATCTCCTCGAAGAGGTCTTTTTTTTCTTCATCGGAAAGATGGGCATTCATTTCGGTATCGATATAGCCGCAGGCAATTGCGTTGACGGAAATTCCGCTCGGGGCAACTTCCCTGGCAAGAGCCTTTGTAAAAGCCTGTAAACCGCCTTTGGAAGCGGAGTAGGCAACTTCCGTCGAGGCACCCGTATTGCCCCAGACAGAGGAGATATTGATGATGGAACCCCGTCCTGAGGCAATCATGGAAGGCAAAACTCCTCTGGATGTATAAAATGCAGAACTTAAATTGGTATCAATGACTTTTTTCCAGTCCTCATCGGACATATCCTGCAAAAGACCGACATAGGAAATACCGGCATTGTTAATCAGAAGATCGATGTGTACGCCGTCCGATTTTAATTTATCAAAGAGGGCGGATACGGAAGGCCCGTCGGAAACATCCACACATTCAACGCGGGGCGTAACCCTGTATCTTGTGATGAGTTCATCTTTTAAATCGGTCATTTTACCCGCGGATTTATGGTATAAAAGGATGCAGTTCCAGCCTTCGGATGCAAATCTTCGGGCAAGGGCGGAACCGATTCCGCCGGAGGCTCCTGTTATCATGACCGTTTTATTCATAGGTTATTCTCCTGATTGTTAAATCACGATTTAATACTCTAAACCACAGATTTTAAAGCCATCTGCGGTGCGTTTGCAATAGAAGCGGCACTCGGTAATCATCTCTTTTTCCTGTGTACCGTAGAGCAACAACATCTGGTTGACATTCATCTGGCAGTAGAAGTGATCTTCATCGTACGGATTGAACTCGATAATCTCGCATTCCTCACTCTTAATCCTGTGCCAGGGATAATACTGTCTTGAGGTTCCGTACTCAACCATCTGCAGGTAATTGGTGCCCGGCATGAAGTAAGGAGAGGCGGCAGCCTGGGTTGCATCGTTTGCCACATAGTGGATGTATGCAAGGGAGGCTTTTTCCATGAAGGCCTTCATTTCTTCTTCTTTTTCCGCGGAGACGGTGAAAGGAACTTTGTACATGCCAAGCGAGGAATCGAAGGCAGGCTTGATCTTTGTACCGTCCGAAGATACCGCTTCCACGGTGGCTTCTTCATAGAGTCCTTTGATTAAATAGGTTTTGATTTCGGGTAAAACGACATCGTCCTTAAAATATTCTTCCCCCTTTGCCTTCTCGGAGTTATAGGCATAGGAGGCGGAAACATCGTGCCCGTTTACGGTCACTTTGTATCCGGAAGGGCATCTGAAACGGACTTCATGCTGCGCGTCCGTGTAAAATTCAAACAATTCCGCTTCCCAGACAGGCAGTTTGTAGGGCCTGGTCTGAGTCTCGGATTTCTTTAATTTTAATTTTGCAACGATGTAGCGGTCTGCGGTGATGTAGTATTCGGGAGAATCCGGAGTGTAATCGGAGGTTTTGGAGAAGGCAATGCTTTTTCCTTCGACTAATGAGGACATATGGTGATAAAGGTTCTCCTCGGTCTCAAACTCGGTGATTGCGGGCTTCTCCGTCTGGAGATTGTGTATGGAAGCCATATCGTTTTTTACGACCATGGAAACAATTTTCTCCGCCACATGCTCGGGCAGGGAAGCCTGGTATTCGGCTTCGTAACTTGTCAGATACTGGTAGAATTTGCCGTCGAACAAAACCACGGCCAGAATCAGAAAGAAGAACCAGATTCCGATGAAAACCCAGAAAGGATTGATATGCCGGATCCGTTTGTCTTCGGAAAGAGGAACAATTTCGGGGGAACGGTATTCGCCCATTCTCAGTCCCTCCTTTCCACAATGAAGGCCGTGGGAATTTTACGGTTACGCATGGTGCAGCTCGAAACGACTTCTTCGTCGTTATATACCATGGAGGAAGACATACCGCCGTCAAGATTCGCTGCGTTGACGGCACCGAATTTCTCCATTTCGGTAACAAGATCGGCCATGGAAGCGCCGAGGGAATACGTCTGTCTGCCTTCGATTACGAGCAGTAAAACCGCACCGTCCGCACGCTGTCCGATGGCGGAACGGGGATTCAGTCCCGAGCCGGAACCGGCCATGGCAGCGGATTTGCCGTTTACAATCAGGGCGGGACCGAAGGTTACGGCATCACGCATTCCGAGGGACTGCGCGTAGCCGACGCTCATGCGGCCTACCACAAGTACGTCATCCTTTGTAAAACCGTAGATATCATATACACTTCCGGGATCGCCCATGCGGAGCACGCCTTCGGAGAAAACCACACCCTGGGGCTGTCCGCCGGTACCGATACCGGCTTCGTCATCATATTTACCGCCGTTGATTCCGCCAACGGCATTGTATTTTTTCACGATTTCCGGAAGGGTAAGTCCCGGAGCGCCGATGCCGTAAGTATCAATGGTTCCGACTATTACGCGGGAGGGATCGAAAACGACCATCATTTTACCGCGATAGGTCGGACCGTGCACTTCATAAATGGTAATGCCGTCGCCGTCCGGATCCTCGGGATTCTCAGCCTGTTCCTCCCCGCCGTTTGCATCGGCATCATCATGTTGTGCAATCTGAATCAGAGAAGTATTGGTAACTTCCTTAAATTCCTGCGTGCTGTTGCTTGCCATGATGGCCTTGACCTGATCTTCGGAAAGATACAGATCCACCAAAACACCTCCGACACTGGATTCCTTGGCGGATGCCACAAACAGGTCACGGAATCTGGGAGAGGGTCCCAGGTGAATAAAATACAAAAGCACGAAGAAACCCGCCAGAACCACCACTACGGTGCCTCCGAGCCACAGCAATATAGACAAAGCTATACGGGCTATTTTGTTGATTTTTTTGCGTTTCTTTTTCTTCATTTCTATCCATTAATATGCTATTTCGCATTCATTCCATCGTATCATACCATATTTAGTGGTTTTGTACAACAAAGAATGAGAAATACCACTAGAAATATGAGTGCACTTTTGGTCATATTACACATAAATAGTGACAAAATGATTAAAATGAAGTAAAATACAAATGAATTCAAAAAGGGGTTCCGCACAGATGTCAAGCACATTTGCGGAATGTTTCGGAGGTCTGGATGTCCAATCTGAAGCACTATATTGAGGGGATAAAAAACGGAGAAGGTTTTTTTGACGAAGCCTTCAAGTTAAATGTTATTTTAAATGCGCTTTGCATCATACATGCGGTATATGCGATTGTATTATTTGCGTTCGGCTACAGCTTCCTTGGGGCGTATGCCGTCGGAACGGCGGTTTTCTATCAGCTGCTTCGTATTCTGATACAGAAAGGCGCTTATCGGACCATTATCATTCTTTCCATTGCGGAAGTCTGGATTTTCAGTTCGATCAATGAGATTTATCTTGGAAGGGCATGCAGTTTTGCCTTCCTGATTCTGGGAACCATACCGGGAGTGTTCTATTTTGCACTGACCTGGAATATCTATAAAAACAAAGAGCTGGTGAGTTTTCTTTTTTCGCTGGCTGCGATGGTGATTTATTCCGGCCTTTACGCTTATGACGTAATCAATCCGAAATCCATTCTGCCGATTAAGAGGTACATGGAAATCGTACTGACCGGATACAATTATCTGGTTGCATTCTTTGTCATTATCGGATTTTTAATGCTTCTTCACTGGGATATGGCGCAGAAAACCACGTCGCTTTCCCATAAAAACGTGGCGCTGAACGTGGAAGCAAACCGCGATCCGCTGACCGCGTTATACAACCGCCGTTTTATGGACCAGAAACTGGAAGAGAAGATGGAACTTCTCCAGGCGGAAGGCCGTATCTTCGGTCTGATTCTCTGTGATATTGATAATTTTAAAAAGGTTAACGATACATTCGGACATGAGTCCGGCGATGATGTTCTGGTGAATGCGGGACGTGTGCTGATGAGCGGTCTTCGTGAGAATGACGTTGTCTGCCGCTGGGGCGGTGAGGAATTCTTAATCGCCATCGACGGCAACAAGAAAATTACCCAGGATGTTGCGGAACGTATCCGTGTCATGATTGAGGACATGGTTGTTGTTTCCCATGGCTATTCCATCAAGATTACGATGACCTTCGGCGTGTGCGAATCCACTCCGGGATTTTCGATTGACAAGCTTGTGGGAATCGCAGATGAGCGCCTCTATAAAGGAAAACAGAACGGTAAAAACCAGGTTGTTACGGAATAAATCAGGAAGCATTTTCGGACCGGCCGTTTTACTGCCGGTCCGATTTATCTGTCCGGACAGTGAAAGAACAGGTCCGGAAAGGAAATACAGGGAGAAAATGAAAAACGTTCGAAGCGTTGAGGAGCGCTTCGTATGAAGAGGGAAATCAAGGGGAAAAAGTTATGAGGAAGACAAATCTTAAGGTATCCGCAAATTCACAGTCTGCGAAGTCGCAGCTATCCCTGCGTAAAAGAATCAGAGAAACACTTGCCATGGCACTGAGTCTGTTAATGGTCTTCAGTGTTGTTGGTATGCCGCTGGAAGCAGTTGCAAAGGACTACACGGAAGAAAGCGTCGGCAGCCTGAAGGAAGGCACATATTACTGGGAAGGAGATACACTGACATTTCCGTCGGACAGTACTGCGGCAAAATGTTATCTTGTCAGCAGAGGCATAGATGCTGCAATGCCGGAAACATACATGACAGAAGATTTGTCAGGAGAGAGACTGACAGCTACCGGAGATTATTTCAAGAATCCCGTCATTACATTCAAACATCGTGATGCCGACTCTTTTCCGGCATTTGTAAAGAGGAATACGCTTTCCGTATACAGACTGCAGTCCGTAACGCATGACTATGATGATATACTGACCTTTTATTGTACCTATGGTTTTCACATCGACTATCAGGATGACAATGTGACAGACACCTTCTGTGTCGCCAGTGCCCCCGGTTACGATATTCAGTTTGTTTCGAACGATGCTGCTCCTACGGTTGCAGCAGATCCGGAACGGGGTGATTTGCTCGGATGGTCCACTGTTTCGGATTATGACGGGACGGAAGGACTCTTCTTTAAAGCCGGAGAAACTATTTCATTTTTGGTTTTGGGAGATTCGAACGATACTTCCGCATTTGATACTTCCGCAATCGGGACGGTTTCTTCCGGTGTTATGAAGTTGTATCCGGTATACAGCCTTACGGAGTCCGAGGGAACCATGGAAGTTACAATGTCGGACTATAAAGAAGCAAATGCTTCGGATGTTTCGAATCCAGCCCCGACCGGATATACGGGTTCCGACAGAACTTTCAGCTGGAAGTATTACGAAACGGATAAAGATGGAGCCGTACTGGATGAAACGAAGTACACCACAGCTCCTCCGACTTCCGCCGGATATTATCTGGTAGTGGTTACCGCGGAAAAAACAGATCCTGTATTAAATGACGACGGTCTGATCGAAAGCTTCGGATATCCCGAAGAAACCGCATCTGCATCTTTTACGGTAACGGGTGTTCAGGATGGTATCGTTTTCAATCCGGAGAATAAAACCGCATATTTTAAGGCCTTTGGACATACCATGCTGGTAGAAGACCTGGTAACCGGTATCAAAGGCGGAGCAACACTGCATTTCCAGCTGGACATGGGCGGATCTGTTATAGGACTTCAAAAGGACCAGTATGTTGATGAAGCGGTGAGTTCCACCAAAATCAAAATCTACACGGACGCTACGGATTTATACGAGGCCTATGAAAGCGACTGGTACAGCCTCCCTATTGTTTACTGTGAATGGCCGGAAGAAGCATGCACGATCGAAGGTACCAAAGTCGAAGGCGTTACGTTAAACGGCATGGATGTTTACAACGGAGCCGTAAAGGTGATTCCGCCGGAAGGGTATGTCATCATTAACGATTATGATATTCGCAATCATGACGGCTATGATTTTCCACGCGGCGTTTTCGTAAGAGAATCCGACGGTGCGGAAACCGCATGGGGAGATTATTTCGAAGAAGGCATATGGATTGATATCGACAGTCCCGAGATTCGTCCGGAGACTCTTACACTGGATGGCACAGAATCCGGGGAAGAAATCGGAGCAACCGCTACGTTCGCAGCAAAAGAAGTTAAGTTCGATGTGGATGACAACCATTATGATGTATATGATTATTCGGATGATCCCGAGTACTTCGGGGATGATCCCATTGAGATCATAAGTTATCCGTCTTTAGTATCCGTTACCGTTGACGGGGAAGCGCTTGCACTTACGGATAATGCACTGGCTCATGTAAAACTTACCAACAATACGCCGAAGGCAAAAACTTTTACGGTAGTTGCAACGGATATTGCAAATCACAAAACGACCTGGAAAATCACCCTGGATCCCGAACTGGAAACAGCACCGGATCCCGCATATACTCTGGAAGGAACACAGGGAAAGAACAATTATTTCATCTCCGGGGACATCACCATTAAGCCTGCGGACGGATACACCATTTCCGCTACTCCGGAAGATCCGGACAGTTTTACGGATGAAATCGAATATGATGAAGAAATCGAAGAAGTATGGCTGTATCATACCGAGACCGGTAAATATACCGAAGCCGTACCTTTCGAAGAAGACGTATTAATCGATACACAGGCACCGGAAATCGGTGATGCCGTGGATGAAGAGGAGAATGAAGTTACGTTATCCGACGGTGCCGAACTGGAAGTACGCAGCCTGCACTTTACGGTGGAAGATGATCAGATTCTGAATTCCGTAACCCTGAATGGAACCGCACTTTCCCTTGTGGACGGCGTTGCCGACGTAAAACTTTATGCATCCAAAGAAGATACGGCATATGAACTGATTGCCGAAGACAAAGCCGGTCTTACAAAGAAGATAACCTTTACAATCAAAGCATCCGACGTTGCAGCATCCGGTAAAGCAGTCGCCGTGGAAGGCCTTGTTTATGACGGGTCTTCTCAGGAACTGGTAACGGCACAGGATGTTGAGAACGGTGCTATTATGTACAGCTTCACCAAGGACGGAGAGTATTCCGAAACCGTTCCGACCAAAGAGGCAGCAGGTACCTATACCGTCTGGTATAAGATTGTCGGAGACGAAGAAGAACTTAACGGAGACGCACATGCCGCATATGCGGATACGGAACCGGCATCCGTAAAGGTGACGATTGCTCAGAAAGAAATCAGTCTCGTATGGAGTAATACGGCATTCACTTATGATAAGCAGTCCCATTGTCCCACTGTCGTTCCCGGCGGCGTAGTGGACGGAGATATCTGTAATCTGACCGTAGAAGGTGGACAGGTAAGTGCAGGTACATATGAGGCCGAAGTGACGGCACTTTCCAATACAAATTACAAGCTCCCGGAAAATGTTACGGTAAGTTTCACCATCGCTGCACGCGAAGCGGTTTTATACTGGAGCAATACGGAGTTTACCTATGACGGAGAGCAGCACGTTGCAAAGGCAGTTGTCAGCAACCTGCTGGAGGGAGATATCTGCAGCGTAACCGTAAGCGGTGGTAAGACGGATGCCGGTACTTATACGGCTACGGCAACTGAACTGAGTAACGGAAATTATGCATTACCGGATGAAGTAACGGCTTCCTTTACCATAGCGGGGAAGACGGTCGGATTCGTCTGGGCGAATACATCGTTTGTATATGACGGAGAGGAGCATTGTCCTACAGTAACCGTGACGGGACTGGTCGGAAACGATACCTGCACAGCAACGGTAACGGGTGCTGCAATTACAGCCGGAACCCATACGGCTACCGTAACGGCACTTTCCAATCCGAACTACATTCTTCCGGAGAAAGTAACCACAGAATTTACCATTGAAAAAACCGGTACGGTAATCACCAAAGATCCGGCAACCATAACCGGTTTGATTTATAACGGAACCGCACAGACGCTGGTGGAAGCCGGCGAAGTGGAAGGCGGAAAACTCCAGTATTGCCTTACCATAGGCGGTGAGTACAAAGACGAAATTCCGACTGCAACCGATGCAAAGAAATATACGGTTTATTACAAAGCAGTTGCCACGGATGGCAATTATCAGTCGGATGGATCCAAAATCTTCAGTGTGGAAGTTACCATTAGTCAGAAAACGGTTGGCATTGAATGGGAAAACAAAGCCTTTATCTACAATAAAGAGGAGCAACTGCCCCAGGCAGTTGCCACCGGCCTGATTGAAGGCGATGTCTGCACGACAACCGTGGAAGGTGCGCAGGTAAATGCCGGAACTTATACGGCCACCGTAACGGCACTTTCCAATGCAAACTATAAGCTTCCCGAGGCCGTTTCCATGGCCTTTACGATTCAGCCCATTGAGGCCGAACTGCAGTGGGAGAGGATAGAATTTTATTATGACGGAAAAGAACATTGCATTACCGCAAATGTCAGCAATCTTCTTGACGGCGACAGTTGTAGCGTAACGGTAACCGGCGGCGGAATCAATGCAGGAACTTATACCGCAACGGCAACTGCACTTTCCAATCCGAATTATGCATTGCCCGAATCGGTAACGGAAGAGTTTTCCATTAATCCGAAAGACGTTTTCATCACCAAAGAGCCGGCTGAAAAAACTCTTTCCTACACGGGATCCGAACAGGAACTGATCGTGGCCGGAACTGCTACGGAAGGCGGGAAAGTGGTTTACAGACTGCAGGGAGCCGAGAACTTCTCGGATTCAATTCCCATCGGAAAAGAAATCGGTGAATATCGCATTCAGTATACGGTGGAATCCGTTGATACGAACCATTCCGGCGGATCGCAGGGCGGAGAACTTACCGTGGTAATCGCCCCGAAGACTCTGACACTTTCCTGGAGTGATACCGAGTTTACCTATGATGACAAGGAACATCTTCCTACAGCTTCCTTAAACGGCGTTGTGGAAGGTGAAAAAGTAACCGTAACCGTAACCGGTGCCAGGAAAGAGACCGGCAAATATACGGCAACGGCAACCTTTGCCGGTGAGGATATTTCCAATTACAAACTGCCGGAGAATACATCCGTTGAATTTACGATTAAACAGAAAGAAGAACCCAAGAAGGAAAAGGCAACCGGATCGGCTTCCGTTACCATGGGAAGCTTCATCTTCGGCGGAGCTGCAACTACACCTGTAGTTACATCCTCCACACATGATACATCCAAGGCAAGCATTTCTTACAAGGCATCCGGCGCTCCGGACGACGCATATACCGGAACAAAGCCGACGGGTGTCGGAACCTATACGGTTCGTGCGATTTTGCCTGAAAATGATAACTACAAGCAGTACGTAGCGACAGGAACCTTTACCATTTCCTATCTTCCTGTTCCGGCCGGATCTTATGAGATTACCGGAAAGCAGGGCACCGGAGGATGGTTTACTTCCGAAGTACAGCTAACTCCTGCAGCCGGATATGAAATCTCCATAGGAGACAGATCTTCCTTCAAGACCTCTTCCGTAACACTTACCGAAGAGATGGCAGGAAGAACGTTCTACATCCGTAGTACAAATACCGGCGAACAGACGGCGGGTATAACCATAGCTGCCATGCAGATTGATACGGATGCTCCGACCATCGAAATGGAAGAGAATAATGTTTATTTCTGCGATGAAGAAGGAAAGCTTCTCGGTATGGCAAACGACAAGAACCTGGATAAGGTTTACGTCAACGGCGTTGAAGTGGAAGTAACGGATGGCGACGGAGTAAAGACTTTTGATCTTCCGGTGGACAGAAAGAAACAATCCGTTAACGTAAAAGTTGTGGACAAGGCCGGAAATGAAAAGAGCATGGTTGTCATTACCGCACCTGCATGGATGAAGAGCGGCGTGGTCGGTGAAGGCGAGTTTTACTTAGAGCCAAAGAACCGGTACGGCACTCCCACGGAAGGAACCTGCACCTTAGAAGGTGATGCATCCACATATATGCCGGGTGTGAAGTTCTTCACAAAGAAGGAAGGTTTCCATACTTTCCATGTACAGCATTGATACAGACATGTCGGAGAATATGTTTTTGGTGACAGTATAAGTTCTGTAAAAGGGGACAGAAATATGAACAAAGGTAAAAAAGGCTTACTGATAGGCATTATTGCCGGAGGCCTGGTAATAGCGGGAGGTCTGGTAGCGTTAATCATCCTCCTCGGAAAGAAGCAGGACACTTTCCGCGTCATCAAGGTTATGAAAGCGGAAGGACACTGCTATGTCACAAGAGGAGACGTGACGGATCTGGAAGCCTATGAAGGAATGGCGCTCCAAAGCGGCGACTACATCCATGTGGACGGAAACAGTTCCATGGTGCTGATGCTGGATGAAGACAAGCTTGCGTATGTAGAGCAGAATACCGATTTTAATTTGATTGCCGAAGGAAGCAGTAAGGACAGCCGGACGAAAATCGAGCTGACCAAGGGTGCTTTAACCTGCGAGATTCAGAAAGATCTCGGAAGCGGTTCCACATATGAAGTCAACACACCGAACTCCACAATGGCTGTGCGCGGAACATCCTTCCGTGTAGAAGTAACCGATGTGGATACCATTAAGAAAGTTCTTGAGAGCAGTGCGGTTCAGCCTTCCATGCTCTTCATGGCTAAGACACTGGAAAGCTCGGGCATTCAGGGCATGAACACCATTACGCGTCTTACCGTAACGGACGGAACCGTTTCGGTACAGCTTCATGACGAGAATGGCAATAAGATTGGTGACGAGATTGACTTTAAGGTTGATACGGATGTCTTAATCGGCGGTAATGATTCCAACAGCTGCATCATAAAACAGATTACGGGAATCGATCCCTCGACCTTCCCTGCAATTACGATTGAGTTCTTTATCGATATAGCAACCGGCAGCGGTAAAATGGTAATCTCCCTGGATGACTTAAAGGATCAGGATAACAAGAATAAGGGACCGCACATGGTAACCTTCATGTACGGATCGACCGTATTCGCGACACAGACCGTGGATTATGAGGCGAAAGCCGAAGAACCGCAACTGATGCCGGAAGAGTCGGGACACTGGGATGTTGACTTCAGCCTGCCGGTAACAACGGATACGCTGGTATACTGGGTTTCGGATAACTAACAGAAAAGATTGAACAGGAGTTTTTGTTCCTTGAAAAACGCCTTAAGCACATTCAGACAAATGATAATTGCAGGAGTCCTTGCAGCGCTTTGCTGCATAGGACTCCTTCTTGTGTCGTCTTTGATTCCGCAGGAGAGTATTGCAGCCAATGCGAAGGCTTCCGCGGATTATTATATGTCGCATCTTCTGTTTGAAACGCAGATTGAGAATCAGTCCGCAACCAAGAGAGATAACTATGCGGACTGCATTTCCTCGTGCATAGCCTGGCAGCTGGGCAATCGAACACCTGTCACCGAAACCGCGCCGGACGGCGAAAAGCTTGCAGCAAATGACCGCTCGAATATTTGGCTTAATATCCTCGAGGCCCGCTATAACCGGGGAGAGCAGGAGAATGTCAATGAGGGATTTTACCATGCGGTTTATGAAGGTGCCGCAGGCAATCAGACCTACTCGAGGTACTGGCACGGAAGTGCGGCCGTAATCCGTCTTCTCTATCCGTTCATGGACATTTCCGCGATGCGAATTGCCATGCTGATTGCAGGTATTGCACTGTCGCTTGCCTGGGTTGCATATCTGGTCTTTAAACGCGAATATGCCATTGCGACCGCATATCTGCTGGGCAGTGTTGCAATCAGGGCTGTATTCGCCTTTACGTGCTTTGAATACGCATATGTGTGCCTTATGGTACCTGTTTTTTCCTTCCTCGTATACTTTATCTGCAGGGAGAGAGAGATACAGGCGGGAACAGCCCGTTATGTGACTGACAATACAGAGAAAACCGGCAAAAAGTCTTTCGGAATTGCCGCAATCAGAATGGAAACCATATTCTTAATTGCGGGCATTCTTACCTGTTTCTTTGATTTTCTGACTGCCGAAACATTAACGTTTACGATTCCGGCATTCATTCTTTTTGCCTGCCTTGAGCGAACGGACGACAGGCCGTTTGTCATTGTCCGGGAGAATGATAATAAGAGCGGGAAAGCGGGAGCATGGAAACTGTTTATTATTATCGCTGCAAGCTGGATGACGGGATATGCGGGAATGTTTTTGTTAAAATGGTTACTCACCCTGCTTTTCCTGGGAAAAGAAGAGTTTATGAGCGCTTTAAGTACAGCGGCCGAGCGCAGCATCGGAGCCGTACATGAAACCAATAACCTGGCTTCACCGACCGTCGGAGTGGTCGTAAGAATCGTAAGAATACTTTCCTCTAATTTTGCCTGTCTTTTCGGATTGCCCGATTCTTTAAACGAAAGAGCCACATGGCTGATTCTTATCGGCATCTTTGCGGCAATCGGTCTGCTTTGGTTCTTCCTTCGCAAAAAAGACGAAAAACGCACCAAAGGCAGTGCGTCGAAGCAAAAAAAGAAGAAGGATTACTCCTTCCTCTTTGTGTATCTGATTCTGATGCTTCTTCCTATAGCACGATTCTTTGTGCTTTCCAATCATGCATACATGCATTATTTTTTTACCTACCGTGCCCTCATGGCAACCGTGACGGCAGGCACTTACGTATTCATAAAAACTACTGTGCTGAATTCTCTGTTTGTTCCTCAGAATCGTCCTCTTCCTCATCGGAATCGGGGAGCTCGCTGATAACACGGTTTCTGCCGTGCTCTTTTGCATAGTACAGTTTCGCATCCACCGCTTCCACATTTTCTTCTGTGGTAAGTTCGGGATTGATTTCACTGACACCGAAACTCATCGTCACCTTAATGTCCGTACCTTCAAAGGTAATGACGCTTTCTTCGATTAACGAACGCAGTCTTTCCGCAAGCACTACGGCTTCCGCGGTGGATTTGTGCGGAAGTAAGAGGATAAATTCCTCGCCGCCCCAGCGGAACGCACCGTCATCGATACGGATGGAGTTCTGCAGAAGATTGGCTACAAATTTTAACACCTCGTCACCTGCATTATGTCCGTAGGTATCGTTTACACGTTTAAAATGGTCGATATCGCACATTATGATGGAAGCCTTCTCGAAAATACGAAGGGTGGCAATTCGTCTTTCGTAGTGCGCATGCAGACCGCGGCGGTTGCGGAGTCCGGTTAAGGGATCTTCCATGGCCTCGTTGTAAAGCATGTAGGATTCCAGACTTCTGCCGCAGAAAGCGGTGGCGAGAGAGAGACGCTTTACGTCTTCCTCGGTGAATTCGCCGTCGGAGCCGTCCACATTGATTTTATTGACTGCCTGATAGGCACCGATTACCTTGCCTTCGTTGTTGGTTACTGGCATGGTAAGAATGGATTTCGTCACATAGCCGGATTCTTTGTCCACGGCGGGATTGAATCGCGGATCGTTGTAGGGATCGTTGATGATCAAAATTTCATTGCCGGACATTGCCGCACCGACCAGACCGGAGTTTTCGGGAATGGTGATGGTGTCGATTCCGAGAGCCGCAAGAGTCCATACCACGTGTCTTCTTTTGTCCCAGAACCAGAAACTCGCACGGTCTGAATTTACCAGTGCCTTTCCCAAATCCGTTAAGAGGAAGAGCGTTGTGGAAAGCTCCTTTTCCTCGAAAAGACGCGACATGTAGTAAAATATTTTTTCCAGTAATTCATCGCTTGAGAGATACTTCTTCTGATCCATAAAATTCCCCTTTCTTACGTGTTACATTCAACACTGTAAAGATTATAACATAACGTATTTTGATTGCGATAGTGGGTTTTCAAAAAAGGTAAATATTGATAAAATAGGAGTATGAAAAATTCATCAAAAGGCAAACATACATGGTTACTGATTCTGCAGGCGCTGCTTCTCGGAGTGCTTGCTTTTGTATTTTGTTACAATGATATTCTGTTTTCTTTGGACAGCCTTTATCGCGACAACGCATATCAGCGTTCCCGCGGGGTGAACCAGTCGATTAAAATCATCGCAATCGACGAGAAAACCTTAAACGAATACGGACCGTACGGAACCTGGGACAGAAGCGTCTATGCCGATGTCATCGATACCCTCGGAGAGTATCCCGCCGTAATCGGTTTCGATATTCTTTTTATCAGCGAGATGACGAAGGAAGGCGATGCAAGACTTCTTGAATCCGCGCAGAAAAACGGAAACGTGGTTTTTGCCTCGCATATCGATTTTGATACCGTGGTCAGAACGGATGAGGAGGGAAAACAGTACCTGGATTCGAAATACGTACGGGCCATGGAAATGCCTTTTTCCGGTGATGCCGTTACCACCGGTTATGTGAATGTTTCCGCGGACAACGACGGTATCGTTCGTCGTACACTGCCGACATTCATGAATAAGGACACGAATGAATTTTATACGGGCTTTTCGTATCAGATTTATAAATCTTACTGCGAGAAAAAAGGAATCCCTTCGAACACGGCTTCTACGGACAGTGTCGGAAACCAATGGATTTACTATGCCGGCAAACCGTTTGATTATGAGGCGGTTTCAATGTCCGATCTGCTTTCTGGCAAGGTGGATCCGAGAGTGTTTACGGACTGTATCGTTTTAGTCGGTGCCTATGCAAACGGTCTGCAGGACCAGTTCTCGGTACCGAATTCCGCAAACGAAATGTTCGGAGTGGAAATCAATGCGAACATTTTGCAGGGATATCTCGACAATACCTTCCCCGTGCCGGTGAACCGCTTTGTAATGGCACTGATTACGGGGCTGATTGTTTTCGTACTGTTTTTGCTGTTCTCGAAACTGCGTCTGAAATGGGGCTCGGTTTTATTCGTGGTAATGGAAGTACTGGTGGTTTTCCTTGGAATCATTCTGTTTACGAAGGCGGATTTGATTCTTCCGGGCGTATATTTGCTGATTTTTATCTTCCTGGATTACGTATTTGCCCTCATCGTCAATTACATTTCGGAGTGGCTGTCGAAACGTAAAATCGCTTCGGCTTTCCGGAAATACGTTGCTCCGCAGGTTGTTGACGGAATCATGAAAACGGGCGAATTCCAGGTGAAGCTCGGCGGTGAAAACAGAGACATTGCGGTACTTTTCGTGGATATCCGCGGATTTACGCCGCTGTCCGAAAGCTTAAAGCCCGAGCAGGTTGTTGAAATTTTAAATGAATATCTGAACCTGACCACAAGTTCCATTTTTAAAAACAGCGGAACGCTGGATAAATTCATCGGCGATGCAACCATGGCGGTTTTCAACGCGCCGTTCGATCTTAAGGATTATGAGATGCAGGCACTGCGCACCGCAAAGGACATTGTATCCGGCGCCAAAGCGCTTGAAAAATCCTGCATGGATCGTTTCGGAAAGAAGGTGGCCTTCGGTGTCGGCGTCAACTGCGGCGAAGCCGTTGTCGGAAACATCGGTTGCGATTTCAGAATGGACTATACGGCCATCGGTGATACGGTCAATACCGCTGCACGTCTGGAAGCAAATGCGAAAGCCGGACAGGTTTTAATCAGTGAATATATTTATGAACGTGTAAAGGATAAAGGCGTAAAGGTTGAGCCGATTGGAGAGATTCCTCTGAAGGGTAAATCCAAAGGCGTCTTTGTATACCAGTTAACCGAGATTGACGGGGAAAAGGTAGGGGGAGAGTCATGAGTCAGTTTCTGATTATTCCGAACAGGGAACAAATTGAAGAGAGTCTGGCACTTTGCGTGGAGTATAATCTTTCGTTTGAACTGAATGATTATTTCCATCCGAATACGCTGGACGATGAGGAAAAATGTGCCGAAATCACGCGGTTTTACAATGCACTGAATGCACCCGTTCTTACGTCTCACGGGGATTTCTTTGATGTGCTTGTTTTCAGCGAGGATAAGAAGATTGCCGCCATCTCCGAACAGAGAATTGTTCAGAGCATGGATGCAGCTAAGGCGGCAGGTGCGGGAGCGGTGATTTTTCACAGCAACATGGAACCGTTTATTACGGCGGAAACATACCGCAACAACTGGCTTGATAAAAACGAAGAAGTGTTCCGCAGAATCTGCGCGAAGTACCCGGACATGAATGTTTATATGGAGAATATGTTCGATACGGAGCCGGACGAGATTGCAAATCTGGCAGAGCGGATGACGGATGTAGCAAACTTCGGCATCTGCTTTGACTATGCGCATGCGTATCTGACCTCTACGCCGTTACTTGTCTGGGCGGAGGTGCTGGCGCCTTATATCAGGCACGTACACATCAACGATAACGACGGAAGAAACGATTTGCATCTTGCGCTCGGCGACGGCACCATCGATTGGGTAAAATTCCTAAAACTCCGCGAAATGTATTTTACGAATGCGAGTGTTTTGATTGAAACCACTCCGATCGAGAACCAGAAAAAATCGCTGAAGTTTATGAAAAAGATGGGGTTCTTTAAATGAAAACCGTATACTACGAAACAATAGACTCCACAAATGAGGAAGCAAAGAGGAGGTTCGCTGCCGGAGAGGCGGAACCTCTTTTGATATGGGCGAATATGCAGACGGCCGGAAAGGGAAGAAACGGACGCAGTTTTTATTCGCCGGAGAATACCGGGCTGTATTTTTCCGTCCTTTATCCCTGCAGCAGCAAACAGATGCTTCAGGATTTTATCTTCGTAACCACAGCGGCAGCAGTAGCGGTATGTAAATCACTTCGCAAGAATACCGGCGCAGATGCCGGAATCAAATGGATTAACGACGTCTATGTGGGAGGGAAAAAAGCCTGCGGAATCCTTGCGGAAGCGACATACAGAGGGGACGAACTCGGTGTTATTGTGGGGATCGGAATAAATCTTTCGACGAAGGATTTTCCGAAAGAAATATCGGATGTGGCGTCCGGAATCGGCGATTTTACAAAAGAGCAGCTGCATGAAATGAGGGAAGCGATTCTGGCGGATGTCGGGGATGCGTTATGTGACTATTTTAAGAATCCGTCGGATCATTCGGCTATTATTGCAAGTTACAGGGAAATGTCTGTCGTACTGGGAAAGGAAGTTTCATTTGTCAGACAGGGCGAGAATGAGATACACGGTATCGCGAAAGACATTCTGGATGACGGCAGCCTTTTGGTTGCCTGCGAGGACGGAGAGCACATATTAAACAGCGGAGAAATCCATCTGTCGTTTTACCGGTAACGGTAAGATTGCCGGTAACAGCAGGATTGCAGGTGACGGTAAGACACAAAAAAACCCGGCCGGTCGGTCGGGTTTTTATATGGATCAATGTTCGATGATTCACGGATTTACTTAAAGGTAAGATCTCCCCAAACATCATTCGGGATTAAGGAGATGTAAGTCTTACCGGTATTCAGCTGAATCTCTTCGCCGGTCTCGGTGATGACATACTTGGTGATGTCGGTTTCACCGTTCTTGCTCCACTTGATGTTGATGACTTTGCCTCTGGTGATGTATAAGCCTTCGGAGGAATTCACCACGTCGTAAATCATGTATCCGTTTGCGTCGTAGGTTCTGTATCCGGTTTTCTGAAGAATTACGTTGTCAAAGGAAAGAACCTTGTTGCCGTCTAAGGGATCGATGTGAGCCTTGCCGTATTCCTTGTACTCATATTTCTTGGTCTGCTCATTGTAATGAAGCTCGGACTTGTTATGAGGATGAGGAAGATAAATATCTTTGGCAGCGGCCGCGGATGCGTAGCCGTCAAGTTTGTTTTCCTTGCCTGCGAAAAGGAAGTGCTCTCCCTTGTAGTAGCTGTTGTAGTTTTCGGAATATCCGGCATCCTTGATTCTCTCGGTCAGACCTTTGAAGGTTCCCTTCGGTCCGGTATAGGTATCGGAGGTTACGTACTCGGTAAACTCGGTAGCCTTTCCGTTTGCAAATCTTGCGAAACCGCCGCTTAAGTTGTTGCAGTAAGGTTTTGCAATGTAATCATTGATGTAGAACGGTCCGCCGTCGTGAACCAGAATCGCATTGTACTCGGCTGCAAGTAAAATGTTGGTCGGACGGGTACTTCTGATGGAACCGAACTGCTCTAAGTTCTTCCAGTCTTTTACGATACACATAAGGCGGGTAACACGGCCGTTTGCGGTAGAATTCATCAGTTCGTATACGACGTCGGCCTGGTTGATTCCGTAGTGATCGAGTGCGGTCAGCTCGTTATCGACCATAACCGCAACGGGACGCTGCTGCTCTAAAGAATTGTCAATCCATTCATTGGTCAGCTCGCTTCTGTAGGAGTTGGGAGGAGGAGTGGTATCCTCAACCTCTTCAACCACTGCTTCGGAAGAAGGAACTTCGGAAGTACGGGGTGTTAAGTCAATGTAGGCCTGGCTGGTGGGTTCGGAATTGCTGTTTCCGCTGCATCCGCCCACAACTGCCGTGGCCGTTGCCAGAACACCAATCAAAAGACCGGTCAGTAATTTACTCTTTTTCATGATCCCTCCTAAAACTTCAGTGTCATATTTCAACACTAGATTTAGCACATTATTGACTATTATACTAAATTTTTAAAATAAAGTAAATTCTTATTTTTATGAGTTTTTCACACACCGCGAATAGGAAAGCGGGCGTATATGTGGTACAATATATAGGCAGACGAACGAAAGAAGGAGAGTTTTATGAATCTGATTTTCATCCGGCATGCAGAACCGGATTATTCCATTGATTCCCTGACGGAAAAGGGTTTCAGGGAAGCAAAGCTTTTAGCCGAACGAACAAAGGACTGGGACGTAAGCGAAGTTTATGTTTCTCCCATGGGCCGGGCGCAGGATACCGCATCCTTTTCCTTAAAGAACTGGGAGGTTGAGGCAACGACCTATGACTGGCTGCAGGAATTCTATTACCGCGTAAAAGATCCCGAAACGGGGGAACCCAGAATTGCGTGGGATTTTATGCCGGAATATTTTACGGCACAGGAAGAACTGCACGATAAGAATTTATGGTACGAAACCGAAGTGATGAAGTCCGGAAAACTGGGCGATTACTTTGAAAGCGTGAAGGAAGGCTTAAACGGGATCCTGTCCGCACACGGATATGAAGCGCTCGGGAAGGGACTGTTTGAGGTAAAATCGCACAGCGACGAAAATATCGTATTTTTCTGCCATCTGGGCGTATCCTTTGCCATGATCGGCTATCTGACGGGGATTGCACCTCCGGTGCTGTGGCAGGGATTTTTCGTTCCGCCCACGGGCGTAATGATTCTTTCCTCCGAGGAACGCATGCCCGGAAAGGCTGCTTTCCGTATGCAGAATTTCGGGGATACCGTTCATTTAAGAGAAGGACGGGAGCCGATTTCGCAATCGGGCTATTTTGCACCGATATTCCAGAAATAGAGAATCGCAGATTATAAGAACCGCGGACCCAAAGAACGGCAGACGCAGAAATCTGCAGATTAAGAGAACTTAAGACGCGGAAAAAACGAATATGAAAACAGGAGGCGGATAAAATGAATCCGACAATGTTGTTGTCACTTAAGAAAAAGTGGGAGGAATTCTCGGTAAGACATCCGAAATTCGTACAGTTCCTCCAGACGGTAATCGCCCAGGGGGTGGGTGAGGACTGTATTATCGACGTTACGGTGACTTTTCCCGACGGAAAGTCCTACCAGTCGAACATGAAGGTTACGGCGGAGGATGTTGAATTAATCCGAGGGCTGGCAAGATAAGAAACCGGTAACAATCCGGGGTCTGGCAGGATAAGCAACCGGACCGCAGCGGGGGCAGCGGCCGGGAAGGAAAGACGGAGGGTTACGTATGAGAATTGAAGCAATGCAGTGTCCGAAATGCGGACGGCAGCTGGAAGTCAATCAGGGGGCGGAGTTTACGACCTGTCCTGCTTGCGGGATGCAGCTGCACATTGATTACAAGGGTTCCGGTTCGGGAAAATCGGACATGAGAACGGTAATCAAGGATGAAATGACCGGACTTCCCCTGGGCAGATGTTTTCTGCCGAACGGCTGGAAGGTAAAAGGCAGTTTCAACGGCGAATGGCAGAGTATGGCCATGCCATATAAAATCGTCATCAAAGCCACTTCCCCGGATAACGGGATTACCGTGGAAGTCAGAAGCGGGGAGATTTTCAACCAGGAAGTGATTCACTACGGACCGAAGAATCCGATGCTTGACCGCATTACCGATCAGGTATACCGTCAGGCGACCGAACCGGGCCGGCCGATTTTTAAAAAGCACGACCTGATGCAGAGTTTCGACTATTTAAATGCCGTGACGTTCGCCGTATTTCAGGGACAGCCCCTGCAGGCGACCATCAAGGCGCAGCTTCCGAGTATGTTCGGAAAGAATCCGCAGGTGCTTCGAAGGATTTATTCGTTCCTGTTCGATTACCGTCATGACTGGGAAATGTCGTTCTCCGCACCGGTTTCCGAGGACTTTTTGCTGGGAATCAAGACCGAATCGGTCTTTCGCAGATATGCTTCCGGAAACCGCATCCGTTTAGTCGGAGCCGATATGGTCTGCAAGGACGTGGAACAGCGTTCCACCGGCAATGAGATGATGTACGGACTGGCCGGCATGATGGTCGGAACCGGACATAAAGGACAGTACAGGGAATGGGGAAGCGAGCTTTTATTCTTCTGTGATATGGAAGTGTCGAGAGAACTCGAAGGCACCAAAGCCTTTATGAGCATCGTGGAAAGCTTTACGCTGGATGACGGAATCACGAAGAAGAGAACGGATTCGATTGACCGCGTGGAGAGAAAACTCCTGATGATGCAGCAGCAGGCCAATGCACAGAACGCCCGCCTTCAGCAGCAGCTGGCGGCCAATCAGGCAAGGCTTCAGCAGACGCTTGCGCAGAACAGCCGCGATATGAGCAATATGATTATGGATTCCTGGAATAAGAAGATGGAGTCGGATTCCCGTATTTCACAGGGGTATCATGAAGCCATCATGGGAGTGAATACCTATGTACGAACCGACGGCTCCACCGTAGAGCACAGTGTGGTTTCAGACCATGTTTACCAGAACCGCTACGGCGATACGGTCGGATTCTCCGGAGGAGATCCGGGACCGATGCCGGGATGGACGGAGCTGGAGAGGAAGGATAATTGATAAGCGGTGTGCACTCATAGACTCCTGCATAAAAAATAGAGACCGTGTAGGTCTCTATTTTTATGCAGGAGAAGGGACTTGAACCCTCATGAGATTGCTCTCACACGGACCTGAACCGTGCGCGTCTGCCATTCCGCCACTCCTGCATCCTAACGTTTTGTTTGAAAAACCCGAAAATCGGAAGGGATTCTCGGGTTTCACTGCGGGAAAAGGGACTTGAACCCTCACGTCGTTTCCAACACTAGATCCTTAGTCTAGCCTGTCTGCCAATTCCAGCATCCCCGCATATCGTTTTGCGACTTTCCTATTTTAACAAGTCCATATTGAAAAGTCAACTTGTTAATTCGGGAATTTTAAGAAAAAAATAAAAAAAGTAGAAAAAAAGAAAAGGAAAACGAAAAATGACGCGGAATACTATAAATGTGAGTTTTCTGCAGGAGGGGTTATGAATATCAGAGAACGACTGGAAATTGAAGAAGAAGAGCTGTTAAGTCCCTACGCATCCTTTAGTGCGAAATCCAGGGGAAGAATCCGCAAAGAGGAAGAATGTGACATCCGTCCGGTTTTTCAGAGAGACCGTGACAGGATTCTGCATTGCAAGGCATTCCGCCGCTTAAAGGATAAAACACAGGTTTTCCTGACACCGGAAGGGGACCATTACAGGACCCGCCTGACCCATACGCTGGAAGTGTCGCAGAATGCGAGGACCATCGCCAAGGCGCTTCGTTTAAACGAAGATCTGGTGGAAGCCATTGCCCTGGGACACGATCTCGGCCACACTCCCTTCGGTCATGCCGGAGAGAGAGCACTGAACGAAATCTGCCCGTTAGGGTTTGAACATAATGTACAGAGCCTCCGTACCGTGGATGTTCTGGAGAAAGACGGAGTCGGTTTAAACCTGACCGCCGAAACCAGAGACGGTATTTTAAATCATCAGACGGCTTCCATGCCGTACACGCTGGAAGGCAAGATTGTCCGCCTGTCGGATAAAATCGCATACTTCCACCATGACATGGATGATGCGGTGCGCGGAGGAATTTTAAAAGAATCCGATTTGCCCAAATCCATCGGAGACGTACTCGGATATACGGCAGCAGAGCGGCTGGATCATTTTATCCACGATATCATCACCACGTCGAAGGATCAGAATGATATCCGCATGTCCGCGGAAGTGGAAGCGGGAATGAAAGAGCTTCGGGCCTTTATGTTTGAATATGTATACAACAATCCGGTGGCCAAAAGCGAAGAGGGCAAGGCGGAGAATCTGGTAAAAACCCTGTATCAGTATTACTACGATCATTTCGACCTTCTGCCCGCGGAACTTCTTTCCATCTATGAGAAGGAAGGAAACAAGGAACAGACGGTTTGCGATTATATCTCCGCAATGACGGACCGTTTTGCCATCGCAAAGTATGAGGAAATCTATATTCCGAAGTGCTGGCACGGCTGATGAAACGATAAGGATAAGGAGTGTTTATGTATTATCCGGATGAACTCGTGGAAGAGATTCGGTCCCGATGCGATATCGTGGATACACTTTCCCAATTTATCTCCTTACAAAAAAAGGGTTCCAACTATGTTTGCTGTTGCCCCTTTCATAACGAAAAAACCCCGTCGTTTCATGTAAGCCGGAACAAGCAGATGTATAAATGCTTCGGTTGCGGCGAAGGCGGCAACGTCTTTACGTTTCTGCAGCGTTACGAGAACATGACTTTTCCGGAGGCGGTGGAATATCTTGCTCCGATCGCGGGGGTTACGCTTCCCGAACGGGATAATTCCAAAGAAGCGAAAGAGAGAGCCGGAAAGCGGGCTAAAATCTTTGAACTGAACAAGGATGCCGCGAATTACTTTTACAGGGTTCTCTGGGATGAAAACCGGGGAAAGCTCGGCATGCAGTACCTAAAAAAGCGCGGGCTTACGGAAGAGACAATCAAACATTTTGCACTGGGGTTTGCCCCCACGGATTCGAGAGAAATCGTGCGGTACTTAAAAAGCAAAGGATATTCGGATGAGGAAATCATCGAATCCGGCATCGCCAATTTCTCGGAGAAATACGGCATGTCATCGCCGTTCTGGAACCGCGTGATGTTCCCGATTCTGGACGAACAGGGAAAGGTTCTGGGCTTCGGCGGCCGTGTTATGGGAGACGGGGAACCAAAGTATTTAAATTCCCCGGAGACCGTGGTTTTCAACAAAAGACAGAATCTGTTCGGCTTCGTTTTTGCAAAGAAGGCAAGAAAAGACCGGTTCATTCTCTGCGAAGGTTATATGGACGTGATCTCCCTTCACCAGGCCGGCTTCACCGAAGCGGTGGCGGCACTGGGAACGGCCTTTACGGGGGAACAGGCAAGACTTTTGAAACGCTATTCCGGAAATATCTATCTGTCGTTTGACAGCGACGGCGCAGGCGTCAAAGCCGCGATGAGGGCCATCGATATGTTCCGGCAGCGTGAGATTATGGCAAAAGTCATTAACATGAAGCCTTATAAGGATCCGGATGAATTCATCAAGGCACTCGGAGCCGACGAATACGAACAGCGCATAGCGAATGCGGAAGACGGTTTCTTCTTCCAGGTTAAGACAAAGGAAAACGAACATAATCTGAATGATTATGCCGAAAAAACAAAGTTCCATCATGAAATTGCGGAATTCTTAGCGACGATGGACGATCCGCTTCTTCGGGACAATTACCTCGAGGCGGTGGCCAGAGACAAGGGAATTAACAAAGAACACCTAAGAGAGGCTGTCGCAAAGGAAGCTTTGGAGCTTGCGAACCGGCAGCAAAGAGAGGAACTTAGGTCCGCTGACGGAAAGAAAACGTCGAAGGAAGATCACATCAGGCATACCGAGCAGCTGCTCTTAACCTACCTTCTGGAGGAGGACGGATTGTATGCGCAGATTGAGCAGTATCTTTCGGACGACGATTTTACAAACGAACTGTATAAAAACGTGGCGGCGATGTTCTTCCGGGAACTGAAGTCCGGCAACAAGCCCAATCCGGCCGGTATCGTGTCGAAATTCGAGGATGCGAACGAGCAAAGCGAAGTCAGTGCTTTATTCACGACACGCATCGAGGAACTGACGGATAAAAAAGACCGGGAAAAAGCGTTTCTGGACATTCTGATTAAAGTCAAACAGAACAGTTTCGAAAAATGGAAGGCGGAAAACGGAAACGACTTATCGGTGCTCGGTGAGGAAATAAACCGTAAGAAAGCATTGGAAGAATTGAAAAAAATCAACATTCGGTTATAGAAAGGGGAAAATGAAGTGGCAGCAAAGAAAACGACAAAGGTCGAAAATGAAGAGAAAGTAACGAAAGGAAGCAAATCCGTGAAGAAGGAAACAGCACAGACCAAGGAGACCAAGACAAAGAAAGCGGCAGGCACGAAGGCACAAAAGGCTGCAGGTGCAAAAGAAGAAAAGGCTGCAAAGGAAACCAAGGAAAAGAAGGCTAAAGGTGCCAAAGCAGAGAAGGCAGCTTTTGCAAAAGAAGAAAAGGCCGCAAAGACAGAGAAGGCTGTGAAAGAAGAAAAGCCCGTAAAAGAAACGAAGACAAAGAAGGCAGCAGGTACCAAGGCCGAGAAAGCAGCTCCCACAAAAGCGGAAAAGACTGAAAAAGAGGAAAAGCCCGTAAAAGAAGAAAAAGCCGCAAAGAGCACGAAGTCAAAGAAGGCTGCTGCAAAGGAAGAGCCGGTTGCCGCAGAACCGAAGAAGAACACGAGAAGCCGCAAGGAAAAAGTTGTGGAAGAAGAACCCTCCGAAGAAGTTGAATTTGACGAGGACGGATACGATGAAGACGGCGAAGGCGCTCTTATGGATGAGGTATTGGTTGCCAAATTCGACGAGCGTATGAAGGAACTTCTCGATTTTGCGAAGAAAAAGAAAAATATTCTGGATGACGGCGAAGTTGCCGCATTCGTTGCGGATCTGAATTTAGACGAAGAACAGTTTGACAGAGTCAGCGATTTCTTAGAACAGAACAATGTCGACATTCTTCCCATCGTGGAAAGCGACGACGATCTCGAGCCCGATGACGAAATGCTTCTTGCATCCGAAGATGACGAGAAGGAAGCTCTGGACATTGATGTGGACAACATTGATTTGGGCGGTCCGGAAGGCATCGGTACGGAAGATCCCGTTCGTATGTACTTAAAGGAAATCGGTAAGGTTTCCCTGCTTTCCGCTGACGAGGAAATCGAACTTGCAAAGCGTATGGAAGAGGGCGATGAGGATGCAAAGAAGCGTCTTGCGGAAGCAAACCTGCGCCTGGTTGTATCCATCGCAAAGCGTTACGTAGGCCGCGGACTTTTATTCCTTGACTTAATTCAGGAAGGAAACTTAGGTCTGATTAAAGCAGTTGAGAAATTCGATTACCGTAAGGGATATAAATTCTCCACCTATGCAACCTGGTGGATTCGTCAGGCCATCACCAGAGCGATTGCCGATCAGGCCAGAACGATTCGTATCCCCGTACATATGGTGGAAACCATCAATAAATTAATCCGTGTTTCCAGACAGCTTCTTCAGGAACTCGGCCGCGAACCGTCGCCCGAAGAAATTGCGGAAGTACTGAAAATGCCCGAAGAACGCGTTCGTGAAATTTTAAAAATTTCCCAGGAACCCGTATCTTTGGAAACTCCGATCGGTGAAGAGGAAGATTCACATTTAGGCGATTTTATCCAGGATGATAACGTACCCGTTCCCGCGGATGCAGCCGCATTTACGCTGCTTCGCGAGCAGTTAAACGAGGTGCTTTCCACCCTGACCGAAAGAGAACAGAAGGTATTAAGACTCCGCTTCGGACTGGACGACGGACGTCAGAGAACACTCGAGGAAGTAGGAAGAGAGTTCAACGTAACCCGTGAACGTATCCGTCAGATTGAGGCAAAAGCCTTAAGAAAGCTTCGTCATCCTTCCAGAAGCAGAAAATTAAGAGATTATCTGGACTAAAATTTGCAGTTGATAAGGAGTAGCATTGGAACTTGGAATCCGACTTTCGGCCGTGGCCGGAATGGTACAAAAAGGAAACTGTATAGCGGATATCGGCTGTGATCATGCGTTTGTCAGCATTGCACTTGTGCAAAACGGCATTGCAGATCGCATGATTGCCTGCGATATCAATAAAGGACCTCTGGAGCACGCAAAGGATCATATCCGGATGTGCGAGCTGCAGGATCAAATCGAAACCAGGCTTTGTGACGGCCTTTCGGGAATCCAATCCGGAGAGTGTGACGGCGGAATCATTGCCGGAATGGGCGGACCGCTGGGACTGGAAATTCTTTATAAGGGCAGGGAAGTCATTCATGACTGGACGCAGGTGGTTTTACAGCTGCAGTCGAAACTGCCGCTTGTAAGATACGTCTTAAAAGAATGGGGATTTGAAACCGTCGCGGAAGACATGGTGTTTGAAGACGGAAAATTCTATCCGATTATGCGTCTTGCGGTTCCGAAGAAAAACTTCTATGAACTTGAAATTGCCGATTTAAATGCCTATTTCGACGAAATGGAAGAGAAGTTAAAAGGCGAACCGAGTGATGACGTCTGCGAGTATACGTACGGCAAACTTCTGCTTGCTAATCATTCGCCGATTCTTTTAGCCTTCCTCGGAAAGGAAGAGACGCGGTTAATCGAAATCGCGGAGAAACTGGAAGAGGCGGCTACGGGCAATCAGGAGCCCGGCATAGGCGATTCGGCGTCCGGCGCAGATGATTCGTCGCTTAAACGCATCGGGGAAATCAATGCGCAGATGGACACGCTGATGATGGCAAAATGGAAGCTTGAGGGTTGTTAATGCAACAAACCCGAGGGCAAAGGTTTGTGTAAGGAAGGTAAAAAACGCGGGGGGAAAACATATGACATGTGAGGAGATTCTCGAAAAACTCGAGCAGCTTTCGCCGTCTTCCTTTGCCATGGACTGGGATAATTCCGGTTTCCTGGTGGGAGACAGAAAGAAGGAAGTGCGTCGTGTTCTGATTGCCGTGGATGCTACGAAAGATGTGGTGAGGGAAGCAATCGACCAAAACGTGGATTTCATTCTGACACACCATCCCATGATTTTTAAACCGGTAAAAAGAGTCACGAAGGACGATGTTCTCGGGGAGAAAATCATGCTTCTTTGCGAGCACGGGATCGGGTACTGCTGCATGCATACGAATTTCGATGTTATGGGCATGGCGGATGCCGTTGCGGATGAACTGTCACTGCAAAAAAGGGACGTTCTGGAAGTTACCTTTGAGGATGATATTTCCAAGGAAGGCTTAGGCAGAATCGGAAATCTTCCGCGCGAGATGAGTTTAAGAGAACTGGCGTCGGTTGTTAAAATGAAATTCCACATTCCCAATGTCATTCTCTACGGAGACGGGGACAGAATTGTGGAAAAGGTTGCCGTTTGCGGCGGAAGCGGAAAGAGCATGATTCCGTATGCACAAAAGGCAGGCTGTCAGGTGCTGATTACGGGCGATCTGGATTATCATTCCTGCCTGGACGCAATGCAGGACGGACTTTCATTAATCGATGCGGGACATTTCGGAATTGAGAAAATCTTTATTCCGTACATGAAGGATTTCTTTGAAAAAGAACTGAAAGGAATTACCGTTCTTGCCTCTAAACAGGAGCAGATCGGAACGGTAGTATAGGGGGAAGTTATGAATACAGACAAAACGATTACACTTGCGATACAGGGAAAGGAATGCACGTATCCGGTCGGAATTACCTACGGCGAGATAGCCAAAGAGTTTCAGAAAGAATATCCCTGGCCGATTGCCGTTGCAAATCACAACGGCAGATACCGGGAACTTTTTCAGGAAGTGGATACAAACGGGGAACTGGAATTTCTGGATTTGTCCACGACTACGGGACATTCCACATACATGCGTACGGCGATTTTACTCTTTGTAAAGGCCGTAAACGATGTGGTCGGAATGAGCCGGATCGGCAAACTGAAACTGGAATTCTCCATGAGTACCGGTTACTTTTTCTCCTTTGACGGAGACGTTTCCATTGACGACGAACTGATTGCGGCCATTGACAGGCGCATGCGCGAAATGGTGGATGCAAAAACGCCGATTAACAAGGACAGTTTTCCTCTTACGGAGGCAACTAAAATATTCGAAGAGCAGAATATGCCGGATAAAGTCAAAACCTGCTATTTCCGCAGAAGCCGTGTGATTAATCTGTACGAAATCGACGGATATTTTGATTACTATTACGGATATATGCTCCCGAACATGGGCATGGTGAAGCATTTTGAAGTGCTGTCCTTTAAGAACGGTTTCATTCTGAATCTTCCCACGAAAAAGGAGCCGGAAACCATACCGGAATTCAAACCGCTTCCGAAGATTTACTCTACGATGATGGCGGCGACGGCATTAAACGACGTTATGGGCATCAATGTGGTCGGCGATCTGAACGAGCAGCTTGTAAACGGCGATTATGAGGATATGATTCTGGTATCCGAAGCGCTGCAGGAGAGAAATATCGCGAATATCGCAACGGATATTGCGAAACATCCCGGTGTAAAATTCGTAATGATTGCAGGTCCGTCCTCCTCCGGAAAGACTTCGTTTTCCCACCGTCTTTCCATTCAGTTAAAGACGCTCGGATTCAAACCCCATCCGATTGCCGTGGATGATTATTTTGTAAACCGTGAGGATACGCCGCGTGACGAAAACGGGGATTACAATTTTGAATGCCTCGAAGCCATTGACGTAAAGCTCTTTAACGATGATATGGTAAAACTTCTGTCCGGGGAAGAAGTACCGATGCCGACATTTAATTTCAAGTCCGGACAGAGAGAGTACAGGGGCAATACCTTAAAACTCGGTCCCGACGACGTTCTCGTAATCGAAGGCATTCATGCGCTGAACGATAAGATGAGCGCAGCCCTTCCCACGGAGAGCAAGTATAAAATCTACATCAGCGCATTAACCACCCTGAACATTGATGAACACAACCGTATCCCGACCACGGATGCGAGACTCTTACGCCGTATGGTCAGAGATTTCCGGACCCGCGGCAATTCCGCGGCCAGAACCATTCAGATGTGGGGCAGCGTGCGAAAGGGAGAAGAGGAGAATATTTTCCCCTTCCAGGAAGGCGCGAATGCAATCTTCAACTCCGCACTGATCTATGAAATCGCAGCATTAAAATCATTTGCGGAACCTCTTCTTTACAGTGTTCCCTGCGGAACGCCGGAGTATTACGAGGCAAGAAGGCTGTTAAAATTCCTAGAGTATTTCCTGGCCATGGATACCGCAAAAATACCGACCAATTCCATCTGCAGGGAATTCGTCGGCGGCAGCATTTTTAACGTATAAAATTTGCCGGATCGGACAGATAAAAAGGACACCCCTGCCGGTGTCCTTTTTTGGAGAGATGTATGAAAAATAAAGGTTTGTATCATGACAGTATCATGCTTTGTCCGTGACGGAAGGAGCGGAGCGGTCATACTCCAGAATATCGCCCGGCTGGCAGTCCAGTGCTTCGCAGATGGCTTCCAAAGTGGAGAAGCGGATGGCGGAGATTTTACCGTTTTTCATTTTGGAAAGGTTTACGTTGGAGACACCGACCTTATCGGATAAATCGTTGAGTGACATTTTACGGTCCGCCATGACGCGGTCAAGTCTTAAAATAATCTGTCCCATAGCGTACCTCCTTATAATGTTTCATCGGCCTGAATCTTCAGAGTGCGACCATAATCCATAATAGTGTATACAACCCATGTTAAGAATCCACCGAGCGCTCCGAAACCGAGTCCTGCCGAGAATGCCAGTACTACGGAGATTCCGATGAAGGAAACCAGGATTTTCTTCAGGACTTTGTCCGCAAAAGGATTGCCCTCCTTCACAATGATGGCGAATGCCGAGTGGATGAAATAGAGTGCCACGGTCAGGATGGCTATCATAAAAGCCATAACGATGCAGTACAGTCCGTAAATAAGGCTTAAGGAATTCTGGTTTTCATTAAAGAACTCCTGAACGGCGGGAACGTCGGATGTCATTCTTCCCGCAACCGCGGTGGCAAGTTTTCCGTCTTCTACGTCTTCGGCGGTGACGGAAGCTACTGTGACGGGGCCCATCTTGATGTCGACTTTTTCGCCGGGAAGCTTTGCTTCTGCTTTTGCTTTTTGCGCGCTTTCTTCAATCTGACGGTCGATATTATTTCTGTTGGCAATCATTACGATTCCGGTGATGAGAGCCAAAGTGCATCCTACCATGCAGAAGATAAATAATACTTTGGAAATGACGGCGGCAATTTTGCTGCTTTTATGTACTCTTTGTAATTTGATATTTTCTTCGTTCATTGTTTTCTCCTTTTCGATGGGGCGGATTCGTATCGCCCGGCTGTTTTTAAGATTCTGGGGTTTCGTTTTTACCGGTAATGTCCGGAAGTGAATTCCGATTGGCCGTATCGTTTTTCCCTTCCGACAATTGCATCTTATCATCTTCAAAAATGTTTGTCAATAACTTTTTAACGATAAACGATAAAAAATATCTGAGAAACGTTATTTTATTATCGAAAAGAGAAATACAAAAAGATGTTGTTAAGGACGCGGAAAGAAGTTGAACAAGGCGTTATTTGTGGTATAATATTATGGCTGAAAATATGCGAGTGAGATGAATGATCGCTGCCATGCCGTAAGGGTATGGGAGAGGAAAGTCCGGGCTTCACAGGGCAGGATGCCGGATAACGTCCGGTGGGGGCGACCCCAAGGAAAGTGCAACAGAAAAGAAACCGCCGCGCAAGCGGTAAGGGTGGAATGGCAGTGTAAGAGACTACCGCATATCCGGTAACGGGTATGGCAGTGTAAACCCCATCCGAAGCAAGGCCAAACAGGGAGCCATGAGCCGGCCCGGTTCGCTCCCGGGTAGGTTGCTTGAGAGGCATGGCAACATGTCTCCTAGATAGATGATCATTCACGACAGAACCCGGCTTACAGTCTCACTCGTAATCAAGTTGTATGTGTTGGACTGCAGACAGTTCTGAAATACAGGAAAGGATGGATTTGGAAGTGGAAAAGAAAATCATGCTTGGCAATGAAGCAATTGCCAGAGGTGCATGGGAAGCCGGAGTAAAAGTCTCCGCGGCATATCCCGGAACGCCCAGCACGGAGATCAGCGAGAACATTGTAAAATATGACGGTGTTTACGCAGAGTGGTCCCCGAATGAGAAAGTAGCAATGGAGGTTGCAATCGGTGCATCCATGAGCGGTGTCAGAGCGCTGGCATCCATGAAAATGGTTGGTGTCAACGTGGCCAGTGACCCTTTGTATACCGTATCCTACATCGGTGTAAACGGCGGCCTTGTACTGGTGGCGGCAGACGACCCCGGTCTTTATTCCTCTCAGAACGAGCAGGATTCCAGATGCGTGGCACGTGTTGCGCAGGTACCTGTTTTAGAGCCCTCCGATTCACAGGAAGCCAAGGATTTTACCAAACTTGCTTTTGAATTATCCGAGAAATACGATACCCCGATTATGATTCGTACCACGACCCGTCTGGCACATTCCCAGGGTGTTGTGGAATTAAATGACCGTGTGGAAGTGGAAGATAAGCCGTACGAGCGTTCCGTTCCGAAGAACGTTATGATGCCTGCCATGGCAAAGGGCCGTCATGTATTCGTGGAAAAGAGACTGAAAGACATGGCTGCCGATGCGTCCGAAGCATCCTACAACAGGATTGAATGGAATGACTTAAAGATCGGTGTCATCACCTCCGGTATTCCTTATCAGTATGTAAAAGAGGCTCTGCCCGATGCATCCGTTTTAAAACTCGGTCTGGTACATCCCCTGCCGAAAAAACTGATCGAAGAGTTTGCCGCACACGTGGAAACACTTTATATCGTGGAAGAGCTGGAACCCTTAATCGAAGAGCAGGTGAAAGCCATGGGTATTGCCTGCCACGGCAAGGATCTTCTTACCGTTCAGGGTGAGTACTCCGCAAACATGCTTCGTAAAGCAATCCTCGGCACGGAAGTGAAGACGGAAGAACCCGCAAAGGTTCCCGCACGTCCTCCCATTCTCTGTCCGGGCTGCCCTCACAGAAGCACCTTTACCGTATTAAACGAGCTGAAAATTCACGGCGCAGGCGATATCGGCTGCTATACCTTAGGTGCCGTTGCACCCCTTAATGTCATCGATACCACGGTCTGCATGGGATCCAGTATTTCCACTCTCCACGGTATGGAAAAGGCAAAAGGCAAAGAATACATCAAAAACTGGGTTGCCTTAATCGGTGATTCCACCTTCCTTCATACCGGTATCAATTCCCTGCTGAACATGGTTTACAACAAGTCCACCGGTACCGTTATCATTATGGATAACTCCACGACCGGTATGACCGGACATCAGGACCATGCGGCAACCGGAAAGACCTTATCCGGGGAAGCTACCTATGCGGTGGATCTGGTTGATCTCTGCCACGCACTCGGCGTTGAGCATGTAAGCGTTGTTAACGCATTTGATACCGAGAAACTCAAAGCCACCATTAAGGAAGAAGTTGCAAGGGATGCGGTTTCCGTTATTATTTCCCAGGCACCCTGCGCACTTTTGAAAACCAATGTATCCCATAAGAAATGCTATGCACTTTCCGATAAATGCAAGAAGTGCGGTATGTGCTTAAAGCCCGGTTGTCCGGCGCTTACAAAGAACCCCGATGGAACCGTTCGTATTGACGAGACCATGTGTAACGGATGCGGCCTCTGCGAAAGCCGCTGCAAGTTCGGTGCCATTGAGTCGAGGGAGGTATAAAGATGGAAACAAAGAGTATTATGATTGTCGGTGTGGGTGGACAGGGAACCCTGCTTACCAGCCGTATTTTAGGCGGAATTACCACACATGCCGGATATGACGTAAAATTATCGGAAGTACACGGTATGGCACAGCGAGGCGGTTCCGTGGTCACCTTCGTCCGCTACGGCGAGAAGGTAAACGAGCCCATCGTGGAAGAGGGATGTGCGGATGTTCTGATTGCATTCGAGCGCCTGGAAGCACTCCGTTATGCACACTTCTTAAAACCGGACGGTGTTTTGATCGTAAACGATCAGCGCATCGATCCCATGACGGTTGTAACCGGTGCCGCAGAGTATCCGGAAGGCATCATCGAGAAACTGAGTGAAAAATACAAAGTGATTTCCTTAAATGCCATGGAAGAAGCAAAGAAACTCGGAAATCCCAGGGTTTTCAATACCATCATTGTCGGCGTTGCGGCAAAACATATGGATTTTGCAAAAGAAGACTGGCTTGAGGTAATTGAGAAAACGGTTCCTCCCAAGACGGTTGAAATCAATAAAAAAGCTTTCGAGGCAGGATTTGTCTTTTGACACGACGGTAAAACGTCAACTCATCGACAGTAACCGATAATGAGGTGACATGTTTCCGTTTCGGAATGTGTACCGTCTAAGACAAATGGCGTCGGGAGCACCTGCGCTCTGTAATGTAATATGATATACCAGAGAAATTGCGCATAGGTGTGGGAACGCAGGAAAGGATTGAATAATATGATTTGGAATGAAGCAAGAGAATGTATGAGTCGTGACGAGATGCAGACAATGCAGTCTGCCCGTCTTCGAAAACTGGTTAACAATGTATATCACAACGTGGAATTCTACAGAAAGAAAATGCAGGATCTGGGACTGGAACCCGGAGATATCAGCGGAATCGAAGATATCACCAAACTTCCCTTTACCACGAAGAATGATTTAAGAGACAATTATCCGTTCGGTCTTTTAGCTGTTCCACAGTCACAGATTGTACGTGTGCATGCTTCCTCCGGTACCACCGGAAAAGCAACGGTTGTGGCATATACCAGAAAGGATATCGAATCCTGGCAGGAATGCGTAGCAAGAGACCTGGTTATGTGCGGCGTCGGAAAAGATGACGTCATTCAGGTTGCATACGGATACGGACTCTTCACCGGCGGCCTCGGCCTTCATTACGGTGCGGAGAATCTGGGATGTACCACGGTTCCCATGTCAACCGGTAATACCAAGAGACTGGTAACGATGATGGAAGATTTTAAGGCGACTGCCATCGCATGTACCCCTTCCTATCTGCTTCACATTGCGGAAGTCATCGAAGAAATGGGTGCAAAGGACAGACTTTTCTTAAAGACCGCCATCTGCGGTGCGGAACCCTGGACCGAGAAGATGCGACTGCAGATTGAAGAGAAAATGGGAATTCACGCACATGATATTTACGGTCTGTCCGAAGTCTGCGGACCGGGTGTTGCCTGCGACTGTGAATTCCATAAAGGACTTCACATTCAGGAAGACCATTTCTTTGCGGAAATCGTCGACAGAGAAACACTTAAGCCGCTTCCCGACGGGGAAGTCGGAGAACTGGTATTTACCACTCTTACCAAGGAAGGTTTGCCGCTTCTTCGTTATCGTACCAAGGACCTGACCAGCATCGATCATTCACCCTGCGAATGCGGACGTACCACTCCGAGAATCTCCAGATTCAAGGGAAGAAGCGATGATATGCTGATCATCCGCGGCGTAAACGTATTCCCTTCACAGGTTGAAACGGCACTTCTTGAAATCGCGGGAACCACGCCTCATTACATGATGATTGTGGATCGTGTCAATAACCTTGATACACTGGAAGTACAGGTGGAAGTGGAAGAAGAATTCTTCTCCGATGAAGTAAAGGAAATGGAAAACTTAACGAAGAAGATTTCCGCTGCACTGCAGAGCGCTCTGTTAATTGCGGTAAAGGTAAAACTGGTTGAGCCGAAATCCCTGGAACGTTTTGCGGGCAAATCCGTTCACGTAATTGACAAGAGAGTATTGGACGAATAAAGGGGGGTATTGGGTATGTACATGAAACAGTTAACGGTTTTTTTGGAAAACAGAGAAGGAAGACTTGAAAGCGTAACCGAAATTCTTTCAAAGAACGACATTAACATTGCGTGCCTGGCACTTGCCGATACCAGCGAGTACGGTGTGCTCAGAATGGTTGTATCCGAACCGGACAAAGCAAAGTCCCTCTTAAAAGAAGCGGGATTTTCCGCACGTCTTACGGATGTTCTGGCGGTCCGTCTGGCTCAGGTTCCCGGTACCGTCGGACAGTTGGCCAAGGTTCTGGCAGCAGCCGGAATCAACGTGGAGTATATGTATACCTTAAGCTCCAGCAAGGAATTCGGTTCCATGATTCTTAAGGTTTCCGACATTGAGAAAGCGACGGAAGCCGTAAAGAATGCAGGCCTCGAACTGGTGGATCCCGAAGCCGCATACGCTCTGTAATTTTATTCGATAAGGATTTATGCATATTACTGCATTCGGTAACTGACGGGTGCAGTAATATTTTGCGTTTGAGAAATTTTATTTATCAGCAGGAGAAAACAGAAATGAAAACGAAGAAAAGGGTGTTCCTCTTTGGTCTTGCCATACTGCTTTGTATGACCGGCTGCAACGGCCTTAACAAGACATCGGAAGCGGCAGTCAGTGAAATTCCCACCGAAACCGTTTCGGAAATCGCGAGCATGACGGAGGAAGAAAGCAGCATTCCGGAGCCGGAACCCGAACCCGAACCGGTGCCCGTAAGACTGGGGGAAGAGTTCGAGGTGATGTCCGATGCCAAAGATGTGGATATCTCCGATATTGACGTAAGCGAACTCGATATGGAAGAGTTCTTTGCATCCATGACCAAGCTGGAGAAGCTTACGATGAAAAACTGCGGCCTCGACAATGACGGCTATGCGGCGCTTCAGGATGCGCATCCCGACGTTCGGATTATCTGGAACATCAAGACCCGTTACTGGACCATTCCGACGGACTCCGTCGGGTTCTCCACGCTGATCGGATTAAACGACAACCGCAGACTGTATAACGATGATGTCAAATATTTTAAATACTGCACCGACATGGTGGCACTTGATATCGGTCACAACTGCGTATCCGACTTAAGTTTCCTCGAGTACATGCCGAATCTGCGCGTTTTGATTCTTGTGGAGAATTATCCGTCCGACGGCAGCAGCAGACGTTTAAAAGACATCTCCGCCCTGAAATACTGCCCGCATATCCGGTATCTGGAATTCTTTGCAAACGACGTAAAGGATATCTCCGTACTTAAGAATTTAAAGGAACTTGAGGATTTAAACTTCTGCTACAACCCCGTAGAGAGCACGGAAGCCATCAAGGATCTTCCGAACCTGCAGAAACTCTGGATTTACGGTACCCGTATTCCGAGAGAGGAACTGCAGGAACTTCGTGAAATCTATCCGGAGACCACGATTGTCACAAGCGGAAGCGGTTCCGTGGATCAGGGCTGGCGCTCCGGCCCGCATTATGAAGCCATGAGAAACATGGTAAAGAACAATGTCATCGATGAGGTATATGCCTTCGATCTTGAAGTGGATCCTCTGAAAGAAGAGTAACAGAAAGAAAGTAATACATGCATTTAGAGAAATACTTAAATCCCGAACAGAAAAAAGCAGCCGAGACCCTGGAGGGCCCCGTTCTGATTCTTGCGGGCGCAGGCAGCGGAAAGACAAGAACCATCACCTACCGTATCGCCAATCTTTTGGAGCAGAATGTAAGCCCCTGGAACATTCTTGCCATCACCTTCACCAACAAGGCGGCCGGCGAAATGAGAGAGAGGGTGGACCGTCTCGTCGGATTCGGTGCGGACAGCATCTGGGTGGCTACGTTTCATTCCACCTGTGTCAGAATCCTTCGAAGACATGCCGATCTTCTCGGATACGACCAGTCGTTCTCCATTTATGACGCAGACGATCAGAAGACCCTGATGAAGAACATCTGTAAGGAGATGAACATCGACACCAAGAAGTTAAAGGAAAAGACGATTTTAAACACCATTTCCTCAAACAAGGACGAGCTTGTTTCTCCGGAGGAATATGACAGAATGGTGGGCAGTGATCCGATTGAGAAAAAAATCGCAGAGGCATATCACATCTATCAGAAACAGTTAAAATCAAACAACGCCATGGATTTTGACGATCTGATTGTCAACACCGTAAGACTGTTTCAGAAGCACCCCGAGGTGCTTGCCTCCTATCAGGAACGGTTCCGCTACATTCACGTGGACGAATACCAGGATACGAATACCGCGCAGTTTGAGTTGGTAAGACTCTTAGCGGACCGCTATCGTAATCTCTGTGTCGTCGGAGACGACGACCAGTCCATTTACCGGTTCCGGGGAGCGAATATTCACAATATTCTTGATTTTGAGAAAAATTATCCCGAGGCAACGGTAATCAAACTGGAACAGAATTACCGCTCCACGCAGAATATTCTGAATGCGGCAAACGCCGTGATTGCTAATAATCAGGGACGAAAGGACAAGTCTCTGTGGACGGACAAGGGAGAAGGACACAAGGTACATTTCCGCCTTCTTTCCTCACAGAAAGAGGAAGCCGAGTTTATTGCGGAGGACATTGCAAGAAAAATCCGCAAAAGAGAGGCGCAGTACAAGGACTGTGCGGTACTTTACCGTACCAATGCCCAGTCCCGTGAACTCGAAGAGCGGTTTCTTTATGACAATATGCCCTACCAGATTGTCGGCGGGCAGAATTTCTACGGAAGAAAAGAAATCAAGGACTGCCTGGCTTATTTGAAAACGATTGCAAACGGCAATGACGATCTGATGGTCAGACGTATCATTAACGTGCCGAAACGCGGCATCGGCAACACCAGTGTCGATAAGGCAGCAGTTTATGCGGCCAACAACGAAATCAGCCTCTTTGACGCCCTCGCGCATGCAGACCGTATTCCGGGTCTCGGAAAGACGGCGCAGAAGATGATTGAATTCGCGGAAATGGTGGAACGAATCCGAAGCCGTATGGAAGATGCGGAGTATTATGATGATCTGCCGGAACTATTGGACGATGTGCTGAATGAGTCCGGATATCTGGAAGATTTGCGCGTTTCCAACGATGAGGAAGATGCGGACCGTATCGGAAACCTCGACGAACTGATTTCCAAAGCGGCCGTTTATGAAGAAAAATATGCGCAGGAGAATCCCGAGATCGAAACCGGGCCTACGCTTACGGATTTTTTAAACGAAGTTTCTCTGGTTGCGGATATCGATAACGTATCCGAAGAGAATGACAGAGTCCTTCTGATGACGCTTCATGCGGCAAAGGGCCTGGAATTTGACCATGTATACATTGCGGGCATGGAGGACGGACTTTTCCCCGGTGACGGCAGTATTTTCGGCGGACCCGAGGAGATGGAAGAAGAGAGAAGACTTGCTTATGTCGGCATGACAAGAGCGAAGGAAGAACTGACGCTTACGGCAGCAGGATACCGGGTAATGCGCGGGC
>ODAJ014777099.1_pt1 | contig 61688 bp, 54 predicted proteins | sample 1539241 | NCBI WGS metagenome assembly ODAJ01 (sample SAMN02144231, study PRJEB22623) | gut metagenome | biome: sheep rumen | host: Ovis aries | place: New Zealand | reverse complement strand
CGACCTCACCGACGACATCCGGAACAGCTTCTACACGAGCCTCGAGAAGGAGAAAAATGAAGAGATCTCCTCCCGCATGGTCCGCGAGATCTCCGAGCAGATCGAGACCTGCCTCATGCGGATGGCCGAGATCGTGGAGGTCCCGCTGGGGTGAGGCTTTAAAGGCCCCCAGCGGGACGGTTCTCAGAGGATTGCTGCGCAATCCTCAAGAACCGTCCCCGCAAGAGCCGTGCATTATTTTGTGAAATATATCCAACTTTTTCGTCCGGCATGCGGTTAGCGTTGACTTTTTGCACAATTTTTAATACACTCAGGGTAGATACTCGGGCAGTCCCGCCGGACAGATCATCGATTCAAAGCCTTTGACAGCGTTTGGTAGCGGGAGGTGAGAGAGATGATGAGTCTTGCCAGTGCGGAGAAGGGGAGTGACTGCCGGGTCATCTGGATGCTCGGTGAGTACGTGGAGGCCCTGAAGGCCCAGTTCAATGTCCGGGAGAACACGATTCTTTATGTGCTGCAGAACCTCAGCGGTTCGGTGTGTGTCCGGACCCCGGAGGGACGGACGCTCGGGATGAGTCCCGAGGTCTCGCGGCGCATCAAGGTCGTCTGCATCTAAAGCTGCTCATAGAATGGCAAAGGCCGCTGCCGGTTTGGCAGCGGTCATTTTTTTCACCGCTTTGGGGACGGTTCTGACGCCGCTGCGGGGACAGTCCCCGCAACGGCGAAGGGACTGTCCTCACGGCATCCTCGCCATAATCGCCGGCCCGTGCCCCTTCAGCCACCCGTGCCACCGGTCATACTCCGGATACACCCGGTACACCTCCCGGTAGAACCGCGGCGAGTGGTTCATTTCCAGCCTGTGGCAGAGCTCGTGGACCACCACCGAGTCGATGACCGGGAGCGGCATGCACATGAGCAGGCAGTTGAAATTCAGATTTCCCTTAGCGGAGCAGGATCCCCAGCGGGTCCTCTGGTTCCGGATCGTGATCCGGCCGTAGGTCACCCCGACGAGCGGCGCATAATAGGCGACCCGCTCCGGGATCAGCCGCACCGCCTGCTCTGCGAGCTGCGCAAGCTCCTCCTTCGTGTATTTTTGCACGATTCCCATCTCGGCCCGCCGGGCCGCCGCGCGCTCTGCGTGCGTCCGCAGCCACTCCTCCCGGGACCTTACAAAGGCCTCGATCTCCCGGTTCGTCATCCGCCGGGGTGCCCGGACGAGGATCTCCCCGTCCGGCCGGATCTCGAGCGCGACGGTCCGCCGGGCGGAGCGCACGATCGTTATGTCATATCCGCAAATCTTCAATCAGCATCTGTCCTTTCTTTCAACGTACGGGGACGGTTCTTCGCGGAGGGGGACGGTTCTCCTCTGCGGAGAACCGTCCCCCTCCGCGAAGAACCGTCCCCACCTGCGATCTCAAACGCTGACCACGCAGGTCGGGCTCGGGAGAGCCAGCGAGCTCACCACGCCCCCGAACCGCTCAGAGGCGCGGTCAAACAGGACCGCCGTCACAAGGTCCGAATCCTGATGCGCCGCGATCACCGTATCCCCGACGACCTCAATGTCCCGCGGGGTGATCCCGCCGGTGCGCACCGCATCGCAGAAATGAAGCCCGCCGTCCTCTCCGAGCCTGAACGCCGACACCGTCTGGTACCCCAGCCGGCACGTGGCGAAAATATACCTCCCGTCCTCGCTCATCTTGATCGCCGCGCCGATGCTCAGCACATCCGCGGTCTGAGGAACCATGAGCGCCTGGTCCGATTCCATCCCCGGCACCGCGCTCACCGCCTGCCGGATCTCCCAGCCGGAAGCTCCCTTCTCACAGAAGAACACCTCCGCCGTGAGCTCCGAGAGCACATAGAGCCGGTCCCGGTGCATTTTATCGAACACCAGGTGTCGCGGTCCCGTGCCTGCGGGGAACACGATGTCCTCCCCCGAAGGCGAAAGCTCCCCGCTCTCACGGTCAATATTGTATACAAAAACCTCATCAAGGCCCAGATCCACCACAAAGAGCTGCCTGTCCCGCTCCGCCGCAAAATGCGGATGCGGCCGGTCCTGCCGCAGCGGATGTGCGCCGCGCCCCTCATGCCTCACCATCGAGGAAAACGCCAGCCCGCCGTCCTCATTGATCCGAAAGACCGCGACCGTCCCCTTGCCGTAGCTCGCAAAATAGACGAAATCGCCCCTCTCCGACACCGACACATGGCAGGGCCCGAGAAAATCCGCCTTATACCGGGAAAGCAGCTCAAGCCTGTCCGGAAACACTCGGTACGCCAGAACCGCCCCGTCCGGCGGGTCCTTCTCAAACGTGTAGAGAAATCTCTCCCCCTGCATCTCGTGCAGCGCCAGATAAGAGGGCTGCGCCGCACCGGTGAAGCCCTTCATTTTCCGCAAAGTCCCGTCGGCGGCGAGCTCCGCAAGGCAGATTGCCTCCTCCGAAGCCTTCCCGTACCCGCTCACATAGAAGCTGTGCATATCGTTCGTCATTTCTTTTCATTTCCCTCATATCGATAGTAGGCGTGCACAAGGCTCTCAAATCCCAGGGCCTTGATGTCCTCGTACCGCACATTGTACCTGGCTTTCGTCCGCCTGCCGCTCACAAGGAACCGCAGGCAGTCCTCCGCATAAGAGTCGATCTCACGGAGGCTCTCCGTCGTCGTGATCATCGAGAAGAACCAGCCGCTCCAGCTGAGGTCCTTATCGAACGAGCTCTCGAGGAGCTTCCTCTTGAAAATGCGGACAAACGCCCGCCCCGCCTTCTCCCCCTCGATGTCATTTCGGAGGCGCCAGCGAAGAAGGGCTCTCGCCTTTCTCCTCATTTTCTTCTTAAGCTTCACCACCGAAGCCGGCGCGATATCCGTCTCGCCGTCCTTCACGAGAAAACCGAGGAACACGAACCCGTCCTCCGGCCCGCCGCAGACCTCCTTGGCGGGGTTCACTGAGAGCCCCTTCCCGGCAAGAAACCCGCGGATCTCCTCCGCGTACGCATCCCGCTCCTCCCGCGTTCCGGCAAACAGGATGATATCGTCCGAGTACCTCGCATAGGGGATCCCCCGCGCGGCAAACAGGCGGTCCAGGTCCTTCAGATAGAGATTTGCAAAAAATGAAGCCAGCGGACAGCCCGCCATGATCCCCATCTGCTCCCGGAGCTCCTCCCCCATAAAGAGAGCGCGCTCCTTCATGAGCAGCCTTTTTAAAAATGAAAACAGCTCCGGATCATCGCAAAGCGCCTCATGAAGAACCGGCAGGAACCTGTCCATCGGAATCGAATTAAAATAGTTGCTTATATCCGTCTTGTAGGAGTACATGCTTCCGATTCCGGGAAGGGACCGAAGGCGCTTCACCGCATCCTTGGCGCCCCTGCCGGCCCGGAACGAGTACAGATTGTCGGCAAAGAGCCCGTCATATTTCCGGATCATGAGATATGTCAGGAGCTTTAGAACCGTGTTTTCATTTTTCGGATAGATGTAGACGGTCCTCTTCTTCTCCGTCCCCTGCTTCCTCAGGATCCTCTTTGCGGGAAGCGGAAAATCCTCTCCCGCATAGATTCCCTCCGCGACAGGCAGGTACTCCCTCCGGTCGATGAAGCGCCGGAGCTCCTCCGCCTCCCGCACCGGGAACGCGAGGGAGGTCTTGTATCCGTAGTATCGCTCCCAGCATTCGGGCCGGGAGAGCATTTCAAGGAGTGACATGGTATCCTCCGTCCGGCAAAATTCTAAAGAGGACGGTCCGCGTGGGACCGTCCCGTCATAAAGAGCGGAAAATCATTAAATTCCGGAAATTCCGGAATGTACCGGATCGTACACGGGCGGCTGCCTGCGAAGCCTTTTATGAAGCCCGTGCCTGACCCGCCGCAGGCGCAAACGCGTTTCCGCCCAGGATGACCTTATGCGTTGCTCTCAAGTGCCTCCCGCACGCGCACATACACGTACTCTCTAGTGTTCCACCAGCCCTCATGGTTGTAGTAGAAGCGCACGTAGGGGGTTCCTTCCTCCCTGCATTTTCTGCGGATCGAGTTCGCCTCGCTCTTCTCGTCCATGACCTCCACGAGGAGCGCTTTCCGCCCGCCGTCCATGAAGTTGAAGACGGCTCCCCTCGGTGTGTCGCTGCAGACAATTTCGTAGTGGGGGAAGTAGTCCGCAAAGACCTCCAGGAAATACTCCTTCCAGGGCCCCGGGTAGTTGAACTGGTTCGGCTCCGCCGGCATGACCGGCCCCCAGGAGAACCCCGACGGTCCTTCCGGAACCTCCTCATACGCCTCAAACGTCTCGTTCTCAAGCTGTTCATCCATCTTGTCAAGTTTGTCGAATGCTTCCTGCACTCCGCTGAAGACGTCCTTCATCTCGGAAAATGCAGACCCCACCTTCTCCGACTTCGAGACCTTCTCCACCGCTTCCTCAGCCTTACCCAGAATGCCTTTGAGCGCTTTGTCAAATAAACCCATAACGCACCTCCTTTGACCGATTAAGTAACAATTCAGCACCCCATTCGCAGCCGCGATCAGAGGCGTTTCGCCCTGCAAACCACTCACTTCCGAGGGGTGCTGATTATTTACATTCTACCATGAACCAGGCCGCTTATCCACTCTTTCCTCATATATCCTCATCACCGGATGTCATATACGCTCCGAACCCTGAGCTTCTCCGGCACAAGCCGGCCCTCGGCGACCCGGATCGTCCGCGTCCCGGGCTCCATATCAAAGAAATTGTCGTCAAACCGGACCGAGGCATCCTCCGCATAGACCTCCACCGCCTTTGCATAAGCAGCCGCCGTCACCGTCACCGTCCCGTTCTCGCTGTCAGCCTGAACCGACAGACACGGATCCGCAAACCGGTAATGCTTCGGCGGGCAGAAAAGAACGCTCCCGCCGCTCCCGCATTCCTTCATGCGGTAGGAGAGGTGGACCTCATGCCGGTCATGGGACGAAAAATCAAGCTTCGGCAGCCACACCGCCGAGAGCGGAGGCACCGAAACTTCCTCCTCCCCGGAAATGAAAACCTCCCCCAGCGGCCCCCTGAGCTCCCACTGGACAGTGCCCTGCACATTTTCGAGGGTTTCATTTGACACAGAGAGCCTTGCCGTGTTCTTCACCGGCCCGGGCTCAGTCACGCAGGTCCTGCCCTCCGAGGCCTCGCCCGCCTCCTCGCAGGAGAGAAGCACCGGTGCAAAGAAGCGCTTCGCGAAGTACATAAGGGCCTTCCAGCGGTGGAAATAGTCCACCGACGACCAGGACTCGACCGGCCAGATGTCGTTCAGCTGCCAGTAGACGGCGCCCATGCAGCGGTCTTCATTTCTGCTGCGGCGGAAATGCTCGACCCCGTAGCGGATCGCCTCCGCCTGCAGGAGCTGGGAGGCGTAGATGAGCGTCCCAAGATCCCCCGGATAGCGGTAGGTCGCCGACAGGTATTTCATGATTTTTCCGTTCGCGCCGGCATTCCGCTGGTGCATCTCCATCACATAGGAGAAAATGTTGCGGTCCTCCGGCAGCGTAAAGCTCTTCACCGTCTCGAGGCAGGGGAATGACTGAAACCCGAACTCCGACAGATACCGGAAATGGTACTTCCGGTAGGCGGTAAACGGCTCATCCCCGTGCCAGACATCCCAGTAGTGCACGTCTCCCCGGTTCGGGTCCGTCGGAGCGAGGAATTTTCCGCCCGAGGAGGGCGAGGACGGCCAGTAGAAGCGGTCCGGATCCTCCTCCTTAAGGATCTCAGGGATGATATATTCATTGAGGATCAGGTAATCCGCCGCGGTTTCATCCGTCCCCTCGTACTCGCGGACCAGCGCAAACTGCTCCATCTCGTTGTTGCCGCACCAAAGCCCCAGGCTTGCGTGGTGGCGGAGCCGCCGCACGTTCTGCCGGATCTCCTCGGTGATATTTCTGACAAACGCCTCCTCCACGCGGTAATTGGCGCAGGCAAACATCAGGTCCTGCCAGACAAGAAGTCCCAGCTCGTCGCAGAGGTCATAGAAATAGTCCATCGGGTAGATGCCGCCGCCCCAGACCCGGATCACATTAAAATGACACTCCCGGCACGCCTTAAGGAGATGGGCTGTCTTCTCCCGGCTCATCCGGGAAAGCAGATTGTCCTCCGGGATATAGTCGGCTCCCATGGAGAAGAAATTGATCCCGTTTACCTGGGCCGCGAAGGACTCCCCGAAGCGGTCCTTCCTCCGGCACATCGTCGCCGTCCGAAGCCCGATCCGCTTTTCCACCCTCTCGCCCGGAATTTCCGCCCGCACCGTATAGAGAGGCTGCTCTCCGAGCCCGTTCGGCCACCAGAGCGCAGGGTTCGGGACCGTGAACGGTTCGCCCTCCGGCATGTCATACTCCCGGCCGTCCGGGCTGATAAGCGAAATCTTAAGCGGGGCCTCCCCGTCGCAGCTCACCTTCACGGTAAGCGCCACCTGAACAGCTCCCTCAAGGGCCGCTGCCCCGTGTTCCGGGTCGCCCATGGCCGGCCTTCCGCCGGGCAGACAGTGCTCCTGCCGGATTTCGACCTCCGTGATCCTCGCCCTGTCCCAGCCGATGAGCCTTACATCCTTCCAGATCCCCATATCAGGCAGGCGCGGCCCCCAGTCCCAGCCGAACATGCAGTGGGCTTTCCGAAGATGCGGGAATCCCCGCATGCTCTCATAGGAGCCTCCCAGATGGTGCTCCTTGTCCTTCTCCCGGATATAGGCGACCGGCGATGAGAGCGCGACTTTCAGCGTGTTCTTGCCCGGCCTCAAGATATCCTTCACATCATATTCCCGATAACAGTGCATGTTGTCAGTCTTCCCGAGTCTGACTCCGTTCAGGAAGATCTCTCCCAGCGTATCGATTCCGTCGAACCGGAGAACCTGGTGCTCCGCCACGAGGATCGCGAGGTCCGCTTCAAACCTGCGCGTGAATGTGTAGTCATTATCCATGAGCGCGAGTGCCTTAAGCTCATTGTCCCGGTAGTAAGGGTCTTCCATCTCGCCCGCGTCGAGCAGAAAAGAATAGACCGATCCGGGGACCTTCCCTTTTACGGGGTCCCCGCCCGGCCATTCCATTGTCCAGATTCCGTTTAAGCTCTGTTCCTTCATATTCATTGCCTCCGTGCGCATCGATGCAGTTCCTTACCTAAGTCTACCACACAGAAGCGCCTGGGACACTATTCTTTTCTTATTTGGAAATGAAATCCGCAAGCTCCCCCAGCCTTCCGTCAAAATCGGAGACGGCCAGGTCGTACATGGCCCGGTTTTCATTTTCATCGAGCGCAAATGTCCCCACCGGAAGGTGCCGGCTCGGGGCAAACACGAAAGCCTTCCCCTGCTTCTCGAGCTCGTACATGAGCTTCTGCTCCCGTCGGTACATGATGTGGCGGCGGTCGATGCAGCGGACGAACTTCGGCCACCGGCAGCAAAGGATCGAGTAGGCGGCCCGGTAGTTCTCCGGCATTTTCACGAAATCCCGGGGCTTTGAGGTGATGATCACCAGCCTGTCGCACTTTTTGTGCAGCGCCCTCGCGATCGGGATCGAATCCGTGACCCCGCCGTCATAGTAGGGATCGCCGTCGATCATGACCGGCCGGCAGGCCCCGGGCAGCGCGCAGGAGCCCATGATGATCCGGTAATCGTCCTGCTTAAGTTCGCTCTTATCAAAATAGCGGGGCGCGCCGAGCCGCGCGTTGGTCGCAACCAGCTCATACTCTGTCGGGTTGGCCATAAGGGCCGGAAAATCCAGCGGATCGGCCCCGTCCGAGTTGGTCAGAGTGCCGTAGATGTACTTAAGCCCGAAGAGATTCCCTGTTTTCAGAAAGTTGCCGAACCCCATGTAGCCCGGCTCGTGAATGTGGTCTGTGTAAAAGCGGAGGTTTCTCCCGCGCTGGCCGGCGAGATAGGAAGCGGCGTTCGCGACACCCGCCGACACGCCGACACAGTAGTCAAATGTGATTCCCTCGTCGAGAAACCGGTCCAGGATACCGGCGCTGTACGCGCATTTCATGCCTCCGCCCTCGACAACAAGTCCGATTCGTCCCATTGATCCTCTCCTTAAGCACTCATTTCCATGCATTATAAAGAAAATTTTACCCGCTGTCGAAAGGCAATTTTCCCCGATTGTCTATGGAACTCTCACGAGGTTCATCTTACACTATACTTGAAAATCCATCAAAAAAGCGGAGGCCCCCATGTCTCAGAAATATTACTTTATCGTCAATATCACCGGCGGAAGCGGACGCACCGCGAAAGAGTGGAAGAAGCTCGAAGCGATCCTGAACGAGAAGGGTGTCGATTACGAAGTTCTCCGGACCGAGAAGCCCGGGGATGCCAGGCGCTACGCCGATGCGCTGACCGCGGTCAGGACCGGCGAGATCAGCCTCGTCGTTGTCGGCGGCGACGGAACCATCAACGAAGTCCTGAACGGGATCCGCGATTTCTCGAAGGTCCGCTTCGCGGTCATTCCCTCCGGCTCGGGCAACGATTTCGCCCACGGCCTTACTATCTACGCAAAGCCCGAAAAGGCCCTCATGCGCATTCTGGAGAGCACAGAGGTTCGAACCGTCGACCTCGGCGCCGTCTCCGTTCCGGGAAATGAAAACCACATCTTCGGCATCAGCGCCGGGCTGGGCCTCGACGCGATCGTCTGCAAGAAGGCTCTCACCTCCGACCAGAAGCGCTGGCTCAACAAGCTCGGTCTCGGGAGCCTCATTTATCTCCTGCTCACGGTCGAGACCTGGTTCTCCATGGAGCCCTTCACCATGAAGGTCCGCACGGACGGCCGGGAGATAAGGACCTTCTCCCGCTCGATCTTCCTCGCCGGAATGAATGTCCGTGCGGAGGGCGGCGGCGTCCCGATGACCCCGAAAGCCTCCGCCTCCGACGGGAAGCTCTCCTTCATCGTCGGCCACCACATCGCGAAATGGAAGGCCCTCTACGTCCTTCCCCTGCTGGTCCTGGGCCGTCACTCCTTCCTCAGGTGCTTTGACTTCCGCGATGCAGCCTCCATCGACATCCGGACGGACACACCCATGGTCGTCCACGCCGACGGAGAATATGTCGGCACTTCCGACAAGATCAAAATGGTCTGCCTGCCGGACAGGCTCCGCCTCATCGTGTAAAAATATAAGGCGGGTACGGTTCTTTCCGTTAAGAAAGAACCGTACCCGCCTTTCACTTTTCTCATCGCTCCTGTCAGCCTACGATGTCAAAGAACTCAATCTCATTGTCCAGAAGACACACCGGGCCTTCCGGATCCTCCACACAGAAACTGGCTGCCCCGGGTTCGTCCTCGTCCTCCTCCATGAAGAGGGCTGCCTTCCCGGTATACACCATACCGTCCGTGCAGCGGACTCTCACCACAGCTCCCCGCTCTGCCGCTTCCTGCATGCGTCCGATCTTACCTCTCGCCATCCTTTTTACGCATCCTCCTTTGGCTTGATTGGAATGAGCGGCAGTTCGGTCTCCGAATAGGGACTTGTGCACACAATATCCTGTTCTCCAATCATAATGATCTCAAGATCAAATCCTTCATACTTTTCCATTAAGCTCCTCCCGACAGGAATAATTTCTTTGAACTTTTATTTTACATGATTCCGAACAGAAATGCAAGGCGCTCTCTTCACTCAAAGAGTGCCGTCGAGAGATACCTGTCCCCCGAATCCGGAAGCAGCACCACGATATTCTTACCGGCATTCTCCGGCCGGGCGGCAAGGATAAGTCCCGCCTTAAGCGCCGCACCGGAGGAGATGCCCACAAGGATCCCCTCGGAGGAGGCAAACCGCTTCGCCTCCGCGACCGCGTCCTCATCCTCGATGGTCAGGACCTCATCATAGACGGTCCGATCCAGCGCATCCGGCACAAAATTCGCGCCGATCCCCTGGATCCCGTGAGGACCCGCACAGCCTTTCGAGAGGAGCGGTGAACCTGCCGGCTCCACCGCGACGATCTTCACATCCGGGTTCTGCTCTTTCAGGTACCTGCCGATACCGGTGAGGGTCCCGCCGGTGCCGACGCCCGCGGCAAATATGTCCACCTTTCCGTCCGTCTGCGCCCAGATTTCCGGGCCCGTCGTCCGGTAATGAGCCTCCGGGTTGGCCGGGTTCACGAACTGGCCGAGGATCACGGCACCGGGGATCTCATTTTTAAGCTCCTCCGCCCGATCAACGGCCCCCTTCATGCCCTTTGCGCCTTCCGTGAGCTCGATTTCCGCCCCGTAGATCGTGAGCATCTTTCTTCTCTCGGCACTCATGGTCTCTGGCATCGTAAAGATTGCCCTGTAGCCCCTCGCGGCCGCCACAGCGGCAAGGCCGATGCCCGTGTTTCCGCTCGTCGGCTCGATGATCGTCGCGCCGGGAGCAAGGATCCCCTTCTCCTCAGCGTCCCGGACCATGGACCACGCGGCCCGGTCCTTGGTCGAGCCGGCCGGATTCAGGTATTCCAGCTTCGCAAGAAGCGCCGTGCCGTCAAGGCCGGCCGCCCTGCTGTAATTCGAGGCCCGAAGGAGGGGTGTATTTCCGATCAGCTCCAGAAAATTCTCCTTGATATCCGCCATCGTCCCATCCTCCTCACGGGTTGCAGAGGTCGCAGGGTGCGTAGCCCTCCGCCTCAAGATTCTCTCTTGTCCCGGTATAATCCTGCCGGGTTCCTTCTCTCATGATATCGATCCTGGCGCAGCCCGGCAGATGGAAAACTTTCAGCCCCTCATCGAGGACATATGTGTGCTCCTCCGTGGGTATCTCCGGGAGCTCAACATCCGGCTCGGGTTCTGCCGTCGGTTCCGGTTCGGGCTCCGCCGTCGGCTCCGGCTCGGGCTCCGCCGTCGGTTCAGGCTCCGGCTCTGCCGTCGGTTCAGGCGCTGCGGTCGGTGTCGGTGCTTCTGTCGGCGTCGCGGTCGGCGCTGCGGTTGCCGTCGGTGTCGCGGTCGGTGTTGCCGTCGGCGTCGCGGTCGGCGTCGCGGTCGGCGTTGCGGTCGGTGTTGCGGTTGCCGTCGGCGTCGCGGTCGGCGTCGTCTTTGCGGCTCCTCCGCCTATTTTAACGATCAGCGCTGCGGTCCGCTTATTTCCGTCCTGGTCCTCCACCGAGTAGACAACCTTGTAGGTCCCGGCCTTGCCCAGGGTCACCTGTGAGTCATCCACCTTGATCTTGTTCGTCAGATCCCCGTAGATCGAGCTCTTCGCTGTCGCAAGTTTCGAAAAATCATACGCCTTCACCGCAGCCGAGAGCTCCAGTTCTTCCTTCTGCAGCGTGATCTCAGGCAGCACCTTGTTGTAGGCCGTGACCTGCATGGTGCCCCTTGCGGCATTCCCCGAGCTGTCCTCCGCCGTCAGTTCGACGTTGTAGGTGCCGGCATTTTTAAAAATGACATACGCCCCGTCCGACGCAACTTCCGCGCCCCCGTCGCACCCGGTGATCCTGATCTTCGGTTCCGGATCGACCTCATCTTCCGGTCTTACCATATCCTTTGCATAGACGCGCTGGTCGAGCGGAAACTCCTTGCCGACCTCCCAGAGCTCCGGGGCCTTTGTATCGGCGTTCGCATCCGTCTTCACGCTCTCCGCCGGCTTGCTGCCTTTCCCAAATCCGCAGCCGCCGATTCCTCCGAGCACACAGGCAGATACAAGAAAGAGCACTGCCGTTCTCCGAAATTTATTTCCTGATTTTGCCATTTTTCCGTCTCCTTTCCTTTTTTATGATAGCCCCAATATCGGTTTTCGTCAACCTCCGGAAGGACTCCCGTCCCCACGCACAAGCCTCCCCCTGAGGCTTCTTGCGCGATCACTTTCCGAGGGGGTGACGCCGGCCGGTTCATTTCCGTAGATAAGCCGGTAATAGACGTCAATGACGCCCCGAAGCTCCTCCCGGAGGCCTTCGGGCACTCTCTCAAGATAGTCCGACATGAGACCCCTCTCAAAAAATGCCTCCCCGCTCTGCCGCCGGATGCTCCTCCGGATCGCCCGGACATCAATCATAAACCGCTCTTCCGGAGAAGCGAGCCGATAGCGGATCCTCCCGGCAAGAAAAACCCCTGCAATGACTCCGATAAGAAGGAGAAGCATCGCAAGAAGCACCGTTCCGAAGGCACCCGGGAATCCTCCGCCCGGCTCCTCCGTCACAGCAGGCTCCTCCGCTTCCGGAAGCTCCGGGACCGCCGGCTTTTCGGGCATCGGCCCGGCAGAGGTTTCTCCGCCCGCCGTCCTGCGCCAGGTGTAGGCCGCCGGCATAAGGACGCCCGCCGTCGGCTCAAACGGGACCCAGCCGATGCCGGCAAGATAGGCCTCCGGCCAGGTGTGAGCGCAGCCTCCGTCCACCTCGTAGGCCTCCTCCTTCTCAAACGGAAATACATACCGATACCCAAACGACGCCCTCGCAGGGATCCCCGAGAGCCGAAGGAGCATGACCATCGAGGACGTATAGTGCACACAGTATCCCGTCTGGGTCTCAAATAAAAACCGGTCCGCGATATCCGCCATGCCCGCATCCGTGCTCATGTCGGACTTCGGATCGTGCCCGCCCGCCGCCTTCCGGCTGTATGGGTACTGCCTGAGATAGGCTTCGATCTGCCTGCACCGCTCGTAATCATCGGCCGCTCCCTCCGTGATCGTCTCCGCAAGGGCAGCCATTCGTTCCGAGGCGCCCTCCGCGAGCAGTTCCTCCTCCGAAAAGCGGGTGTGACACGCCGCCTCATACTCCTCCTCGTCCATGACATTCGAGAACTGTATGGAGTAGAGTTCCTTTGCATATGCCGAGATCTCCTCGTAGGAGAGCGTCTTCTCCGGAAGGTTTTCATTTTCCGCAAGGAGCTCCGTGAGATACGGGCTCCCGTAATCGACGTCGATGTACCGGGCCGTGAGCGTGTAGCCCTTCTTGTGGCGCCTTGCGCTCCGCCCGCTCCTGATCGGGTCCCTGTCCGATGCGAGGTAAAAGGCATTTTCCGGGGCGATCTCATCCGCCGTATCGAGGTACTCGTAGGTCACATCCACCGTGAGGGCCCTTGAAAAGAGCTCCGCCGTCTCCCGGTCTGCGCCGCACGCAAAAAGAAAATGAAGAAACCGCACCAGCTGTGCCCCTTCCGCGCCTCTGCCTCCGGTCAGGTAGAGGATCCGCCGGACCCGCATACCCTTTCCGTTCTCCTCATCCCGGTAGACGTGATAAGGGGCTTCCGCTGCCCTGAGGATAATCTCCGTCTTTCCGGAGCCCTCGGTGCTCTCCCCCGCCGGCCCCAGCGCGCTGTAGCCGGTCTCGTAGAAATCTCCCTCAAAGAAGGAAGAAAAATAGTAAGCCGCATCGTCCGCCGCATCCATCACCCGGTCGACAACCCTCTCGCCGGCCCGGATGACCGGCGTCCAGTCGATCGGCTCCCTGCCCATCGGCAGGCTCACAACGAGGAGCCCCACAATTGCAAAGAAGCAGAACGGAAACCCCTTCCCGCCCCTCTCACAGAGGAGCTTCTGCAGCGCCGCCATCGTCATCACGGCAAGAGCGCTAAAAAGGAGCTTGTCCGTAAGAAAGCTCCCGTCAAGGACGTGCTCCCCGAGGCAGAGGTAAAGCGCCGCGGCGTCCAGCACGAAGGTGAGGGCGATCAGCGCCTTTTCCCTGTGCGGCAGAAAAATGAACACCGCCCGCATCCCCGCCGCCGCAAGAATCGCGGCACTAAGTAGAGGCCCGGCCTCGGCGTCACGGAGGAGCCAAATGAAAAGGGCTGCGGGGATGAGGGCCGCCGCCTCCGCGGTCCTCATCCCCGCGGCAAGCCCCACCGCATTCGACAAAACCGCAAAAAAGAAGAAAAAGCCCGCAAACGCCAGCGCGAACATCCCCCTCGGGAAGTCCTCCGCGCCTGCATTTGCGAGCAGAAACAGCTCCGCGCCGATGACCGCCGCGGAAAATGCCGCCATATGAACCTTAGCCTCACCCGAAAGTAACGAGATGATCTTCTCCCGGTCCGGGATCTTCTCTGATAAGAACACAGGCATCTTTCCCGTACCTCATTCCCCGGCCTTCGGCCATTTCCTGCATTTTCAGAAATTCCTCTTCCGCGCTGTAGAAGATACCGTCCGCTGCCCTGCCGTAGAACTCCATGAAGGCCTCCATGGAGTCGACCAGACTCTCGCGGATCTCCCCCGCCGGATAAATCAGCCTGACCGGGATTCCCGCCTCGGCAAAATGCCAGGCCGCCGACACGACAAGCTCCAGAAAATAGTCCCTCTTCCTCAAAAACGCGATATCCTCGGCATTATCCGGCACGAAAGCGGCCTGCATGAGGATCGTCACCGTGCGTTTCTCCATCCGATCAGGCACCCTGACCATAAGGTCAGAGAGTCTGGCCGATACCTTCCAGTTGACGGCACTCAAAGGGTCACCCGGCCGATACGCCCTCATATCGCTCCCGGGCGTCTCCTCAAAGAGCTCCCGGCTCTTAAGCCCCCGCGAGAAGAGCGGATTTTCGAGGTCGAGCGCGGCATGGGCGAGGTCCGTAATCGGCGGGCTCACGACCGCCCGGAAGGTATACGGAACCTTCAGCTCCGCATTAAAAATGAAAAACGGATCCGCAAACCCCACGCTCCGGATTCCCACATAGTAGGACCCCGCATAGCGGCAGCTGATTCCGGACATAAGCTCCCGCTTTTCGCGCCCGCCGAGGGATATTTCCTGCCCGTTTTCGATCTCATAGATATCGCAGCGGTCATCAAAGAGGATGAGGCGCATCCGGTGGATCGGGAGGAGCCCTTCATTTTCAATGATCGCCCTGAAGGTGTGGTCCTCACTCCTCACAACACGGTGCACTTCGATCTCCTGGAAGATGCGCAGAAACTTATAATTCAGAAAAATGTAACCCGCCGAAACCGGCAGAAGCAGCAAAAGGGCGTACAGCCACACGTACGTGACCGGACCCCCGTGAAAGCTTGCCGCCGTGACAGCTGCCGCCAGCGCAAGAAGATAGACGGCTGCCCCTCGTTTGTTAACCTGAATCTTCATGACACTTTGACCTGCCCGAGGATCTTCCTCACAAGATCCTCCCGGGTCACATGGGAGAGCTTCGCGCCGGTCGAGAGAATCAGCCGGTGCGGGAGCGCGAGGACTGCCGCCTCCGCGATATCCTCCGGAATGCAGTAGGTCCTCCCCGTCATATACGCGATGGCCTGGGCACACCGGATCATCATGAGGAGGGCTCTCGGCGAGGCTCCGCAGACGATCTCCGCCTTGCGGCGGGTCTCCTCCACGATCGCGGCCGCGTAGGCAATGAGCTCCTTATGCACGGCGACGCGGGTCACATCCTCCCGCATGGAAAGGACGTCCGCCCCCGTAAGGACCGGCTTCGTCTCCCCGTGGAGCTGCCCTGCAAGGAACCGCTCCGCCATATCCTCCGCGGCCTCCGCATCCGGGTAGCCGACGGACAGTTTCATCAAAAATCGGTCCAGCTGGGACTCCGGCAGCGGGTATGTGCCCGCCATCTCCGCAGGGTTCTGGGTCCCGATCACCATAAACGGCTCCGGCACCGCGATCGCCCGCCCGTCGATCGTCACCTTGTGCTCCTCCATCACCTCGAGGAGGGCGGACTGGGTCTTCGGCGAGGTCCGGTTGAGCTCGTCCGCGAGCACAATGTTGTTCACGACGGGACCCGGCGAAACCTCGAACGTGCCCTCCGCCGGCTTATAAAATGAAAACCCCGTCACATCCGAAGGCGTCGTGTCCGGGGTGCACTGGATCCTCGCGAAGGAGAGCGCGAGCGAGTCCGCCAGGGCCTTCGCGAGCGAGGTCTTGCCGACCCCGGGGACGTCCTCGAGCAGCACATGCCCGCCGGCAAGCAGCGCGGTGATGACCTTCCCGACCACGCCGCTCTTGCCGACGATCCGCTGTTCCATGCTTTCTTTCAGCTTTGATATTTTCTCATTCATATTTCGAGAGTGCTTCACGAAGTCTCGTGACCTCGGCCTCAAGATCGGAGTTTTTCCGCTCGGCCTCGGTCAGCTTCTTATCTGTTTCCGCCAGCTTTTCCTCTGATACAGCCAGCTTTTCCTCTGATACAGCCAGCTTCTCCTCTGCTTCAGCCGCCCGTTTCTCAGCCCGCTTAAAATAAGCCTCTCTCGTCTGATACCGACGGGAAGCCTCCTCCCTCAGCATGATTTCCCATTTGAGCTTATCATCAGACATTCCTTTCACGGCCGTGGAAGCAGCATCCTCAATTGCAGGGTTATTTGCAGCCAACATTTGCAGTTCCTCCCATGTCGAAGCGGTGAAGAATCTCGCCCAGTCGACAAGCCCGGACTCGACATCTTCAGGCGTTGCCAGATCTATACAATTCAATGATACCACGTCCAGAACAAATTTGTCACTGTAAACCTTGTGGGTTTTAACATTCGATATCTTGAATTCCGAGAAGAAGGCCGGATCATCCTTAAAGAGCTGAAAATTCAAAAATCCGATATGCGTAGCCGGTATGACATCCGAGTACTCCTCCCCGCTGTTCACATTATTAAAAATACGGGAAAGATACACCAGCGATCTGTCCGTCCAGTCGTACTCATTCAGGACCTGCATTTCAATATTCAGTGTTCTTTCATGGTTAAGGGTAAGCAAAATGTCGAGAATGCATGTCTTTTCATTGATCCGTGTACCCGGGACAATGACATTCATGACCTCTATCGAATGGATTTTCATAACCGGAATATGCAGGCAGGCACCAACCAGCGACTTCAGGGCGGTTTCCGACTCCTGCATGACAATGTGAAACAGAAGGTCATTGCACATCCTGACCTTAAGCTCGCCTCTCATTTCATAAAAGGCATCCAAATCTTCTTTATTCAAAGGATAAAAAATACTCATAGTTTTCCCTTTCTTTTATAATGTCGAACTGCCTGCAGCCATCAAGGGAAATAGCGTTCGTTTTTTCGAACATATGTTCATTATAGCATGGTTGTATTGTTTTTGCAAGTTCAAAATAAAAAAAGAGGAGGCCTCGCCTCCTCACTGCTCTCTCGTCCACACCTCCGTGTAGACGACCTTTCCGTCCTTAAACGTCGACTTCATCAGCGAGATCTTCTTCACCATCATCTCACCCTTCGGGGCCGGAACGCTCTTCCAGTTCCCCGTCATCCGCCGCACGATCGTGATGTGCGGCTTAAACTTCTTCCCGTCGCAGGGGATCCCCGCGGCGAGGAGGGCGTCCCGCACCCCCTTGGCGGTCCCCGAGAGCCCCTGGTTGCCCTTCACGCCGACCCAGAGAAGGTCCTCAAAGGTTCCCATCCCGTCGAGCGAGAGCTTAAACGGCTTGCAGACGACCCCCGCGAGGGCCTTCTTCACCGGGGCGGCGTCCTCCACCTCGCCGATGAATGCGAGCGTCAGGTGCAGGTTCTGCTTCGGGGCGTAGCTGCCCCCGACACCCTGCTTCTTCAGCCCGTGCATCGTGTCCGTGATCGATTTTTTGATCTCCTCCGAGAGCTGCACCGCGACAAAGAGCCTCATCTTCTGCCTCCTCACATGCGCTTTCCTTCATTTTACATCACTTTCCCCTTGTTTTCAACGCCTGAGGGACTGTCCCCACAACGGCGAAGGGACCGTCCCCACAACATCAAAAACCCCGTCCATCCGGACGGGGGTCTCTCACCTCCAACTCAACCCTCTCAAAACCTCACTCAACCCCAAGCTCGTCCGCAAACCCGACCAGCTCGAAGACCTCCATTATCTCCGGGCACACGTGCCGGACCTTCATCTCGCCCTGCTTCTCCATGATCTGCATCGCAGCCAGCAGGACGCGCAGCCCGGCACTCGAAATAAAAACAAGCTTCTCAAAATCGAAAATAAGCTTCTCCACACCCTGAAGCGCCGGCTCAAGCTGCCTCTCAAGCTCGGGTGATGTGATCGTGTCGAGTCTCCCCTCAATCGCGATCGTAAGCTCCTTCCCGTCCCTGTTCATTGTGATCGTCATCTCTCTTCCTCCTTTTTGCCATTATATTTGATGCAAAGCATAGTCAGGTCATCAAACTGCGGCGCCTCTCCGACAAACCCGTCGATCGCCGACTTCATATTAGTAAGCAGCACCTCCGGAGAAGCCGCCGGCTCAAGGTTCAGCGCGCCGAGCATCCGCTCCGTGCCGAACAGCCTGTTGTCCCGGTCCGTGGCCTCCGCCGCACCGTCCGTGTATACAAAAAGCGTCCCGCCGGGCTCGATATCGAACTCGTACTCCGTGTAGCGCTTCCTCCTGAGGGCCCCGAGCACGAATCCGTGCCGGTCCTTCATGATCTCAAAGCATCCGCCCGGCTTTCGTATCATCGGATACTCATGCCCCGCATTGGCGGCGGTCACGTGCCCGGTGGCGATATCAAGAACCCCGAACCACACGGTGACGAACATATTGTTCCTGTTGTTCTCGCAGATACCCAGGTTCGTCCGGTTCAGGACCTCCGCCGGGGATAATCCGGTCATTGCGTGATTCTTCAGCAGAATTTTGGACATCATCATAAAGAGCGCGGCCGGCACTCCCTTGCCGGACACATCGGCGATGACAAGCCCCAGATGCTCCTCGTCAATAAAGAAGAAATCATAGAAATCTCCGCCGACCTCCTTCGCCGGGTCCATCGAGGCGAAGAGCGTGAGCTCGGGCCTCACCGGAAACTCCGTCGGAAGCATGCTCGACTGAATCCTCGCCGCAAGGTTAAGCTCCGCCTCGGCTCTCTCCTTCTCTCCGGTCAGCTGGCGGATCTCCTTCGTGTAGCGGTCGATCTCCGTTGACATTTCCGAGAAGCTGTCCGCGAGCCTTCCGACTTCATTCCGCGCCTTGATCCCCGACATCCTCCGCACTGCCGCATCGCTGTCCTTGCTCTCAATGTACTCGCGCACTCCGTCATTCACTTCCACAAGGGGTTTAACCGCCTTTCTGAAAATGAAAAGCATGATCAGCCCGCTCGTCACAAGCATGACCGCAACACCAAGCAGCAGTACCTGCATCAGGTTTCTGTTAAGGATTCTTGCAAAATCAGACCAGTCGCACTCGATGGCCAGAATATACTTCAGTGTCCCGTCAACAATAATCGGCTTATAGGCCATGTAGTAAAATGTATCGTAGTCTCTTACATGCAGCTGCTGGAAAAAGGTTTCATCCGCGGCCTTGCTTCCCTCCGTCTCAAAAGCCTCAAACGCACTGCTGTATAATTTCGCATCCACACCCTGAACCGTTCCGAGGCCGCGTTCCCCGGTCATTTCCGACTGACGAGTACTTTCCATCAGCAATACGATATTATTCGGATCGCTCACATCCACGCAGTAGATACTGTCATATCCGTTTTCCTTGCGTTCCTCGTCAAAACGCGCCGCCGCTGCATCATACATTGCCTTCAGCAGGAAGATCCGATCCTCTCCCGACGCATCCTCCAGCATGTCAGAATCGATCACGGAAAGAAGCGAACTTACCGACAGAAAACCGCGCACATAGCCCGAGTAGATCTCGTCATTTTCAATCGTCAGGTCATTGATCGCATCCTGATTGAGCTGCCACTCATTAAGCACCCGGTCCGCTACCTGCTCGTTCATATGCAGATACCGGTATCGTTCCAGGTTCCTTTCGAGCGCCATATTGTTGGTCTCGAGAAATATCTGCCTTGACCCGTATGATGTTATGAAACAGATCGCAAGAATCATGAGAAGCGACATTACGAAAATGATAAGACCGGTCTGCACCGTGAGCTTCTTATTTTTCTTCATACGAATTCAGCCGCCTGAGGTACCTCAAAGTGCCCGGAGGACCATCCTCTGATACTCCCCTACAACCTTCTCCGGACCGACGACCTTCACCTTGCCGCCCCACTGGAACACCCACGCGTAGAACGTCGGCGAGGCGCAGACCCTCACCTTCGCCTCAAAGTGCTCCTCATCCACTACTTTGACCTCCATATCGGTTCCGAACTTGTCGATGAGGCCCTTCATCATTTCATTTTCCGCACGGAGGGTCACCTCCACAGGCTCCTCGCCCGTCGTGTACATCCGGAAGACCTCCCTCGTGTAGATCGAGGGATCAAAATTCTCCGGCTGCGGCACCGCATCGCGCCGCAGGATATGCGGCTCATCCGCGATCCGGTCGACCCGGTAGGTCCGGATTTCCTCGTGCTCGTGGCTCCAGCCCACAAGATAATAGAACTCGCCGTTCCAGATCAGCGTGTAGGGGCTCACGATGTACAGCTGCCCGTCGTGCCGCAGCACCCGCTTCATCCGCACATCGTAATCCGTGTAGTAAAATGAAACCGCCTTCCCCACATTGATCGCCTCATTGAGCACATCCAGGATCTGGTAGCCCTTCTCATTCGGGGTCTTCACGCGGTCCGCCGTGATCAGGTGCCTGCGGAGCGCCGCCGCGTTGTTCGGCCCGGTCAGCCGCATCAGCTTCTCGATCAGGATCTCGCTCTTGTTCTGCGTGATGAACTTCGAGGCCGCCACCGCATCAATAAGAAGCTTCACCTCCGAGAGCTCGAACTCCGAGCGCTCCACATAGTAGCGGTTCTGTCTCTTCCTGTGCGCCATGACGCGGAAGCCCGCGCCGCGAAGCGCCTCGATGTCCGCCGCGACCGTCGTCCGGTGCATCGTCATCCCGTAGCGCTTCTCGATGATCTCCCGGATCTCGTTGGTCGTGAGCTGATGGTCCTCATCCGACATCTCCTCCAGCAGCCTGTAGATGCGCAGCATCCGAAGACGCGTGTCCGACTCGGTGATCCCCGGCAGGGTCACGTTGGTCACGGGGAGACGCTTTTTTTCATTTTTTAAAATGACCTTCGCCAGCACCTTTGCCGCAAGCTCCGTCCCCGCGACGCTCGGATGGAGCCCGTCCGGGTCGTAGAGCGCCTCCGCCTCGCCCCATTTGAAGCGGCGCGAGAACTCCCAGCCTACCGGCGCCAGCAGAGCGCAGTTGTCCTCCGCGATCTCCTCATAGCTCTTCATGAGGCCCGCGGTCATCGCTTCGTAGGTCCGGTCTTCCTCGTCGAAGGCTTCGTAGGCTGCATTTCCCGGGAGATAGGCCCAGGTCTCATAGAGGACCGGCGTCGCACCCGCCTTCCGGGCGAGCCTGCAGAGCGCGTCCACGCTCTTGAAAAATGAATCCCTCTCCAGCACCGGACCGCTCGAATACTCCTGCAGGATGACATAGTCCCAGGTTTCATTTTCGAGCGCGGGCAGGGTCTTTGCCCCAAGCTCCGCCTCCGGGTCGAGGTGCTCGCTTAAGTGCGCGCCCCCTCGGGTGTGCGCGATGACCTCCGCGCCGGTCCGCTCCGCGAGCATCTCCGGGAGGTCATTGTAATAGGTGAGACTGTTGCCGAGCATTAATATTTTCATAGTTACCTCCGACTATTAAGAATCTTCTTATATAAATAATCCAGCAGAACCGCCGCCGGCATAAGCACCGCAAACACCCAGATCACCACCAGAACCGACACTCTGGGCAGGTAGCCGACCGCCTGAACCGGGTATATCCCCGAATGAAACACCACGTGTAGGAACCAGTACCAGGTGCAGTACTTCGACAGGTACGCAAGCAGCATCTTTATCGGGCCCCACCCGGCGATAAACCGCACAACCACCGCAAGATCGTAGCAAAGGACCGGCGCGATAAATGAAACCGTCGGCGTCCGAAGAATCACATCCCCGAGCAGGAGCCTCACACCGACCAGAACACCCAGAAGGAGAAAGCTCACAGCGTATCTTGGGGCTTCATTTTTCACGATCCTCTCAAAGCGCTCATACAGCGCGTACTTTGAAAATACATAGCCGATCATAAACGGCAGAAAATAGTGCGCCAGCGGAACCTCCGGAACAAGGCTGTTAAGGATGAGGGACAGCCCGAAGATGAGCGCGGCGTCCAGGAGCCCGTTTTTTATCTTGAGAAAACCGTAAATGAAAACGAATCCCAGCATCTCAATATAAAAAAGCACGTACCACCCGGAATAGATCATAGAGTAATCATACAATAAAAGATTCCGAATGAACATTCCCAAAGAGAGTTTTCCGAAAAATAAAAACACCGGAGCCACAAACAAAATGAGCGCCATCCAGTACATGAGCACGAGCCCTGCGGCTTTCTTCAGGCAGTATCTGAGCCGGTCCGCCGGTTCTCTCTTTGCGAGCGCGAAAAAGAGCCCGTACCCGGAGATAAACGCGAAGATGCAGACGCACAGCTTGCAGAGCCGCCCGAGGAGGAGCTCCGCCGGCACGCCGCCGATCCGGAGGAGGCTTATGTACATGTCTTCCTTCAGCTGCCACTCGGGGAATGCGAAGAAGTGATGTACGATCATCATCACGATGGCGACGCCTTTGATGTATGCGGTTGTCTCTTTGTCAAAGATGAACTTCTTTTTAGTGTTCATGTTTTCTTCCTTGGCTGCCTCAGGGTTTTATTTTTCCGGCAGATACGGCTCCCGGGCCACCCCCTCCGAAACCGCAAGCACCGACGAAGGCCCGTCGTAGGTGAGGGGCCTCCCGTCGATATCCGTGATTACGCAGCCCGCCTCCTCGGCGATGACCGCTCCTGCGGCAAAATCCCAGAGCCCGAGCCGGAGCTCGAAATAGAGGCCCGTGATGCCGCTCGCAAGCTGACAGAGGTCCCAGGCCGCGCTGCCGCTTCTCCGCATATCGATCGCCCGGCGAAGATAATACTCCGCAAGCTTAAAGGACCCTTCCGTGAGCTCCTCATAGTACGGGGACGTGCCCATGGAAAATAAACTCCTCGCCAGCGGCTCCCCGGACGAGTGGATCCGCGTTCCGTTCCGAAATGCCCCCCTGCCGCGCTCCGCTGCGTACAATACTTTCTCGTAGGGGTTGTAGACGACACCGATGAAGGGCTTTCCGTCCTTAAGGAGCCCGATCGAGGTCACGGAGGGCCGATAGGCCTTGATGAAATTCGTGGTACCGTCGATCGGGTCGATCACAAATGCATACCCCTTCCGATACTCGTCCCTAAAGCGCTCCGCGCCGTCCTCCTCACCCACAAATGAGGCCTCCGGCAGCACGCGGGCCAGCTCCTCAAAGAGGAACTCCTGCACCTTCCGGTCGTATTTGGTCACAAAGTTGGCGTGCCCGTTTTTTTCATCCGTCGCTTCTTCGATGCTGTCGGCGGCCAGCATGATCTCGCCGGCCTTCAGGGCGGCGGCTTCTATTTGCTGTAAAAGGTTCATGGGTTCGGGTTCCTTTCTGGTGGGTGTTTCACCGCTGTCTTCAAATTTTAACTTCCCAGTATCCTCCACGGGCCGGACCGCATCTTACCAGTCTCCCTTCTTCACGAAGTTCCCTGATATACCGCTCTACCGTTCGATGCGTAACAGACATTTCTCTGGCAATTTCTGCAGCTGAAGCCCATTTATTTTCGGAAATGATACTCAGCACAACGGCATGCGGATCACCGACATCTTTCACTTTTTCTCCGACATTTTCACCGACAGAAGCGGTCTTTTCTCCGACAGAAGCGGTCTTTTCTCCGACATTTTCTCCGACATTCTCCGACATACTGTCGGTGTTTTGCAGCGATTCTGTCAGGTATGAGCTTCGATACAAATTCACTCGAAAAGTTTCCGGCAATTCGATAAAATCTACTCCCGGTAATCCATACGCTTTTGCTGCACTCTGAATCCTTTGAAGTCCGGTGCCCCATGCCTCAACCAGTCCAATCTGGCTGAATGCATTCGCAATGACGCGGTTCCTCAATTTTGAATGTCCCTGAAGCGCTTCTTCGAACGTCAGTCCGTTATAGAGACCTCCGGGTGATGTCACCTCCAACCGATCATCATAAATTGCCACCTGTACGCAGGATTCTGCCGTCATATTGCGATGGCAGTGTGCGTTGACGATCATTTCTCTGATAGCCTCCACCGGCAGCTCATACGCTTCCTTTCTTTGAATTCCTTCAATCTTTGCTCCCAGCCGGATATTTCGCAGAACAAAATTCAAAGCCTCATCAATTTGTTCGTAGAGAGGTCCGGAATACTCCCGTTTATCCAAAAAAACCGTACGGTCGGTTCCTTTAAAAACAGCGCACTGTGTCCTGGAGAAAGTTTGCTTCCCGGATGTCTGCTCTGCCGCATCTCCTTCCGCCTGGCATTCATATCGCGGCAGAGTTTTTTGATTGCGCTTTCCGTAACCTTATATCCAACGCAGGTAAGCTCATCCCATGAAATCTTGGCGCCTTCCATCTCCAACTCTTTAATCTTCTCTAAAGAAGCGGGCCGGGTTGTCGCACCAACCCTGATATAGGTGCTCTTCTCTTTCCCTTTAGACTTCAGATAGTACGGTCTCTGCGGCCCGGGAGATACCGTTACGACAATTATTGTCTTACTGTCTACTGTGTACGGCTCAATCTCCGGGATAATCTGCGGCTCGCAGGAATCAGACACAGCAGTTGCGATGCTGTCCATCGCCTGGAAACTCATTTGTCTCATATTTGGGCCATAATCGTCTCATACTCTTTGAGACGATTTTTGGTATCTTGCGGATCGTCCGCCGCCGACCATTTTCAACAGATTCATCTCGCACATTTTCTTGAGAATCCGTGCTACTGTAGGCTTTGGCTTTCCAAGTTTTACCTGCACCTCCGAACTGGTAATACTGTCTTTCAGCTCTACCATTTCCATGATCTGTATCACGTTTTCTCTGGTTTCGTCTCGTAATTGGCGCAGAATCGTCTCACTAAGTCCGAGACGATTCTCCATGCCCAATTCCATATATTTCGCGTTTGCCCTGCAATGCACCATAATTCCGCCGGCGCCAATATCATATTCCGGCATGGGGGTATGATACAACGCATCACAGGCGGATCTGATCTTATCGAATCCACGGCCCCAGGCCTCGATCATGCCGCTGATGAAGAATACATGTGCCAATTTCGGATTGAATGGTTTTGATGAATGCTTCGCAAACAGACTCTCTGTGGTCCGAAGATTCTCCGGCATCCAACCATCGTTCCAAATGTATATTTCATCATCGTACACGCTGATCTGGATGGAATTGCAGGAGGCGTAATCTTTATGGACGACTGCGTTGAGCAGAATTTCGCGAAACGCCTCTCTCGGAAACATAAAGACTTCGATCCGCTGGATACCTTCGTAAGTAATTCTCGCCTTTAGATACTTGGTATAGACCAGATCGATTGCCCGGTCGATCTGCTCAATCAACGGGCCGTGGACTTCATCCTGATATTGCAGGTCCGAATGAGAAGATCCGAAGAATCCGATCTTAATATACGAACCGGTAACCCATCGTTCCGGGTCATAGTAAAAAGCCAGCATAGCTGCCCGGGTCAGGTAACCATCCTCGTCCACCAGATGCAGATTATCCATTAGGATTTCATTGCTGACGTTTGCATCCTCAGACGTCAGGCGGCCACGCGCCAATGCTTTCTGCTTGAATAAAGCTATTGCTTCCGGCTTAAGATCTGCAACCGTAATTTTAGGCAACGGGACGCCATCCCAGGTGATTCCCTGAGATTTCAATAACGCTCGTTCCAGTTCCTTCCCCGCAATTTCACGCAGTACGCTGCCGGACCGATAGTAATAACGGCCATGATAACCGATGAGAGACGGATACTTTTCTACGGTAATTGAAATGAATTCTTTCCCGTCCTCTGTATTTAGGTTGACGTCGGCAATGATACCCAACGCATTCGTGATTTTATTGGGTAAATCCTCCATCAGCTTTTTGCTGTCCTGAACGCCTACTACGTTCCCATTATCATCCTTTCCGATGAAGAGGGTTCCGCCATAGGCATTGGCGTAACCGCTCAGCCATTTCAGGTATTCATCCCGCCAGGATTCCTTATATTCGATGTTTTGATTTTCTGCCATAGGACCTCGTCTCCTCTAAATCTATTTGCCGCCGACTACGCTCTATCCTCAGCGAAGCCATGCCTTGAAGTGATTTTAGGATATGCCCTATTATAACATACGGAACACGCTATTGCAAACATATGTTCTGTTTTTATGGCTATTCGCCCTCCTTGTGCTCACCTCTCCGGAAAATACGCCTCCCGGGCGACCCCCTCCGAAACCGCAAGCACCGACGAAGGCCCGTCGTAGGTGAGCGGCTTCCCGTCGATATCCGTGATCACGCAGCCTGCTTCCTCGGCGATGACCGCTCCGGCGGCAAAATCCCAGAGCCCGAGCCGGAGCTCGAAATAGAGACCCGTGACACCGCTCGCAAGCTGACAGAGGTCCCAGGCCGCGCTGCCGCTTCTCCGCATATCGATTGTCCGGTGCAGATAGTGCTCCGCAAGCCTAAAGGAGCGGGCCGTAAGCTCCTCATAGTACGGGGCCGTGCCCATGGAAAATAAACTCCTCGCCAGCGGCTCCCCGGACGAGTGAATCCGCGTTCCGTTCCGAAATGCCCCCCTGCCGCGCTCCGCTGCGTACAGGACTTTCTCATAGGGGTTGTAAACGACACCGATGAAGGGCTTTCCGTCCTTAAGGAGCCCGATCGAGGTCACGGAGGGCCGATAGGCCTTGATGAAATTCGTGGTTCCGTCGATCGGGTCGATCACAAATGCATACCCCTTCCGATACTCGTCCCTAAAGCGCTCCGCGCCGTCCTCCTCACCTACAAATGAGGCCTCCGGCAGCACGCGGGCCAGCTCCTCAAACAGGAACTCCTGTACCTTCCGGTCGTATTTGGTCACGAAGTTGGCGTGCCCGGTTTTTTCATCCGTCGCTTTTTCGATGCTGTCGGCGGCCAGCATGATCTCGCCGGCCTTCAGGGCGGCGGCTTCTATTTGCTTTAAAAGGTTCATGGTTTTGGTTTCCTTCCTGGTGCGGGTGTTTATTACATAATTAAAGTGCCAAAATGCGGATGCAAAAAACCGTCAGCCCCAATCCCGTATAGCCATTGTGATATCAGAGCATATACTTTCTATATTATTGGCATTTATCACTGCCCAGAATACTCGTTGCAGGCGCTTGCCTTTTAATATATTTGCGGGGAGTGAAGAAGTCTCCGAGTATTTCGCTACCAACATTTCACGTACTTTTCGCACCATCTGCCCCTTCTCTCTCCCTGCCAATTCCGGAAAGTCAAGCATAGTTTCAGTCTCGAGGCACCGGCTAAGTTTTTCAAATCCTTCCCCTGCCATGAGCAAATCATACATTATTTCAACAACTGCAGCACCGCAGGCAACATCTGCCGGTCCATATGCCACTTTACTGTTAAGGTACAATGACTTGAAATCGTTTATTGCCTTTTTCAGGGGTTCATCTTCCCCATTATCAACTTTAGCATATCGTTCGAGCTGACTATGGACATCATCTGCGACGGTTTTTATCGAGAACGTTTTCCCTTTCAAAGAGCCCGTATTTGACCCCGTGGCTGCCCTCTCATTCCACTCTTCTTCTGCACGATTTAAATACTTCTTCCATATTTCAGAAGAGTTCAGTTCATCTCTTCTATATTTCACAAGCATAAGGATATCATAGAATTGCTTAACCTGTTCATCCAGGCGGTCATCCTGTACGCCAATCGTGGTACTCCCCAATGTGGTCAGCTTATCCGCAAAAAGGTCATTTATCGGAAGTATCTGATATTTTAGCGCGCTGGATACTGCAAATAGATTTTCGCCGGAAAGCAGCTGATACTCTCTTTCTTTCGTTACAGTAATAAATTCAACTTTTAACTCCTGTGTCTGAAAAGGCTCTCCCGAAGCATTTCTCTCTATATCGGTTAACACAGAAGGGATATCCGTATAATATGTAAATAACGGCAGCGTTGTCTTCGGGTTTCTGGGAATATGCTGCCGAAAATGAAACAAACCGCTGCCGTCTCCCAGCTGCTTTTCAATTTGATATAACAGCTCTGTGATTTCTTCTTTATTCCCACAAAACAACATATCTATATCCACACTCGTTCTTTGGGCTTCTATAGGAAGGTAAAACTGTGTTGCAGCTCCACCCTTAAGCACAACCCGCTCACCCATCCTGCTCTGAATTTGCAGATATAGTTCCAAGTCCCATAAAAACAACTCCATGCGACTTATGTTTTTAAAACCGTATTCTTCCATACGAGCTTTTAATGTTTCTCTTTGAAAAGCCCTTTTGTCATGAAGCAATCCCGTGTAGTCCATTATTTCTGTCCCTTCATTAATTCAACGAACCTGAGTGCCCCCTCGGTTATATATTTGGATTCTACAATATAGCGGATATCATACTGAATACTTCTTCGACCAGCCACCGTAACCAGACGCTTCTGATCGACATTCCCCAGCCTGACTAAGTTCTCATAAATTCGCACCAGTTCCTGCAGAGCAAGGGGGTAGGCATTTCGCGTCACAGCATAATAGGTATCTATAAACGCTTTTTCTATCGTCGCGAGACCACCGGCTGCATATTCAAAATTGTCCGTAGGATATATGATCACCTGAATCTCAGAACGGCCCGAGTAAACTGCATCTTCATACAATCTTTTCAATTTTACCGGTTCTATTACCCAATAATGGTTATCCGTTAAAATTTGAGAGATTTCCTCTTTCGCCGCTTTTTCCGCAAAAAGAATAATAGGATATTGTTCCGGGACATGGAGCATATACTTAGATAGTATATCAAGTCCGGATATATAGTAATAGAAGCCTGTTTCATTGAGCAGTATTTGTAAATCCTGCGCCGCCTGCGAAATTGAAACTCTTCTTCTTCCCCTCCATTCATTAAAAGCGTACCATCCGCGTCGAATGCGCTTAATGTACCCTTCCTTCACCAACTCCGCAATCATCCAATAGAGGGTCTGCGTTCTCATCTCCGGAAACAAGGCGGCCACATCATCCGCAACAAATGTTTCCCGATCCGAAAGTGCTTCACTTATTGTCTGAAATCGCTTCTCTAGCGCATTATCATTCTTCATTCCATCACCGCCAAATATTTACTCGCAAATATAATATTTGCGTTTATTCATTTATAACCATCTATTCACTGGCTATATAGGTGAATATACCACGTATCATTAGTTTTTTCAATTAATTTACGCAAATATAATATTTACGGATTTTACTTATCCGGTTTGTTCTATAGAGCACACTCCCATGCCTTGAAATGATTATAAGATATGCCCTATTATAACATGCGGAACGCTTATTTGCAAACATATGTTCTATTTTTGTTTCTGGGCCCCCGCGTGCGGTGTCTTACTTTTCGAATCCATATCACGAATTAATCTCCCAGTATCCGCTTTTTGTTGTCCCGACACGTTTAATGAAACCTTTTTCTTTAAGGCTCTTCAAACACACTGCCACAGTCTTCCTGCTAACAGTCACCTCACCAGTCACCTTATCAGTCACCCTTACGATCCGATCTTCCGGTCCTGTAAACTTGATCATGATATCACCCGGATGAACTGTATATTCCGGCATAGGAAGATTATCTGCCTTCAACGCATCGCATATCTTTTCGACACCGCGTCCCCAGCTCTCGATAAAACCAGCCAGATAAAATACATTTGCGATATTCGGATCATACGGTACAGATGGATAGTTCTCAGAGGGCAGCTCTGCAATCCTCAGGAACCGTCCTCGCTGCGTGCGCTCACTCCACTTCTATCGTAATCTCATACTCCTCACTCATCGCATTGAGCTGCATTTTCAGCCTCCACGTATCCTCGCGCTCGTCCGGGTAGGCGATCTCCACGCTGTAGAACGGCATGAAGTCCTCCTGGTCCTCCAGTATGCAGGCATACCTCTTGAATATCTTGTTTTTCCATTTGATGACGCTCGCGAAAAAATCCTCATCTCTGTGTTCCGGGTAGAGCCGCATTCCTGCCAGCCTGGCCGCATCATACGGGTCCTCCGGGTCCTCTGCGTCGAACCAGAAAATGACCTTAAAACGCATCCCCTCCACATCAATGGCTGCGTCCGTCTCGCACTCGATACAGTCTGCATCGTCGTCCGGGGTCCAGCCTTCGACGTATTTCATCGGGGCGATTGCCTTGATATCTGCGAGGGTGGTTTTGGCGAGGGTGTAGGTTTTGCCGTTTATTTTCATGAGTATTCTCCCTTATTTCTAGTGTTTTGATAAAATCTTTAAAATTCCGCCATAAGTTCCGATACGTTCACAGATAATAAGCCGTCCGACTGAACCTTAATCATCATAGGCATTGTTTTACAAGTGACGCGTCATCCAGGGCTGCGTCAATTAGACGACTCAGAAACGATGTATATCCTTTCCCATAGGATTGAGAAAACTTCTGTGCTTTCTCCGATAATCGTATAGAAGCCGTTTGTTTATTTCTACCCTTTTGCTTAATCCGTTTAAATTGGTTCAGCATCTCCGGAGTCATCTCAGGACTTTCTTCATCAAACACAATAGACCTCGCTGCAGCGTCTTCCAGCTCTTGCAATTCAGCTTCGGTCAATTTACGATCCAGATCCTTAAAACTCATCTTCGCCATATTCATACCTCCTTCTCTCAGAAATCGTTGCAAGTCTTGCCGAAATCATACGTACTGTATTGGCTTCCTTAAAAGCACATACGATGAATAATACTTTCCCAACTTTTCCTAGAATATTATATCGTTCTTCTTCGATGTGCTCTGCATCTTCACGAATCATTTTATATGGGTCAAGGAAAACCTTTGCAGCTGTTGAAAAATGTATCCCATGCTTCTTGAAATTTATTCTGTCCTTTTCATCATCCCATTCGAACGAAGCATGTTCAATATCAAAATCAAAGTATTCGTACATATTGTGTCCTCTTTTAAAAGCTTATCATATTGGAAACTGTTTTGCAATGCGTTTTGCAATACATTTCGCAATTTTAAAGTAGACTGTTTATTCTTTTTAATATTCGCTCTGGTTATCTTATTGCGTATGTATTATTATATGCGTTTATATACGTATTTACGTATTTTGCTTGAAAATAAAAAAGGGAACCACTTGATTCCCTCATTCATTTTCCCCGTACTCCTTAAGCGCCTTCATATAACCGATCAACCGCCCTTGCATATTTTTATTCAGGGTCATATAGTCTGACAAGAACTCTCCCAGTTCAGAGTCCTTTTCGATAAGGATTGTCTGTGATGGGTTACTCCTTCGCCCCACACTGTCTGTTCCGCCAAGCAGCTCGTAAGGTGTGACATCCAGCACTTTGCATATGATCAGAATCTTTTCTGAAACAGGGTTAGTCTTCTTCCTCTTCCAGTCACTGATGCTGCTCTCTGCAATCCCGGTGCGCCGGGCGAATTCCTTCTGGGACATATTCCTTTGCGCCAACAGCTCAAAGATTCGTTCGGAGATTGTCATGGTGGTGCGCTCCCTTCGTGAATGTTAAGTTAATCCGAAACATATATCTATCATAATGAGGACAGCGCTCTTCGTCAAGACGGAACAATTCGTTTATAGAAATTTAAAGAGATAAGATTCTATATTCAACGACCAGTTTGTTTTGATTTCTTAAACCTCAAAATCATTCGAGACACCAATTCGTCAATACTTGTATATTGAACTTTTTGTTCTCTCAAATTCCATCCAGTTCTATTAGCGTTGTATATCTCCGAGACAGTTCTTAGGTCTCCGGGACGGTTCTCGGAGATTCTGAGAACCATCCCCAGCCCCCCCTACGTGCGTTCACTCAACCTCTATCGTAATCTCAAACTCCTCACTCGCCGCATTCAGCTGCATTTTCAGCACCCATCGATCCTCGCCGTCCGGTTAGGTAATCTCCACGCTGTCGAACGGCATGCAATCCTCTGGGCTCTCTGCATCAAACCAGAAAATAGCCTTAAAACGAATCCCCTCCACATCAATCCATTTGCCGCAAACTTTCGGTCAGATGAAAACTTAAAGTGACGCGGGACGCCTAAATAAACTTTAAAAAACTCGCTGACCTTTGAGTTTTAGCGTTTATCAGATAAAAGGCTATCAAGAAAGACGGGTTATTTGGCGTTTACCTTTATTCACATGTTTGCCAAATATTTCTAATCCCAATCTCACATAAAAAACCTATAGTCATATAAAATTCCTTCGAATTGGGATACTAGCTGTCCAATTTTGGCAATCCTGTTAGATGACTCAATAGTACAAGGCAACTTAGAATAAAGGTCAAAGCTATTCCAATTCATCCTTGAAAGTCCAAGTATCTCATTTGCTATTTGAGATATATTGCCACATCCGTAATAACGTATAATCTTCAAAGGAATCGGAGTACTTTTTCCACCTTGAAAATACTTTCTGCTATTCGATTTAACCGATGGTGCAATACCATGTGTATATAGATACATAGTATTATCGTTCAAAGGAAAGCATAATCCTCGTAATACTGGAAAGCTATCAGCTTCAAAGTTACTGTAATTCATCGCAAAGCATTTCAAATCATCTTCGTAAGTTACTTCGATTAGTTCTATATCGTGTATACCCGCACTTGAAAGGCTATTTACCAAGCCTTTAATCTCTTCTTTTCGAAAAGGAGTGCGCTTATGAACAACAACTCTTTTAGGCACTTCAGTAAACGACTTATAAAAAAGTTCTTTAATGCTTAGCCCTAACCTGTAAGCCTCATTTTCAGAAAGAAATGGATTGCGTTTTTTATCAATTGTAACATCATCTAGCTTCGAAAGCTTATACTTCATACCTAACCCATCGGAAGTATATACGTGACTACAACCAATCACAATGTTGTTATTTCCATCCTTTGAACGAACACTATACCCAATCCCCACAAAAGCAGTATCAGGTTGAATTCCAGAAACCATCCACGGAATCCTGCCCGCTTTAACATAGATAGCAAGGGCGAGAGCCCACATTATCTGACAGCTCAAGCTACTTTCTATAGTTTTTTCACGTATAAATTGTGTCGCAACTTGCCTTTGTGCAGCATAAGCTTTCACAGAATCATGCAAATCAAATTTCGTGTTACCATCCGAGAATGTGGTAAATGCATCATATCTCTTTGGGATATATATCAAAACGACATCTACATCACTACTAACCCGACGTATCCCTCGGATTATTTGATTATAAAAATGACGAATCTCCTCATATTTATTCTGGCTCTTTGACTCTTCAACTTTGAACCATCTATCTGATCCTAATTCTGGTATATCAACCCCCATCTTGAATGCTTTTTGAAAACCTGGAAATGTAATTAAATAGTCCGGATTGTTCCTGGCAGTAGATACTTGATTAAGTCCAGATATAAATGAGTAAAATATCTGCTCAAACCCTTTAGGGCATATTATTCCTAGTTTTATAGATAGACCAAATACCTTGGAGTATAGTGGCATATCAATTGGTCCATAGTTAATCAAACCTCGCATTGGATGAAAGTCGTTCTGTTTACTATTGGTTAGAGGATCACAGAACGAAAGATCTGGATCTTTATATTCTCTTCCAGAGAATACAATTCGTCTAAGAGAGTCTGTTGGAATGTCCTTTACAGGATGCTTCCACCCTGAATTAATGCCTAGCATTGCGCTTTTACAGACAACTTTGAAAACGAACGGCGATGAATCACTTATCGGAAAACGCAACTCCAAATATTTGTCACCAAAAATTCGTGAAGCCCACCCCGTTATATAGTTATACGCGTTTTTATTTGGTTGTCCGTTATTAATACTTGCATTATATTTATCCGCAAACTCTCTCTTCTCTTCATCTGAATATACAGTCTCATCCGCATAAATATAAGTTGGCGTAAAGGTTAAGTAACTATACTTCTTATCGAATAGTAACGAAAGATGAACTCCTTGATAACCTGTTATTATTTTCCCTCCTATTGAATACTTAATAACCTCGTTTGTATCCCATAATTTATCTTTTGAGAAACTGATTCGTCCTTTTGTTCCTAAAAGATATGCTATTGTTTTTAGAATTAATTCATGGATAATAGTATTGCTAGCCACAAAGGGCTTTTCCAAGGGATGCATTTCTATGCTACTTTTCAACCTTCCGTTACACACTGTTTCAATGGTCTCTTTTTTCCCCCAAGCATACATCATCCCTTTATAAGGGACTGCCATAATATTATTTTGATACAAAAGCTTACAAAATTCCCATGGTTTTTCGTCACTCCAAAGACTAAGTTCAAAAACATAACACTGTTTTGGGAAAGTGACTGGATATGCATTTGTAGAAACTACTTTATTGATAGATTCATTAGTTATATTAAATTTGCTCATAGGAGTAACAGCTGCATCAGATAAACTTCTTTTAATGCCGTCAAGTTCAGACAAAAAGTTCTTATCATCCCCCATACAATACCGTGCAATAGAAAATAGCGTATTATCAAATCCCTCTGTAGGAACATAATATGCCGTTCTACCATTAGTATTTGCAAAATCTATAAGTTCTGATACGAAAGAAGAAGGCTTCTGACCGTATCCACACCAAAAGAGTCTACCTGCCCCTTTTTCAGAATAAACTTTTAGAAGCGCTTTCATCAACGATTTGTCTCTGCCACTATATCCTATTACAATTAAGTCCCTGTTTTGTAGTTGATGACAAAGTGCTTTTTCTAATTCTCCATCCTGTGTATCAAGTTCATTTTCCGTGTTTTTCAATGAACCATATTTATAATCACCATGCAAGGCAACACAGAGCAGCTCTTTATCCACATCATTTCGATAGACACGTTCTGTTGTTTCTATCGTAATCTCTATAGGGACAAGTGGGGTATATTGATGGGCACACTTGACCATAAGCCCATCAAAATTTGTTGTCCAAACGCATTTTATGATATTTTTCTTGGCTAACATCGAAATGATATGATAACCCAGGCTAGGCTCGTGTGAGGATACCAAGTGTTGAAAGTATTTTCGTCTGTCTTCTGCTAATGGATAAGCTTTTTCTGCAAAGAAAGAGTATTCCTCATCACTATTAAGTGAAGGATACCCCTTTTGCGCATCAATCCAGCTTTGAATTACTTTCCTAACACTCTCCATCCTTGAATTGCTATAATTCTCTATTGCACCAGGGTTTTGCGATAGATAGATTTCTTTTTTCCAGTCCCAAATACAATCCGTAGCGGATTGTACCCCCGATTCAATAGACGCACCTGCTCCAAGCAGAAGAGAGTGAGGCATATCTATATTTTGCCTTAGCGAGCGTAAAAACTCATCCATTTGCAGTACTTGCATTCTATATCCTCCAACTTAGCATTTTACCAAGATTCTCTTCTGGGATCTTATCCAGAAAAAATATTTGATTTTCTTTGCCTATTAACCTATACCACGAAACAAGTTCTTTCTCAACCTGACAAAAAACCTTCAGTTGATTGCTTCTTTTTTATACTTGGTACGCATACACATTTCAAAGCTCCTGCAACTGTAATTGTACGAACAGTTGTATGGTGACTTACGCCTATAATACCGGGGTATACATCTGACACATCTTACTATAATAATACAGCCTACAGTTTTTCAATCAGTTTCCTTGATGGCAGAAATCACAGCACGGTCTGACTCATCAAAAGTCCCCCAATCATACGAACACTCCTTTATGCTTTCGGTCTTTTCATTAGGTTTATCTCCATATTTTATGGATACATCCATCCCTTTTGTTGCCCTGTAAATATCTGGATATAATTCACGTGTCTTATTTAAGTTTTCAACTGTCCGATGATGCTTATCAGGATCTAACTGTGGATGCTTTATATGAACCTCTGTCCAGTTAATTGTTCCTATTGGATAAATACCTGACGTTTTTTTGTCAATTTTATTATATGAGATCACCGTTTTTCGTTTAGCATCATCAAGTACATAAGCATCGGGAATTTGTTTATTTAGATGCGGCATAAAATCTGAAAACTTAAATTCGCCCTGCTTGCCGCCTATAGCAAAATATTTTCTAAAACTCTTATAATCTTCAAAACTTCGAATTTCAAGTCGATAACCGCGTGCAACTGGTAATTCCAACACATCACCGGTAATATGCTTTATGAAAATCAGTTTCCATTCTGTTAACGATGTATCAAAAATCACATGCGAATACACCTCATTATATTTATGATCAAATGTAGCTATTGACACTCCTAGCCTTCGCATTGATCTATAAAAAGCCTCAATTGCAGTTAACTTATATGAATATACCTTCCACTCTATCAAATTACTCACCTCATAAAATTCCACATCTGTAAATGAGCAAACAATATGCAACATACCGGTTTGCGAATCCTTTTCCATCGTAGCTGTTATATTATCAATTCTTTCCCGCGTTATTACTGGCTTACTTGGATGTTCAGTTAATGTGATTTTTCATTATAACATTCAGCCACCTCTCGCCCCCGCGCCCCTCTCTCACATCCCCCGTCACAAACGTCTCCTCCTGAGCGAGCCCGGGCACCTCCTCGAGCAGCTCCTGAAAGCTCTCCTCCGTCATATTCGTAAAATACCGTCCGTTCCTCTCCCCCTGAAACTCTCCGTACTTAAACGAAGCGTAGAAGCACCCGCTTTCCGCAAGGTGCGCCGCCATCCGCCGCATCACCGCCGCGATCTCCTCCTTCGGCAGGTGCAGGAGCGACGCGCAGGCCCAGATTCCGTCAAATGTCTCCTCCGGCTCAAACTCCCGGAAGTCCGCAACGATCACCTTCTGCGCGATGTACGCGCCGGCGATCTTCGCGAGCTCCCGCGACCCGTCGACCGCCACGACCTCGTATCCCTGCTCGAGAAATGCATGGCTGTCACGGCCGCTGCCGCAGCCGAGGTCCAGTATCCGGCCACCCGGTTTCACATATTTGAGGAACTGTTCCTGAATTTTCGAAAAATCGACCGAAACGGTACTTTCAAAAAATCTGTTAGCCCAATTGTTGTAGTATTCAATTGTATCGTCTTTGTCCTTCATAGAACGATCTCCAAAATATACAATCGTACACTAGTATGTTACTGCTCTGTTCCCTTTACCTCCATATTGTATATCCTTGCAACAATGCAGCTTCATAAATAGGTTTTAGGTTACATTCCAGTATATTCTCAAATCGTTCCCGGGAATTTCCAGGAACATATAAGTACTCAGTAGCCCACATAGCATTCAGGTTATCTAATCTGCATACCTCAAACTTTCTTCGCATACGAATATTTGAAAATATTTCTTCATACAACTCATACTGTGCATGCGACAATCGCGGGAAGAAACGTTTCCATTCTGGCAAATGATTACCTTTGCTTGAATTATTTCCTCGGTCCATTGGCGCAAGGTTCCACAATTCATCACAGGTTACATATGACCAGGGAATAAAATGATCAATGGAGAGTTTATCTGCTTCGATACGTTTTCCGCTATACAGATCATGAATCTCCTTTCCGCTTACTTCTTCGTATGTAAGCCAGAGATCCCGAACTTTACTGAGCTTACGCACCTTATTCTCTTCGTCTTCTAGCTTGTATACAATGCCAGGCACTCCAGGATTTCTATTTTGAAGAAACCTTACCTTCTTCATTTGAATCCAACTTTTTACAACTGAATAATTATCAAGTAACACCCGTCTCCATGCAGATGCTACTTTTATTCTTTTCTCCGCACCACGACCATCTATGATAATATATGGCAGATGAACACGCTCATTCAGCATTTCCAAATAAGCAATCAGTCGTTTCTTTTGCTCCCAAATTTTATCATTTCCACTGATTTCTTCCATGAAAGAAGATAGAAGTCTATATGGAACATTTTTAATTAAGCCATCCACGTCGGCTTTTATCTGATTCTGATTCTTTTCCACAAGCGCCATAAATTGGTCTCTAAACATCGGAAGCTTCACTTCTGGGTCTTTTTCAATAACATGAACCGCATGCTCTATCAAGTTTTCTGATTTTCCTTCAATGGTCGGTCCCAAGTGCAGATGATACTGCGAGACCGTAAACCAGGCTTCCCAAAATATTTCGTAAATAATCTCTTGGAATGACATTTCCTCTTTGTTGGGAAGCAATGTCAATATTGCTTCCAACCAGTAAAACTTATAACTCTGCGTTGGAGATTCAAGCATACGAGCAAAACATTGCATATCCAATTGATTTTCATACAATGGATCATTAATCCGTAATTGTTCTATCTCCATAAGTCTCCATTATATAGCCAAGCTTTTAGCTGTCTTAAGCAGTTCCTTGAAATTTTGAGCAACATTCACTTTTGAGACGCCTCTACCCCAACTCACCCTTATACTCTCAATCTGTGTCCCGGGCACCCGCATCGCAGCAAGAACATAGCTAGGTTCATAGCTTCTGGAATTACACGCCGATCCATTCGATATCCCACAATACTGTTTCGTCGCCAGCATAAGCGCTTCAGAAACAACCCCCGTGAAGCTTACATTTATAGTGTTCGGAAGGCAGTTATTCTGATCTCCGTTAATCTCATACTGTACACCGGACTGCTCCAACAACTCCAAAAGCATTGCCTTAATATCAGCGTACTCTTTCATATCTTTCTTATATTCTAAGCTGGCAAGCTCACAGGCTTTTCCAAACCCAGCTACCAACGGAACAGGTGTTGTTCCCGGACGAAGTCCATGCTCCTGCCCTCCTCCAAACAAAATTGGCTGTACTGGCGGAAGTTTGTACCTTTTTCTTTTAAGAATAATCGCTCCTATCCCCTGTGGCCCATAAATTTTATGGGCTGCAATTGAAAGCATATCATACTTTAGCGATCTTATCTCTTCAACGAGCTTACCACATGTCTGAGTGATATCTGAGTGGAATAAAACACCTCGCTTTGACAGTTCTTCCCCTATAATATCAACCGGCTGAATAACACCGGTCTCATTATTCGCATGCATAATGCTTACCAGCAGCGTATCTTCACGAACTCGTTTTAGCACATCTTCCGCGTTAATTCTCCCGTTCATCGCCGGACGAACATATTCCACCTCATATCCTTTAGTCTCCAGGTGCTTGGCCGCATTCAGAATCGCTTTATGCTCAATCATAGAAGTTATAATGTGTTTTTTCCCTGTTCTCTCTGCATAATCCGTCAATCCGAGAAGCGCCATATTGTTGCTTTCCGTGGCACCACTTGTAAAGAACACTTCTTCCGATTTTACGCCGATCAAATCAGCGACCTGCTTGCGTCCATCTGCAACTACCTTTCGCGCAGTTTCCCCAAAGTCGTGCGTTCTGCTATCTGCATTACCATATTTGTTCTTATAAACGTCTATCATTACATCAAGCACTCTCGGGTCCACCGGCGCAGATGCATTATAATCAAGATATACGCTCCCCATTTTTATCCTCTATTGTTAATGACAAAAGGTCTCCAAGATTTTTGATGAACCCTGTTCCGCAAAGGTGCGCGATCCCTCTCTCGAGATTTAAATAGAAATACTTAATAAGCGTTGCTTCATCAAGTGGGAGTCCCATTTCTATACACCATTCCTTCATCAGTGCGTCATATAACTCACTATATTCTCCGGCAAATGTGTACCAGGACATCTCGAGATTACTATCAGCAATTACCGGCAGATCAGTAGGAACCGTTTTCTCGCTTAATGAATAACAAAGCGCCCATCTGCACAATACATTCCAGTTTTTAATACCTGTCTTTCCCTTTAGCCTTGAGAGATGCTCTTTTGCCTGTTGAGATAGTCTTACTACTTTAACGATCATCTCGCCACCTCCTGGAAATACCCGGATGTAATCGTGGTTCGTTTTTTCTGATCATCATATACAAGTGTAAATTCATCTCCGACATTATCTTTCATCAGTTCATAGTAATTTCTATCGATTTCCGAATCCGTTGATAAGATAATAACCTGATCGCTTGCATTCGGAAAATATGTTGTTATAAGCGCAGTACGATGAGCTGAGTCAAGTCGTGACAGCGGTGTATCGATAATTACAGGCAGTTTTTTCTTCGAACAAATTGCTAAAGCCCACAAGATTGAAATTACCATTAACTGCTTCTCCCCGGCAGACAATGATTTTTTGGGGACCTCGTGTCCTTCATAATCAATATATGTTATATCAAGAGTCGAGGCATCCATCTCTATTCTGTGTATGAGATTCTTTTTGTTTGCAAGCCTCCCATAGCATTCTGTGATCGTTGATGCAAGTTCTAGTACTTTCTTTCTTTGGAGCCTTATTGAAAACTCATCAAGTACCTTTAATGCAACATGTGAGTACTTCTTTTCCCGATCCTGATCATCCAGCATTTCCAAATTCTTTAGCATTTCCTCAACCGCGCGTTGGTATTCGGTTGTTGCTTTTGTCAGGTTCCATTCAATAGCTGCTCGTTCCTGAGTCTTTTCATTGAGCTGAATCTCAAGAGCATATTTTGCCTGAATCTTTTTTTGAAGCTTTTTAAAAATAGATTTAATTTCCCCTTCATCAATATCTGCTGCTAAGTAACTGTCAATCTGATCAAGTTCTTCTTGAATTTTATTACGCGTACTCACAAGTCTTCTTGTATCGTTTTGAGTTTCTCCAAGTCTTGATGAGAGCAGTCCATCCACTTGTAAAAGGCCTTTGTTAGACAAATTAAATATCCCTTCTATTGCGTTTTCCAAAGCCTTTTCATTCACAAATGATATAAATCTGTTGATTGTTTCTTTCTCTTCCCCACTTGCCTGGTAGTCTTTATACATTCGATCCAATTTTTTGAGCGTCTGACCCATCATCAAAGAATCATGTTCCTCTTTTGCACGATCATTAATGTTTGTCAGCATATTTCTCACAAGAACCATTGGCAGTTCAGACGCAGCCACATCATAGAGCATTGAATTCACTTGTTCTAACCTTGCAGCCACCTCTGACCGCTTCAGTTCCATTTTTTGCCGCTCTTCAAATGCCGTGCCGCCCGCTGCCGCATATGCCTCCTTAAGTTTTGCTATTTCACTCTCCATGGAAGCATATTTAGTTTCTAATTTTTCGACCTCCGCCTGTTTCTTATCAAATGTACGTTTGATATTTCCAACAGTCTCTTGAAGTGTATCTACCTTTTTTTGGTCTTTAGCAGAGACCTGCTTCTTAGATAACCTGGCTAGATTTCTATTGATGTCTCTTTTCAACAGATCCAGAACAGATAGTCCCAGCATGCCTCGTATAGACTCCTTCAACTGGTTATTTGTAGAATCGACAGCCAGCTCTGCAATTTTCTCTCCATCGAAAAAGAAAAAATTAGACAGTGCACTCGGCAGAACATTCTCAATAAACATTGCCCAGTTTTTTATCAGAAATTCATCCTTCACGCCATCTTTTTCAACATAAACCTCTTCTCTCGTTCTAGCTCCAAGTGCATTCCATTCTCGCCGGACCAAATACGCTTCCCCAACTTCTCCTTCCATGGAAAATTCCAACTCCACATACGCTTCTTTTGTCCAACTATCTCTGTTAACAAAGGAGCGCAAGTATTGCCCGTACGTTTTATAAGCACTTTCTTTATATGCAAATGAATGAGATCCATATAACGCGAGAAGGACCGCTTCAAGAAAAGTGGTTTTACCTCTGCCATTTAAGCCCGCGATCAAAACAATTGGCTTATTATTCGAGAATTCAAAAGAATTTGTTCCTGCATAAACACCGAAATTATGCAGCGTTAGTCTCTTAATAATCATTCTTCTGTTTCCTCTTCTTCTGCAACTTCTGTCGTACCAGCTCCCAGATCATCGTTCTTCCATTCCCGTAGATAGCGCTCATCGTACTTCGCACCATACGATTTCTTTCTAGATACCCGTTCCCTATAGTATTGATTTGCATCGGCTTCATCTTTGTAAAAGTTACTCTTGATGCAGTTTTCAATATCGTCAAGAATACCTTTTCTTTGACTAAGACTGTTAGCGCGATTCTCTGTATCAATTAGGCTATACATCATTTCGAAAACTAATTCTTCGTCTTGATATAAGTCTTCACATGTTTTTTTCAGGATATCCCACTCTACTTTTCCAAATGTTTCCGACCGGATCCATGTAGGATCTTCAAACTTTTTACCTGTAACCTCCTCATAAATACCAGGTAGCGTATCATCGAATTCATGCTTATCGAACACCCATATTCTCCTGATTTCCTGAAGTTCTGGAATGGTGATAAGCTCAAGATCTGAAAATTCTTGCGGCCCGTTCTGGTTTATGTCGACCTGAATTTCAAGAAGACGGCGCAGCCATTTCTCCCTGTATTCTTTGAGATAAGGTCCGTGGTACAAAGCCTGATAGCTGCCTCTTATTTCTCCATTCATACGCCTGAAACTTCTTCTGTCACGGTCGCCATCCGCATCTCCAAATTCATTTCTAAATTCAAGCAATGGAGTCATCCAAGCCTTTTCATCGTCATTGGCAATCATAGCCTCCATCGACTTATCCTTCTCCACCATGGTGCAAACCCAGCAGCCAAATCGGCTCTTCCCACAGCTGGGCATACTTTTATCCGTCACCAGCGGACATTCATTATCTGCCGTCGCCCCTTTATACAGTGTAAGAAGATCCATGTTGGAGTATCCCCACGGATTTTTATACTGCATCAAAAAAATCCAGACATCGTCATTTGACCAGTCTTCCAACGGGGAAAAAACTAACTCATTCGCTAATGTAGGATTCGGACTAAGCAATTCACGCACGCGTTTTTTCTCGTAATAGGCCATTGTTCGGGCGCGTCTTGAGCTTTCAGCCTTACGCGTTCCTAATACAAGTATTATTTCTCCGTGCTGAGCAATCTTGTCCTTAATAAATTTGTTAACCGGTTGTATCTTCAAGCGGTCTGTACACCATCTGTATTTAAGTCTCGGAAAGGGATATCCTCTGCCTAAAAAGTTAACCCAAAATGTATTATTAACTTCCGGCGTAAGTCTGTGCACTTGGATCGGCAGCCTGTTTTTAATCGCTGTCTTTTTCATTGCATCCAGAGAATGCTCAACCCATTTCGATACGACAGGAGATTCAACGAGAGTATCCGTATTAATTACGTGTACAGTCTTTTTTCTTTGCCACGAGGGCAAACCTTCTAACGCCAGCCACACCAACTGAAGAGTTGCAGTACTATCCTTACCACCTGAATATCCGATTACCCAGGGTATACTATCAGCCAAATATAGGTTCTGAACCGTCTCCAATAATCCGTTGACAGTTTCTTTAGTTAATCCGTTATCCATCTAGATCTCCAATCATTCCTTGGTCAGGCTATTTCTAAAATCAGTCTCTGCCTGTTCTTCTGCCGCTGATAATTCAATCCCAATGGTTTGCTTGAGAATATTTGCAATCAGCACAGCTGCTTTTTTATTCGTTATTATTCGACCATTGCTCTTTATTACTCGCAAGTACCAAACTTCGGCATTACGACTCCAATTAACAGACTCAAGACCCGAAACATACTTTTTAAAATCTTGTTCTCTGTGTTCATAGAAATAGTTACCAATTCTTCCTAACGCCTGGATAACAATTCCCTGTGTTACTATATAATTTTCGCGAAGTGCCACCTTAGTAAGTTCTTTATCCTGCAATTCCTTCCATGGAAGTATATGGTTACAAACTTCCCTCCAGAACTCATATAAAAACTGCTCCGTATCACCCGCCAGCCCAATTCTGCCAATTATCGTTTTATTTGCCAGATAAAAAGTATTCAAAGTAAAAAGGCTCGACGAAAACTTTCCCAGAATATCTTTTTCTTTATCAGTAAATATATTTAAAAACTCAATCTGCCGTACGACATTTCTTGTTACAACAGCAAGCTCATCACGAGAGTCATATAGTTCAGAAATGGAGTTCGAGGTTTTCACTGCATTTTTATTTAAGTCAGTAAATATTTGCTGACTCCTTGTTAGCCCTTTATCTGCGTAAAATACAATTGATATGGTTTCGTCTCCAAGCGTCTCATCTTCTTTCAACGCACTTAAAATAGCTGCTTTTCGATGCTGCCCATCATTAATTAGAAACCGCGCATCCATGGAGACTTCCAGCAATCCGAGATCTTTCCCTGGTTCACTTTCTATAAATCTGAATTCACCATCTATCGAAGCGGCAAGTGCCGAAAAGACGTACGAATCTCTATTGGCCGTAATATAACGGCTGATTACCGGTACTCTGGCCTCATTCAGTTTCCTTTGAGCGCGATATTCCGGAGCAACATATTCATCATCCGAAGGAAAAAGACGTGGAATCATTTTTAACGGAACCATAGCAATATAATATTCCTTTTTTGCCTGAATTCCTCTTACTGCGGGGAACTTGTATACAAAGTCCATACACACCTCTCAAAAAAGCGATATACTTAAGTATATACTTAAGTATATCGCTTTTCAAGTGCTTTTTGCTCACTCCAAAAATAAATCTTCGTCGTCTTCTATTAAAATATCGTCTGAAAGACCATCTATCTCAAAGTTGCGCCCCTCTACTGTAGATACAGCGAAATTTTTCAGATTCTCCATAGTCTCAATATCTTCACCGCCAATCAGCTCAACTAGCTTAGTCACGCCAAAATTCGCAAAAGACAGCAGGAAGTCTCTTTTATCAAACTTTGTATCTTCCCCAAACGCCAGCTCCAGACGTTCCTCCTCTGTCAAATCAAGTGTACGAGTTGACAAAATTGCAGCTTGAAAAATAAAGTCAAGGCGCCCGTTATCATTATTTTGAAGTACGTTTCTAGGCACACTCTTTTCTATTTCACCATGTTCTTCAGGCTCTTCTATCCTCTGGTCATACATGATACCAATTGAGAGACTGAACATAAATAAAGAATAGTTTGTGCGCGTCGTAAAAATTTTACTATATTTCTCTATCGCTGTTGCCCACGCAGTACCTTTCAGCGGTATATCTTTTGTTAGTTCCATAAATACCCCTCTTTCACCTTTGCAATATTCTTCTCATCGTTGCTTTCGATTGTCCACACTCTGCCAATTTGAGCCGGGTCAAAAATATCTTGAAGACTATCTTTAGAGAAAAGAACAATTTGAGGTGCAAACTCTGGAATTGTATCCACAACATTTTGTCTCTGATCCGGATCCAGCTTTGAAAACGGTCCATCAAGAACCAACGGATATTCCTTCGCAGAAAGATGCTTCTCAGATTTAAGCATCTTCAGGATTCCACCAATGTAAGCAAACGAAACAACCGCAAACTGCCCTTCTGATTTTGACTCATCATCAAAGCTGTCCGTAACTCTAACAGCAAACTCCGGACTTACTGACACTTTTCTTTTACTGGTCAGCATCTGATCAAGGAGCGTCTGAATATTTATCTGCAATTCTCCACTATACCGCACCGATTCGTCTGCCAGTCGGTCTGTAAACTGCTTTAAAACCCTCTCCATAATATCGATCTTATGCTGTACTTTGATGCTATCAGCATTCCTCTTTGTCAGATCATCAAAAATCTTCATATGCTTTTTCAAATATGCATTATATTTCGCGAGACCTGTATCCAATTCATTGATCAAATCATTTAATTCTGAAATACGTTCTTCTGCTTGCTGACGACTGACTACCAAATCTTCAATATCCGGATTTCCTTTTTCTTCCTCGTCAAGATCTTTAATTTTCTGGTCATTAGCTAAAGCCTGTTCCCTGTTATCCAGCACCATTCCTATCCATCGCTCGACAGCTTTCTTATTATACCCAGTCCCCCACTGCTGCGCTGTGATTGAGAAATTATCATAAAGACTGGCATATGACAGAGGCGGCATTAACTGCAGATAACTGCGTATCTTAGCTTTTTCCCTATCTGCCATACAATTTCCACAAATGCATTCGTTTACATCTTCTCTGAGTAAGTACTCAATCAATTGTTTGCCAAGTCCAACAGGTAATGTACTCTGTTCAACCTGAAGTTTAATTTTTGTTTTTGCATCGGAAACTGCTTTTGAGATAAATAAACGCGGAAACATCCCCATCATTTCATCCCCAAAGCTCCCTTGATAATTATCAGCATTTTTTAGGAATGTGTCCCGTGCAGCGGCCAATTCTTTACGCTGCTTTTCATAATCCGCTTTGGATTTCGTTTTCCCGATTTTCTCTGATACTTCTGCTATCTGCCTATGATTTTCCTTTCTTTCCTCTTTGTACGCATTAAGTTTCCTCGTAATCTCATTAATCTTTGCCTGCGCATTTTCTATATTTTGTTTCTCCGCAGAGATTTCGCCTCCACTCGCCACAGAAGCCTTTCCCAGATACAGTTTTCCTAATACAGTTGATTTAAGGTCAGTACGTCCGATATGTGAAATAGCTGATTCTACTATATCCAAGTCAAACATAGAGAATAAGGCTTTTCTTAATTTACTCGCTGAATCTCGTCCTTTTACACGGAGATCCGCAATCATGCTCTCACCGTCAAAGAAGAAATACTCTGCCAGTCCCGAAGGGAGCAGTTTTTCCATAAAACTATTAGGGTCGTCAACTGTCTTCCAGTCATTGTTTGAATCCTTCATCATCAATGTGACATTTTCTGCAATCTTCGTTGACTCCTTGAGTTCTTTTTTATAAGTATTATTTCTTGTAAGAGAATAATCTATACCATCATGTTCAAAGTCAATTCTACCCATGACGTCGAAGGTGTCCCCAAATGACTTTTCTTTTTCCATCTGAAGATTGTAAAGATGATCTGTAGTTGTTTTATTAAAGTGAACCTGTCCATAAATAATCCACTGCAAAAGCTGATGAAGAGTTGTTTTCCCGTCACCATTTTTCCCATATATAATGGTTACTTTACCATCTGTTGAGCATCTTATTTCACCATGATCTTTAAAGTTCCTAAAATTCTCAAATTCAATCTTACTTATCTTCATTTTTCAGTTCTCTTTCTAATTCGTTCATTATAATTTTGACCATATCACGTTTCGTTTTTGATCCATTTTTCATAAGATCTGCTTGTGCATCTCTTTCTTTTTCTTCTACAAATTCAACCATGTGCTTTATTATTCTTTCATCACTCATCTAATGCATCCTCCACATCATCATAGTTAAATGCTTTCACCGCTCCCTCATCCAGAGCATATTCGTTTATATAATCATCCAACCTTTCTTCAAGTCCATTTTTCCAGTTCATTGCCAAGTGGGCATACTCATAAAAACGTCTAAACTCAATTGCCGCCCAAGTTGCATTGTCCTGAGACGGAAGAACAATTACATCAAATATATCTGCCTGATCTTTTCCTGGATACTTTCTTAAAATTCGTCCTCGTCTCTGAACAAATTCACGATAACTGTCATTGCTTGACAAAATCAGAGCGCTTTCAATGGATGGAATATTAATACCTTCATCAAGACATCGTATTGCAACCAACGTAGAAATTTTTCTTGTATTGAAAGCATCTATCAGCTGCATCCTCTCCTTCATATTCTCTTGCGCAGTGAACTGGCTAACTTTGAAGCCCATCTCTGTCAGAACATTCTTTATTGCCTGTATATGCCTAATCTCCGCACCTGTATCATAATCAAAAAGTTTTCCATCACCGCAGTACACAATGAAATGATCTGTCTTAGAAACGGCTGATATAATACCTCTAATTTCATCCATCTTTTCTTCAGCCATCGAAATGACCCTTAACCGCGCACGATGGTATTTCGCAAAATTCTCTGGGTCGATCAATACGCCGTCTCTAAAGCAGGACAGCATCTTTTGTGTGTAATATTTAAATTGCTCTTCCTCGTCTTCCGTTGCATATACAAATATTGGATGATAGTAGTACGGTACCAGGAACTTTCGTTCCAGAGCAACTTCTATAGGCAGATTGTAAACCTGTCCTCCAAAGTAATCCATTAACTCCTTACCGCTTTGTGCAGACTTCCCACCATATGGTGTTGCACTTAATCCCAACATATATTTATACAGTCGATGATATTGCTCATATCTTTTAGTAAATCTATGTGCTTCATCCACAATCAGAAGCTTTTCGTCCTCTGATTTTTGTATTGTTTCAAAAAATCGCCGTTTATTAAAAGAAGCGATTGTCGAGACCACAATTATCTGCCCGCTTTTCTTGTACCTCTTTCTGATAATAGCTTCTGTGAGTTGCTTGTCCCAAGTCGGATTCTCAGATGACACCATGATTATAATACCATCCGGAAATGTACTCTCCAAATCCTGCACCCACTGTTTAATCAAATGCTTGTAGGGTGCACAGATGACAAGAAGCGCCTCATGTTGTTTAAGAAGCTCTTTCGCTGAATAGATCGCCGTCCATGTTTTACCAGTTCCTGTTGCCATAACATAAAATCCATTGTAGTTATTATCAACCCAGGCTTGTATGGCTTCTTTCTGATAATCTCTTAGTGTAATGGATTTAGCTTGGCCCGCCTTCACGGACTGCCGCTGCCTCTGTACTTCGATTATATTTTTTCTTGCTGACTCGCGATAGTCATAAACTGTCAAAAAGGGATTCGATCCATCCCAGATTGATGCGAACTCCTGCTCTTCATCTTCTATAGTTTCTCTTGCTGACGGATCCCAACTGCAAGAAAGCCGAATTTTTTCATAGTTAATTTCATACCCATTGTAGCTTGAATTCGGAGAGCCATAGAATACTATTTTATTGCCGGCGAAGTCTTCCAATATCCCCAATTTATCATGATACATCCCATCTTTATGTGTAACAATGATTTTAATATCAAGAACACCGTGACTTATAAGATCAACTAACAAATTCAACTTGCTATCATCAAACGCTTCCAATTCGGCTTTGAAATCTCTGGAAAACGCGTCTTTCACAATTTCTTCCCTTAGCCGATACCCTGCATTTATCGCGTCAATATCTTCCTGGTTCAACTTAGGACTAGCTGCAAGCAGTATTTTTCCACCATTCCTGTACAATCCCACTATACCGTCGATAATCGGCAGTAGGACCCCTGAAGAGAAAAAACCGACGCTTCTCTTATACAGTTTTGTGCATTGCAACGCAGGATTTAGAAAGTTCGCCGCAAAGTTTTCTTCTCCGTAACTGATATAACTTTTTTTAAATCCAAAGTCTTTGTAATCCATGATGTCCTTTCTAAAACTCTATCTCTTCATCAATAAACTCTTCAATTAGATCATCAATATTATCCAAGTTATCAACCGTTGATAGATTCCCCTCCTCATTTGGAACCAACGATTCAATTTCCGGGTTAAGCATCAGGGAACCCTTAGGAGCGATTACAGCCACCGATTCACGCAACTGAGGCTTTGAAGTGGCTACCTCAAGTTTGTCTGACGCATGCCGTATGATACTGAAGACAAGCCATTCATTCCATGGCACTTTTAATTGAGGCAATTCAGCCGTGACAGACAGTTCATTGATTGGGATAGTACTATCCACAACTTTTTCATACGTTTGAACCACTTGATTTATTATGGCTTGATTCATTCCTATATAAGAATAGCTGGCAATCTGTTTACTGTTAATCAGCAGGTGACTGTCTGCATATTCCGCAAGGAAATCCACCGTACTATTTATAACATAATGCAGTTCCGCTGCTGCCTCCTTTATTGTGCTAATATTAATTACTTCATCATTACTGATAACTTCATCTAACTGTTCCTTCGGTCTATTAATCACTGCCCCCTTCTTTGCTATGAAGGGTTTTCTTACCACACATTTCTCGTAATATACGGCACCCAAAAGATTTACCAACTGATACGCATAATTAATTCCGTTTCTTGTAAGAAATACTGGAACTTTCTCCTCAAAAACAGGCATTAAATCTTTGCCATGAGCATATCCCTGTCCACCCAGCACATACCTTTTAATTATTTGGTCGATTGCTCTCTTTTCGCCTTCTGTTGCCTTGACATTATCTACATGAAGATACTGGCCGAACATGTTTATAATTTTATGATGGCTCGAAACGAAGGAATATATAACAGGGCCCAACCCCTTAAATTTCTGTTCTATTTTTTCTTTCGAAGTAATGGTCCCGCACTCTCTTATATACTCAACAATACTGTCGACCACCGTTAGTTCCATCGGCTGAGATGAGACATAGTCCTTTGTCATGAAGATTTTTCCACTTTGACACTGCCTCAAAATCCCCTGAAAATAAAACCGATTATCAACTCCATATTTTGTCAATCGATTCTCAAACTCATCATATACCGCGCCGATAAAAAGAATCTGTCCTTTATTACTCAGAATATATCCTTCTATATCATTTAATAATCGTTTCGGAATATACTTTTCCTGCCGTAATTTGTACCGTCCCTTCCCACAAAGAACGCATATTTTCGTGATTCCAGCTCCCAAGGCTCTGTCTTCGGTAGGCAAATCGGTAATTCCTATATGCTCCTTCGCTAATCTGCGAAACCGCTCCAGATCCTCATGCTCATAAACCATAATTCCCTCAGGATAAAAACGTTTCAAAATCATCTGGTATGCATCTGATTTCTTCAATCTGCCGAGATGATATAGCTCTCTCGATTTATTATATTTGTAAGCAATTCTTTCTTTAATTATAGCTTTATCCAGAGATTTATAACCATCTAGTTCTTCTATTAAATTCCCAACTTCTGAGACCCACATTATTCCGGGTAGTTGGTCAAGGAATTGATCAACCTCGTTATAGTCATTGAGGCGATTTATGTTATAAAAAGCACCACTTTCTGCGTCATATCGATATAGTAACTCCTCGGCGCTCTTCAGCATATTTATACATTCTTTTTTATATACAGAAAAGTATCCCTCCATCTCTTCTTCGCTAAGAGATGGTTTCATGCCTGATGATGCGTATATTTTTTCGCAGATTCTACCCGCAATAATTGCAGTTTCAAATCGTCGACTTCTTACCTTTTGTTCAATTTGGCGCACTCTCTCTCTTGTAATATTTAACTTAGCCCCTATCTCCTCGAGGGTGCAGCCATTACTGCGTAAATATAAAACTTCTTTCTCCCGTTCATTTTTAAATAGATTTCGTTCTATAGATGAAATCTCTTCTGTCAGATCGAAACATATCCACTCTGCAAAGCTAATAATTATAGTCCATTCAGCCTCAGAAGCAGTATTTACTGCCTTATGAAAAAAGCCTTCTACAGTTGTGTCAGCATCAAACTTCTCTAATATTAATTTCTGGTACTCTTTCAAAGAAGATATTTCTATATAAGGCTTAACTAATTGATGCAACCTTTCGTCTGAAATAGATTTACATATCTTCTCTATCTGTTCTTTTCGCGAATATATGATTGTAAAAGGAGCACTAAACTCGTCCAGCATTTCATATATTTTCTTTATTTTTCCGGGCTTCCCAAAGCATGCTGCAAAAAGGTCTGCATCTAACTCTTTCTGTGCCGACCTAACTCTTGCAATATCTTCTGAATATCGTTTTTGTCTATCTTTCGAAAGAAATCCCCAATCGTTTCGCTGTACTCTTGTCAGATTATCTTTTACTGATTGTTTAAATTCATCTGATAAATTACTATCAGAGTGTTTCTTTTTTCTCTGCTCCTTCTGACCATGCGTTTGTGCATAAGAGCTGAAAAAAGCATCTGCTGCCTGAATTGACGTGCTTCCAACATTCTTCAGCGAAGACAAATCTTCAGCAGTCATTTGCAGGAACTCTTTAAAAGTGCGTTTTTTGGCTTTCATTAGAGCATGCTTTAGCCTAACTGGTATTTCAGCAATAAACTCTACTGGCATGTCGTCTATTCTATCAAGATCTATATGATATTTATCTGCAAAAGACAATTCCTTCTCGTTCTCATACTTCTCTCCGTCCTCATTATAAGCATCTTCACTACGGTCCTCTTCAAGTAACAACTCTTGGTCAAACAAGCTAACTTCTTTATCTATATCCCGCGCGTCATTCGACTCACCATCCTGCAAAGACAGCTCCTGATTATTCGTTTCATGTTCGTTCGAACACTCCATATGTTCTTCAATATCCGCACCTTCCTGCTCTACCTCATCATTTTCGCAATTCAAAGCAGCGGAATCAGCGTTATCAACGTTCCACATTTCCTCAGCTATTTTCTGCTCTCCGTCGGGTTGAATATCCTCTGCATCTTCTTGAGAAAAGGCGCAAGAAAAATCCTCTGCTTTTATCGCTGCCACTTTCCGGTCAATTTCCGTAATGATTTCTTGTACAGAAGTTTGCAATTGGCTAATTTCATCAGTTTCCCAGTCCGAGGTATCTCTCTCTTCTTGCTTTGCGCTTTCTGTCCCCATATCTCTTTCTTCATCTTCAACAGACTCTTCTAGGATAGTCTCTGCCTGTCCATCGTTTTCATATGCAATCGTTAGATCATTCTGATTGGGCACAGCTATAGTGTCTTCGCTACCTTCTTTTTGAATGTCGTCATTTTGCAACAATGTCTGACTCTCTATCTTTTGACTTTCAAGAGCGGTTGATTTTAAATCAGACCGCTGTTTTCTTGTAAGCTTTTCTTTAATTGTACTAAGTATTGTGGAAAAACCAAATGCCATTACTTTGCCTCATTCAAAACGTTCTTTGCGTGCTTATTATTCAAACAATGAAAGATCGATCTCCAAGTATCTTACGCGCTTCCCCGACCCTGTGATCACAATACTCCTTCACATCCTGCGGAAGATCGCTCAATAACCGCACCATCTTTTTCCGATACTTTTTCGCCGTATCGGGATCCCCTAGTTTCGCACTGCAAAAGCACAGTTCCGCGCAGCAGACGGCAACTTCCGCCTTTTCATGAAGCTTCTTATACAGCCCGGCGGCTGCCTCAAAGTTTTTGGCAGCCTCTTCGTAGTTATTTTTTACCTGCAGCATATGTCCGATGGCGGCCAGCACATCCGCAAGGCCGAGGTTATCGCCGATACCGTCGCAGAGTTCTTCCGCCTCGCGGTAATAATTTTCCGCCTCCGGGAGCTTATTCATCCTCATCGAAAGGTCGCCCCGGGACTTGAGTAAACTCGCCAGACGGACGAGCGTGTAGGTGCGGCGGTACACCCTCTCCGCCTCACGGTAGCAGGCATCTGCCTCGGAGAATTCATTTTTACAGATTGCAAGGTCGCCCCGGGCCTCCAACACGGTTGCGAGACTAATGTCCGCGTGCCTGGCTCGATATATCTCCTCGGCTTCACGGAAACGGCCTTCCGCCTCTGAGAACTTGCCCATGAGCACTTCGAGGCGTCCGCAGTGTTCAATCAGATTCGCCTTCGTGAAAGGATCGACGAAATCTAATTCTTGAAGCGCTCTTTCAAGGACCTTTTGCGCCGCAGCAGGTTCCTCCCCATAGTACTGCCGCACGTACTCGTGAAGCTGCTCAAAATCAAAGGCTTGTTTCTCTTCTATCAGAGAATCCATGAAATGCAGTACTTCCGGCACGGAACCGGCCGCGTCTCTGTCCTTCTGGGAGCCGTATCCTTCTATGCGGTCGACATTGAAGAGATCGATATAATATTTTATCGGGTCCTTCGCTTTCTTCAGTTCAGTCGGTTTGTGGTTCTGCTTTTCATTTTCCATCTTAGATGCTCCCGCAATATCTATTCGGTTCTTCCTCATCCAGCTCTCTGTTTTCGCCTGACCCTGTGCTGGAACGGTATCTTGTAGGGGAGGCAGTGGCTGATATTCACGCAAAACACAACCCCCTGCCTCTCCCCCGCGGGCCCCTCGGAGAAATACTCCCGAAGGACGTCCGCGATGAGTTCATTTCTCGATTTCACCCGGATGTGCTTTTCGAGGTCTGCATTTACGTAATCCCTGCCGTTGAACCGCACCTCAGTGAGGTCGAGGTTGGTCTCGATCCGGTAGACATTTGCCTCAGCGACGATCTTCTTCTCCATCGCCTCCGCGAGCGAGAGGTGTGTCCTGTACGTCCCGAAGATGGGTTCAAGCCGCTTCTTGTCCGGCCGGTCGTCCGTCGCGGTGAGCCCGATCATGAAGTCCGGGGTCAGATGCCGTCGTCCAGGATGATCGCGTCCTCCCCGTCGGAGTAGAGGAGGCTTTTGCCCCCGTTCGGGTAGCCGACGGTCTCGATTAGCTTGTATTCATTTTCTCCGAGTTTGAGTGCCTGGTCCATGGTGGTTCCTCCCAGGATATTATACACCATGGCGGTGTCGTGTGCAATTGTATGGTGTCGGTTTTCGGCGGTTGAGAGAATTTAGTTCCCGAAAACCATCCACAAAACCGCTGTTTTATGATATGCTGACAGAAGAAAGGCGGTGGAAGCAATGAACATCCAAGACGTAAAGTATATTGTCGCAATTGCGGAGGCGGGCAGTATCGGAAAAGCGGCCGACAAACTGCTGATCGCGCAGCCCTCTCTCAGCAAATGCATACAGAAAGTTGAGCGGGAATACGACATAACACTGTTCACACGGGTAAAGGGCGTCTCTGTCAAGCTGACACCGGAAGGTGAACTGTTCCTCGGCATGGCTCGGGAAATGCTCCTCTCCCATATGCGCTTCCAGGCGCAGCTGCGGCGCATAAAAGAATTGCGGAAAAACTCTCTGGTCCTTGGCCTGACCTATCAGCGCACAGTTGACCTCGCCGGACCGATTCTCGAGCAGTTCTACCTCAATAACCCGCAGCAGATTATCCAGATACAGACGCGCGACACCCGCGGGCTCCAGCAGGGACTTCTGGACAACTCTCTTGATGCGGCAATGCTCTCTGTCATCGAAAAGCAGGGGGAACTCTACTACGAGCCGATCATGCGGTCCTGTTTCGGCGTCTATCTGCGTGACGGAAGCTCCGCGGGAGCGAAATCGGTTCATCTGGATGGCTATGACTATCCTATTCTGCGGCTTGAGGATCTGGTGGGAGAACCGTTTGCCGTGAATACACCGGGCAGCGCCAGCCGTTCAATTGTCGAAGAACTGCTGCGGAAAACACCCGTGGCGCTTGAACTCATAGATGTTATGAATAACCAGAGCAGGATTGCCATGGTGACATCGGGAATCGCGAATGCATTTGTGCCGATCAGCGAGAAACGAGCTCGAAAGGAAACCGGCCGCCCCAATCTGTACATGATCCACCCGGATCAGAACATATATTATGATACGAGCCTGGCCTGCCTCATGGGCTTTCAGACCACTCGCGAATTCCGGATGCTCTATTCCGTATTAAAAGCGCTTATGATCTGAAAATGAAAACAGCCGGATGCTGCAGGGCTGCGACAGGAGATGCCGCAGCCCTGTTTTTATTTTCAAACACATTCCAAATAGCTATGTGTTTGTCGGAAAGGGATATTGGACGAAAAGAGATTTCCCCTATACAATAATCTTGTAAATACAAGATCGCCGGTGCCTCGATGAGGGATCCCGCTGCAGATGTCAAAGCATCGGAAAAACGTTCAATCGAATGAAAGGGGAAAGAAAATGACACTTCAAATGATTCTCTGTCTCGCCATACTGATTTTTATGATGGTCGGCTATGTCGTCGGCGGCAAATTCAAGATCTCAAACGGCGCTGTCGCCATGATGTCGATCGTACTGATCAGTTTTACAGGCATTCTTCCGGCGAAAACGATGATGACGAACCTGCTGCCCACGAGCTCGGTCCAGATCATCGGCATGTTCATTGTCGCAGCCGGCTTCAGCCGCACGCAGGCCGTCAAGAAAGTCACGCAGATGGTCTACAAGCTGAGCGGCGGCAACTTCACAATCATGCTGGCAGGGTACTCGATTCTGACATTTGCTCTGGTTAATCTTGGCCTTACTCCGATGACTGCATTTGCTGTTGTCGGTCCTCTGGCCGTCACCTGCTGCGCGGACTTCAACGTCAGCCCATCCAAGATGATTTTCCCGCTGGCCCTCGTCTGCATCGTCGGCTGCGGCGTGCTCCCGGTCAGCGTCGCCGCCACCACCTACGTGACCAACAACGGCTATCTGGAGAGCTACGGCTACACCGATTACGCCATGCAGCTGCTCGACCCTATGAAGGGCAGACTTCCCATCGCGCTTATCATGATGGTGTACGCAATCTTTATTGCCCCCAGACTGTGTCCGGCACAGGCTTCTCAGGAAATTTCCTTCACGGAAGCTGATGTCAAGGCGAAAACAAAAAAGAGAGAAGAAAACGCTCCTCTTGATCCGGTGCGCGAGATTCTCGGCTATTTGATTTTCATTCTTACTACGCTCGCTCTGATTTTCCAGAATCAGCTCGGTGACTATGCAGGCTGGCAGATCGCCTTCGCCGGCGCAGCCGTCGTCATGTTCACCGGTGTTCTCACCCCGAAGGAAGGTATCAAGGCTATCCCGATGCGTATCGTCCTTATGCTGGCTGCGGCGCAGGTCGTCGGAGGCGCAATGGTGGAATGCGGTCTCGGAGAAGTGATCGGCGATACGCTGGCAGGCGTTGTCGGCAACAGCCATAACGGCTACCTGATCGGGGGACTCTTCTTCCTTGTCCCGTTCATCCTGACACAGTTCATGAATAACTCCAGCATCGGGCACATTTTCACCCCGATTGTCATTCTGACCTGTCAGTCTCTGGGCTGCAACCCGGTCGGCCCGCTGCTTCTGCTATATGCCGCCCGCCAGTCCGCATTCTGGACACCGGCAGCAACCGGCACGATCGCCCTTGCAGTCGGTCTCGGCGGTTACGACCAGAAGGACCTGATCAAAATGAGCTGGATCCCCAGTTTAATCATCGGTGTGATCGGCGTATTCTGGATCATGACCATTTTCCCGGCATTTCCGGGCTGAGTAAAGAGATAAACCATACGGCACAGGCAGTGACAACATTTTATAAGGAGAATAAAAATGAGTGAATATTTGACAACTATCAGTTCACAAACGCTCAGGATTCGCTGGATCTCTGTCCAGTGCTATGAAATCGTCCTTCCCAACGGAAAAGTCATCGTCACGGATCCATTCTATCTGGATGCCGCAAAATACGAAGGTATGGCCGAGCTGACCAAAAGCCAGAAGATGGAGCGGGATGTGTACTCCCAGACCGGCTTTAGCGCGGATGAGTTTACCGGGGCGGATTATATCCTCTTAAACCATGTCCACGGAGATCACTGTAACCTGGTCGGACAGCTCTGGAACAAGTTTTACGGCCGTATCCTCTGCCCGGCGGAGTGCTGCGCGGAGATGGCCAGGGTATTCGATATCCCCCACGGCGCCTTTTATCCGCTGTATCCGGGCAATACATACTACTTTGATGATTTCACCCTGAAGACCTATCCAGGAGCGCACGACAATCGCTCCTTCCGGGAGGGCCGCTTCCGCCGTCCGAGCGATCCCAGGATCATGACCGGCGGCCTCGAGGGCTTCGGCATTCCGTGTCCGACGGAGCTGGGGCTGCTCGGTTCCATTTTCAATCTCAACTACATGATTGAGACGCAGCAGAATTTCAAAATTGATTTCTCCGCAGGACGTGACTATGAAGAGCATGTGCAGCACATGACAGAGGAGAAGCCGAACCTGATGCTCCGCCACCGCATCCGCACCTACACGCCGGAATACTGTGCACAGCAGATCATGGATATGGGTGCGCAGCTCATGATGCCGCTGCATCACAATAATGCGCGTGCTTCCGGTGAGGACCTGAATGAGTATTTCAGAAGGGTCAATGAGGTTCTGGCGGCGAACGGGAGCCCGGCGAGGGCGTTTAATCCTGAGCCGTATCGCTGGTATCAGCTTCAGATGAGTCTCGTTGCGGAGTAAAGTTCAAGCGACTCCCCTTAAAACAAAAGGCAGATTACCTGTTTTTTCGACAGGTGAGGACGGTTCTTCGCGGAGGGGGACGGTTCTCCGCAGAGGAGAACCGTCCCCCTCCGCGAAGAACCGTCCCCACGCGTCGAAATTTCTCTCTCCTGTGTGATGCTTCTGTGACAGGCCCCGTGATATAGTGAAGGTGCTTCAAGAGAAGCAATGAAAATAAAAATCAATCGCAATCCGATTGCATTAAATTCAAACTAAAAGGAGAATAATAAAATGAGAAAAATGCTTACAGTTGATGAAATGAATATGGTAGCCGGCGGTGAAGAGTACAGAAACCATGTTATGTATGGTAACTGCGAGATCTGGGCGAACTGCGATTCATCCGCATTTTACGGTGAGGACGATGGAAAGGCTGTAGAGTATAACGGACCGCTGTACAGCGCGGACGGGACAGCGAACGGACCGCTTTATACCACACCGGTAGGGGCTAAGTGGGGGATCGCTGAGAGGAATCTTGCCGATGCAGGGTTAACGTCCGGATTCAATAACAAAATCTGATCACGTTATAATAACGTGAAACAGGATGTATAAAAGAGCGGGAGCCCCGCCGGATCGATCCGGCGGGGCTCCCGCTCTCGACGTTTTTGCCTCCTCAATACCAATCATGCTTCTCGCCCCGGTCAAGCGCGGCGATCGCCTCCATCTCCTCCCCGGTCAGCTCAAACCCGAAGAGGTCAAGGTTCTCCCTGATGTGGTCCGGATTGCCCGACCCAGGGATCACGACGATCCCCCGCTGCAGGTCCCACCTGAGGATCACCTGCGCCGTCGAGACCTGGTGGGCGGCGGCGATGCTTTTGAGGGTTTCATTTTCAAGAAGCTCCCTGGTGTAGCCCCTCCCGCCGAGCGGATACCAGCACTGCACGACGATCCCCTTCTCCTGGATGAAGGGGACGACGTCCTGCTCCTAGTAGTAGGGGTGGATTTCATTTTGCACAAGCGCCGGCGTGATGTGCACCTTCGGCAGGAACTCCGTGAGCTCCTTTTCGTACCAGTTCGAGAGCCCGAGCGAGCGGATCTTGCCCTGCTCCACATATTTCTCCATGGCGAGGTAGGCCTCCGCATCGTTTGCGCCTGGGTGGTGAAGGAGCATCATGTCGATGTAGCCGATGTCCAGCTTCCGAAGTGCCATGTCAATCGCGGCCTCAGGCGCATCAAACTGGCTCGGGTAGATCTTCGTGATCACGAAAATCTCCTCCCGCGGAATCCCGTACTCCTCTATCGCCTCGCGGACGCCGGCGCCGACGGCGTCTTCATTTCCATACATGTAGGCGGTGTCGATCAGCCGGCCGCCGTTCTGAAGCAGGGTCTTCACGGAGTTTACGCAGGTGTCGTAGTCGAGGGAATAGGTCCCGAGCCCCATGATGGGCATCTCGTACCCGCTGTTTAAAAGTACGGTTTTCTTTGTAAAATCAAACTCTCCCACCTTTTTCTCCTCCGTCTCTTTAATTTGTGCGGTCTCTGCGCTGTTTGTCTCTTTTGTCGGTGCGGCGGGCGCATTTTCCCCGCTGCACGCGGAGAGTGCGAGGATCAGGCCGGCCGCCAGAACCGATATGAGCGTTTTTTTCATTTTCAGGACTCCTTTCATTTTTATCATACGCCCCGGGACGCTTCCTCACAAATGGTTATATTGCATATCATGTTATTCCGTCCGGGAATTTCTCTCCCCTGTGACGCTTCTGTGACAAGTCCGGTGATATAGTGAAGCCGCTTCAGGAGAAGCAATGAACATAACAATAAATCGCAAGTCGATTTCCTGCATTCAGATTAAAAAGGAGAAAAATAAAATGAAAACAGTATTCACAGCAAACCGCACAAGAAAATCTCTGAGCCTTGACGAGATGGATATGATCGGCGGCGGCGGATCTTTCTCGACTAACGGCGTCACATACAATGAGGAGGAGTTCAATCGCACGATATGGGCTGCGGCGGAATCGTTCGGATACGAGATCGCGCTCTCCATGTTTAAGCTTTACACAAACACGGATGTGCTTCCGTGCGGATTGGAAGCCTACGCAAAGGAGCACGGCGGATCTGACGGGGCCCGGATGGAGATCATCTGCAAGGCATTCTGGGCCAATAACAATCACTCGGATCTTTGAAAATACTCTCCCCCGTGTGACGCTTCTGTGATTTCCCCTATGATATAGTAAAGTCACTTCAAGAGAAGCAAACAAAACAAAGCAAATAAAAACAACTACTCAGATTTATATAAAAGGAGAACATCATGAAGAAAATCGCAAAAGTTACCGCCGCTGCCGCCCTTAGCCTTTCGATGGTATTTGCCGCAGGTGCCGTATTCACGATCAACCACAAGAACGTCCCCGTTCAGCAGACCGTAACCGTCAGCCAGCCCGCCGCCATGACAGCCGCTGTCATCAAGACCCCGGCAGTCAAGAATTACACCAGCCAGGATGCGAAGAAGCAGACCGCCGAGATCAAGAATTTCACCAGCCAGGACGCCAAGAAGGCCGAGGAGGCTAAGAAGGCCGAAGAAGCCAGGAAGGCTGAGGAGGCCAGGAAGGCCGAGGAAGCTAAGAAGGCTGAAGAGGCTAAGAAGGCCGAAGAAGCTAAGAAGGCTGAGGAGGCTAAGAAGGCCGAGGAAGCTAAGAAGGCTGAGGAGGCTAAGAAGGCCGAGGAGGCTAAGAAGGCTGAGGAAGCTAAGAAGGCTGAGGAGGCCAGGAAGGCCGAGGAGGCTAAGAAGGCTGAGGAGGCTAAGAAGGCTGAGGAAGCTAAGAAGGCTGAAGAAGCTAAGAAGGCCGAAGAAGCTGAGCTGGCCAGACTCGAGGATCTGCACAAGGCTATGTGGATCAGGGTTTACCCGGGCATGGAGACCAGTGAGAACACCGAGTCTCAGGATGCAGCTGCCGAGGAGACCAAGTCCCTGGAGGATCTGCACAAGGCCATGTGGCTCAGAGTCTATCCGGGCATGGAGTCCGGCAAGAACACCGAGTCCCAGGATGCAGCTGCCGAGGAGACCTCGATCGAGCTGACGGAAGAGACCATGAAGACCCTCTTCGAGACCTACACCGAGACCTACGGCAAGGATGTCGTGAGCGCATTACGCGAGCATTTCGGCGACGAGAAGGCGATCGAGAAGCTTTCCGCGATTGAGCGGGCTCCGTTCCGCAGCAGAGTTTACACGGGCATGGAAGAGTCCGAATCCGAGACTGAGACCGAGAAGGAGCCGGTCAATCCGTTCCTCAAGAGAGTCTATCCGGGCATGGAGAAGTACAAAAATGAAACCGCTGAGACTAAGTCCGAAGAGTCCATCGGTGAGCTGACCGAGGAAACCAAGCAGGTCCTCATCGAGTCCCTCACCGACTCCTACGGCGAGAAGATGGTCAAGGCTTTCCGCGAGCAGTTCGGTGACGAGAGAGCGATCAGCATGCTCCTTTCGATGCGCGATGCCGTGTCCTACAGCAGGGTCTACACGGGCATGTGATCCGACTGAACCAGACAAACGCCGTCGTGGGGACGGTGAAAAAGAGCGGGAGCCCCGCCGGATTGATCCGGCGGGGCTCCCGCTTTATATTACTTCAGCCACTCTTTTATTGTGCTTTCGTCCGCGCCGAGCACTTCCGTGATGGTTTTGATTTCCATTCCCATCTCGTGCATTTTTCGGGCGGTCTGTTTGCTGTTTTCGGTTTTACCTTCCGCTATCCCATCAGCCTTCCCGGCATTATAGATTCGTTTTGTTTCGTAATCCAGAACTTTTCCGCCCATGATATCCCTGACTCCTTTCTTTACGGTGCCATATTTTACAGCGATATGGTCAAGCACTTTCCGTGACATGTCGAGGATCGTCCCACATTCGTAAACGGACAGCCTGCCGTCCGTTACGGCCTGCTCCAGCTGTTCCATGAATGTGACATATTCATCCGTCAGTTGTCTTCTTTTTTCCTTGTCTTCATTATACACCCCAAACTGTGTCTCGTGTACAAAAATATAGAAAGGCAGCAGGAAATAAAGCCCCTTGTCGAAGAGCTCCCTGAGGCTGTAATCCCTGATTTTCATGACATGGAAATCGAAGCTGACGCTCCCGCCCGGGGTCGTCAGGCTGATCTTCATGACAGACGGTGTGCGTTTTGTGCTCCGGAGGAACAGCACAGCTGCATTCGGGATGGTGACGTACAGTGTGTTCCCCTTGATCTCCCGGGTATCGATCGCCTCCTGGGTCGCATACTCGAACATCCTGACGATCATACTGTTATCGGGCCTTGACTGGCACTCGAAGAGAAAGCTTTCGGGTTTCTCGCCCATGATCGTGAAGGCGCTGTCGGTGATGCGCTTTTTA
>ODAJ014762787.1_pt1 | contig 61719 bp, 53 predicted proteins | sample 1539241 | NCBI WGS metagenome assembly ODAJ01 (sample SAMN02144231, study PRJEB22623) | gut metagenome | biome: sheep rumen | host: Ovis aries | place: New Zealand | reverse complement strand
ACTGTTTTCTTTTCGCTCGCCTTCGACTCCCTTCTGGGACAAAAAAGCAGGCACCTTACGGCACCTGCTTTTTTTGGCGTCCCAGAAGTACGTTTTAATTGGGAAGTTCCTGCTCGTTTTATGAGGCGTGAGTTATGTGAAAAGCCGGTATAGCTCTCTCGCTAAAAACAGTGCACAGCACTGTTTTTGCCGCCTGACGGTGGCACGCTCGCCTTCGACTCCCTTCTGAGACAAAAAGCAGGTACCTTTCGGCACCTGCTTTTTTGGCGTCCCAGAAGTACGTTTTAATTGGAAAGTTTCTGCTCGTTTTATGCGGCGTGTGTGAAGTGATAAGTTGGTGTAGCTCTCTCGCGGAAAACAGTCCACCGGACTGTTTTCTTTTCGCTCGCCTTCGACTCCCCTCCGGGACAAAAAAGCAGGCACCTTGCGGCACCTGCTTTTTTTGGCGTCCCAGAAGGGAGTCGAACCCCCGACCTTTCGCTTAGGAGGCGAACGCTCTATCCAACTGAGCTACTGAGACGTGTTTAGTCAGTATTATTAATTTTAGCGTAAAGAGTTTTGTTTGTCAAGTAAAATGGAAATAAAGTATTGACAAAATCAAGTCGATATGATAGAATAATTCTTGCTGATATGGCAAATGCGGAGAGATGTCCGAGTGGTTTAAGGAGCTAGTCTTGAAAACTAGTGATCCCGCAAGGGACCAAGGGTTCGAATCCCTTTCTCTCCGCCAATTTAATAAATTATTCAACTTAACTATATGGAGGATTACTCAAGTGGTTAAGAGGCTCCCCTGCTAAGGGAGTAGGTCGCTAACGCGGCGCGAGGGTTCAAATCCCTTGTCCTCCGCCAAAAATGCTATATAGGCTTTTGCCTGTATAGCATTTTTCTTTTAATGCGGAGGACAAGGGATTTGAAGGCGAGCGTGCCGCCGTCAGGCGGCAAAAACAGTGCTGTGCACTGTTTTTAGCGAGAGAGCTATACCGGCTTTTCACATAACTCACGCCGCATAAAACGAGCAGGAACAATACCGACCGCCAAAAATGCGGAGGACAAGGGATTTGAAGACCCCCAAAAACATTACCGCTCAATTTAAATCAAAATTCTGCGACAGGCTTCTGTAGACAACCCAAAATTTGTCTGCTATAATATCCATATAAACTCTCATTAAGGAGAAGCGTTATGAATATGCTTGACTATATAGACTGGCGCGGAGACCTCACGTTTGAGCAAGACGGCTTTAACGAGGTTGACAACCTGGTTTTTTCGGAGCTTGCTTATACTGATATGCGTGATATAGTGCCGGAGGACGGCAGCAGAGCGCTGACAGTAGCGCAGGTTTATGAGGAATATAAAGCCGCCGGCATTGACCAGAGCCTTATGATGAACGACCCTTTGCCGGTTTTGGAAAAAGCCGCGCAATCACCGCGTTTTAAGGGCATAACGGTAAAATGGTATGTTGACAAAATCGACACCGAGCAGCACCTTCAGTTTGCCGCAGTGACGTTCATTATCTCAGACAAGCTTGCATATGTAGCTTTTCGCGGAACCGATAACACGATTGTCGGCTGGCGCGAGGATTTTAACATCAGCTTTCTTTCCGAAACACCCGGTCAGACCGAGGCGGTTGCCTATGTAAACCGTATCGCAAAACTGACGGACTGCAAGTTGATTGTCGGCGGTCATTCCAAGGGCGGCAACTTCGCCGTGTACGCCTGCGCGTTCTGCGATAAAGAAATAAGTGAGAAAAGGGTTATTAAAATATATACCAACGACGGCCCGGGATTTACGAACGAAGTTGCGGAGTCCGAAAACTACCTTTCGATTCTTCCAAAGACCATAAAAATCTCTCCCGACTCATCGCCTGTAGGGTTGTTTTTTCTCAGCAAGGCTGAACGCAAGGTTATCAAAAGCGACTCCAAGGGCTTTATGCAGCACAATCCTTATAAATGGCACGTGCTCGGAGCGGAGTTTGAAAGCGCCGATGCGCGGACAGATCCTTTTATAAACAAGACTATCAGCAGTTGGTTAAATACGATGACCGACAGCAACAAAAAGATTTTAGTCGACTATATTTTTGATTCGCTGGAGGCATCCGGCGTGACATCCTTTAACGAGCTTGCGGATAACAAATGGAATTCGTTCAACTCGATTTTTAAGGCGCTGACAAAAATCGATCCGAATGACAAAACCGATATTGCGAGCTCGATAAAAAAGCTAATTGCGTCGGGCAAGGATGTTGTAATTTCCGAAAAACAGAAAAATGCCGAAATCAAAAAGGCAGAAAAAAACAAAGCCGATAACGAAAAGCAGGAATAATAACCTCAAATTTGTAATTGTTTTGTCAGTGTCGGTGTGTTATAATTACATTACAAGCTTCAGAGAAGCAAAATAAAAGTCAATTTGCCTGGTATATAGGAGGACAATATGAGCGATTTAAGAAACAACTACTCAACAACTCAAACAAAACAAAAAAAGCCGTTCTTCCGGGCAAACCCCGTAATGAACCGCTTAAGCAAGGTTAACGACGTTGCAGGCACAAACGAAAAAGCTGCAGGCTACGGACGGATTGTTGCAAAAACAGCTTACTTTTTGCTTTTTGCAGTTGCAGGACTGCTGGTTTACCTTTTGATGAACAACATCCTTTTCGCAAATCAGCCGCAGACGATTCAGCTTAACTTCAAGGGCTTTTCGGTAAGCACCTCGGTTATGCAGCTCGGGTTCTTTGCAGGCGCGGGAATTTTGGCAATCATCACGCAGATTACCGCGGCTTTCGCGAGAAAAGCGATACCCGTTGTAGGCGCGATATTCGCGTTATGCGAGGGCTTTATAATCTCGTTCCTCGTTTTTACGGTGCTTAAGGGCTTTGAGTACCTCGGACTTTTGGCGCTGGCGATTACGATTGTAATTGTTATGACAATGGCAATTCTTTACGCGGCGAGAGTTATCAGGGTTAGCAAAAAGTTCCATATGGTAATGCTCACGCTCGTTGCCGGAATGATCGGAATTTCGATTTTCAGCTTTATCGGCTACCTCATTCCGCTTACAAGACCGTTTGTTGCTTTGATTATGGGCAACTTCTGGATTTCAATCGGCTTTACGGTTGTTTCAATCATCATCGCTACGCTGTTCTTAATCTCGGACTTCGCTATGATTGAGCACGTTGTTGAGAGCAAGATGCCTGCCGAATACGAGTGGATGGCAGCCTTCGGACTGGCGTTTACGGTACTTTGGATTTACATTAGAATACTCGACCTTATCATTCAGATTTTGGGTAGCAGAAAAAACTGATAACGCAGAAAAAAGCCTGTTCCTTTTTCGGGAACAGGCTTAATTTTTTGCTGTTGATTAGTCCTCGTAGGGAACAAAGTCCTCTTTGCCTACGCCGCAAACAGGGCAGCACCAATCGTCCGGGATATCCTCGAACGCTGTGCCGGGAGCGATACCGCCGTCGGGATCGCCCTCTGCGGGATCATAGATGTAGCCGCAGGGCTCGCACATATATTTCATAACGTTTCTCCTTTCTTAATATTTATACAAATTAAATGTAACCTAAATTATTAAAGAGAGTGCGCTCTGAGCTCCTCGCCCGATTTTGCACTGAGATACACAGGAGCGATGTCGAGAACCGTCTTTGCGCCGCTGATACCCTCGTTAAAAAGTCTGAACGCTGCGCGTGCGTACGCGATAAGCACCGAGCCTGTGAACTCGGGGTTAGAGTCGAGCTTTAAGCTGTACTCGATAACGTGGTTATTGCCGTCGCTCGATGTACCCGAATAGATAACCGAACCGCCGTGGGGCAAGCCGCTGTGATCGCGCTTCATCTCCTCCTCGGAGATAAAGTTTACTGTGGTGTCGTAATCTGAGAAGTAGTTGGGCATTGTCTTGATTTCGTTTTCAATTCTCGCGAGGTCTGCGCCTTCCTCGGCTACTACAAAACATTCTCTTGTGTGCTTTTCACGGGTGGTAAGCTCGGGTTTTTCGCCGTTTCTTACCTTGTCGAGAGCCTCGGGAACGGGAACGGTATACTGGCGGCAGTCCTTAACGCCGTCAATTCTTCTAACCGCGTCGGAGTGTCCCTGGCTTACGCCCTTGCCCCAGAATGTATATGCCTGACCGTCGGGCATTACCGACTCGGCGTATACTCTGTTGAGCGAGAACATTCCGGGATCCCAGCCGCAGCTGATAATTCCGATTTTGCCTGCCTGCTTTGAAGCCTTGTCAACATTTTCAAAGTGCTCGGGGATTTTTGCGTGGGTGTCAAACGAATCAATTACATTGTACATAGCCGCGTACTTGGGAGTCATCTCCGGCAAATCCGTTGCGCTGCCGCCGCAGATTACGAGAACGTCGATATCCTCCTTGCCTGTGTCAAGGTCGGCTGTGCTTTTAACCGCAGCAGTGTCTGTGTTGATTGTCAGCGACTTGGGATCGCGCCTTGTGTAGACGGCGACAAGCTCCATATCGCTGTTCTTTTTGATTGCGGCCTCAACGCCTCTGCCGAGGTTGCCGTAACCCAAAATTCCGATTTTAACCATTATTTATACCTCCATAAATTAATCACTTATTTTAAGCGAAATATCAAACGCCGTTACCGAGTGAGTGAGCGCGCCCATTGAGATTATATCAACGCCTGTCTCGGCAATTTCGCGAATTCTGTCGTCGGTGATTCCGCCGCTGGCTTCAAGCAGCGCCCTGCCGTTTGTAATGGCGACGGCGTCGCGCATCATCTCGGTGCTCATATTGTCGAGCATAATTAAGTCTACGCCTGCTTCAAGCGCCTGGCCGAGCTCGTCGAGGTTTCTGACCTCGAGCTCGATTTTTGTCATATGGCCGAGCCTTGCTTTAAGCTTCGCGACCGCCGCGGCGATTCCTCCGCCTGCGTCAACGTGGTTATCCTTGAGCATAGCCGCGTCCGACAGATTATAGCGGTGGTTTTTGCCGCCGCCGACCGTAACCGCGTACTTTTGAAGCGGACGAAGTCCGGGCAAGGTCTTGCGCGTGTCGGCAATTGAAGCGTTTGTGCCCTTGACGAGCTCCACCGCCTTTGCCGTCGCTGTGGCAACGCCGCTCATATGCTGAATCAGGTTTAGCGCAGTGCGCTCGCCCTTTAGAATCGCCTTTGTCTTGCCGTGAATTTCGGCTATGATGTCGCCCTTTTGCAAAACGTCGCCGTCGTTTTTATAAACCTCGGCGGTAAAGCCTTGGGGCTGTAAAATTTCAAACACCCTGAGAGCGATATATATTCCGCAGAGCACTCCGTCGCTCTTTGCCAAGAACCGAGCGGTGTTTTCCTGCTCGTCGTCAATCAGGTAATCGGTGGCGCAGTCGAGGTAATTGATGTCCTCGAGCAGTGCGGTTTTAATAATATTGTCAACATAAATGCTGTTAATCATTGTCTGCCCTCCCTAACTTCGTCAAGAATAATTGCGGCGCAAACGGCAATGCTCTTTGCCTCTATCAAATCGGAGCTGATTTCATAGCTCTCGCTGAAAAGCAGCTTGATAATTTCGGTAATCTCTCTGTAGCTCTCGGCGTATTTTTCGGGCTTTGGCAGCACAAAGTACGCATCCTGCATAATCTCGCGAATTCGCGAGCGGCAGCCCTTCGGCATGGGATTGCCGGTAATCGGGCGGTGTGCAGGCTCGAGACCGAGCGGCTTTCTGCCGTACTTTTTGAGCTTGCGCGTGATGTGCTCGGCAGCGCTTCTTGAAAACACCAGCGCCTCCAAAAGCGAGTTACTCGCAAGGCGGTTCATACCGTGAACTCCGGTGTGCGAGCATTCTCCTGCCGCGTAAAGTCCGGCGATTGAGGTCTGCGAGTTCAAATCGACATCGATACCGCCCATCAGGTAGTGCTGACAGGGGAAAACCGGAATTCTGTCCTTGGTGATGTCGATTCCTTCCTCAAGACAGCGCGAGGAAATAAGCGGAAAACGGTCGCGCAAATAGTCTGCCGGCTTGTGGGTAATGTCGAGATAAAATTTCTCGCTGCCGGTTCTGATAGCCTCTCTCGCGATTGCGTTTGATACAACGTCTCTCGGCGCTAACTCTCCGCGCTTGTCGTAGTTTTGAGCGAACCGCTCACCGTAGCAGTTGAGCAGAACAGCACCCTCGCCGCGAACAGCCTCGCTGATTAAAAACCGCTCCCTGTCCTTTTCGGCGGCAAACGCCGTGGGATGGAACTGTACGCGCGACAAATGCCGAACCTTAGCTCCGAGCATATACGCAAAGGCGATACCGTCGCCCGTCGCGATAGCCGAGTTGGTGGTGTATTTATAAACTCTGCCGATACCGCCTGTGGCGAGTATGCAGAAGCTGCAGCCGAAGTAACGGCTCTTGCCGTCCTTAAGCACGCTCAGGTAAAATCCGCCGAGGGTTTTGTGCATTGAGTAGAGCAGGGCGTTGTCGAGAATATCGACATTCTGTTTCTGCTTTACCGCCAAAATCAAAGCGTCTACAATCGCCTTGCCTGTGGAGTCCTTGTGATGGACAATCCTGTGGCGGCTGTGTCCTGCCTCGAGCGTTTTGCACATTGTGCCGTCGGGGTTTAGGTCAAAGTCAACGCCGAGCTCCTTGATTTTGAGCACGTCGCCGGGACCTTCCTTGACGAGCTTTTCAACTGCTTTTAGATTATTTTTGTATTTGCCGGCAATCAGCGTATCGGTGATGTGAAGCTTGTAGTTATCGTGCGCCAAATCAAGCACACAGGCTACTCCGCCCTGCGCCAGCGAGCTGTTCGAAAGCTCGAGCTCGCGCTTTGAGATAAGCAGAACGCTCACGTCATCCGGAAAGTTCAGCGCGGCATACAGTCCTGCCGCTCCTGTGCCGACAATTATAACGTCATATTGTTTTTCCATAGACAACTCCAAAACAATTCTTTACATTCCTTCAAACATATATTATACTACTAATTAGGAAAATAGTAAACAGTTTTTTACAGTAAAAGTTTCCGCAATCCTTTTTCGGAGGTGTATATGGAACTGATTAGCAATGAAGAAAAAATCCCGAGAGCGCTGCTTGTAAGCGTGGATACGGGCAATTTTGACGCAGAGGCGTCAATGGACGAGCTCTTTGAGCTTGTAAAAAGCGCAGGGGCAGAGCCTGCGTTTTCGGTAATTCAAAAGCTGCAAAAGCCTGAATCCGCGACCTTTGTAGGCTCGGGCAAGCTCGAGGAGATTAAAAATGTCTGCGACAGCGAGGAGCTCGATTTGATTATCGCGGACAGTGAGCTCTCCCCCACGCAGATTAAAAACATCGAAAATTACACAGGCGTGCGCGTAATCGACCGCACAACGCTGATTCTCGACATTTTCGCGCTAAGGGCGCGTTCAAAGGAAGGCAAGCTGCAGGTTGAGCTTGCGCAGCTAAAATATATGCTGCCGCGCCTTACGGGTAAGGGAATTGAGATGTCGCGTCTCGGCGGCGGTATCGGCACGAGAGGTCCGGGTGAAACAAAGCTTGAAACCGACAGGCGGCACATCCGCAGGCGGATCGAAACGCTTAAGGATGAGCTTGACGAGGTTGAAAAGCACAGACAAATGCTCAGGAACAGGCGCGAAAAGGACGGCGTTATCACCTGCGCGATCGTCGGCTACACCAACGCCGGAAAGTCAACGCTGATGAACGCGCTGACCGACGCCGGAGTTCTGGCGCAGGACAAGCTTTTCGCAACGCTCGACCCAACGTCTCGCGCGCTTAAATTGCCGAGCGGCGTGAGCATTATGCTGATTGACACGGTAGGACTTGTCCGCAGACTTCCCCACCACCTGGTTGAAGCGTTCCGCTCAACGCTGGAGGAAGCGGCACAGTCGGACATTATCATCAACCTTTGCGACGCTTCAAGCGACGAGGCGAGGGTTCACCTCAGCGTTACAAACGATTTGCTCGAATCCCTCGGCTGCGGCGACACGCCGATTATCACCGTGCTGAACAAGTGCGACTTGCTCGACGACGTTACGCTCGCGCAGGACTTTAACTCGTACATTAAAATCTCCGCCAAGAACGGCGACGGTATTGACAAGCTGCTCGAGGCTATCGACAGCAACCTGCCTGTCAGGATGAAGCGCGTAAGCCTGCTTGTGCCCTTCAAAAGCGCGGGAGTTATCAGCGATATCCGCGAAAAGGGCACGCTGATTTCAGAGGAATATATCTCCGAAGGCATCGCGGTGGAAGCGATTGTCGATGAAATTATATACGCAAGGGTAAAAGAATTTGAGATAAAGGAGAACTGATTATGGATTTTATTGTAAACATTGATTTTTCAATACTTAACTTTATTCAGGAACATATCCGCAACTCGTTTTTAGATCCTGTAATGATGGTTTTGAGCTATATGGGCGAATACGGCGTGTTTTGGATTTTTCTCGCAATTATACTGCTGTTTTTCCGCAAGACAAGAGCCGCAGGCGTTTGCGTTTTGGCGGCTATGGCGCTGGGATTTTTGTGCGGAGATATTATCATCAAGCACATCGTCGCGCGACCGAGACCGTTTTTGCTCAACCCGTCCGTTAATATGAACATCCCCGGTCCGACAAGCTACAGCTTTCCGTCAGGCCACAGTACCTCGGCGTTTGCCGCTGTTACAGCGCTGTTCGGTATGCTTAAGGAAAAAAGATGGATTGCCTACTCGGGCTTAGTCCTCGCGATTTTGATTGTTTTCTCGAGAATGTACAACTACGTTCACTATCCGTCCGACATCTTAGGCGGAATTACACTCGGCATAATCACAGGCCTTTTCATGGTGTTCATCTTCAAAAAGACAAAGCTCGACAAAAGACTGTCGGGAGAGTTGAAGAAAAACAACTGATTATATTTTCAGTCAAATTTAAAGGGGCATCCGGAAGGCTGCCCCTAAAAATATCAATTTAAATCGGCACCATATTAATTCATTCGGGAACTAAACGCTTCGAACAAGCAAACCTGTCCGCCCGACCGAAATTTTCCATTTTCCATTATCAATTATCAATTAAAACTATGTGATAAATAACTATTGATTTATAAATATATTTGTGTTATAATAATAAAGATGCAAGCTGTCATTGCGTGCAAATAAGCGAGCGGCAGGCCCTGTGCGATTGGGGTCTGCGAACCATGTCAGGCGGGGAACCGAGCAGCATTAAGCAGTTCTTCCGATGCGATACAGTCAGTCTGTCGTTCACTTATTTGTACGGTTAGCCGAATGTCGGCGTGACCGCTTGCTTTTTTTCTAAGATTTTCAGGCGGAGGTGAGAGCTTTGTATCAGGCATTGTACAGAAAATACCGTCCTAAGACCTTTGACGACGTCGCAGGTCAGGAACACATTACGACAACACTCAAAAACGAACTAAAAAACGGCAGAATCAGCCACGCATATCTTTTTACGGGCTCTCGCGGAACAGGCAAAACCTCCTGCGCCAAAATCCTCGCCAAGGCGGTAAACTGCCTTAACCCTCAGGACGGCTCGCCGTGCGGAGAGTGCGAGATTTGCCGCGATATCGACAGCGGACGTTCGATTGACGTTTTCGAAATCGACGCCGCCTCAAACCGCAAAATCGACAGCATACGCGAGATCATCGACGAGGTTCAGACCGCGCCGCACAGGTGCAAGTACCGCGTATATATAATCGACGAGGTTCATATGCTTACGGCAGAGGCGTTCAACGCCCTGCTTAAAATCCTCGAGGAGCCGCCCAAGCACGTTGTGTTTATTTTGGCGACCACCGAGGTTCACAAGATTTTGCTCACAATCCAGTCGCGCTGCCAGCGGTTTGACTTTCACCGTATCGCGCCGCGCGATATTGCCGACAGACTGCTCTACGTTGCCGATAAAGAGGACGCAGAACTTACAGACAGCGCCGCAATGCTTATCGCCTCGGTTTCCGACGGCGCAATGCGCGACGCGCTGTCGCTTATGGACAGGTGCCTTGCAATCAGCAGGAGCATTGACGACAACGTTGTGCGTTCCGCCGCAGGACTTGCGAACAAGGACTATCTGTTCGACCTCGCCGCCTGCGTTATCAACAAAAACACCGCCAAGGCGCTCGAGATTATCGACCGTCTGTACCGCGACGCAAAGGATATGCCAAAGCTCTGCGACGAGCTGACGGCGCATTTCAGGGCGCTTATGCTCATAAAGTCGGTCAGAAATCCGCGCGATATTGTCGTGTTCACTGACAGAGAATTTGAGATGTCGCAAACCCAGGCGGACTATCTGTCGCTTGCGGATATTGTTTACTATATGGACGTTCTGTCGCGCTCATATCAGCGAATGGGCAAGGGCACGGGCGACCGCACCGAGCTCGAAATGGCGCTGGTCAAGCTCTGCTCACCCGAGCTCGACGTCACAAACGAGGCTTTTGCAGCGAGAATTACTGCGCTTGAACGCGCGGTTAAAAAGGGAATTTCGGTTCAGACGGCGGCTGTTGAAGCTCCTATGAGCGAGCCCAAAAAAGAGGAAGCTGCTCCCGAAACAGCGGAAGAACCTGCCGAAGCAGTTCCCGAGGAAACGGAAGCTTCCGAAAAGGCAGAGGAAATACCTGTCAAACCCGAAAATAAGCCCGAAGAAAAGCCTGAACCCCCAAAGCCTGCGAAAAGCAAGTCTCAAAACACTCAAAAGAACGTGGATATAATCAAGCTCAGCCGTGAGGCTGTGCCCTTCCCCCAGTGGATTGAGGTAGTCGAAGCAATTAAGTCCACCTCGCGTTCATTGGCGGCGGCTTTTTCAGGCTCAACCGCGTACGAAAACGGCGGATTTTTGCTCATCGACTGCGAAAATGTAATGGCGTTTGAGCTGTTGCGGCAGGGCGATATGCGCAGGAATATCCGCGATATTTTACAGCAGATTACGGGCAAGGCGTACAGGCTCGGCCCTTACAAAACAAAAACCGAACAGGAAGTTAAACAGGAAGATCCGCTGAGCAGCTTTAAGGAAAAGCTTGATAAGAGCGGCATTAAATACACAGAAGAATAAATCTGAAAGGAAGATAAATATGAAAGCAAGATTACCCAAGGGTTACGGCGGCGGAGGCTCAAACAACATTCAGCAGCTCGCGCGTCAGGCTCAAAAGCTTCAGGACGATATGGCAGCGGCTAACGAGGAGCTCGAAGCTAAGGAATACGAGGCAGCCGCAGGCGGCGGTGCTGTTAAGGTTAAGGTAACAGGCAAAATGGAGCTTGTTTCCGTTGAAATTCAGCCCGAGGTTGTTGACCCCGACGACGTTGAAATGCTCGGCGATTTGCTGATGGCAGCCGCAAACGAGGCGCTCAGAACCGCCGCAAAGGAAAAGGAAGAAAAGATGGAAGCCCTCTCGGGCGGACTTAACATTCCGGGAATGTTTTAATTATGGCTCAGTATAACGTTGCTCCGCTCGAAAGACTTGTGGAGCAGTTTGAGAGAATGCCCGGTATCGGACACAAAACCGCGCAGCGGCTTGCATATTATGTGCTCAATCTGTCAAAAACACAGGCAGAGGAGCTTGCAAACACCGTTGTTGAGGCTCACACAAAAATACATTACTGCTCAAGGTGCTGTAATCTGACCGACCGAGAGCTCTGCCCGGTCTGCGCGAATGAAGCGAGGGATCACAGCCAAATCTGCGTTGTCGAAACCCCCAGAGACGCCACGGCGGTCGAGAACACTCACGAGTACAAGGGCGTTTATCACGTTCTGCACGGCTCAATTTCTCCGCTTAACGGCGTAGGCCCCGATGATTTGACGATTAAACAGCTTATCGCAAGGCTCGGCGAGAATGAGGTTGCCGAGGTTATTATGGCAACCAATCCCACCGTTGAGGGCGACGCCACGGCGCTGTATATCTCGAAGCTCCTAAAGCCTATGGGCGTTAAGGTTACGCGCCTTGCCTACGGAATTCCCGTCGGAGGCGACCTTGAGTATGCCGACGAGTACACGCTCGCAAGGGCGCTGGAAGGCAGGAACGAAATCTGATGAGTGATACAAAAACCATTGCCCAAAACAAAAAAGCCAGACACGACTACTTTGTCGAGGAAAGCTATGAAGCCGGAATTGAGCTTTGCGGAACCGAGGTAAAGTCTATCCGTCAGGGCAGGGTTAACCTAAAGGACAGCTGGTGCTCCGTTGACAAGGGCGAGCTTTTTGTTAACGGAATGCACATTTCTCCCTTTGAGCAGGGCAATATATTTAACCGCGACCCAATGCGCGTAAGAAAGCTGCTCATGCATAAAAAAGAGATTATCCGCCTGTTCGGAATAGTTAAGCAGACCGGCTACTCGCTGATACCGCTCAGCCTGTATTTTAAGGGCAGCCGCGTAAAGGTTCAGGTGGGCTTGTGCAAGGGTAAAAAGCTCTACGACAAGCGCGAGGACATGGCAAAACGCGCGGCAAAGCGCGACATGGAACGCGCGATAAAAGAACAGCGATTCAGCTAAATTCGCCTAACGGCGAGCTAAATTGCCGCGTTGCGGCAGCTAAATTACAGCTTACGCTGTAGCTAAATTCGCTTATGCGAGCTATTATTAAAATATAGCTTTTCGGTTTACCGAAAAATTTAGCTATTGAGCAAAGCGAAATAATTTAGCTGTTTCCGAAGGAAACAATTTAGCTGCGGCGCAAGCCGCAATTTAGCTCAATATATGGGGATGTAAAGGCTTCGACGGGGAGAACGACCCCGGATAAGCGAGCGGCGGTGCGGAACCGCCATAAAATCCGCAAACTTAAAATAACTGACAAAAATACAGTTGCTTTAGCTGCTTAATGCAGCTCGTTCCTGCGCGGAGTACCTCGGCCGCGTAAGGGGCGTCGATTAGAGGTAAATGTGAACAGAGAATTGCTCCGCTCCCTGTCACACATCAGGAGCTGCCAAACCGTTTAGCCTGTCGTTAGGCGACTCGGCAAGGGAGATTTAATATAGCGACTGCGCTCGGAGAAAGTCCCGGCGAATTCTTTTCGGACACGGGTTCGATTCCCGTCATCTCCACCAGAAACGCCTCACTGACGTGAGGCTCAATGAATAGTGAATAATAAATAGTGAATAATTTATAATCAGATGAACACTTAGAGCGTTTCTGGTGTATTATTCGTTATTCATTATTCACTATTCTTTATTCATTAAAAAGAAGGATAGATGAAGGCGAAGTTTAACGGAAGTTCACTACCCCACAGCACTTTCCCGAAAACCCATCTTTTTTTGCCTATCCTTGACAAAAGAAAATGCACCCAAAAGGGTGCATTTTTCTTTTGGTGAATTGAGATGACGGGAATCGAAGGCGAGCGGTGCGAGCCGCACAGGCAAATTCGCGAGAGCGCTCTACGAACTTATCCGACTCAACACGCCGCATAAAACGAGCTGGAACTTATCGAAAGTAGGAACACACGTCATCTCTTTTCGTTTTTTGGAATAGAAAAGTGTTATAGGTTGCAAAAATCTCTTTTAGGAATCTGCAAACGAAAAATCCGATTTTGCTGACATAATAAATAATCATTGACATATTGGGGAACATTATGATAGAATAATTACATATAAAGTTCCCCAAAGGATAAAAAGCAATGAATAATAACTTTCCTCAAATACAAGAGCTTCTTCACCAAAGAGCAGATTTTCAGGCAAGGCTGAATTTGCTCCCCTATGACGGAACTCCTGAAATCAAAGACCGTGAAGGAAATAAATATCTTTATATCCGCAAGCGTGTCGGCAGCAGGCTCACATCAACTTATGTCGGTGAGTATTCCGATGAGTTGTATCAGTTGCTTCTTAGAAATTCCCGTGAAGCCAGAGAGTTGAAAAAAAATATCAGACGTTTGGATAAAGAGCTTGCGCTTCTCGGTTACTCGGATGCAGAGCTTTCCGAAAGGGTTATGCTCAATCTGGATTTTGCCAGAACAAATTTGAAGTCGAATATTTATGATCAGGCTGTGCTTGAAGGCGTTGCTACTACTTTTCCGCAGACAGAAGATATTATAGATAACGGCAAAGTCAACGGCGTATCGGCTTCGGACGTGCAAAAAATCTTAAACCTGAAACACGCTTGGGAATTTATATTGGACAAGGATGTAATCAGTTATCCCTCTGATTATTCGATTCTTTGCCATATCGCAAAGCTCGTAAATGAGGGTTTTTACGAAAACGGCGGACGAATCCGAGGCGTACCTGTTACTATTGGCGGCACAAGCTATATTCCACCCTTGCCAATCGAGAGCGTTATCAAGGAAAGGCTTGAAGTTCTTCTCGAAGAATCGCTTCCGGCTGACGAAAAAGCGATTAACCTGTGCTTATACTGTATGAAAGCTCAGATTTTCAATGACGGAAACAAAAGAGCGGCAGTCATATTTGCAAATCACTATTTGATTTCTCAAGGAGCCGGTATGCTTATCATTCCCGAAAAAGAAGTGCCAGAGTTTAAACGACTGTTGGTATCTTATTATGAGGATAAAGACAAAGGCGAAATAATGGAGTTTATGAAATCAAAATGTATTAAGACATTTTGATTGGTAGGGAACTCTTGCACAAGATACTTTGCGAAAAATTCCCCAATACTCTCAATTGCTCTATATTTCTTCTCGGAAGAAAAACTACAATAAGAAGATCGTTATCACCGGAGATATTGTACCGACGCAGTATGACGAAAAAGGAATCCTTACAATGAACGTATATGACTTTTTGCTGAACGCAAATTCACTTGAATATTGATTATAAAGGTTAACTCTACTTTTGATGTATAGGAAGTGATAATATATGGATAAACAAGAATTATATAATGAGTTAGTGACAATGGTCGAAAAACTTGCGGAAATAGCAGGTGTAAATAAGCATCAACTGCAATGTTACTATTTTCCAGAAGGAACGAAACAACTTAATGGAGAGAATGGGTTTCTAAATAGGTTAGCAATATCTTTACAGAACAGCGGTATGATGCGCAATTCCATTAAATATGATGATATTAACAACAGAAATGTCATTAAGAATGTTCTCTGTAATTATAATGCTTTGAAAGCGAATAACAGGTATAAATCTTGGAAAGATATTTATTATTCTATGCTGGCCTCAGGTATTAAGGATAAAGGATTAAAGGAGAAAAAAGAAAGTAATTGGGAAAAGTACTGTCGAGGTCTTTATGATGGATTGCGTTTTTTGACCAAAAGAAATGGCGAGAAAACTATAAATAAACTCATTGATACTGATAATACAATTTACCTGAATGATAAGATTGATATGATAAAGACGATTGCAAAAGAAATACACGGTCTTGGTTTTGCTCTAACATGTGACTGGTTGAAAGAATGTGGATGTATGTGGCTGGCAAAACCAGATGTACATATTAAAACCGTTGTTAACTATATGGATAATGGAAATTTAAACGTTCAAATAAGTGATTCCGATGTTATTAAAAGAGTATATCAATGGGCAGAAGTCATTGACAGGAAAGACGTTACGCCATATAAAATTGATAAAATCATCTGGCTTCTGTGTACAGGCAATTTTTACTTGAATAATAAAACTATCGGACGTAATGCGGTAATTGGATGTATTGATAGGTTCAAATAACTTTTTGTCAAAGGGCGCTCCACAAAATCCTATTGCTTGCATTACGGTTTAGTGGTAGAATATAACACAAACTAAGATGTGAAGGACTGATAATATGAACCACCTCGGCACAATCACACTTGAAACACAAAGGTTAATACTTAGAAAAACGCTTGAAGCCGATTATGAACCGATGTTCAAAAACTGGGCTAATGACGAGCGCGTTACGAGATATTTGACCTGGACGCCGTATGAAAGCGCAGAGCAGTTAAAAAATACATATCATAATTATCTGCTCGAAAGCCAGCAAAAGCCGGATTTTTACGATTGGAAAATTGTCCTTAAGGATATTAACGAGCCAATCGGCTCCATTGGAGCTGTCGGCATTAAAGAGGACACCAAGGAAGTTGAAATCGGATACTGCCTCGGCTATAATTGGTGGCATAAGGGCATTATGACCGAAGCGTTTGAACGCGTCATTAGGTTTTTATTTGAGGAAGTCGGCGTAAACCGCATTTCCGCTGAACACGACCCGAGAAACCCACACTCGGGCGATGTGATGAAAAAATGCGGACTTCAATATGAGGGGACATCGCGTCAGGCAGGCAAAAATATGCAGGGAATTTGCGACTTATCACGTTACGCGATTTTGAAAGAGGACTACTTGAATAATACAAAATAACTGTTCATCGGATAAACCCAAAAACAGCACATCTTGTTGTTGACATTTCCGCAAAAACACTTATAATAAAATCAAGGCAACACCTCACAATTTATTTTGCAAATTGTACGGCGTGCCTTTTATTATTACTTGACAATAAATCGACGGAGGCGGCTATGAAAAAAGTTTTATCAATTTTAATGATTATCTCGCTCTTGTTTATTTTCGGCGGTTGCGCGGCAAATGGCGAGCAACCCTCGAGCAGTGAACAATCCTCAAACATCGAGCAATCCACGACCGATGACGGCAAATGGAAGAATGTTCAGGTTGAGTTTGACGCGGACGACTACTACTCGCGCTTGGAAAACTGCGTTAAGCAAATTCGCGAAAAGACAGATTTTGTGCCCGACATTGCGCTGGTATTGGGCAGCGGCTTGGGCGATTACGCCGACAAACTCAAAGTCATTACCGAAATTCCATACAGCGAGATTAAGGGCTTTCCCGTATCGACCGTTGCAGGTCACGACGGCACGCTGATTTTCTGTGAGATTGAGGGCAAAAAGGTCGTAATAATGAACGGCAGGGTTCACTACTACGAGGGCTATGATATTCACGAGGTTGTTCTTCCCCTTCGCGTAATTCACCTGCTCGGCGCAAAGACGGTTGTTCTGACAAACGCAGTCGGCGCGATTAACGCCGATTACAGCGTGGGCGACTTTGTACTGAACGAGGATTATATTTCGAGCTTTGTTCCTTCTCCGCTGGTCGGTGAGAATATCGACAAGCTTGGCGACCGTTTTGTTGATATGACAAACGCATTTGACAAGGATTTAAATACCATCGTCGAGAACATCGCAAATCAAAACAAAATCCCGATTCACAAGGGCGTAATGATTCAGGTTACAGGCCCTCAGTACGAATCCCCTACAGAAATTAAGATGTACCGCAGCCTCGGCGCGGACACGGTTGGAATGAGCACGGTGGTCGAGACAATCGCCGCAAGGCATATGGGAATGCGCGTGTGCTCGATAAGCTGCATTACGAATATGGCGGCAGGTATGCAGGATAAAATCTCTCACGAGGAAGTGCAGAATTCCTCTAACAATTCCTCTAAAAACTTTGCGGTTCTGGTAAGCGGACTGCTCTCAAAAATGTAAATATCTATAACAAAAATGCACCCTGACACGGGTGCATTTCTTTTTGCTATTTAACTGTCCCTGAGCGCCTTTAGCTCGTCGCGCATTGAGAGCAGCTCGTCAACTAACGGAGCGTAGTCCGTCTCGGTTTTTGCTCTTAAAAGCTCGGTAAGCTCGGAGCATTTGTCAAACATTTTTGTGAGCGACAAATTGCCGAGCACACCCTTAAGAGCGTGGGCAGCCTCAAAGCCTGCCTGCAAATCGCCTGCCTCAGTCGCGGCTTTGAGTTTGTCAAAGCCCTGCTCGTCGGGAACCATATTTACAAGCTTGATATAGAACTGCTCGCTGCCCATACAGCGCGACAGTCCTTCGTCCGTGTTAACTCCCAATTTTTTTAATCCGTCTATGGTAATCATACTATACCTCCGTACTTATTTTAATCAGCTTTGGTTAAACATTTAGCAATCACGGCGTACAAATTCTCGGGGTCGAACGGCTTTGCAACGTGCGCGTTCATTCCGGCGTTTTTAGCGTCAGCCTTGTCGGATTCAAAGGTGTTCGCCGTAAGCGCGACAATCGGGATTTGCGAACGCCTGCCGTCCATTGCGCGGATGTGCTGTGCCGCCTCGTAGCCGTTCATTACGGGCATTTGAATATCCATAAGAATTATGTCGTATTTATCCGGCTCGGCGGAAGAAATTATATCTACCGCGACCTGTCCGTCCTCGGCGCAGTCGACTTCAAGTCCGCCGCGCTTTAGAATTTCAAGCGCGATTTCGCGGTTAATCATATTGTCCTCAACAAGGAGAACCTTCTTTCCTGTCAGGTCGGGCTTTTCGTCCTCGACGCCGCCGTTAACCTCCCTGACAATCTCTTTTGTAGTAAGCGGAAGCTTGACGATAACGGTAATTTTTGTACCCTTGCCCTGCTCGGTTTCAACCGTGATTGAGCCGTCCATAAGCTCGACGAGCGTTTTTGCGATTGTCATTCCGAGGCCCGTACCCTGAACCTTGCTGACGGTCTGGGTACGCTCGCGCTCGAACGCTTCAAATATATGCTCGGCAAATTCGGGGCTCATACCGATACCCGTATCGGCAACGTAGAGCTGATACACACCCCTGCCGTGTTCAGTGTATTTTTGCGAGAGAATAACGTCGACCGTTCCGCCCGATGGTGTGAACTTAAGGGCGTTTGAGAGCAGGTTGAGCATAATTCTGCTGATACGGTTGGTGTCGCAGACAACAAACCTGTCGCGGATTTTTGAGCAATCGGCGTTGCAGGTCAGGTTCTTTGCCTTCATCTGAACCTCTACAAGCTCGACGGTTTCCTCAAAGACCTTGCGCAAATCCGCAGGCTCAGCCCTGAGCTCGACCTTTCCGATCTCAATTCGGGACATATCGAGGATATCGTTGATAAGCGAGAGCAGGTGCTTGCTGCTGGCGTCTATTTTCTCGAGGTATCCGCGGACGTTGTCGGGGAGATTTTTCTCCTCCAAGGCAAGCGAGGTGTAGCCCTGAACAGCATTGAGCGGAGTGCGGACGTCGTGACTCATATTCGACAGGAACATCGTCTTTGCCTTGCTCTTTTCCTCGGCTGCAAGCCTTTCTGCCTCGGTTATTTGCTCGCGTTTGTTGATAATCGTGATAATGCTGAAAATAATGCACAGTGAGCAGAGAATAAGTCCGTTCTGAACGTAAATATCTATTCTCTCGCTGCCGGTGAGCTTTTCAATTCGCTCGCGCATATATCCGCCGTCAAGCTCCGAGACCGGAATATTATTCTCCACCTGCACGGCGTAGTGTGCCGAAATGTCGGCGGAAGCCGCCGCGGATTTTTCCGCTGCCGACTGGTGAATCCAAGTCATAGAAACAATCATTATAAGAATAAATAATATCAGCGGAACAATCTGGCTTTTGCCGTAGCTTCTGGTTTTGTCGCGCTTGATTACCGAGCGGAAAAGCAGAATTCCGAGTATGCTCCAGATAATCAGAATGAAGAACGAAGCCGCCGACAAACTTCCCCTTGTGTTGATTTCGGGAAGCATAAAGTAGCCGACAAATAATACCGAGATAACCGCGCCAATCAGTCCGAAAATCATTTCTACGGCTTTTTTATGCCTTTTTCCGAGCACGAAAGCGCAGATTGAAATATACGCGTAAACTATAACCGCTCCGACTGTGGTTACGTCGACAATCCAGCCGATTGCGGTTCTGCCCAAAAACGGAATAATAAGCGAAACAGCCGCAACCATCAAAATTGCAAACCACGGCACACCTTTTTTGTTGCGCTTTTTAAACGCCTTCGGCAGAATTTCATCGTCCGCCATCGAGCAAATCAGACGGCTGAGCGCTACGAAATTGCCGATTACGCCCGTGGCAATTCCGCAGAACGCGGCTATGCCGAGCATTGCAACGCCTGTATCGCCCATGGCTTCGCGCGCGGCGAAGAAGGTCGGGATTTGCTTAATTCCGTCAAGGCTTGCGAGAGCCTTGATGTAATCTCCCCAGCCGTTAAAGCCGTCGGGCACTGCCATTGAAGCGCAGAGCGTCAGCATAATATATGTGAGTGAAATTGTAATTGTTGAAACTATAATTACAGGCAGAATTTTTTTGCCCGAAAACCTGAATTCTCCCGACGAATGTGAGATTGATTCAAAGCCGATAAACGCCCACGGCCCTAAAATTGCAATTCCGAGCACCTGCATAACAGGCGAGCTGTTCTGTGCAAACGCAGGCTCGATTCCCGAAATACCTCCGCGATGGAGCACAACAGCAGTGAAGCAGGCGCATACGAGCAAAAACAGCCCGAGCGCAAATATGAGCTGGAACCATTTTGCCACGCGCTTGCTGAAAATGCAGATAAGCGTCGCCGCGGATATCAGCCCGAACGAAAGCAAAACCTCGCCCATATAGACGGTGTAGTCTGCTATCTTGTACGAAAAGCCGAAGCAGAAAATATCTCCGAACAGACACCGCACAATAAGCGACAGCGCCGTGGCGTTTGCCCAGGCGACAGCGATGTATGCGAGCAAAAGCATCCACGCGCAGATAAAGCCGTGGTCGTGGCCGAGAACCTTGTTGGCGTAGATGTACGAGCCTCCCGGACCGGGATATCTTCTCATCAGGCGGTAGTAGTTAACGCCGATGGCTGACATTATCAAAGTGCCGATTGCCAGTCCGATAACCGTTCCCCACGGTCCGGCGGCAGGCAAAAAGGTCGTTCCCGGCATTACAAAGGCTCCCCAGCCCACTGCACAGCCGAACGACAGTGCCCATACCGCAGGCATTGAAAGGTATTTTGTCATTCCGGGCTTTTCCCTGAATTTTCCGAAAATTTTAATCATTGGTTTCTCCCGACAGTAAGTTGCTGTTAATCAATCAGTTCTTCAAGTGTTGAATAAAGCCGGCTCGGCTCAACAGGCTTTGACAAATGAGCGTTCATTCCCACCTGGAGCGAACGCTTAACATCCTCGTCAAAGGCATTTGCCGTAAGCGCGATAATCGGTATTTTACGCGCGTCAACGCGGTCAAGTCCGCGGATTGCCACGGTCGATTCGAGCCCGTCCATCTCAGGCATACGAACGTCCATAAGAACAGCGTCAAACGTGCCGGGCTTTGAATTTTTAAACGTCTCAAAGGCTTCGCGTCCGTTTTCGGTGTGGACAACGTCCATTCCCTTAAGGGCGAGTACCTGCGTGATAATCTCCGCGTTAATCTGCATATCCTCCGCAAGCAGAATATGCTTTCCGCAAAGGTCTGTTTTTTGTTTTATCCGCTTTTTTTCGCGGAGCATTACCTTTTTAATTTCGCTCTTGGCGATTGTTGAGAACGCGGATTTTGTTATAAAGCCGTCGGCGCCTGCGGCAATGGCGTCCTCCATTATATCGTCGCCGCTGTAGGCTGTGAGCATAATAATTTTTGCTTCGTCGCGATATTCCTTATTAATCTCGCGGGTGATGTCGAGCCCGTTGCGGTCGGGCATTTTCCAGTCGACAAACACAAGGTTGTACGGCTCGTGCTTTGCGTGATTAATCTCCATAGCCTTTAGCGCTTCCGCTCCCGATGCAACTGTGTCGCAGGAAATTCCGATATTCTCCAAAACAAGGCTTGTGTTCTTAAGCGCGATTTCGTCATCGTCGATAACAAGCGCCTTTACAAGGTTGGGATCAAACTCCTTTTTGTTGCCCGGTCTGTCGCAATCCTTTAGCGTAACGGTTACCTTGAAGGTTGAGCCCACGCCCTTTTTGGAATCGACGGTGATACTGCCGTTCATCATCTCGACGATATTTTTGGTAATTGCCATTCCGAGGCCTGTGCTGCCGTAGCGGTTACTGCGGCTCGAATCCTCCTGAGTGAATGCGTCAAAAATGTTCGGCAGGAAGCTCTCGTCCATACCGATTCCCGTGTCCTTGATTGTAAACCTGATGGTGGATTGGCTGTCAAAGTACGCGACCTTTTCAACCATAAACGTCACCTTTCCGGGCGGATTGGTAAACTTTATCGCATTCGATAGGATGTTTATTATAATCTGTTTTAGCTTTGTGTCGTCGCCAAAGTACCATTCCTCGGGATCGCAGCTGTTTATAAACTCAAACTCAAGCCCCTTGTCACGGCACTGCGACTGCGTCATAATTTTAATCTGCTCGATTACCGAGCCGAAGAGGAACTCCTCCTTGCGCAGAGTCATTCTTCCCGACTCTATGCGGCTCATATCGAGAATATCATTGATAAGGTTGAGCAGGTGTCCGGCGCTTTCACCGATTTTTATAAGGTAATCTCTGGTCTGCTGCGACAAATCCTTGTCCCTGAGCGCAATGCTGTTAAGTCCGATGATGGCGTTCATCGGGGTTCTGATTTCGTGGCTCATATTTGAGAGGAACGAGGTCTTTGCGGCGTTCGCCTGCTCGGCGGATTTCAGCGCGTCGGCAAGGATTTCGTTTTGCTCGTGCTCGTGGCGCAGAACGTCCGTGACGTCGGATTTGAGCAGAAGATAAAACTTTGTGTCCTTGTCAACGGCGTAGTATGTAAACCGCTTGTAGTAAATATCGCCGTCGATACGGCAGACTACGTTTACGGTGTAGGATTCGTTATTTTCGAGGTTCTTTTCAATCTCGTCAACCGACAGCGCGGATTTCAGTTCGTCGATATCGTGAGCCTCGGTGTAGGCGGATTCAAGCACGTAATCGCGGATATAGTCGGTGTAAACGCCGTTGCGGCTCTTGGGGAAAATACTGCCCTTTCCGATTTTTTCGGCGTCGCCTATAACAACACTGTAGTTGTTGTCGACGATATAGGCAACCATATCGTACTGCTGAACAAGCACCTTTTCGTTGAGCACCTCAGACGCCTTTTCGTTGTTATACTCGTCTTCGACGGCAAATAGCATTAAATCGCCGTTTTCGGGATTGTGGGCAACCGCCATTGAGTAACGCACAAAGCACTGCTTGCCTGACTCGCGGCGGCAGTATGCAACCATATCGGCAGGCGGCTCGCCCTTGTAAAAGCGGCTCATAAGCTCCTCGAGCCTAAAGCTGTTTTCGTACTGCTCGCGTTCGCCCTCGACAAGAAAGCTGTTCAACCGCGAATTGTAAAAGCCGTCCTTGTCAGCGCCTACACGGTCTGAGCTGTAAAGGTCGATTCCCTTTACCTCCTCAATCACTCCCGAGGAGAGGTTGATTATGCAGGCGGAAAGGCTGTTATCCGCGGCGGAGGCGTAACGCTCCATTGTTGCGGTGTATACGTTTGAGCGGCGGTAATCCTCCTGCTGAGCGAGGTAATTTTCCGTGATATCTCCGATAAAAACGTAGAACACCTCGCCGTAACCCGGAAAGCCTGCAAAGTGGCCGTAATCCTCCACCCTTCTTATGCTTCCGTCGCGGCGGATAATTCGGTAGGTAACGTAATCGCGGTTTTCGCTGCTCTCGGATGAAATCTGATTGGTAATGGAGCGGTCGACCTCTTCATAATCGTCCGGGTGCACCATTCCCCTGAAGGTAAAGCCCGTAAGCTCCTTGAACTCATCGAGGTCGGCGCAGCCGAAAATCTTGAATACAGCGCCGTTGGCGTACAAAATCTCGGTGCTCTCATCAGCGCGGTAGATAAAAAATCCGCCCGGGATCTGCTCGCCTATCCATTCTATTGAGGAAGATAAATCTTTCCCTGTAAAAAACTGATTGTCATTTTTCATTTATATCACCGTATAAAGCCCAAAAATTATACATTATTACATTATTTATTATAATACATATTGACAAAAAAGACAACACAAATTAGCAATTTAATATGAGGTAATCTCAAAATGTCCGCGTAACCGAAATGAGTTTGTTAATTCGGAGTATTTGATATTGATATTTTTCCGGATTTATAGTAAAATAGAATTTGAGAGAAATATCCGCCCATGGCGCAGCTGGATAACGCAACGGATTCCGATTCCGGAGATCGGGGGTTCAAATCCCTTTGGGCGGGCCAAATAAATTCAGGAGTACCATAAAGGTACTCCTGAATTTATTTGGTTTGCTTAGTATCCAAAGGGATTTGAACGGGCGTTAAAAAAACAGTGCAGTGCACTGTTTTTAGCCCGACGAGCTACACCAACCTTTACTTCCCACACGCCGCAACAAACGAGCTGAAACTCTTCGCAAGCAGGAACGTACTTTGGGCGGGTTGCGTAAGCAACCAAAGGGATTTGAACGGGCGTTAAAAAAACAGTGCAGTGCACTGTTTTTAGCCCGACGAGCTACGCCAACCTCAACTCCCCACACGCCGCAACAAACGAGCTGAAACGCTTCGCAAGCAAGAACGTACTTTGGGCGGGTTGAACGGGCGTTCCAACACGTGTCATATGCAGTCATAACAGCAGATTTATTTATGATTTCTTGTTTAAATACCGACTTTTCTTACTGCATCCACCACTAATTTTAATTCATAATAAAACAGCCTTTTCGGTTAATTCCGAAAGGGCTGTTCTTGTTTTAAATGATTTCATATCCGCTATCAGAGAGCGCCTTTTTCGCCTTTTCTACATTTTCACTCTTTACCAAAATGTAGTCGGTATTGTAGGTCGATACAGCGAAAATTCCGATTTTGTTTTCCGCCAAAACCGCCGACACCTTCGACAAAATTCCTGTCAGGGAAAAGTCGAGCACGCCCTCAATCCTAAAGGCACGCCAGCCATCCTCACGCTCGAGCGTGTTTTCGGGAACGTTCTCTGTCTCGCATACAAGCGAGAACTCCTCGTCGGTTTTGCCGATAAAATAAATTTCACCACCGGGCTTTAACTCGGCTCCATCGGTGAGCTTGCACACGGTAAAATCATAATCGAGAAATTTAAGTTTCATAAGCTTGCTCCGTTCATATAACCTGCGGTTTTGAGACGATTAATCCGAGAGCTCCTCCCAGATTTCGTACTGCTTTTCCTGCTCGGAATTCAGCTGTTCAAGCTCATTTGTCAGCTCAATCAGCCTTTCGTAATCGCTCGCGACCTCCTCGGTTGCAAGCAGGGCGGATACCCTCTCAATCTCGCCGTCAAGGCGTTCAATCTCCGCCTCGGTCTTTTTCAGCTTTGTCTGACGCTTGCGCTCCTCGCTCGCCCTTTGCTTGTTCAAAAAGTACTCGTTTTGAGGTTTTTGCTTAGGCTTTTGCTCGGTGGAAGTCTCCGCCTGATTTTCCGCCTTAACATGCTCAAAGTAATAGTCGTAGTTGCCGAGGTACTCCTTAACGCCGTTTTTGTCGAGCGCGAGTACACGGTCGGCAAGCTTGTTGATAAAGTAACGGTCGTGGCTAATAATCAGCAGGGTTCCGCCGTAGTCGAGCAGGGTGTTTTCGAGCTCCTCACGCGAGGCAGCGTCGAGGTGGTTGGTCGGCTCGTCAAGGAGGAGGAAGTTGCTGCCCTGAAGCATCAGCTTTAAGAGCGATACCCTCGCGCGTTCGCCGCCGCTCATCTTTGAAAGCGGCTTGAACACGTCGTCGCCCTTGAACAAAAACGCCGCCAACGCCGAGCGCACCTCGGTTTGCGTGAGGTTCGGGAACCTGTCCCACACCTCGTCAATCGCGGTTTTGCTGAGGTCGAGGTTCTGCTGCATTTGGTCGAAGTAGCCGGGCATTACGTTTGCGCCGTACTCAAACTCTCCCCTATCCTGCGGAATTTTTCCGGTAAGGATTTTAAATAACGTGGTTTTTCCGCAGCCGTTTTCTCCGAGGATGAACACGCGCTCACCCTTGCGGATATGTATGTTTACGTCTGTAAAAAGCTGTTTTTCGCCAAAGGCTTTTTCGATATTGCGGCAGATTAAAACGTCGTTTCCGCTCTCGAACTTCGGCTCAAAGCGGATTCGCATTGTCTCAAGCTCGCTGTCGGGAGCGACAAGCTGAGCCTTGATACGGTCGGCTTCCTTTTGACGGCTTGCGGCGGTGATGAAGTTTCGCTCTCTGCCCCAGCGCTTTTGCTGCTCGACAATCCCCTCGATTCGCTTAATCTCCTTGATGTCGTTTTCATATTTATTTTTCAGCGACTCGTTGTACGCCTGCTTTTTCTTAACAAATTCGGAGTATGCGCCCTTGTAGCACATCGCCTTTTGGTGCTCGAGCTCAACGGTTTTGTTGGTTACGTTGTCGAGGAAGTAACGGTCGTGGCTGATGATAATCATAGCGCCCTTGAAATCGCGCAGAAAGTCCTCGAGCCAGCCTACGGACTTGATGTCGAGGTGGTTTGTTGGCTCGTCAAGGAGCAGAAAATTGCTCTCGGAAAGCAACAGCTTTGCAAGGCAGAGCTTTGAGCGCTGTCCTCCGCTGAGACTGCCGACCTGCATATCAAAGTCCTTTTCCGAAAAACCTAAGCCCAGCAACGCCGAACGCGTGCGGCTTTTGTAGGTTAGTCCGCCGCGGTTTTCGTACTCCTCAATCAGCGCGGTTTGGCGCTCTACAAGCGAGCTTAAATCGCCGCTTTTGTTCTCTATCGCGGCGGTGACCTCAGCGGTTTCGCGCTCGATGTCCATTAAGTAACCGAACACCGACACAAGCTCGTCAAAAACGCTGACCTCGGGATTTTTGCAGGAATGTTGTTCCATATATCCCACGCGCGTGTTTTTCTCAAACGCGACGGTTCCCGATGTGGGCGAAAGCTCTCCGCTGAGAACCCTGAACAGCGTGGTTTTTCCTACGCCGTTCGCGCCGATAAAGCCCATTTTATCGCGCGCTTCAACGTCAAAGCTGACACCCCTAAACAGCGTTCTGTCAACAAAGGTAACCTCTAAATTCCTGACAGATAACGACGGCATACACTCGCTCCTTTCAAAAGTTTACCCTGTTATTGTACCTTAAAAAACGAAAAAGAGCAATACAAAATTAAAAATATGCCAAAGGTTTACGAGCGCGTAGAGGGCAATTCCGATGTAAATAATGATGTCGGCGGCAAGGCTTTCTACTCCGCCTGACAGCCTGTAAATCACGCTGCAAATAATAATCATACCGAGCGGCAGGACAGCCTTGATAATAAACGCCGACCAAAAGCCCGTGATTAAGCCGCTCATAAGCGGATTTGCCTCATAAAATCTTCCGCTCAGCAGTAAAGCCTCGGTGCACAGCCAGTCGATTAAATTGAGAAGATACAAAAAAGCAAGCTTTTCGTAAAAGCTAAAGCCCCTTTTTGCGCTTGACGGTGAAATCTTGCCCGATAAATCCACAGACAACACATTTTGTTTGATACTCACGGCATAACCTCCAAACTTTTTTATTAGTTTAGCCGATAAAGCGCGATTAATTCATAGGCAAAACGCGAAAAGGATAAAAACGCGAATGAGGTTTTTTGAAAAAAAGTGTTGACAACTCACGCAGTTTGTGATATATTAATTAGGCACTAAAATTTATTTGCTGGTGTAGCTCAGTTGGTAGAGCAGCTGATTTGTAATCAGCAGGTCGGGGGTTCAAGTCCGTCCACCAGCTCCAAGAAGCCTACTTAGTAAGAGGTAGGCTTTACATATGGGAGAATTCCCGAGTGGCCAAAGGGGGCAGACTGTAAATCTGTTGCGCTTCGCTTCGGTGGTTCGAATCCACCTTCTCCCACCAACAAAAGAGAGTACATAAATATGTACTCTCTTTTGTTTTATGCTGAAAAGAAGGTGGATTCGAAGACGACTGTGCCGAGCACAGCGAGGCAAAAACGTCACAGTGTGACGTTTTTAAGGAGAGCGGTAAGCGCGCGGTTTCCCACTTAACACACCGCAAGTGGCGCGTTAGAAGTTTTGTAAAGCAGGAGCGCAACCTTCTCCCACCAAATGGTGAGAAGGTGGATTCGGATACAACCTTCTCCCACCTATATTCATATAAAAAGGCGGACTAATCAAAGTCCGCCTAAATTAATATATTTTCAACCTTACTCCGCCGCGTACTTTTGAATTTCAGCCGCGTCGAGGATATCAACCGTGCCGTCGGCGTTTACGTCGGACACCGCGAGCTGCTCATCGTTGAGCTCAGTCCTGCCGGAAGTGTATTTTTGGATAACTGCTGCGTCGATAACGTCAACCTTGCCGTCGCTGTTTATGTCGCTGTAGGCGGCGCGGTTCAGGGGCTCGCCTGCCCAGATATACTTAAATTCGGGAATAAAGCTAAAGCTCTTCCATGTCAGAATGTTTGAGAAAACCGCGGTGTAGTCCTTTGCGCTGTCGTAGGAAGAAATTGTCAGCACCTCGGTTTGTGCCTTCCAGTCGGATGAAAATACAACGGTGTACTTGTGCTCGGGATTAAGCTCGATTTCGTGTTCGTAAAGGTCAAAGCGCCAAATATCCGAATCAATATCCTTTGTCATCGCACCCTTTTTTGAACCCCATTTGGCGACTTCCGTCTCATCGGTCAAGTCGTAAATATAACAGAACATCTTATCAAAATCCCTGAATGTTTCGCTGTCGATTTCAATGCTTATATACTTATGTGCAGTCTCGGCAAAAGCCGTTGTAAAGCCTGCGCATATAATTGTGATTGCTACGGCGGCTGCAAGTGCCGCGCAGATATATTTTTTAATTGTCGATTTCATAAATAACATCCTTTCGTAAAAATTTCATTATGTCCACTTGTAAACCGAATATGTTGTTCTCGTAACCTCGTCATAGGATTCCTTACCCGTATAAACAGCGGTGTACGCCTTTGCGGTGTCGAACGATTCTATCGTAAGCGGTTCAATCGATCCTATTCCTCCGCCAAAAATACTCACTGTGTATTTATCTCCGTCATACATAAAAATATGATGACTGTGCTCGGCAAAGTCGTATTTCCACATATCCGAGTTGCCAACCCTTGTCATAGCCGAAATTTCGGTTACAACATAGTGTGATGTCTCGTTAACTATTCTGCAGAATATTTTTTGAGAGTCGTCGAACGGAAAATCGCCGAAAGAGTTTTTATCAATTTTAATATTAAGCGACGCTGTAATGGTTTTTTCCGTCTCGGAAGGTTCGGTAGTCGCTGGTTCCGTGTTTTGCGCGGCAGAGCTTTGAGGTGTTGACTGCGCCCTTGTGTATTCCTGATTTTGCGCAGGCTCTGTGCCTTTGCTTTCGCTTTTGTTATCGGAGCCTCCGCGGTTTTCCGCGAACGGCGCTGTGTTGTAAGCGTTTGTCGGAGCTTCGGTTTTTGGCTGAGCGGTAGTTTGCTGAACGCTGTATACCTTTTTTGCCGGCTTAGGAGCTTGTTCGGGGCTTTTTACGCCGAAAGAACCTGACGCCGCAGCCGCTCCTGCCGCGCCGATTACAACAGCACAAGCCACTCCGATTGCCGCCGCCTTAAGCGGAAAAGAGCCTGCTGCCTTGACCGGGTTAATCGAGGCAAGCTTTACCGCGCCTGACTGAGTAGCGTAGGGAATGAGAATATTTTTCTGCGTTTCCGCGCCCTCGATAAGGCTGAAAGATACCAGCGACATCGGCGGTATCGCGCACGAAGCGAGAGCCGCTCCGCCGTACTGCTCGAGGTGCTTTTTCATCGTCTTGCGCGCCGAGTGAAGTCGGCTTTTGACGGTGTTTTCGTTTACCTCCAGGGTTTCGGCAATTTCCTTTACGCTCATTTGATTGAAGTAAAACATCATCACGCTCTCGCGTAAAAGCTGAGGCAAAGCCTTGACAGCCTCGCGGACATATCCGCAAACCTCGGAGGTTTCCGCAGACTTTGACGAGCAGATTTGCTCGTTTTCGTCGGCAAAATTCCACGTGCCCTCGTCAAGACTTAAATTGTCCTTTGAGCGAGTCAGCTTTGTTTTGCAATAATTTGATGTGATTGTTTTTATCCAGCCCAAAAACGCCTTTGGATCGGCAAGCGAATCGAGCTTTTTCAGCATTGTTAGTAAAATATCCTGCACTGCGTCCTTCGATTTCTCCTCATCTCCCAACAGGGTAAGGCAGTAATAGTAAATATATCCGCTCACCATATTGACAACTTCGTCAAGCGCCTTTTGGTTTCCGCCCTGCGCCTTGGTGACAAGCCCGGTGAGCTTTGCGTTATCTATTTTGAATTTCGGCTGTTTGTTCATTTTATCCTCACTTCCCTCTTTTTTGCCCTGTTCATTAAAAAGGACTCGGGAGTTTAAAAAAGGTTTGCAGTTTTTTAAAAATTTTTTTAATTTATTTTTATCATAGCACAAAAACGGCAAATTGTCTATTTTGAATCACAAAAAAGCGCCGTTTATCTTCGCTTGAAAAGTAGATTGATATGGTGTATAATAAAGGGTGAGGTGTTTTTCTTGAATATAAACGTCGGAGATAAACTTGAAATGAAAAAGCAACATCCGTGCGGCGGCAGGACCTTTACTGTTTTGCGCGTGGGGATGGATTTTAAAATCCGCTGTGACAACTGCGGACGCGAGGTTATGGTTCCGCGAAAAAAGGCAGAGAAGAACATCAAGAATGTAGTTACGGAGTAAGTTATGTTTGAGAGAATAGAGATTTTTGACAAGCGGTATTCCGAGCTTAACTCGCGGCTTTATGAGCCGTCGGTGGCGTCCGACCCCGAGGAATACCAGAAGATAATGAAGGAAATCAAGTCGATTGAGGAGCTTGTGCAGACCTACCGCGAGTACAAAAGCGCAGTGCAGTCCGAAAAGGAAAGCCTTGAAATTTTAGAGGATTCGTCGGATTCCGAGCTTAAAGAATTGGCGCAGGTTGAGCTTGACGAGGCTAAGGAGAATATTGAAAGGCTGTCCGAACAGCTCAAAATTCTGCTCCTTCCCAAGGATCCCAACGACGAGCGAAACGTAATTATCGAAATCCGCGGAGGCGCAGGCGGCGAGGAAAGCGCGCTGTTCTCGGCGGTATTGTTTAGAATGTACTCGATGTACGCCGAAAAGCGCGGCTACAAGGTTGAGGTTATCAACGCCAACGAGACCGAGCTGGGCGGCTACAAGGAAATTTCGTTTATGATAGAGGGCGAGGGCGCGTATTCGCGCTTTAAGTTTGAGAGCGGCGTTCACCGCGTTCAGCGAGTGCCCGAGACCGAGAGCCAAGGCAGAGTTCACACCTCGACAACCACCGTTGCGGTGCTCCCCGAGGCCGAGGATGTTGAGCTTGAAATCGACCCGAAGGATTTGAAAATTGACACCTTCCGTTCGAGCGGCGCAGGCGGTCAGCACATCAACAAAACAAGCTCCGCCATCCGCATTACCCACCTGCCGACCGGCACGGTTGTTGAATGTCAGGACGAGCGAAGCCAGTACAAGAACAAGGACAAGGCGCTTAAGGTGCTCAAAAGCCGTCTGCTAAAGGAAAAGCAGGACAAACAGGCGAGCGAAATTGCCGAAAACCGCAAATCGCAGGTCGGCACAGGCGACAGAAGCGAGCGAATCCGCACCTACAACTATCCTCAGGGCAGGCTGACCGACCACAGAATCGGGCTCACGCTTTACAAGCTCGAGGACATCCTAAACGGCAACCTCGACGAGGTAATCGACGCGCTGATTACCGCCGACAGAGCCGAAAAGCTGAAAGAGAGTATGGAACAGAATTAAAATGAAAACGCAACTGTTTACCAATACACCCGAAAATATAATTAAAACCGCCGAAATTCTGAAAAAAGGCGGACTTGCCGCCATCCCGACCGAGACGGTCTACGGACTTGCCGCGGACGCGCTGAACGGCGAGGCGGTAGCGAAGATTTTTGCGGCAAAGGGCAGACCGATGGATAATCCGCTGATTGTCCACGTCGCGGAGTTTGAGGACATCGAGCGCTTCGCTCTTGTCCGCGAAATCCCCGAAGCCGCGAAAAAGCTCGCAAAGGTTTTTTGGCCCGGTCCGCTGACGATTATTATGAAAAAGGGCGGCGTTATTCCCGATGAAGTTTCCGCAGGGCTTGACACCGTGGCAATCCGCCTGCCGAGCCACCCCTCGGCAAGGGCGATAATCAAAGCCGCGGACACTCCGCTTGCCGCACCGTCGGCTAACCTTTCGGGCTCACCCAGCCCGACCACGGCACAGCACGTGATGAACGATATGGACGGCAAAATTGACGCGGTATTTGACGGCGGAGCGTGCGGCGTAGGCGTTGAGAGCACGGTTATCACGCTTGCAGAGGATACTCCGAGGCTTTTGCGCCCGGGCAAGGTAACGCTTGAAGAACTCCGCGAGGTTTTAGGCGAGGTCGAGCTTGACAGCGCCGTGCTGAACAAGCTTAAAGACGGTCAAAAAGCCGCCAGCCCGGGAATGAAATACAAGCATTACGCACCAAAGGCAAACGTTATCCTGCTCAAATGCAAGGATGATGATTTCATAAATTACGTAAACCGCTGCGGCGGAAGCGGCGTTGCCGCCCTCTGCTGCGACGAGGACGTCGAAAAGCTAAGCGTAAAGTACATTTCGCTCGGCAAGCGTAACGACTATGAAGCTCACGCGCAAAGGCTGTTTGACAGCCTGCGGAGAATTGACGGCTACGGCAATATCGTGACGGTTTACACCCGTCTGCCGTCCACCGACGGCGTGGGACTTGCCGTATACAACCGCCTTATCCGCGCGGCAGGCTTTGAGGTGATTGACCTTGAAAAGAGTTAAAATAATCGGCTTGACCGGTCAGAGCGGCGCAGGTAAAAGCACCGCGGCTCAGGTTTTTGAGCAAAACGGCTTTGCCGTGATAAACGCCGACAGCCTTGTAAAAAGGGTGTACGAGCAAAACGAATACTGCCTTGACGCGGTTGCCGCGCGCTTCGGCAGCGACATTATAAACTCCGACGGCACGCTTGACAGAAAGCTCCTTGCAAAAAGGGCGTTTAGCTCTGAGGAAAACACAAGGGCGCTCGGCGGAATTGTCCATCCCTTCGTGCTCAGCGAATTTCTTAAGGAGCTTAAAGCTGCTAGCGACTATGCGGTTTTTGACGCGCCGCAGCTTTTTGAAAGCGGAATTGACGTTATTTGCGATACTGTCGTGAGCGTTGTCGCTGAAGAAAACACAAGGCTTGCGCGCATTATGAACCGCGACGGAATTACAGAGGATGAAGCACGGCAGAGGATTAACGCGCAGCTAAGCGAGGAATTTTTCAGAGCAAATTCCGATTATATTATAGAGAACAACACTGACGGCAGCTTGAAGCAAAAAACGCTTGAGCTTATCGCCGTGATAAAATCGAGGTGATGTAATGGCGCAGAGAGCACGCCGTACAAGAAAACGCAACACAAAAAAAGGCGGCAAGGTTAAGGTCGTTATAATCTCCATTGTCGCGATAGCACTTGCCGTGACAGCGGTGCTTGCGGCGACGCACTTTTATAAAAAGACCGAGAACAACCTTGAAAAATCCGCTTATCCGCTTGAATACACCGACCTCGTGAACAAGGCGGCAAAGGACTATAACCTTCAACCCGCGCTCATTTACGGAGTTATACATACCGAGAGCCGCTTTGATCCCAAGGCGGGTTCATCAGTCGGAGCGTTAGGACTAATGCAGATTATGCCCGAGACCTTCGACTGGCTGCAGGAAAAGCGCGGAGAAGCAGGCAAATATACCACCGAGGATTTATACACGCCGTCGGTGAACATCGACTACGGAAGTTATCTGCTCAGATACTTTTTGGACTACTACGGCAACGAAAAATGCGCCGTTGCGGCGTACAACGCCGGTTTTGAGGTTTCAAACTGGCTGGAGGATCCCAACTGCAGTCCCGACGGAATGACGCTTGACGTTATTCCCTACCCCGAGACGAGCGAGTATGTGGTCAAGGTTGAAAACGCCAAGCAAAAGTATATTGAGCTGTATTTTTCATAAAATAAGAACAGAAAGGAAGATATAAATGGCAGAGGAAAAGACAAAAACGCAACTCCTGCGCGAGAGCGTTTTAATGGAGGAAAACAAGCAAAAAAAGCTGACCGCCGAGGTTATCGAAAAGGCTGACGGCTTTTGCGAGGGCTACAAAAAGTTTTTGAACAAGTCGCCCGTTGAGCGCGAGGCGGTGGAGTATTCGCTGGAGCTTGCAAAGGCTAACGGCTTTACCGAGTACAATCCCGAAGAAAGCTACAAGCCCGGCGACAAGGTATATTATGTGAACCGCGGCAAGGCAATTGCCCTTGCGGTTATCGGCAAAAACGGCGTAAAAAACGGCGCTCGTTTGGCGATTGCCCACATCGACTCACCGAGGATTGACCTTAAGCCCAATCCGCTTTACGAGAGCAACAAGCTTGCGCTTTTCAAAACCCACTACTACGGCGGACTTAAAAAGTACCAGTGGACGGCAATTCCGCTGACGCTTCACGGCAGAGTTGTGAAGCTCGACGGCAGCACCGTTGACATCATCTGGGGCGATAACGAGGACGAAAGCTGCTTCTGCGTTACCGACCTTCTCCCCCACCTTGCTCAGGAGCAGGTGACTAAGCCGATGGCAAAGGCGTTTACCGGCGAGGATTTGAACGTTCTTGTTGGCTCACGCGCGCTTGACGAGGCTGAGGACGAAAAGGAGCTTGTTAAGCTCAATGTTATGAAGATTTTGAACGACAAATACGGCATTACCGAGAACGACTTTTTGTCGGCTGAGCTCTGCCTTGTGCCGAGCTTTAAGGCGAAGGACATCGGCTTTGACAGAAGTATGATTGGCGGCTACGGCCACGACGACAAGGTCTGCGCTTATCCTGCGCTGATGGCGGCGCTCGACGCGGAGACTCCCGAGAGCACCTGCATCACCTACCTGACCGACAAAGAGGAAATCGGCAGCGACGGCAACACCGGTATGCAGAGCGACTTTTTGCGTTACTTTATCTACGATCTCGCGGCTCAGGACGGAATTCCCGGCTACCGCGCGATTTCAAAGAGCACCTGCCTGTCTGCCGACGTTAACGCGGCGTTCGACCCGACCTACGCTTCGGCGTTTGAGGCGAAGAACAGCTGCTATATCAACGACGGCGTGGTAATCTCAAAGTACACAGGCCACGGCGGAAAGTACGATACCTCGGACGCTTCAGCGGAGTATATGGGACAAATCAGGTCGCTGCTCGAGAACAACGGTATTGTTTGGCAAATCGGTGAGCTCGGCAGAGTTGACCTCGGCGGCGGCGGTACAATCGCAAAGTACGTTGCCAATATGAACGTCGACGTAATCGACCTCGGCGTTCCGGTGCTGTCAATGCACGCGCCGTTCGAGATTGTATCAAAAACCGACGTGTATATGGCGTACAGAGCATTTTACGAGTTTTTTATGAAGAAGTAAAATTTGATATTATAACAGTAGGGGCGAGCATTGCTCGCCCGCGGGTTTATAACAACGTTTGCTGTTGTCCGCGGGCGGTCAATGACCGCCCCTACATTTTTATTAGCTGTTTCCGAAGGAAATAATTTGCTTAATACGCTTGTAACTGTGCAATCGCCTTCGCCGCGTCGTCAGCCTTGAATACTGCTGTTCCTGCCACGCAAACGTCAACGCCTGCCTCGGCGCACTGCGCGATTGTGGCTGAGCCGATTCCGCCGTCAGCCTCGATAAGCATATCAATATTCCTGCGCTTACATTCGTCCTTAATAGCCCTTACCTTCGGCATCATATCAGCCATAAAGCTCTGACCGCCAAAGCCCGGTTCAACCGTCATAACAAGCACCAAATCGAGCCTGTCGAGGTACTCAAAAACCGACTCCGCAGGGGTGTTGGGCTTGATTACAAGACCTGCCTTGATACCGTGCGATTTAATCTTATCAATCGTCTTATCTATGTCGGAATCGCACTCGACATGGAAGGTGATGATGTCCGCGCCGGCGTCGGCAAAATCGTCGATATACTTAAGCGGATCGCTGATCATCAGGTGAACGTCGAACGGCTTGTCCGTGAACTTTCTGACGCACTTTATTACCGGAGCGCCGAAGGTGATATTCGGCACAAAATGGCCGTCCATAACGTCAAGGTGCATCCAGTCGGCGCCTGCCTTGTCCATTCTTTCGAGCTCGTATCCCATTTTTGAAAAATCGCATGATAAAAGCGACGGAGCTATCTTCATTTTATCCTCCAAATAATCTTACGGCGCAATCCGCACGACATAATTGTGCGGTGCTGCCTTTATACTAAGGTTTTTGAATTGCAGGGGCAAGTATTGCCGCGGCTGCCCAGAACAGCGAATAAATCAGCACCTCGAGCGTGCCCATAACCTCAACTCCGGCGTAGAGCGACAGTGTTGCGGCTATCAAAATTCCGATAATTATCGCGGCAAGCTGAATGATAATCGCAATCGAGATGTTGCCCTTAATGCGCACGCTTCCCGATACCGCCCTTGCGAGCGACGAAGCCTTGCCGTGGGTGATGAGGTACGAACGCGAGGTTTCCTCGGTCACGCCCTGAGCCTCTTTGAGCACGTTGCCGAGGCCTGTGGGCAGAACCTTAATACTGCGGTAGAAAAGGTTGTAGAGCTTTGCGATAAGCTCGTCGGTGATGTTGTAATCGGTGGTTCTGATAAGGAAGCTTATACCGTTTGCCTCTGCTCTCTGCATCTCGGTTTTGAGCTCGGGATCGGCGTGGTACTTGGTGACAATCATCGCGACAAGTCTGCCTGCGCGTGAAAGATAAGTTACCTGACTGCCTGCCGAGGTGTATTTTTCCTCGTACTCCGGAGTCGGAGCGTCAACCCTGTACTTCTCCATCAGGTTGCGCGAGCCTACCAAAATTCGCTCGCCGTTAATCCAGCCTACAAGTCCGAGGTCGTCCTCGTAGAGCACGCTTTCAACCTCGGGAAGCTTTTCCTTTGTCTCGTTGATAACCGAGTCAAAGGCGTTTGCAAGCGGATTTTGCGCCTCTTTCAAAATGGCGATTCCGCAGAGGAGCGATTCGTCAACATTGTAGTCCTCAAAGCTTTTGATTCCCTCGAGGTCGATTGACTCGGCAGGGAAAAGCTCGTTGGCGTCCATCATAATCGCTGTGCTGTCGCAGAACTGCTTAATCGAGGGGTAGCCTGCGAGCATTGCGCCGTAGCCGTTGAGGTTCTTGCACAAGAGCTTAATCGGCAGATTGACCGCGATAAGCGTTGAAACGGGAATCGCGAGCGATGTAATCAGCGACAGGGTATTAACCGCGTCGGAGAATGAGAGCTTTACAACGCCGTAGAGCAGGGCGATGATAATCGCGGCTAAAGAGGTAATCGGCGCAAGCTTTGACGCCAAATCCTCGCTGGGGTCGGGCGCGTAAGAAATTTTAAGGAAATTGGACGGAAAATCCGTCTTGTGCTGATAAGCGATAAGGGTTTTGTCGGAAGGCGTGCCGCTGAGCATTTTGTTGGCGACAGCCTCGTTGTTGTAGATTTTCGCCGCGTACTTTTGTCCCTTGGCTGTGACAAAGCGGAAGTTTTCCTTAACTCTGAGCACCATAATCAGCTTGCCAAGGTTGTTTGCGAACAGCGCCAAAAGCACTACTACGATGTAGTAGTTGACCTTGAAGCCCGACATATCACCGAGGCAGAAGAACGAGACAAGCGTCTGCACAACGGCGCTGATACACGCGACGGAAACCGCCGTGTCGGAATTGCCCTTGAAGCGCACAAGCGGCGTTAAGCCATTCATCAGCGCCACGCGGTTTGCGAAAATCGAAACTCCGATTAAAATTAAATTGAACACCGCGTACGCCGCAGGCGCAAAGGGAATTGCGCCGATAATGCCCTCGGGAAATACCCTTGTCAGCACTGTCAAGATTATTGAGATAAACGCGATTACGCCTGTGGTCAGGCTGCGCATAAAGAGCTTTTTGATATTGTGGTTAAGCTCGTATTTAATGCTTTTTTCGTCGTCCTCGCCGGTGTAGTCCTCAATCGGCTCGGTCTTTTCCTGCGGAACGTCAACGTCGTCGGACTCGTCCTTTGAGAAAAATCCGACAACCGCCGACAGCACCTTTTCCTGCGCTGTGCGGTCATCCTCGGGCTTGTCGTCATCTTCCGGAGTACGCTTGGGCTCAGGTCTGATAACGTGGGCGATTACCGAGGGATTTTTTGAGCGGATGTACTCGCCGTACTCGCGCTCGACAACCTCGGAGAACCTGCCTGCCTTGACGTTGAGCGTATTTTTCGGCTCCTCGGGGCGGTAAATCGGAACCTTCGAGACCACCTTTTTAGGCGGCTTGCCGTCGGAGGTGTTCTTAATCTTGAACAAGTCCTCGTACTTGCTTTTTTCCTCGGCTTCCTTTTGCTCCTGAGCCTTTTTATAATCCTCGCCGTCGACGTCAATGTCGATTGAGTCGAAGCTTTCAATCTCGTTATTTTCGCGGAAGGTGTCCACCTCACCGAGCACCTCACCCGAAAACTGCGTGTCCTCGTCGTACTCGGGCTTGAGGGTGACGATTTTTTCTTCCTCAGCCTTACGTGCCGCCTCCTCTGCCGCCTTTTTAGCCGCTTCCTCAGCCTCTTTTTCAAGCTGCTCGGGGGTTTTTATGTCCTCCTTGCTGCCGTCCATAATAAGCTCGGTCTGCATTGTCGCGGCGGTTTTGTCACCGACAATCGCGTTGCTGTCGTCGGGCTTTTCCTTGTCCAGGTCGAGCGGATTGTCGTTTTTGAGCCTCGGCTTTTTGTCGGCGTTACTGTAGATGTCAGCCATCTTCGGCTTTGCGCGGTACTTGTCCGCGATTTTTTTCATCTTCTCGTCGTCGGCAAGCCTGTGCGTCTCGTCAAGTATGCTCTGAATTTCAAGCTCCTTTAGCAGGTCGTTTTTCTTTTCCTGCTCGATGTTTTGATCAGACAAGCTTTTCACATCCTTTCCTGTGTTTTACCTTCCCTTTGCCGCGTGGTACATCAAAATTCCAGCGGCTACTGAGGCGTTCAGCGAGTTGATTTTGCCCTTCATCGGAAGCGACACAATCACGTCGCATTTTTGGCGGACAAGCCGGGAAATCCCCTTGCCCTCGTTGCCTATAACAATGGCGCATGCGCCTGATAAATCGCATTTTGTGTAGTCCTCGCCGTTCATATCGGCGCCGTAAATCCAAACTCCGCGGTCTTTGAGCTCATCAAGCAAGCTCGCGATGTTCGTAACCCTCGCGACTCTCATATACTCAACCGCGCCTGCGGAAGCCTTGCCCACAACGTAGCTGAGCCCTGCGCTGCGGCGCTTGGGGATAATTACGCCGTGAACTCCGGCACATTCGGCGGTTCTGATAATTGCGCCGAGGTTGTGTGGATCCTCAATCTCGTCGAGCACGACGATAAACGGAGATTCGCCCCTGCTCTCGGCATATTCAAATATTTCATCAACGCTGCTGTAATCCTTGACGGCGGCAAACGCCGCAATTCCCTGGTGAACCGACGAACCCGTGATATAATCGAGCTTGGCGCGGTCAACCTCTTTGACAGGAATCTGTCTGTCCCTCGCCTTTGCGAGAATTCCGACCACCGCTCCGCTTTTTTCGCCGCGTGCGACGAGAATTTTGTCAATCGGTCTGCCCGAGCGGATAGCCTCGCTGACAGGGTTCCTGCCGGATATAACGTCGGATTTTGCTTCGCTGTTGCTGTCTTTCATATTGTTTCACCTTATTAGACTATATTCCAATATATTATAGCACATATTTTATGATTTTAACAGACCTTTGCGCAAATAAAGTCAAGAAAAATAATACATCGCGTCCAGCGCCGCCGCGCCGAGGTCGATATGTGTCGGAATTATGCCGTAAAGCCCCGATTCAGAGTCTAAAAATACAGCGTTTTGCGGCGGAAACGGAGTGAAGCTGAAATACACCGCCCAAAATAAAAAGAGTAAAAATACCGAAGGAGCAAAAAGGGTTTGAACATTAAATTTTGAGCGGTAAAGAGCAAAAGAGAGTACAAATGCAATCGCCGTGCATAACGCGGCGATAAAAATGCTCTGATTTTCCGCGCCGAAAATCAGGCTCAGTCCTATGTAGGACAATCCTAAAAAGTACAGAGAGATTGTCTTGCACGAGGTGAAGCGGCGCATATGCGGCGATACACTCATCAGCTCGATAAGCGACCAGAACAGGTACGGCAAAAGCAGGATTTTGCAGTTTTCCCATATGCTTTTGTTGACGCTTCCGAACATTACGCCGACGAGGTTTCCGCCGCACAGCGTGTACAATTTCGACATAAACAGGCGGCAAATCAAGACAAAAATTATGCCTGCCGCCTCGAGCAAAACGAATAGTTTTTCTGCTTTTTTTATTGCCCTCACTCCCCGTAACCATTGTTACAAAAATGTATTATTTTTTAGCGGAATTAAAACCGCCAATTAAAATTCTTTGTCTGAAAATATACTTTTTGTATATTTCTTTTTATACAATAAAATGTTGAAAACTATGTTGAAAGTGTTAATCAGGCGCGTGATTTGCCCTCAAAATATCCTGATATTTACACATCAAAAACTATATGTGGGTTTTTTAATGTTTTCCACATAGATTTCCACATAAATTTAACCGTGGTTTTCAAATACAAATAGTAATATTTGCTTGTCAACGGTAATTTTTCGACTTAATTATTACAAAAACAAAATAACAAACAATATTTCACCACTCTACTCAGTAAAAGAACAGGTTTACGGTGACTACGCTCATTGCCGCAGCGGTCAAATCCGCCGCGATTGCGGCGAGCAGAGTGTGCCGGATATTCTTGATTTTCACACAGCCGTAGTACATTGCCGTTGCGTAAAAGGTTGTCTCGCTCGAGCCTGCCAACACGCTTGCAACCCTGCCCGGAAAGCTGTCGGGACCGTAGTCGCTGAACACCTGAACGAGCAGCGCTGTTGAACCGCTGCCCGACACCGGGCGGAGCAAAGCCATAGGCGCGAGCTCGGCAGGAAAGCCGAGGAAATCCGTGACGGGCTTGATGAAATTGCAAATCACCTCGACCGCTCCGCTCGATTTGAGAAGTCCTACGGCAAACACAAGCCCCAAAACCGACGGCGCGATTGCGTAAAGCGTTGCGAAGCCCTCCTTTGCGCCTGCGATGAATTCGTCGAAAACCGCCACCCTTTTAATAAGTCCGAACACGATTATCGCCGCGGCAAAAACCGGCATTACGAGTTCCAAAGCATCACCTTATTCTCTTTGAAAATTTATTGCCCGACAGCGCAATTATCAGCGCGACGGCAAGCGCGCAGCCCGAGCTCAGCCACACGGGTACGATAATTTCAAACGGCGCATTGCTTCCGTAGCTTTGGCGCAGAGAGCCGAGCATTGTCGGCAAAAGCTGCATTGAGGCGGTGTTCATCACCACAAAAATCACCATCTCGTCGCCGGCGGTATCGCTGCCGCCGTTCTGCTTTTGAAGCTCCGCCATCGCCTTTAGCCCGAGCGGAGTAGCGGTGTTGCCCAGCCCCAACAGATTTGCCGTGAGGTTCATCGTTATGTACTTAAACGCCTCGCCGTTCCTGTCAAGGCGCGGAAAGAGCGGTCTTAAAATCGGTGAAAAAATTTTGGCGAAAAGCTCGGTAAGTCCGCTTTTTGAAGCGATGCGCATTATCCCCGACCAAAGGCAGATTACGCCTGCGAGAGTGATAATAAGCTCCACCGCCGAGGCGGCGCTGTCGATAAACGCGGATGACAAGCCTGTGCTATTTCCCAGACAAATTGAGCAAATAATGCTCAAAACGACAATAAAACTCCATACTATGTTTAACATAAGCACCTCATTTGTCGAAAAAAGTAAAATATAGTCAAAGATAATAAAAAAATAAAATCTTTTCGTATATAATTGACAAATATGCAGAAATGTGTTATTATGAAAAAAATAATAACTTGCGATATTTCCATTTTGTCAATCGCAAATATTTAAAATTATAATTTAACGGAAAGGGTGATTGTATGAGTTTTACTTATTACAGAGAAATCGACAGACTTGGACGCGTAGTTGTGCCCATGGACATCCGAAAGAGTCTCTCTATCAACGCGGGAGACGTGCTCAAAATCAGCGCTGACGACAGCAAAATCACCCTTCAAAAGGCAGAGGACAAGTGCGTTTTCTGCAACGGCACGGACGATTTGCGCGAATTTGAGGGCAAGTTTATTTGCTCCGCTTGCAGGGCAAAGCTGAGCCGCTAATAAATTATATAGAAAAACGGGTAAAAATATGAGGCTTTACATCGCTGATATTAACTGCGTTAAACCCGATGACATCAATAAGATTTCGCCCGAACGCCGCAAAAAGGCGGAACGCTATCGCTTTGAGGACGACAAAAAGCGCTGTATTCTCGGCGGACTTTTGACGCGCCGTTTTTTGGGCGATACCGGGATTTACCTGAACAAAAGCGGCAAGCCGCTGGCTGAAAACGGCGTGTGCTTTAATATTTCGCATAGCGGCGACTATGTTCTGTTCGCCGTGGATGACAAACCAATCGGCTGTGACATCGAAAAGCCGAAGATTGTTCCGTACGAGAGAATGGGCAAGGTCGTCTTTTGCGAAAACGAGATGGACAAAATAAAAAACTCCCCCGACAAGCAAGGAGAGTTTTTCGCGCTCTGGACAAAAAAAGAAGCCCTGCTAAAGTGCATGGGTGAGGGCTTTCACCGCCCGGCAAAGAGCGTTGACGTGAGTGGCGAGGAATTTTCCGAAAACGGCGTGACCTACAGTCTGAAAACCTATGTTTTTGCTGACTATGTAATCTCGGTATGCACCGAAGGAGAGGACTTTGCCGAGGAAATTGAATTTATTCAACCGTAAATTAATGCCCCGAGTTTTCGGGGCATTGTTTTATTGATTTGCAACCACGGCGAAAAACACCAAGTCGCCGTCGCTGTCGTTTATCATACTGTGAGTATGCCCCTTCGGGCAGTAGTGGCACATTCCGGCTTCGACAGGCTGCTTTTCGCCGTCGTAGAGCATATATCCACTTCCGCTGAGAAAGTAGATTATCTCGCTGTTAACATCGTGCGTATGCTCACCGATTGTCGCACCGGGCACAAGCGTGCCGTGGAGAATACGGTTAACGCCGTCAAAGTGCATTTTCGCGATAAGGTACTTCTCCCCTCCCTTAAAGTTCGGGAGAATTTCGGGCTTTTCGTTTTTCAAATCAAAAATCATCTTCGTCACCTCGCTGTACTTCACGTTTATTTTACCATATTCGACATCATCTTTCAAACAAAAATTGTAACTGCCTCTAAATCGGAAAAAAATCGGATTATCCACTTGTTTTTTCAGTATTTATCTATTATAATAAGGAACAGAGTTTAATATAACTTATCAAGAGCGGCTGAGGGACAGGCCCTTTGAAGCCCGGCAACCTGCATTATGCAAGGTGCTAAATCCTGCGGTAATTTACCGGAAGATGAGTATTGTAACGCGCCTTTCGGTTGAGGGCGCTTTTTATTTTGCAAATTTTCAAATTATGGAGTGATTTTTATGGCAAGAAGATTATTTACATCGGAGTCCGTAACCGAGGGACATCCCGACAAGGTTTGCGACTGCGTTTCAGACGCGGTGCTCGACAGCATTTTGGCACAGGACAAGAACGCTCACGTTGCGTGCGAGACCGCCGCTACAACAGGACTTGTTCATATTATGGGTGAAATTTCCGCCAACGCCGACGTTGACATTGAGGCGGTTGCGAGAAAGGTTATCAAAGATATTGGCTACGACAATCCCGAGGCGGGCTTTGACGGCAACACCTGCAAGATTATTGTGTCGCTCGACAAGCAGTCGCCCGACATCGCGATGGGCGTTAACGAGAGCTTTGAGCACAAGGACGGCGAGACCGACGAGGACAACCTTATCGGCGCAGGCGACCAGGGTATGATGTTCGGCTTTGCAACCGACGAAACTCCCGAGCTTATGCCGCTTCCGATTTCGCTTGCCCACAAGCTTTCAAAAAGACTTACCGAGGTCAGAAAAAACGGTACTCTCACCTATCTCCGTCCCGACGGAAAAACCCAGGTTACCGTTGAGTACGACGGCGACAAGGCGGTTAGGATTGACACCGTTGTTGTATCCACTCAGCACGACGAGGACGTTACACTTGAGCAAATCAGGGCTGACATTATCGAAAACGTAATAAAGCCTGTTATCCCCGAAAATCTGCTCGACGATAATACAAAGATTTTTGTTAACCCCACAGGCAGGTTCGTTATCGGCGGCCCTGTCGGTGACGCAGGACTTACCGGCAGAAAGATTATCGTAGACACCTACGGCGGCTACGCGCGTCACGGCGGCGGAGCGTTCAGCGGTAAGGACCCGACAAAGGTTGACCGCAGCGCGGCTTACTATGCGAGATATATCGCGAAAAACATCGTTGCCGCAGGGCTTGCGAAAAAGGCTGAGGTTCAGCTTGCCTACGCAATCGGCGTTGCAAAGCCTGTGTCGATTATGGTTGACAGCTTCGGCACTTCAAAATACACCGACGAACAGCTTGAAAAGGCGGTTGAAAAGGTGTTTGACTGCCGCCCGAATTCAATCATCAGACAGCTTAAGCTGACCGAGACAAAGTACCTGCCTGTCGCGGCTTACGGTCATATCGGCAGAGAGGATCTCAATGTCCGCTGGGAGGACACCGATAAGACCGATGAGCTGCTCAGAGCAATCAAATAAATTAATTTTTAAAACTATACAGGGTTTGGAAATCACAAAATTCCAAACCCTGTTTTTCATTTAGGAAGCCGAAATATTACTCGTCTGCTCTGCGCCGAGCCCGAATGAGATTGAAATCGCGTTGTCCACGGCGTTCATCGCGCTTTGGTCAATCGCGCCCATCTTCTCCTTTAATCTTCGCTTGTCGATTGTCCGCACCTGCTCGAGCAGCACCACGCTGTCCTTTGCAAGCCCGGAGCTTCCGCTGTTAATCGGAATATGAGTGGGCAGATTCGCCTTTGATTGGCGGCTAGTAATCGCCGCCGCAATCACGGTTGGGCTGAAGCGGTTGCCGACGTTGTTTTGCACGATAAGTACAGGACGGATTCCTCCCTGCTCCGAGCCCACCACCGGACTTAAATCTGCGTAGTAAATGTCACCACGGCGTATATTCAATGCTTTTCACGCTCCAAAAATTATTCTACTTATATTTTTGACCTTCCGCCAAAATATATTCAGCCTAATACATAATATTTTCGGGCGCGAAATTTGTTACTTAGCCGTTCTTTGTAATCTCTGTGAATTCTATTTCAAGCTCGTTTTCCGCGGTGATTTTGGTGATGAAGCCGTTTTCGTCGAAGAAAACCTCATAATTAACGCCGTCCTTTTCGAGCGCGTATTTGCCGTTTTGCGGAGCATATTTGCCTTCGCCGTTCACCTCGCTGTTGAGCGCCGAAAGCGCGTTTTTAATCAGGCGCGGAAAGCTGTTTTGCGGCAGATAGCCCTCGTCCGCGGTGCAGATTAAGTCCTCGCGCCTAAGCTCGGTTTCGCCGTTTTTATATGATATATTCACGCCGCCGAGGGTTTCGGGAGAATCAAGCGCAACGCTGAGCAGTCCGTGCCTGTCGGCTATTATTGTTCCGCTGAGGTTCATCTCGCGATACACCGCAGTAAAATCCGCGGAAAAATCCGTCACGGCGGTCTTGCCCGAGCCGCTGCCGCAGCCGCACAAAACCGCTGTAAAAATAAAAAAGACACATAACGCGCAAATAACCTTCCTTGCCATACGGCACCTCCGTTTTTGTACATTATATGTCTGAATTATTAAAATATTATAGTCCTGAGCTCTTAAACGCCTGCGCAATATAGTCGATAATATCGCTTGGCAGCATAGAGATTTTGCCGAGCTTTTCCGCTGCGAAATCGCCTGCCAAGCCGTGAAGATACACCGCAGCCGCGGCGCAGTCAAAGGCGCTTTTGCCCTGAGCGAGCAAGCCTGCCGTCATTCCTGCGAGGACATCTCCGCTGCCGCCTGTCGCCATTCCGCTGTTGCCGGTTGTGTTGAGCAGCGCCTGTCCGTTCGGAGAAGCGATAATCGTTCCCGAGCCCTTTAGCACGGTGATAACGCCGTATTTTTTCGCAAAACTCAAAGCAACGTTTACGCGGTCGGCGTTTACCTCTTTTGCGGTAATTCCGCACAGTCTGCCCATCTCGCCGGGGTGGGGAGTTATGATAATATCCGATTTGCGCTTTTTTAGAATTTCGGGATTTTCCGCGATACAGTTAAGCGCGTCCGCGTCGAGTACCATCGGCGCTGTGCAGTTTTCGACAAAGCTTTTTACCAAAGCCTTAGTGTCGTCGCAGACAGACAGTCCGCAGCCGAGCAAAACGGCTGTGGATTTTTTCGCCTCGAGGAGCAAACTCGGAATATTGGTACGGCTTATTTTGCCGTCCGAGGTTTCGCTGAGCGGCAAAAATACGCTCTCCAAAATGCTCCCTGCGGCTATTGGGTAAATGCTCTTTGGTATTGCGAGCTTTTCGAGCCCCACGCCGCAGCGCAGCGCGGATTTTCCTGCGAGGATTGCCGCGCCTGCCATGCCAAAGCTTCCGCAAATGCTGAGCAAAGTGCCCATTGTGCCCTTGTTGGCGTTGTCGGGGCGGTTCGGCACAGCGCGTTTTACGATGTTTTTATCCGTTCTCTCCATAGCTTAAACCATTTTGTTGTAGAAAACCTTGAGCATAAGGCTCTTTTCAAGCTTGGGCTTCATACCTTCCAAAATCTGCTCGTTGGGGTTGAAAACCAGCAGGCACTTTCCGTACGCAGGGTCATTGAACACCGCGTAGTAGTTTTCGCCGTGGGAATTTTCGTCACGCGCCGCCATATAGGTCTTAAAAACCTTTACTTTGTTGATTTTTTCCTCGTCCTTTGTCAGCTCGGTAATCTCGTTAATCGGCACGCGGCACATCTTTTTCCTTTTGCGAAGCGCGATAACCTTTGAGATATCGAGGTCGTTGCCTGCGACCGAGTACTCAAACTCGACCTTTTGACAGCTGAATACGTACCAGACAACGTAAATTCCGCCGAGAAATACAAATCCGCCGACGATCATAATGTACTGGATTTTGGTGGCAATCGCCAGCGCGGCGGCGATAAACGGAACTGAAATTAAAATCAGCACGGCAATGATTTTTATTACCAGCTGCTTTGTTCCGTTCTTTCTTTTAACAACCTGTTCGTTAAAGCCTTCCATATGCAAGCTCCTTTGTTTACTTTAATCTCTTTACCATAATATCACAACATCAGGCATTTTTCAAGAGAAAACGCCGCCGTGTTAAGCGGCAGCGTTTGATTTAGACTTGTTTCGTTTTACAATCAGCATTATTATCGCGAAAGCAAACAGAATTATGCTTATCCACTGCGAGGTGGACAGTCCGAACAAAAATCCGCGGTAGGTGTCGCCCCTGAAAAATTCGTCGATGAAGCGCACAACGGGATAGATGAGCATATACACGTAAATCAGCTTATCGCGCATAATGTCCTTTTTGAAAAGATACAGAATGAACAGGAAAATCAGCAGATTTATTCCTGCCTCGACCAGCTGAATCGGAAAGCGGTTGACGTCGTTAATCGAGGGGTTCAGCGTGTTGCCGTGGACGGTAAAGCCGATTTCGGACTCAACGCCGAAGCAGCAGCCGCCGAGAAAACATCCGATTCTGCCGAACACGTGGAAAAGCGGAGTGATAACCGCGTAGATATCGAGAAAATTGTCCTTGTTGAGCTTTTTATTGATAAAACGGCAGTAGATTAAAATTCCTATCACGCCGCCGATAAAGCCGCCGTAAAAGACCATTCCGCCCAAGCTCTCGCCCAGCAGGGCAATGAGCTGTTCAAAGCTCAGCTTTCCTAAATTCGTGAATATTATCGCGAGCTTGTCCAAATTTGTAATGCCGTAGACAATGTGCGCAAAAATGAACAGTGATATCGCGAGGACAATCATGACAAGAGCAAAGTCTTCCCACATAATTTTGAATTTTTTTATCAGATTAAGCCCGACAAGTACGCATATCGCCGCGCCGATTACCGTGGTAATGCCGTACATTCCGATTGTTCTGCCGAAAACCTCAAACGTCGGGAACATAAAAACAACTCCTTAAACGGCAAAAGCCGCCAATATAACAATACAGCCAGCCATAGGGCTGACTGTAGTTTGTTTGTTTTAAGTTCTCTTATCGAACAGTAGGTGCGGTAGCGAGAGCGTCGCTGATTAATTTCTGTCCTTCGGGAGTTGAAGCATATGTTCCTACTGCGCAAGCTGTGCAAAGAACGATAGTACCAACGATAACGCCTAAAACTAAACCGATAATAGAAAGTACAAGTGCAACTGTAGGTACGGGTGATGTCTGACCGGCTTCCTTAAAGCTCTTCTTAGAAACAATAGCAAGAATAAGACCTACTATTCCCGCGATAAAGAAGAAGGGAACCCAGCAGAAAACGATTGAAAGCGCGCCAAGAATAATACCAACAATACCTGCAGCCTTATTACCCTGTTTTTCCATAATGAAAATCCTCCTGATAAATAATATTGTGATTGTATCCCATCACACGAATATTATAGAATAAAAAAATTTGCGTGTCAATGATAATTAAACTTTTTGTGTAAATCATACATATATTAGTGATTTAGCACACTAAAATGTACACTATTTTATCATTACGCTTAAATAAAAAGTCGAAAAAGGCTGAGATATTTAAAATGGTTACATAATTTTAACCAATATTTTATCAGTTAATCAAATCCGTTTTTTCGCCGATAATTTCATCAGAAGCGGTACGGTCAGCTATGCATGGGTGATGTTATCCAAATCAAGATTTGGACATCACCTCAAAGGCCGTACCCTACAACCTCAATGGATAAGTTGGCGACACGTTATATTTATATCGGAAAGCTCGTATTAATTCACACGCAGCCCCCTCAGTCATTTTGCAGGGCAAAATGACACCTCCCCCGTTTTTGAACGGGGGAGGCTTTAAAGTTGATTTAAAATAAATCGGGCGGACACATGGGTGATTCCCTTTTTAAGGGAAATGTCAGCAAAGCTGACAAAAGGATTGCCGACGTGCTAAGGTCGCCCCTACAATTAAACTCTAAACTCTCAACTCTTAACTCTGAGAGATTAAACCTCAACTTCGCCCTCAAATACCTTCTCGGCGTTACCGGTCATATAGACGGTTTCGTCGGTGTAGTTGATGATGAGGTCGCCGCCGATAAGCTTAACCTTGATGTCGTCGCCCTTCTTGCAGAAGCCGTTTTCGCAAGCCGCTACGGCAACCGCGCAGGCGCCTGTTCCGCAAGCCCAGGTTTCGCCCGAGCCACGTTCCCAAACTCTCATTTTGAGCGTTTTGTCGTTGAGCACGGTGACAAACTCGGTGTTAACCCTCTCGGGGAAGAGCTTGTTGTTCTCGAACTCAGGGCCGATTTTTTCAAGGTCGAGGTGGTCGATATCGCCCTCCATAAACACAACGCAGTGCGGATTACCCATTGAAACGCAGGTGATGTTGTACTCCTTACCGCCGATTGTGACCTCTCTGTTAACAACCTTGTCGCCGTCGAGAGCAACGGGGATATCCTTGGGATTGAGCACAGCCTTGCCCATATCAACTCTGAGGCGTGTAACCTCGCCGTCCTGGGTGTAAGCCTTGAGCGACTTGATACCGCTGAGGGTTTCGATTGTGATTTCGTCCTTTTCCTTAATGTCAATCATACCGTGGTCGTAGAGGAACTTACCTACGCAGCGGATACCGTTGCCGCACATCTTTCCCTCTGAACCGTCGCGGTTGTACATCTTCATCTTTGCGTCGGCAACCTTTGAGGGAGCTACAAGAATAACTCCGTCCGCGCCGATGCTGAAATGACGGTCTGAAAGTCTAACCGCCAAAGCCTCGGGGTTGTTAATCCACTGCTCAAAGGTCGAGAAGTAGATGTAGTCGTTGCCGATACCCTGCATTTTTGTAAATTTAAGCTTCTGCTTTGTCTCTCTCATATTGTTGATGTCAACAAGCTCGGTGCTGTGCTGTGAGAAACGGCTCTTTAAGCAGTCTGCAAGCGCGTTTGCGGTATCGAGCGAGGTTAGGCACGGAATGTTGCGCTCAACGGTTTTACGGCGGATTTTAACGGAATCTCTTGAGGGGATTCTGCCCTTTGCCGAGGTTGAGATTACGTAATTTACCTTGCCCGATTCAATCAGGGTGAGGGTGTTGTTAGCCTCGGACTCGTGAATCTTCTTAACGGCGATTGCGTCGATGCCGTACTTTGTAAGCACCTTGGTTGTGCCCTCTGTGGCGTAAATCTTAAAGCCGAGGTCGGCGTACTTCTTGGCGATTTCACCGATTTCCGCCTTGTCGGAATCACGCACGGTAATAAACACGCCGCCGTCCTTCTTCATCTTGTAGCCTGCGGCGATAAGTCCCTTATAAAGCGCTTCCTCGAGCGAGCCTGCGATACCGAGAACCTCACCGGTCGACTTCATCTCAGGACCGAGGTGGTTATCAACGTTGATAAGCTTTTCAAAGCTGAATACCGGAACCTTAACGGCGATGTACGGGCTCTTGCGGTAAAGACCTGTGCCGTAGCCCATATCGGCAAGCTTTTCACCGAGCATTGCGCGCGTTGCCAGGTCAACCATCGGCACGCCGGTTACCTTGCTGATGTACGGAATTGTACGCGATGAACGCGGATTTACCTCGATTACGTACAGCTCGTCCTCATAAATGAGGTACTGGATATTTACAAGACCTTTTGTCTTAAGCTCAATAGCGAGGTTGCGCGAGCTTTCAACAATGATGTCTGTCATTTTGTCGGAAATATTCCAAGCCGGATAAACGGCGATTGAGTCGCCCGAGTGAACGCCTGCGCGCTCAACATGCTCCATAATTCCCGGGATGAGGATGTCCTCGCCGTCGCATATTGCGTCAACCTCAATCTCGGTACCCTGCAAATATTTGTCAATAAGAATCGGGTTTTCGATATTCTGCGCGAGGATAATCGCCATATACTCCTTAACGTCGGCGTCGTTGAAGGCGATAATCATATTCTGACCGCCGAGCACGTAGGACGGACGGAGAAGAACCGGATAGCCGATTTTGTCCGCAACGTCGAGCGCTTCCTCGGTTGTCATAACGGTAACGCCTCTGGGACGCTTGATGTGGTATTTTTCAAGCAGCTCGTCAAAGCGCTCTCTGTCCTCTGCCATGTCGATAGCGTCATAGGATGTGCCGAGGATGTTAACGCCGTTGTCGCTCATAAACTTTGTCAGCTTAATCGCGGTCTGTCCGCCGAACGCTACAACTACGCCGTAGGGATTTTCGGTCTTGATAATTCCCATTACGTCCTCGTTGGTGAGGGGCTCAAAGTAGAGCCTGTCGGCGGTGTCGAAGTCGGTTGAAACCGTCTCAGGGTTGTTGTTGACGATAACAACGTCGTAGCCTGCCTTTTTCAGCGCCCATACGCAGTGAACGGAAGCGTAGTCAAACTCGATACCCTGGCCGATTCTGATAGGACCTGAGCCGAATACGATAACGGTCTTTTTGCCGCTCTTGCGCTCCTCGATAAACTCCTCTGCCTCGTTCTCCTTGTCAAAGGTCGAGTAGAAGTAGGGCGTTTCTGCCTCAAACTCAGCCGCGCAGGTGTCAACCATTTTATATACGGGAGAAAGCGGATTTTTGATTGTCTGACCGCTAAACTCCTCGATTGTCTTGTCAAGGAAGCCTGTCTTTTTAGCCTTTAGATAAAGCTCGTCGGTGAGCTCCTTGGTCTTAAGCTCCTCGCCCATGTCGATGATGTTCTGGAGCTTGTATAAGAACCACTCGTCAATCATGGTGATTTCGTGGATTTTATCAACGCTCACGCCGCGCTTAAGCGCCTCGTAAACGCAGAAGATACGTCTGTCGTCGCAAACGCTGAGCTGGTCAATAAGCGAAGCGTTTGAAAGCTTTGCGTACTCCTTGTCATCGAGTGTGTTGTGCGAGATTTCTGCGCCTCTGACAGCCTTCATAATCGCCTGCTCAAAGGTCGGCGCGATAGCCATAACCTCGCCGGTCGCCTTCATCTGTGTTCCGAGTGTGCGCTTAGCGTAAACGAACTTGTCGAACGGCCACTTGGGGAACTTAACAACAACGTAGTCGATTGCAGGCTCGAAGCATGCGTAGGTTGTGCCTGTTACGGCGTTCTTAATCTCGTTGAGGGTGTAGCCGATTGCGATTTTCGCCGCAACCTTGGCGATGGGATAGCCTGTCGCCTTTGAAGCGAGCGCTGATGAACGCGATACACGCGGGTTAACCTCGATTACGGCGTACTCGAAGGTCTCGGGGTCGAGCGCGAACTGACAGTTACAGCCGCCCTCTACCTTAAGCTTTGAGATAATGCTCAGAGCCGCCGAGCGGAGCATTTGATACTCCTTGTCGGAGAGCGTAACGGTGGGCGCGATTACGATTGAGTCGCCGGTATGTACGCCGACGGGGTCGAAGTTTTCCATCGAACAGATTGTGATTACGTTGCCCTCGCTGTCGCGCATAACCTCGAACTCGATTTCCTTCCAGCCCGAGATACACTTTTCTACAAGCACCTGGGTGATAGGTGAAAGCTCCAGTCCGTTTGAGGTGATTTCGCGGAGCTCCTCCTCGTTGTTAACGATACCGCCGCCTGTTCCGCCGAGGGTAAACGCCGGGCGGATGATAACGGGGTAGCCGATTTCGTCGGCAAACTTAACAGCGGCTTCAACGTCGTTTACGACCGTCGAGGGGATAACCGGCTGGTTGATTTCGAGCATAGCGTCCTTAAAGAGCTGTCTGTCCTCTGCCTGGTCGATAGTCTCGGGCTTTGCGCCGAGAAGCTTAACGCCGTATTTGTCGAGGAAGCCCTCCTTTGCAAGCTGCATTGAAAGGGTAAGTCCGGTCTGTCCGCCGAGGGTTGAAAGCAGGCTGTCGGGACGCTCCTTGCGGATAATTCTCTTGATAGTGGTAAGCGTGAGCGGCTCAATATAAACCTTGTCCGCCATCGCGTTGTCTGTCATAATTGTCGCGGGGTTGGAGTTGACGAGGATTACCTCTAAGCCCTCCTCCTTAAGCGCGCGGCACGCCTGAGTTCCGGCGTAGTCAAATTCGGCAGCCTGACCGATAACAATCGGGCCCGAGCCGATTACCATAACTCTTTTTATGTCTTTTTTAAGTGGCATATTATCAATCCTTACCTTTAAGATTTCGGTTATTTTCGATTATCGGTTTTTGTTTTCCTTCATCATATCAATGAAGCGGTCGAACAAAAACGCCGTGTCGAGCGGTCCGCCGCATGCCTCGGGATGGAACTGCACCGAGAACGCCGGCATATTCAGGTAGTCAACGCCCTCGCAGGTGTTGTCGTTGCCGTTTGTAAAGCTGACGGCAGCGTTTTCGGGAAGGCTGTCGGAAACTACCGCGTAGCCGTGGTTCTGCGAGGTGATGTAAACTCTGCCGCTCTTGAGCTCCTTAACGGGCTGGTTAGCGCCGCGGTGACCATATTTGAGCTTTTCGGTCTTGCCGCCCTGTGAAAGCGCAAGGAGCTGATGACCGAGGCAAATGCCGAACATCGGGATTTTGCTGTCGCAGAGCTTTTTAATCTCTGCGATAATCGCGGTGTTTTCGGCAGGGTCTCCCGGACCGTTTGAAAGCATTACGCCGTCGGGGTTCATCGCCAAAATTTCCTCGGCAGAGGTATGAGCCGGAACAACGGTCAAATCGCAGCCGCGCTTTAGCAGCTCGCGGTCGATGTTGTGCTTTGCGCCGAAGTCCATAAGCACTACCTTAAGCTCGGGGTTTTCAGCCTCAAAGTGCTCGGGCTTTTCAAGGGTTGTGCTCTCGACAGCCTTAACCACCTTGTAGTTTTTAAGCTCCTCGAGCTCCTCGGCTGTAACGCCCTCGGTGTATTTAATTTTGCAGTTCATAACGCCGTACTCGCGCACAATACGTGTGAGCGCTCTGGTGTCGATTCCGCAAACTCCGGGGATACCGGATTTTTTTAAAAAGGTGTCAAGATCGCCCTCACTGCGGAAGTTGGACGGAGCCTGACACCATTCTCTTACGATATAACCTTTCAAAGCGGGAGAATCGCTCTCAAAATCAGAGGGAATTACCCCGTAGTTGCCGATAAGCGGAAATGTCTGAATAATCACCTGACCGTAGTAGCTGGGGTCGGTGATTGTTTCAAGATAGCCTGTCATAGCGGTTGTAAAAACAAGCTCTCCTACCGTTTCCTTTTCAGCGCCAAATGACTCGCCCTCAAAAACAGTTCCGTTTTCAAGAACCAAGTACGCAGCTCGACTCATATTATCATCCTTTCTTTTGATTAAGTAATAAGTAATAGGGAATAAGTAATAAGTTTTGATTATCACCGGAAAGGTTTGCCTTAATTATTCCTTATTCCTTATTACTTATTAATACATTAGTTTTCGTACGTTGATATTACCTGCTTTGCCACCGCGAGCTTGCTTGTGCGCATATCCATAGCCTGCTTTTCGAGGTACTTATGCGCCTGGCTCTCGCTCATATTAAGGCAGGTGACGAGCAGCAGCTTTGCGCGGTCGATTATTTTGATATCCTCAACCATGCTTTTTAACCGCTCGTTTTCGCGTTCTACGCTGAGAATTCGCGTGCGGAAGCAGTCCGTAAACTGCAAATAGTGGTGAAACAAATGCTTGTTTATCGGCTTTGCGATTACGAGCACGCCGTGCTTCGTGAGCAAATCGTTTACCTCGTCGGCGCTTTTTTGCGGAACGATTATCACGACGCTCGAACGCGACGACGCGGCAAGCTGACTTGACAGCTCAATTCCGTTTTCGTCGGGAAGCGGAGCGTTGATACAGATTAAATCAAACTCCTTTTCGCACTGCGAGGCCTCTTCCCTCGCGCCGTAAGCCGAAAACGACGTGGTGATTTTTACATAGCCCTCGTTCCTGAGAAGCTGGGCAAGCGGCTGTGCGCTTTGGTTTGAACCGGTTATCAGTAACGCACTTTTCACTCTCTCACCACCGCACATCTGTCTTCAACATAATATTTTACAAGATTTGAAGGTTTTATAATTTACTTTATGGAATTAAAGCAATATTTTTAGAGCTTTACTAAATCCGTCCTTTTGAGGTGAGGTTTTTGTTTAAATTATCCCTCGCAAAAAGAGCCGCCATTAGGCAGCTCTTTAAAATTATACATCTTATACGCCGAACAAGAGGTCGTAGTATGAGGGATAGGGCCAGTAATCCGCGGCGGTCTCGGTCTCCATGCTGTCGCCCACGGCTCTGAGCTCCTGCATTTTTGAGAATACGCTCTCGCGGAAATAGGTGGCGTAAGCCAAGCCGTCGTCCTTGTACTCGCCTGCGCCCATAACAGCTTCCTCAAGCTCTGCGGTCTTTTTAACAAAGCAAACGAGCTTGTTGGAAAGGCTTGTGATAAGCTCCTCCTCAACGCTTGTTGGGATAGCTTCGGACAGCGCTTTTTTGGCAAGGGCAGTCTCGGTGAGCTCGCGTACAAATTTGCTAACCGCAGGTGTAATGTTCTTTCTCGCCATATCAATCATGGTAAGAGCTTCAATGTTAATCTGCTTTGAGTAGCTTTCGAGCTCAATTTCATATCTTGCCCTGAACTCGGCCTCGGTGCAGATGTTGTTCTTGACAAAGAGGTCGATGTTCTTTTTGTCCATAAAGTGAGCGAACGCCTCGGGGAGCGATTTGAGGTTGAGAAGTCCTCTTCTCTCTGCCTCGCCTACCCATTCGTCGGCATAGTTGTCGCCGTTGAAGATAATTCTTCTGTGCTCGGTAAATACCCTCTTTACGAGCTTCCTTACGCCTGCCTCAACGTCAGCAGCTGTGCAGAGCTCCTTGTAAAACTGCGAGAGCTCCTCGGCAACCATTGTGTTGAGCATATAGTTGGGACAGCCGATATTGAGCGCCGAGCCGAGGGCACGGAACTCAAATTTATTGCCTGTGAACGCAAACGGCGAGGTGCGGTTGCGGTCTGAGGTATCCTTTTTGAAGTCAGCGAGAACGTCAACGCCGGTCTGCACCCTCTCCTTGCCCTGACTTACGTACTCTCCGCCCTCAATCATGGCGTCAACCATTGCGCCGAGGTCGTCACCGAGGTACATTGAAATAATCGCAGGCGGTGCTTCGTTAGCGCCGAGACGGTGGTCGTTGCCTGCGGAAGCTACAGTAATTCTGAGCAAATCCTGATACTCATCGACAGCCTTAACTACAGCCGCAAGGAAAAGCTGGAACTGAATATTATCCTCGGGATGCTTGCCGGGAGAAAGCAGGTTTTCGCCTGTATTTGTCGAGATTGACCAGTTGTTGTGCTTGCCCGAGCCGTTAACGCCGGCAAAGGGCTTTTCGTGGAGAAGGCAGACAAGACCGTGCTTTTCGGCGGTCTTTTTCATAATCTCCATTGTCAGCTCGTTGTGGTCGTTCGCGATATTTGAGGTGGTGTAAATAGGAGCAAGCTCGTGCTGTGAGGGGGCAACCTCGTTATGCTTTGTCTTTGCGAGCACGCCGAGGCTCCAGAGCTCCTCGTCGAGGTCCTTCATAAACGCCGCTACCCTTGTTTTGATAGCGCCGAAGTAGTGGTCGTCAAGCTCCTGTCCCTTGGGCGCTTTAGCTCCGAAAAGGGTTCTGCCTGTGAGCTTTAAGTCCTCGCGCTGATTGTACAGCTCGCGGTCGATAAGAAAATACTCCTGCTCGGGACCTACGGTGGTGATTACCCTTGTAACGTCGGTCTTGCCGAGAAGGTGAAGAAGCTTAACCGCCTCTGTGCTGAGCCTTTCCATTGAGCGGAGAAGCGGAGTTTTCTTGTCGAGAACCTCGCCTGTGTATGAGCAGAACGCTGTGGGAATGTACAGCGAACCGTCCTTTACAAAAGCAGGAGACGTCGGGTCCCAGGTTGTGTAGCCCCTTGCCTCAAAGGTCGCGCGGATTCCGCCGCTGGGGAACGACGAAGCGTCGGGCTCGCCCTTGATGAGCTCCTTGCCCGAAAATTCCATAATTACCTGACCGTCGCCGTTGGGGGTGATAAAGCTGTCGTGCTTTTCGGCTGTAACGCCGGTCATCGGCTGGAACCAGTGGGTGTAGTGGGTACAGCCGAGCTCGATAGCCCAGTCCTTCATCGCGGCGGCAACAACGTTAGCCACGCTCAAATCGAGCGGCTCGCCGTCCTGAATTGTCTTTTTAAGCGCCTTGTAAGTTGACTTCGGAAGTCTCTCCTGCATTTTTTTGTCGTTAAAGACCTTGCAGCCGAACATCTCGGGAACCTTAGACATAACAACTCTCCTGTCTGCTAATTTAAAATAGAGGCACTGTAAGCCAATGCTTACAGCGCCTTTGCTGTTATTGTCAGTATATTCTCTTTTTATGATTTTGTCAAGATTTTTTTGAACGGTCTTTAGGTGTTTTGCCGCGTGATTTTTAGGTAATTTGCGGAATCGACCCGAAAACAAACATATTGATTTCACGATTATAAAATGATAAAATAAATCTATAAATCACGGAGGAAAGATTATGAGCAAGGCGGTTATCACAAACAAAAATATCTGCCCCGTTTACAAAAAGTGCGGCGGATGTCAGCTTCAAAATATGAGCTACCCCGAGCAGCTTAAATATAAGCAGAACAAGGCTGAGCGTTACCTAAAGCGCTTCGGCAAAATCCTGCCGATTATCGGTATGGACAACCCCTACCACTACCGCAACAAGGTTCAGGCGGCGTTCTACACAAGCCGGAACGGAAAGATAATTTCGGGCGTTTACCAGTCGGGCAGTCACAACGTCGTCGGAATCGACAGCTGCCAAATTGAGGACGAGCTTGCCGACAAAATCATCGTCGGCGTGCGAAAGCTTATGCCGTCCTTCAAAATGACGACCTACAACGAGGACACAAGGCGCGGATTTTTGCGGCATATCCTCGTAAAGCGCGGCTTTGCGACCAATCAGGTTATGCTCGTGCTCGTCACCGGCAAGCCGATGTTCCCCTCAAAAAACAACTTTGTAAAGGCGATTCGCGAGAAATTCCCCGAAATTACCACTATCGTGCAGAACATCAATCCCTATCAGACAAACCTTGTGCTCGGAGACCGTGAAAACGTGCTCTACGGCAAGGGATATATCGAGGATATTCTGTGCGGCTGCCGTTTTAGGATTTCACCAAAGAGCTTTTACCAAATCAACCCTGTCCAGACCGAGGTTTTGTACTCCACCGCCATTAAATACGCGGATTTGAAGGGCGACGAAACCGTGCTCGACACCTACTGCGGAATCGGCACAATCGGAATTATCGCCGCCAAAAACGGCGCGGGCAAGGTTATCGGCGTTGAATTAAACGGCGACGCCGTCCGCGACGCGATTGTCAACGCCAAGGCGAACGGACTTAAAAATATCAGGTTCTACAAGGGCGACGCAGGCGATTTTATGCGCGCCGCCGCTGATGAGGACGAAAAGCCCGACGTTGTGTTTATGGATCCGCCGAGGGCAGGCAGCAGCGAGGTATTCCTCGATTCGCTGATAAAGATGTCGCCCAAAACCGTGGTTTACGTCTCCTGCAACCCCGAGACAATGGCGCGCGATTTGCGTTATCTCGAGCAAAAGAGCAAGTACAGAGCGAGGAAAATCCAGCCTGTGGATATGTTCCCCCACACAAATCACATTGAGTGCGTGGTAAAACTGACGAAAAAGGAGAGCTAAATGAGCATTTTTGATTTATTTAAGAAAGAAAAGCCCGCGCCGGCGCAAAAGCCGGAGCAGGAGCCTAAGGCGCTGACGGACGGCGACGCGGCGACGCTTTGGGCGGCTATGAAGAAAAAAACCGCGCAACCTTCGTTTGAGCTTGAGTTAAACGCCGAACGGGTTCCGGCGGCAACGGAAACAAAAATCGGCGGTCTCCCCTACTGGAATAACTCGCTGCCTGTTCCGCTCACTCCCGACGGCAAAAGGCTTGCGCTGCTGGCACAGTTGAATATGGCGGACTTTCCCGAAAGCGGCTTGCTGCCGCAGGAGGGAATATTGCAGTTTTTCATCGCGGCGGACGATTCCTACGGAATCAATTTTGACAAGCCAACCGGGCAAAACGGTTTTCGCGTGGTGTATCACGAAAAGGTCGACCCCGGCTTTTCCGTCGAAGCCGTGCGCGGACAGTTTATCACTCCCGGCGAGGTTGAGCCTTATAATTTGCCTTATTCGCGCGAGTTTGCCGTGGACGTAAAGCGCGCCGTATCATATATGGGCGGCGAGGACTTCCGCTTTATGAATACGTTAAAAAGCGCCGTGCGGGAGCTTGGTATACTTGAACGTCCCGAATACATTTCTTTAACCGATGAAGAGCTTGAAAAGCTGCTGTGGAACGCTGTGGAGTTTATGCCTGTTGACGAGGTATACGGTTCAGGCAGCCGCGTGCTGGGATACCCGTACTTTACGCAGTGGGATATACGCTCCGTTAACCGCGCCTATGAGGAATATGATGTGCTGTTGCTGCAGCTTGATTCCGAGGATTCCGGAAACGAATGGAGAATTATGTGGGGCGACATGGGCATAGGCAACTTCTTTATCCGTAAGCAAGCGCTGCTGAACAGGGATTTTTCAGACGTGATTTATAATTGGGACTGCTGTTAACAGGGTGAGTGTACAGCACCGATTGCAAAATAGAAAGGAGAAAAATTATGATTATTGATTCTCACGCGCATATCGGAAAAATTTTGAAATTCAATATGAAAACCGAAGAGCTGCTTTACTCGATGGAAAAGTACGGCGTTGATTTTTCGCTGTTCAGCAACATAGAGGGAGCGGAGTTCAGCCACAGCGGAATTAAGGTTCCGTTCTTTTTGACGAAGAAGCAGAACAAGCTGCTGAAAAATTCGATTGCCGAGGCGCGCAAGGCGCCCGACAAGCTCGGCGTTTTGGTTTGGTGCAAGCTCCACAGCGAAAGTCCCGACAATGAATTCAGGCGGCTTATAAAGAACAACCGCGATATTATTTACGGCTTAAAGTTCCATCCCTTCCACTCTCTGACAAGCCCCGACAGCGACAACGCGGAGCCGTTTTACGAGATTGCCGAGGAGTTTAATCTTCCGATTGTGTCGCACACCGGCGGATGTGAGCTTGCGATGTCCGAGCACCTTTACCGCGCCGCCGAAAAGCATCCCGATATAAACTTTGTGATGGTTCATATGGACTTGGGCACCGACAACCGCGACGCGCTTGAATACCTCGGAATGCTGCCGAACCTCTACGGCGACACAACGTGGGTTCCCGTCAAGACCACGGTTGAGGCGATACGCCGCTACGGCAGTAAAAAAATGCTCTTCGGCACGGACAACCCGATTGACGGCAAGGACACCTTGCTTACGAACAAGACGGGCGACCGCTCGATTTATCAGGAGTATTTTAACGAGCTCAGGGATATGATAACGCCCGATGAATACGACGATTTGATGTACCGCAACGCCCAAAAATTATTCGGAATAAAATTGTAAAAAGCATAAAAGCTCTCCAGCCGCGGTTCACGCGAAGGGAGAGCTTAATTTTTTATATTTTTCTGTTAAATTTTTCGAGCATCTCGGACGCGTATTTTTGAATTTCCGTCGCGTCGAGCGCGTCAACCGTGTTGTCGTTGTTAACGTCGGCGATTATCTTCTGCTCGCCTGTGAGCTCGGCATTTTCCACGATATATTTTTGAACCAGCGTCGCGTCAAAAACATCAATCGACTTGTCGCCGTTGACGTCTCCGATTTTATAATCCTCACCGAAGGGATTAAAATGAACCGTCATCCAGTCGTTGCGGACGTCAAGCCAGTCTTTGAGGTAGTCGTAATTTGCGGCGTAGGTCGGCAGGGGTTTTTTGTAGTTGTTGAGCCACCACTTGGAGATATTCCAGCCTGCTTCCTTGTAGTTGCGCTCAAAAACATCCTTGTACTGAGCGTAGGTGGCGTCGAGGAAGCCGCCGTCGGCGGAGATGTTTTCGATAAACTCATAGTGGTCGCGGTAAACCTCGGACACCATCTCGTTGAACCAACCGTACTTTGCGAGGTAAATGTAGAGGTTTTTGTCCGCGAAGATTCCGTTATAGTCCGCGGCGTTCTTCGCACGGGCTGAAAAATCGGGATAGGCGTTGCCTGCGCATAGGTCATAGTCCCACGCAGGACCTGCGTAGAGCTTGCCGTCCTTGTAGTAAAAATAAACCGAGGTTCGCTCAAAATCAAAGGTCTTTAAATACTCGTTGAGCAGGTAATACTTTGCGAACGACGGCAAGTCGATTTTCTGCTCAATCTGCGCCTTATCGCCGGTTTTAATCGCGGCAACGATGTCGTCCATAATCTCCTGAACATAAGCCTGCTGTTCCTCGTCAGGCTCTTCCGGATCTTTGAAGGCGAACCTGAAACGCTTATCGGCAACAAGATAAGTCTTGTCGTCCTCCTCGGTCACAGCCTCGAACTCGAGCAAAAAGTCCTTTTTGCCGCCGTTCGACTCGATGTCGATATTAACCCTGTCCTTGCCCTCCTGAACAGGCTCGTACAGGGTGTAGCAGCCGCGGAAGCTGCCGTCAACCCATAGCTCGCAAATCTTCTGATTTGAGGTGTATTCAAGCCCGAGCTCGCGCGCGAGCTCAAAGGCGGTGTAGTTGCGCAAAAGCGTGGGGTCAAAGGCGTTTGCAAGCAAAAACCACTTTTTGCCGCTGCCCATCCCGAGCACGTTCTTTTTCTTGGCAAACTTAAATGTAAATGCTTTTTTCGTCACCCAGCTCAGGGCGGTTGTGTTGCCCCTCACCTTAAACTGAACGGCGTCGCTGAGCTCAGTACCGTCGGTGTCCTTAATCGTAATCTGAGCGTTAACGTAGTCGTCCTCTTTTTGAAGCGTTGTGCCGTTGCCGTTTTCGGTGACAACCCTGATTTGCGGAACGTCAAGGTGCTCGCCGTCATAAACCTGAGCGGCAGATACCGACGGTGCAAAGCAAAGCGCGCTTACCGCGAGCGTTAGGCAGAGCATTACCGCCGAGGCTCTTTTTAATATTTTTATTTTCAAAACGTTTCCTCCTATGCCGTTTTACAGCAATATTATAAAGCTTCTCGCCATTATATTATAAATGATAAAGAAAAAAAGTCAATAAGAAAATGTTAAGACAACACCGCACAATTCAAGGCGCACGGCTTGCTTGAATATTATTCCGTCAGCTTGCCCAAAAAATCTCGGCAAGGCGTCAGCCTTACCTT
>ODAJ012167960.1_pt1 | contig 61794 bp, 53 predicted proteins | sample 1539241 | NCBI WGS metagenome assembly ODAJ01 (sample SAMN02144231, study PRJEB22623) | gut metagenome | biome: sheep rumen | host: Ovis aries | place: New Zealand | reverse complement strand
TGGTGGGCACCAGCCGAATGATACTGCGCCAGCACACTCTGCCGCAGGTGGTGGTGGGCTTCTTCATGGGGCTGCTGTGCTCGGCGGTGACTATACTGCTGGTGTAGCGGGAAAAATTAAATAATTAAAAGATTAAAAAATTAAAAGATTGAAACATTGAAACATTAAAAAATTAAAATATTAAAAGGTGATTGGTGAATGGTGATAGGTGAAACATTGAAACATTAAAATATTAAAATGTTAAAAGGTGATTGGTGATAGGTGAAACATTAAAATATTAAAATATTAAAATGTTAATAGGTGATAGGTGATAGGTGAAACATTAAACATTAAAATATTAAAATATTAAAATGTTAAAAGGTGATTGGTTATAGGAGAACTATTCTCTAACCGTTTAACCGTCTAACCATCTAACCGTCCAACCGTTTAACCGTCTAACTGTCTAACCATCCAACCATCCAACCGTTAAATACAAGCATTATGGAACCATTAGTAAGCATTATCATGGGCAGCACGAGCGACCTGCCCGTAATGGAGAAAGCCTGTAAGTGGCTTGAGGAAAACGAGATACCCTTCGAGGTGAACGCTCTTTCGGCTCACCGCACACCTCAGGCGGTGGAAAGCTTCGCCAAGGGTGCTGCCGCGCGCGGAGTGAAAGTTATCATCGCAGCTGCCGGAATGGCTGCCGCGCTGCCCGGCGTGATAGCCGCCAGCACCACGCTGCCCGTCATCGGTGTGCCCATAAAGGGTATGCTCGACGGACTCGATGCCATGCTGAGCATCATACAGATGCCTCCAGGCATACCCGTGGCAACGGTGGGAGTGAACGCAGCACAGAACGCAGCCATCCTTGCCGCGCAGATCATAGCCCTGGGCAACCCCGAGGTGGCCCGCCGAGTGGCCGACCACAAGGCTTCGCTGGGCAGCAAGATCGAGAAAGCCAACGCTGAGCTCGCACAGATGAGCGGTTACAAATTCAAATGCTGAGCTGCCATGGACTTATCTTGCTACAAAAGGAGGCACTCGTCGGTTGTGACTGTGGGCACTACGGCCATCGGAGGCGACAACCCCATACGCATACAGTCGATGACTACCACCAATACCAACGACACTGAGGCGTCGGTGGCACAGGCCAGGCGCATCATCGATGCCGGAGGCGAGCTGGTGAGGCTCACCACGCAGGGCTCGCGTGAGGCCGAGAACCTGCGCAATATCAGTGCCGAGCTGCGCAGGCTGGGCTACCGGCAGCCCCTCGTGGCTGACGTACACTTCAATGCCAACGTGGCCGACGTGGCTGCGCGATATGCCGAGAAGGTGAGGATAAACCCCGGAAACTATGTCGACCCGGCGCGAAAGTTCAAGCATCTGGACTACACCGACGAGCAATACCAAGCCGAGTTGCAGAAGATTGACGACCGTCTGACCGCCTTTATCGCCATCTGCCGCGAGCACCACACTGCCGTGCGCATAGGTGTGAACCACGGTTCGCTCAGCGACCGCATCATGTCGCGCTATGGCGACACGCCCGAAGGCATCGTAGAGAGCTGCATGGAGTTTCTGCGAATCTTCCGCCGCCACCGCTTCGACGATGTGGTAATATCCATCAAGGCCAGCAACACCGTGGTGATGGTGCAGTCGGTGCGCCTGCTGGTCGAGGCTATGGACCGCGAGGATATGCACTATCCGCTCCACCTCGGAGTGACCGAGGCCGGTGAGGGCGAGGACGGACGCATAAAGAGTGCCGTGGGCATAGGCGCACTGCTCACCGAGGGCATAGGCGACACCATACGCGTGTCGCTCAGCGAGGAGCCCGAAGCTGAGATACCAGTGGCTCGGCAGCTCGTGGACATGACGGCTGAGTGTGCCGCCCTGCGTGCCGAGGCTGAGCAGTCGATAGCCGACGACACCGTGAGGCTCTCGCTCGACGATGCCGACTGGTCCACTCTCCAGCTCAAGGCAGCCATGACGGTGGGCGCGCTGCTCATCGACCGCAAGGCCACCAAGCTCGAGATTGTCAATCCGCACTTCTCACAGGAGAAGCACACCGAGCTGGCCGACGCCATACTGCAGGCCGCACGCATCAAGTTCACCAAGACCGAATATATCTCTTGCCCGGGCTGCGGGCGCACGCTCTACGACCTACGCACCACCATAGCGCGCATCAAGGCTGCCACAAGCCAGTACGTAGGACTGAAGATAGGCATCATGGGGTGCATAGTCAACGGTCCGGGCGAGATGGCCGATGCCGACTACGGCTACGTTGGTGCCGGTGTGGGCAAGATTTCGCTCTACAAGGGCAAGGAGTGTGTCGAGCGCAACATCCCCGAGAGCGAAGCCGTGAGCCGCCTGCTCGAGCTGATTGAGCGGGGGCAGGCGGCAGAATAGGGCAGGGGAGTGAGTTCTCTTACCAAGGAGAGTATGGCTTGTCTGTCTCTGGATTGACGGGCCATTCCTCTTCCTCGTCGTTGACAATGTCCATTGCTGTATCCTCTACAGAAGCTGCAAACAGAAGTTGCTCCGCGTCTGCCTTCGGCAGAACAGTTATCGATGGTTTCTTGTAAGTCTGTAGGGGGCTGTCGGCTATTGTTTTGGATGTTTTTCTCATAATTGGTTTCTGTTTTCAGTTTATAACAATCTTCTTGCCATTCTTCATATAGATGCCACGGCGCGGTGTTGTCGACAGCCGGCGGCCTGTAAGGTCGTAAATGTAACTGTCGTCCTTGCTCGTTTGCGTAGTCGTGGTGATGGCTGTTGGGCTGTCGTCGTCGGTGGTTATGCCCATGAACTCACGGGCAGCTGCACTGCTGCTGAGCATCAGGTAGCCTCTGTAGGCAGGTATGGTGGCTCCCGTCCAGTGGTAGAAGCCCACGCCGTTGCTGCCCTTCACCAGCATATAGGTGTTGTCGGGTGTGGCAGTGTCGGTAGCCGAGCCACGCAGGTCGTTGTCGGCCAGCGTTCCTGTGGCACCGACCGCGCAAGTCATGGTGGCAGTGGCGGCGTTGGATTTCAGCACAACGGCATTGCCAGCCGGGACGGTCTTGTCGCTGACCTCGTTCAGCACCACCTTCGACTGGTCGCTGCTTACCTTTGCTGTGTAGACGGTTGTGTTCTCGTCAGCGGTATAGCCAGCCACATTATTATAATAGGTGGCCCAGTAGTTGCCTTCGCCGTCGCTGTTGAGCGATACAGACTCGTCAACCGTCCAACCCTCGGGTATGCCGTTGACGTTCTCCGATTCGTCTGCGCCTACAGGCCAGCCGTTCGTTGCTGCGGCCTTGACGAATGTTCCCGTGGCAGCAACACCCGACAGCCAGCCTGTGGTGCAATAGTCTGCTGAGATGTCGGTGGCGAGGCACTTCACGTAGCCGAGCGACGAGCAGCCGGAGAACATTGACGAGTAGCAGCCTTCCACCAGCGTCGGCGCAGGCAGTTCGGGAGCTGCGGCAAGGCTGGTGCAGTTCATGAACATATCGCTGTAGCAGGCGTTCGAGAGTGTGGTGGCAGGCAGCGCGGGAGCCTCGGTGATGCTCGTGCCGGAAAACATCATGCAGTAGCACCAGTCTGCCAGCGTAGTGGCAGGCAGCTGCGGCGCGCGGGTGATGCCTTGGCAGTCGGCAAACAGTCCGTCGTAGCAGTTGTAGGTCAGCGTGGTGGCAGGCAGCACGATGTCCTTCGTGGGATGGTTCCTGATGGTGGTGGCAGGCTCGTAGTCGCTTCTCTGGAAGAGATGGAAGAAGGCGTAGGGCTCGGTCAGCGTGGTGTTCGTGGCAAAGCCGTCCTTGTCGATCAGGCTCATCATGTTGCCATAGACGTAGCAGTCGTTTTGGCTCTCGATGTGGAAGCCAGCCCATGTCGCTTCGTCGTAGCACGTGCCGTTGTCGCCACGCAGGCAGACCTTGTCGCCCACTGCAAGGGTGATGGGCTGGCCCCATGCCGCGTCGGTCCATTCGCCGCCGTTGAGCTGATACTCTATGCCGTCGAGCGACGGTGTGGACCATTGCTCCCAGTTCACCGTAATGCTGCCTGCCTCCACAGCCTCGAAGGTCAGCGGCATCTCTGCCATCGGAGTTTCAAGTTCCACCTTCGTGTAAATCACCGAGACTGCTTCCGAATCATAAACGATATTGGTGTCATAGTGTCTGACGAGCTGGCCCTCCTCGACGGTGTAATACACATTATCCGTAGCGTGCGAGCCGATATGGACTACGATGCTTTTTCCGGCATCAACAGGATTGTTGATAACCGCCAATCCCTCTTCGTTTTTTGTATCGATGACCGCCTTGAAGCCATTATCCGTGTCATAAAGATTGGCATTAGCAGCCGACGTGACCGTTTTGTCAGGATAGTACAGCGCGCCAACATACTGCGCGCTGCTCCAGTTCTCGTCCATTGCAGCGGCGAGTGCGGCATTGGAGCAAAGGGCAAAGCCTACGCTCTCTGTAGTGAAATCAAACGTATCAAAGTTGTTCCCTTTGAGCAGGTTGGCGTAATCCTTGTCGGCCATGCCGCTCAGGCAATCATGCAGGGCGAATATGCCGGAACCGTCATTTATAGTCATGTCGCCCGAATAGAGGTATTTCATCTGCGTCACACCATCCACTGCCACCTCGCCCACATAGACGGTGGAACGTTTGGCAAGTTCTTCACTTGTTGTAATGGTGCTGACACTGTTCTGCGACCAAGCCCAGACGTGCAGAGATAAGGATGCAAGCAGCAGCATAGCCGCCCGAGCGGGGAATTGTCTGCACCCTGACTTTTGATGTTGTTTCTTCATTTTTGTTACAGTTTTGTTAGTGATGACAATCATTTTGAGTTTTATTCACAAATATATGAAAAACAACAGTCCACGCACACTGCCTCGAACACCTTTTTGACGAAGCGTGGGCTACGAGTGACGAAAGGCGCGTTGGGAGGGACGAAAGGAAAAAAGAATAGCGAACGGGGCAGAAGATGATTGCTGTTTGTAGGAAAATGCGTATGTTTGCAACCGATGAACAAGAGGATACTTTTCTTTATGGCCCTGCTCTGTGTGGCCTCGCTCAGCAGCCGTGCCGCCGACGAGCTGCTGAAAGACAACCTGAGCTACCGCCGCTTCACCACACTCGACGGCCTGTCGCAGATGCAGACAGAGACTGTGTGGCAGGACTCGCGTGGGTATATATATATAGGTACGCTGTCGGGATTCGTGCGCTACGACGGGCAGAGGCTGACACCCTTCCTTAGCTCACGACGCGAGAACATCGTGGCCTTTCAGGAGGTAGGCGGGCAGGTACGCGCCATGAGCTTTGTGCGCCAATGGAGCATCAGCGGCGACGATGCTGCCAAAGGGGAGATAGACCCGAAGGGGCGTTTCCTGCTCAACAACTTCAACTCTGCCGATCTGCCGGGCGGCTATGTGCTGCTTGAGGACAGGCAGGAGCAGAACCGCAGGCTGTGCCGCGTGACGGCGACGGGAATGGAAAGCGTGATGGCTTCGCCGTTGCTCGATATGATGACACCCGACCGCAAGATGTATCTCGACATTCCCAGTCAGCGCTCGTCAGCCGGCAAGCTCTATCTGCCCACGCCGCAAGGCGTCTATCGGCTGCAGCAGGGGCAGGTGGCAGAGAAGCTGACCGCCAAGACCGACGTGTTCTCGTTCGTCCGCACAGCCGACGGATTGCTGGCCTTGGCTGCCGACGGTCTCTACCGTGTAGAGGGCAACGGCCTCCGCTGCCTGAGCAAGCACCGCTTCGATGCTCCCGACTATGGCCTCTGCGTTCGTCAGAACCGGCAAGGACAGCTCATAGTTGCCGACTCGCACACCATCTGGCTCTACGACCACGGCCACTGGCGGCAGCTTGCCACGGGCTTCAATATGATAAAAGCACTCTTTGTAGACAAGTGGAACCGCCTGTGGGCTGCCACCTACCAGGGAGCCTACTGCTTCTTCCACTGCAACTTCGTCAACCACCGACTTGCCGACGATAACGACATCGTCAGGGCAATGGCTTTCAATCACGGACGGATGGTGATGGGCACACTCAACGGCAAGGTGATGGCCGACGGACGGCTGCTGGCAGAGAGTATAGACAATTTCTTCGCGCCCAGCGCAGCTGTCATCGGCGGCAAAGTATATATGGCTGGCAATGGCGATGTGGCTGCCGTATCGGGCGACAGAGTCAATTGGCTGGGGTTGCCCCACGACAAATATCAGTTTGTGAGCTGCTACCGCGACCGGCTCGTTGTCGGTACGCGAGGCAGTATTCTGCTATACGATACCGGCACACGACATTTAGACACGCTTACTGCCGAGACCGCACGCCCCTGGTGTGCTGCCGACGACGGGCAGGGGCGGCTGTGGGTGGGCTGCACACCCGGACTGTACCGGCTGACGGGTATCGAAAAAGGAAAGGTGAGCATCGAGCAGGTGAAGAGTACGCCTACCACGCTCGTCGTCACCACAATGTCGTCCGACCGTCGCGGACACGTGTGCTTCGCCCTTGGCGACTCTCTCTTTGCCATCAGCAACGGAGAGATACGCCCCATGACCGAGGTTATGCCAACGCTCAAGGGGCACGAGATACGCTCAGTCCATGTTTCCACACGCGGCTATCTGGTTGTGGCGGCCATTGACGGGCTGCTTGTGGCACGCATCTACGACCGCTGCCGGGCTAAGGACATACACTGGTTCGACGCACAGAGCGGTTTCACGATGATTGAGCCGCTGATGGCTACGATGGCCGAGGCAGACGACGGCACAGTGTGGCTGGCCGGACTTGAGGAAATGATGTCGTTCCGCCCCGACTTGTTGCTCGACGACAACCAGGAGTCCACCATCGTGGTGGCTCCGCGCCCGTGGTGGATGCAGTGGTGGGCATGGCTGGCGTGCCTGCTGCTTCTCGCCCTCGCCGTGTGGTGGCTGGCTCGACGGTTTGAGCAGCGGCGTGCGCGCAAGAGGATGGAGCGGCTCGAGGACGAGAAGGTGAAAAAGGAGTTGCAGCTCAGTGCCGTCCGTCTGAAAGGCATCCCCCATTTCCACTCCAACGTGCTCGCCGGCATAGAGTATTTCGTGTCGAACCACTCTACCGACGAGGCCACACACTACCTGAAGCTCTACTCCGACTTCACCAACCAGACCCTTTCGGACATCGACCGTCCGTCGCGCCCTGTGGCCGACGAGGTGGCTTACGTGAGCGCCTACCTGGAGCTGGAGCAGCTGCGCTACGGCGAGCGGCTGCTGTACACCGTCAGCGTGGCTCTGGATGTTGACCAGACGGTGATGCTGCCCACGATGCTGCTTCACACCTACTGCGAGAATGCCGTCAAGCACGGCATAGCCAACAAGACGGGCGTGGGCCACGTGAGCGTGGCTGTCACTCGCGTGCGACTGGATGGAGCCGACGGAGTGCTGGTGAGCGTGAGCGACGACGGTGTAGGGCGCTCGGAGGCGGCTCATGCCGGGGGGTCGTCGACCAAGCAGGGGCTGAAAATACTTGGCCAGCAGATTGAAATATACAACCGAGCCAACAGGCACCACATACGGCAACGCGTGACTGACCTCACCGACAGCGAGGGACACCCTGCCGGAACGCGCTTCGAGACGTGGGTGCCGGTGGACTTTAAGTATTAAACGGATTAGGATATGAAGAAACTGAAGACTGTGGTCGTGGAAGACGAGCGGCTGCCGCGACTGTCGCTGTTGGCCAAGCTGGAGGACTTCCGCCACTCGGTGGAGGTGGTGGATGCCTGCGACAACTATGACAGCGCACGCATGAGCATACTGCACCATCGTCCCGACCTGCTTTTCCTCGACATACAGCTGCATGGGCGCGACTCCATGCAGCTGCTCGAAGAGCTGAAACAGACCATACCCCTGCCCTACGTAATCTTCACCACGGCCTACAGCGACCGCAAATATCTGCTGAGTGCCATCAAGCTCTCGGCCATCGACTATCTGCTGAAGCCCATCGACAAGGGCGAGCTGGCTCATGCCATCGCCAAGGCTGCCGGAAGGGCGGTGGCCGAGATGCCCACGGCGGCGGCCATGCCCGAGAAGCTGAGCTTCAGGTCGGTGAACGGCAGGATATTCGTGGCTGCCGACGACATTGCCTACGTGAAGGCCGACGGCAACTATGCCTGCATCTGCACCTTTCATGGGCAGGATATGGTGCTCGAGAACCTGCTGGTGTTGGAGCAGCGGCTGCCTGCAGGCTCGTTTGTGAGGGTCGACCGCAGCACCATCGTCAACCTGCCAAGGGTGTATAGGCTGAACATTCAGCAGCACTCTTGCATCATGCTTTCGCCCGACGGGCGCGAGCTGCGGCTCGAAATTACCCGAAACGGCATTGAGAAGCTGATGGAGGTTATGGGCTGAGGTGGTGGACAGGCCACGTAAATGGCCTTGAGCGACTGCCTGAGCTGAGCTAATGTAAAGGAAAATGGCAAAAAACAGCGTTTGGGCTAACTGCTGTTTCAGAGCCGTAAACGCCATGTGCTGCTTCAAAAACAGCCTCCTCGCATCTGGGGAGGCTGTTTTTATTTTACAAAATAGGTGCTTTTCCGTAGGTTTTTGCTCTGCGGAGCCGCCATATTTCATTTTTTTGCTGAGTGCTGAGGCTCTGCCAAGCTGCCTTTTTCGGGGCTTTCAGGGGCTTGCCGGAGGGCTGCTCTGTTGCGCCTGCTGCCACGGTGAGTCGCGCCGCAGCCTTATAGCTGCGCGTAACATCCTTGCTGTCAGTGTGATAGTGGCCTTGCGGAATTTTACCGAGCCTCCTGTAAACTTTCTCCGGCTGCCTTGGAGCATTGCTACGGGGCAGTTGGAGAACTTCTCCAGCTATGCTGTAGCGTTGCTCCGGGACTGTTGGAGAAAGATTACGGATGATGTGGTAATGTCGCGAAACTCGCATATATGGCGGCAGAAGCGCCTTTGGCGGCAAATAATCTGCTGTTGGCGAGGTGAGTGTAAAGATGTTTCAGCTCACAGCCTGAGCCTTACCTGCAGCTCCAGGTCGGTCTGCTGCCTGCTGTCGATCTGCTGCAAGCCCGACGAGATGTGGCTGCGGTCGAAGTAGCGGGTTGCCGACAGCTTGGCAAGTGCCATCCATCGGCGCGACAGGTCGGCGCGTAGGAGGAGCGTCAGGTGGAAGCCGTGGCCGTAGAACGCGGGGAACGACATGGTGTAGAGCGGTCCGCGCTCGTAGGTGTAGATGCGCGAGGCGTAGTCGTCGGTGTGGAAATAGGCTGCCGTGGCTGCCGTCTGGAGCTTTTGCAGGGGTTGCCATGATGCCGTCTGGCTGAGCATCCAGCCTGTGGAGCGCTTCTTGTAGTTGTTGCAGGCCACGTCGGCCTGCGTCTTGAGCAGCCATCGGCCAGCCTGCAGCTGTGCGAAGAGCCTGCCTCGGTGGGTGGCATCGGCTGTGAGGTCGTTGTGTTCGTCATTGTTTTTCTCCCTGATTTTTGAGTCGGTAGCGCATTTGCATGGTGAGGTTGGCGTTCCGGTAGGTTGCCGAAGCCATACATTCGTAGGCGTGCGAGGTGGTGTCGGCAAGGTGTTTGGGCCACGGAAAGCGTGCCACATCGGTGTAAGCGGTGAGCGTGAGGTGGCTGCCGGGCCTGTATTCGGCACCGAGATAGAGTCCGCTCTCGTTCTGCACGTGTGCGCCGTCGGCGAAGCTCTGCGCCAGCAGCGAGGCGTATCTGTAGCTGTAGAAGCGTTGCACGGCAGTGAGCGAGAGCTTCTGCGAGAGCCTTGCGGTGGCGGTGTTGATGGTGGCGAGTGCGCGGCAGCTGCCTGTAGCTGTCTCTCCGCTGACGGCCAGCCAGTGGTTGCGGTAGCTGTAGTCGATGCTGGCGTTCCAGAAGGGCGACCCCGAGGGGTAGTGCTTTCGGTAGAGCTGGCCGTTGTTGGGCTGCATGGGCTTGCTGGTGGCGGTGTGGAGGGCTGTTATGCCCACGTTGAAGCCTCCGCGCCTGAACGTCAGATGTGCGCCCAAGGCGGTCATGGCGGCATTGTTCTTCCGCTGCATCTCGCTCTCGGTGCGGTGGTAGCCCTTTTTCAGTATGGTCCGGATGGCTGTCTGGTCCTTTGTCAGGGTGGCATCTATCAGCCGCCACGATGCAATGGCGGTGAGGTCGAGGCTGTTGGTCAGCTCAACGGTAGCCGCCGCGCCCTGCAGGTAGTTGGCCGAGGAGCGCGAGCTTGAGGGTCGGATGGTGGTCTGGTTGCGGCTCAGTGCAGCGAGCGCAGCCTGCTTGCCGAAGGCGAAGTCGGTGTTGAGCACGAGTCCCATGCCGGCCTTGGCCTTGTAGCGGCCTGCGACGAGCGTTTTCAGCCGCCCTATGCGCATCAGGTGGATGTAGAACGAATAGTGGTCGTAGCCCATGGGATTGCGTCCGGCGAAGAATGGCTCGCCGCTGTCTTGTGCGCCGGTGAGTCCGGCTTTCACGAGGTTCATGCTGTTGAACGTGTATCTGACGGAGTGGCGGTAGGGGTAGCCCAGATAGCCGTTGGTGTCGCCCTGCCGCTTGTAGAAAGGCACCTTGGCGGTAAGCGTAAGCTCGTGGCGGCTTCTCGAGAATATCTGGGCGAGGGTGGGCGTGCGGTCGTCCTTTGCCACGGGAGCGGCATAGAAGAAGCAGCGAAGCAGGGCACGGCGCGTGCTGTCGAGCGACTCTATCATCGCAAGCTCGTCTATCGTCAGCATACCGCCGTATTTATAGATGTATTCGCAGATGCTTTCAACCTGCCAAGGGGTGAGGAAAGGCAGCTCTTCGAGGTCTTCGCGCGAGGCGGTGTTGATGTTTCTCGGCGTGGCAGCCAGGTCGGACAGCAGGTCGTAGACCTCGTCCATGCTTGTCTGAAGGTCGTCGTCGTCGTCGAGAAGGGTCTGAAAGTACTCTTGCCACTGGTCGGGCTGCTGTGCCACGCTGGCGTTGAGCAATGAGCATAGGGCGAAAGCAAGCAAAACAAACCGCTGTTTCATGGTTAGAGAGGTTAGCAGGTGAGTTTTTATTTACATCAACAAAAATACCGTTTTTTGCTTTCCGTTGTTCTTCCCGGTCGTGATTTTTTTATTATTGGGGAGTTTTTGATAATTATTTGTAGTGCAATTTATTAAAGTCATATCCAACGAAATCGGTAAGAGGTCTTATTTTGGGCCTGAATGTCTTTTTATCTTCTTTGAGGTTGGGATGATGCTTCAGTATAATAGGTTTCTCAGAATTAAAGTGAAGGACGATATAATAAGCTGCATTTCGTGGCTCAAATCCATATTGCTGGAGCGTTTCCTTTGTCCATATCTGAAAATGGCCCTTTGCTTTTAACCGGAAGAGCTGGGCATTTTCCCCATTAGTATGTAACAATACGTAAGCAAGTCTTTCAAACCCTGGTGTGACTAACAATGAACCTTTGGAGTCGCCAGCACGCAAGTAGCAGATACCCGTTTCTATCATCTTCTTGTACAGGTCTGATCGAGCATGGTTGATAATCACCGTTTCTTTCTCTTTTTCAGTATTAGATTTCAAGAAAGCCTCGTTCTTTTTGTGCTCTGTAGCCGGTATCTCAAACTTTGAGCCATAAGTTTGCTTTTTGGAGTCAACCTCGTTTTCTAACTTGCAGACATCAACAAACTTGTATGGCATAGCAGATATCTTTCGCTCAAAGTCTATCGAACTTTTGTCTTCATAGCACTCGAAAAGACTTTTCCCATCTTCCCGCGCAAACTTCTCATTATAATATCTACGAAATTCACCATTTATTTCATATCCGATAGAGTTACGTCCTAGTTTCTTTGCTGCCAATGCCGTAGTTCCGCTTCCCATAAATGGGTCCAAAACGGTATCGCCAACGAAGGAGAACATCTTTATCAAACGTTTTGGCAGTTCTTCTGGAAAGACAGCAATATGCTCAGATTGTCTTGCACCAGGGAAAATCCAATGTGAAGAAAAGCAGGTATGCCATTCTTCTTCTGTTAACCTCGAAGCCTCTTTTATGTGTTTATCTACCATAGGGGCTTTACCATGTTTTTTGAAAAGCAGAATGTTTTCATAATCAACCTTCACAATACCTCCGCGTGGATAGGGATAGCTGCCCATAACTCTTTGTCCTCCTGTAGTATGCATTGTTGTTTGCTTTTGCCAGATTATAGTACCCATATAGTCAAAACCTACCGTCTCACAGAAGCGAATTATTTCACTGTGTATGGAAACAATCTTATATCGCCCATAATAGGCTGTTCTGGCAAATTGATCGCCGATGTTGATACACAATCTACACCCTGGTTGTAAAATACGGTAGCACTCACTCCACACCAAGTTTAGGTGGTTGATGTAATCTTCGTAACTTTGATTGAAGCCAATCTGTTGCCTTGAACCATAGTCCTTCAGTTGCCAATAAGGAGGAGAGGTCACAATCAGTCCGACAGATTCATTTTGAATCAGTGACATATTGCGGCTATCACCAATTATAAGGATATGACGGGTTTGCATCATCCGAGGCATTGCAGGCGTTCTATCTCTTTTTGAATGTTTTCAATAACATCAGTATTGGCGATTTCTCCCTTTTGGCTATATACAACGAATACCTTACCGCCAAATTTCTCTGTGAAATCATTGAAGCTTGCCTTCATACGCTCACTCAACGAATAGCCTCCAAAGTTGGCATTAGCTGTTACGGGTTTTACCTGTATTCCGAATTGGTAGCTGCCCACCTTTGCCACATAGTCAATATCGCCTGCATGGTCAAGTTGAGGGTCGCTTTCTTCAAACTTTACATTTGGGAATTTCTTTGCCAAGCCATCATTAACAACCGATTTCTCGCGAATATATCCGTCATACGTGCGGTTGATAGTAAGATTGTAGATATAGTCAATGCAATCTTGCAAAGTCAGCTGACTGAAAGCTTCCTGCCAGTCAGGAATAACAAAGGTCTGAATCTTATCATAGAGACGTTCACCAAGTTCTGTAAGACTTTCCAACGACAATTTGACTGGTGTCTTTGTGGCTGTATATGCATTGGCAAAATACCACTCTTTCCACTCTTCGTATGACGAGGGCTGGCACTCACGTATCAAAGCCATTACTGCACCAACTTTCGTGGGACGGGACAACTGATAAAGTTGGCAAGCATAGTTAAGGACATGCTCTTTTTTACCAAATTCCATTGAATACTTTTCCATATTTCAAATGATTTGTTTTTTCAACTGAAAAGGAATAATGTTAATATCCGAAGCTGCTTCGTAGTCAGCTTCATAAAAACCGTCAGTGTTTTTGTGTATCGAAGTGATGTAGTTAAAGGTTATTTGCTCTTCCTGACTTGTCATTACTGGCACTTGAAGGTTAGCATTGAAATGCTTCACTTCCTTTCCTAATCTCTTACGGTCTTCTATAAAATTGATATGCCGTTCAAAGCGTTGCCTGATATTATAGTTACACACGTCAACATCCATCGTGGCAATACCATGCTCTATTAGCTTTTTTAAAGAAGGGTCAATTTCATAGCCTTCCGAATTGCGACCGCACATCAGGGCAGCCTGCATGGTTGTTCCTGTTCCGAGGAACGGGTCAAGCACGACATCTCCTTTCTGTGAAAACATATTGATAAGTCTGTATGGAATTTCAAACGGATAGGCTGCACTCTTCTCACGCCCTCCCGAACACTCTATTTTTTGTTTCGTGCCTTTCACTTCCCACAAGTCTGAAAACCATACGTTGCGTTCTTCCCAGAAAAAAGAGCTCTCCATGCGTTCATGCTTTTGAGTCTGCGTCTTATATTGCCGTTTGTTGCCTTTTCTAAATAGCAGAATCCACTCATGTTCAAGTGTCACGTATGCACCACAAGGTAACATTCCACTACCCATAAACTTATTTGGGGCATTGGTTTGCTTGCGCCAAATGATATTTGGCAAAGTCGTAAATCCGATAGAATTACAGAAGTTGGAAATACGCGTATGGTTATTATAGAGTTTGAACTTGCCATTAATAGTTCGTGTTGCATCCCCTGTGTTTATGCATAGAAATCCTCCGTCTTTTAAGACATCATAGCATCTACGCCAGACTTTATCCAACTGCTGATGCATCAGTTCAAAGGCCGTGTCGGGTGTGTTCTTAATAGCCTCTCCGATGGAAACATCCTGTTGGGTAAAACATTCATCCCACATCTCAATCATCGGATAAGGTGGCGATGTTACAACGAGGTCCACGGAATTAACTGCTGTATATTTCATCAAACGGGCATCACCTATATATGTCTTATGTATCGTGCACATGATATAATCATTTTCCTTATTGCAAATATAATTCTTTTTTCTGAGATAAAACCAATACTTCTTTGAAAATACAAATTGCTCAATAATATCCTTTTAGTTGTGGATACTTTTCTGCATAGTATTGGTCAATAGTAAATCCCTTACCCAAAGTTAAAATAATTGTGGCTTGTGGGCAGCAAATCGCAAATAATGCGTACATTTGTCGCCTGATAGCGAAGCAGAAAACAATGTATAAGGGTTTCCTCATATTGGCATTAGTCTTGTCGGTGGCTGCCTCGGAGTGCTGTGCTCAGGGTGGCGGCAAGGGCGGCGTGAGCCCTGAAGACCGGCAGGTGGACATGGACAACCCCACCTTTGTGCCTACGGTGAAGATTGGCAAGGTGGAGTTCGAGGGCGACTCCATACAGTATGTGGAAACGAGCAACATCTATGTGTTCCCACAGCCGGAGTTCAAGAACGCCAGGCAGCGCAACGAATACAACCGTCTGGTCTACAACGTGAAGAAGGTTCTGCCTATGGCAAAGGAGGTGAACCACCTTATCATCGAGACATACGAGTATCTGGAAACCCTGCCCGACAAGAAGTCGCGACAGGAACACATGAAACGCGTGGAGGCAAGCATAAAGAAGGAATACACTCCACGCATGAAGAAGCTCACCTTTTCGCAGGGAAAGCTGCTGATAAAGCTTATCTATCGCGAGTGCAACAGCTCGTCGTATTCTCTGATACAGGCTTTCCTTGGTCCTGTGAGGGCTGGGTTCTATCAGGCTTTTGCCTGGGTGTTCGGTGCTTCGCTGAAGAAGAAGTATGACCCCAACGGCATCGACCGGCTCACCGAGCGCGTGGTGCTGCAGGTGGAAGCCGGTCAGCTCTGACTCTTTATACTATTATCTGATTATCTTTCGGCCATTCTCAATCACTATTCCCCTGTAGTCTTTCGTCACGGGCATACCCATCAGGTTGTAGCGCGTGGTGCTTTGCGGCGTGACAGTGCCAGGGGCGTGGATGCCCGTGGTGTGGTCTTCTTCGCTGAAACCCTCGTAGGCTACCAGTCCGTCGCCGCCGTTGTAGTCGTAGACCGTCCAGCCGCGTGTGGCAGCGGCTTCTACTTGCTCCACCGTACACAGGTTCTTCTCGCTGAGGACTCTCTGGTTCACTGCCGTAAGCGTACCCTCGTGCTCGGGGAGGCTCGCAATGAGGGCATCCATCTTGTCGCCGGTGATGCGGTTCTGGTAGCAGTCTACTTGTATAAGGTGTGTGTTGTATGTCAGGTCAAGCTCGGTGAGCAGGTTGTTGCTGCAATTGAGCACCTTCAGGTCCTCGAATATCTCGATGCCGGCAAGCGAAGCAATCTCCATTCCGCTGCAATCTATGGTGCCTTTCTCCGAGAAAGCCTTCACTTCTTCATAGGACAGTGCTCCGTTCTTGTCCATATCGACGTAATCAATGAACGCGCGAAACTGCGGGTCGGGGAATACCGTGGCATCGCTGGTGCTTATCGAGCCGCGTCCGTTGGCATATTCAAAGAACTTTGCATAGTCGGCACCATACGCAACGGGTATGGTGAGGAGCATTGTCAGGGCGGTGACGAATGTTCTGGATAGTGTTTGCATGATAGACATAAGGTTTTGAGTTTTAGAAAGGTTAGCATGAAGTCCCCGGCAGAGTGTCCCTCCTCCGTTGTTGGGGAGGGGGGACGATGGGGGTGGATTATTCCTCGGTGTAGATTACCTGGATAAGAGTCTGTCCCACGGCGCGCAGTGTTTCCTTGTCGATGTGGGCCATGTCGTCGTTGATGGTGTGCCATGTAGGGCCGAACGAGCTTTGCTGACATTCCGGGTAGCAGGCTATGATGTCGGCGGTAGCTATGCCGGCAGTCTTGTTCATCGGCAGATGGTCGTCGGTGACGTAGCCGCCGCGCTCGTCGGGGAAGAAGCTGCCATATCCGGCTGCCCGTGCAGCTGCCCAGAGCTTGTCGACGATGGTCTTGGCATACTCGTCGGAGAAGCCTTCGCGGTAGAAGTGTGCCCCTTGTCCGCCCACCATGTCTAAAAGCACACCGTAGCGCGCCTCGTAGCCTTCGGGCAGATGGCTCGCCCAGTGCTGTGCGCCCAGCGCCCACGTGTCTTCGCTGTCGGCAACATCAGCCCAGTAGGGTGCTCCCCAGTCCTCGGCATCGAAGCAGATGAAGTCGATGCCTATCTGTGGCGAGCCCACCTCACTCCCATTCCCCTCTTGTGAGGAAGTTTGTCCTGTCTTCCCTCCCTTGGGTAGGGGTTGGGGGTGGGTCGTTCCGAGCAGTCGCGCCACCTCGAGCATCACCGCCACGCCGCTGGCTCCGTCGTTGGCTGCCATCACGGGCTTGCGGTGGTTGGCCGAGTCGGGGTCGTTGTCGGCCCAGGGACGGCTGTCCCAGTGGGCTGCTATGACGATGCGTGTGGTCAGTTCGGGTCTGTAGCGGGCTATGATATTGGTCGCTTTGAGGGTCGTTCCGTCGTAGCCCTTCAGGTCGGCAGACTGTTTCTCCACGGTGCAGCCGTAGCTTTTGAACTTAGCGGCTATCCATTCGGCGCACTTCTCGTGGGCTTCGCTGTTCATTGTTCGCGGTCCGAAGTCGCACTGTGCGGCGCAGAAGGCGTATGCTGAGTCGGCATTGAACTGTGGTCCCACGGCTTTCACTTCCTCGCCGGTGTCGGTTGCAGGCTTTTTCTTGCATCCTGCGACGGCAAATGCCATAGCCACGGCGCACACTGAAAGCAGTATGATGTTGTTTGAAAGTTTCATATCAATGAATTGTTTACTCGTTTGTTACTAACCGTTTCACCTCTTATCTCTCACTCATAGATGCAGCCTGCACCTCTCGCATCACTCTGAGCCAGTTGCCGCCCCATATCTTCTCGATGTCTTGCGGCGAATAGCGGCGGCGCAGCAGCTGTATGGTGAAGTTGATAACCTCGCTTGCGCAGGCCATTCCCGGCACTCCGCCGTCGCCGTCGAAGTCGGTGCCTATGCCTACGTGGTCTATTCCCATCACGCTGATGGCGTGTTCCAGATGTGCCACCGCGTCGAGGATGGTGGCCTCGCTGTCGGTTCGCAGGAAGCCGGGATAGAGAGTGGTGTGTGCCACGCCCCCTTTCAGTGCCAGACGGCGCATCTGCTGGTCGGTGAGGTTGCGCGGATGGTCGCACAGTGAGCGGCTGTTGCTGTGGCTGCACACGATGGGAGTCGACGATATTTCCAGCGCATCGTAGAACGAACTCTCGGCAGCATGGCTCAGGTCGACCATAATTCCCAGACTGTTCATGCGGCGGATGACCTGCTCGCCCAGCTTGCTCACGCCGCCGTGGGTGGCGTTGCCTTTGGCCGAATCGCAGATGTCGTTGTCGCCGTTGTGGCATAGCGTGATGTAGGCTATGCCTCGCTGTGCGAAGTGGTCTATGTTGCTGATGTCTCCTTCGAGTGCCAGACCGTTCTCAATGCCCAGCACAATGCTCTTCTTTCCTTCGCGTTTGGCTTGCAGAAGGTCGTCGGGAGTGCGTGCGAGCGACAGGTATGGGCTGTTCTCGGCGGCTATGGCTTCGATCTTCGAGAACACGAAGTCGGCATACTGGCGCGGCGAGATGCGCTTCTCGAGGGCTATGTTGTGTCCGTCCTGCATCACTTTCACACGCTGGCAGAACTCTTCGCCCTCGCGTGGCTGGGGCAGGTAGCACACCATGAACACTGCATCCTGACGGCCTTCGGTCATCTTGTGCAGGTCTACGAGGATGCGCGGGTCGCGCTGCTCGAAGTGTATGCCCTGATGGAAGAACATCGGTGTGTCGACGTGGGTGTCGATAGTGAGTATCTGCGAGTGCAGAAGCTTGGCGCGTGAAAACTCTTCGCTTCGCTCAACAAGCCATCTGAACAGCGGCTGTCCGTCGTCGCCGAGCCACTCCGGGTGCCATTGCACGCCGATGATGCTCTTGTGTTCAGTGCTCTCCACAGCCTCGACTACGCCGTCGGGGGCAGTGGCAGTGATGCGCAGGTGCTCTCCCGGATGGGTGACACACTGGTGGTGGAACGAGTTGACGGCTATTCGCTCGGCACCGTATGCCTGTGCCACCATGCTTCCGCTCTCAAGCCTGACGGTGTGGGTGAGTTCCTGGAAGTCGGCATCCTGCGAATGGCGCAGCGGCTGCACCGTTACCTCGCCGAGGTCCTGTGCCACTTTGCCGCCGAGGGCTATCGTCAGGGTCTGTATGCCGCGGCAAATGGCCAGCGTGGGAACCTGTCTGTTGAAGGCCAGACGGGCCATGAGCAGCTCCGGCAGGTCGCGTGCGGCATTGATGTGACCCAGTTTAGGCGACGGCTCCTCGCCCGTCCAGAGGGGGTTTATGTCGGCTCCGCCGCTGAGAATAAGTCCGTCTATCCTGTCGAGTGTAGAGATGATGACCTCCTTGTCGGCTACGGGCGGAATGAGCAGGGGCGTTCCTCCGGCCTTGACAACCTGCCGGCGGTAGCAGTCGCGCACGGTGTCGTCGATGCCGTTGTGGTTTGTAGTGATGCCAATCACTGGCCTCCGGCTTCCTTCGGGGAATGATGAATAGATGTTGCTGAGGTGTTTTTCAAGGTTAAAGCGATCCATACGATGCGTCTGAAATGATGTGGCGTGGTTGCCGTGAGGTTATTCGTCGATGGTAACAGGTATCTCGCGCTTGATGCTCTGCTCGAGCGAGATGAGCGTCTCGGTGCTTATCACGCCGTGGATGCCTTGCAGTTTGTTGTTCAGAAGGTCCATGAGCTGCTCGTTGTCGCGGGCATAGAGCTTCACGAGCATGGTGTAGGGACCTGTGGTGAAGTGACATTCCACCACCTCGGGGATAGCGGCAACGCGCTCTACCACCTCTTTATACATACTGCCGCGCTCAAGGTTGAGGCCCACGTAGGTGCAGGTGGAGTAGCCGAGGCTCTTGGGGTTCACGTCGAAACCGCTTCCTGTGATCACGCCACCTTCGATAAGGTGCTGCACGCGCTGGTGGATGGCGGCGCGCGAAACGCCACATTCGGTTGCTACGTCCTTGAAAGGGATGCGTGCATTCTTCGAGAGAATGTTCAGAATCTTCTTGTCTAAGTTGTCAATCTTGTCCATTTCGTATTGCTTGTATTGTGGTTCAGTTTGTTAAATAAATGTCTGAAAAGATGTTTTCAGGCTTACAATATGATAGCAAATGTATGGAATTTAGCTTAAACTGACAATAAATAGAATAAAAAAATGCACCCGGAGGTGCATTTTGATGTAAAAAAGGAAGATTGGAAGCTTACTTTCCGCTTATTCCAACGAGTTCGAGGGTGAATATCAGAGCCGAGTAGGGCTTGATGTTTCCAGCCTGACGGCTGCCGTATGCAAGCTCCTGAGGGATGTAGATTTCCCACTTCGAGCCCACTGGCATCAGCTGCAAGGCTTCGGTCCAGCCCTTTATGAGTCCGTTGAGGTGGAACTTGTCGGTCTTCTTGCCCTGATGCTTGTAGGTTGCATCGAACACGTTGCCGTCGAGGGTGCGTCCCTCGTAGATTACTTCCACCTCGTCGGTGGCGGCAGGACGGGGTCCGTTGCCCTCCTTGAGCACCTTGTACTGAAGTCCGTTGGGCAGTGTGGTCACGCCTTCCTTCAGCTTGTTCTCTGCCAGGAAGCGCTCGCCTTCGAGCCTTACGGCTTCGCCGGCCTTGCGCTTGGCCTGCTCGCGTGTGTCGTTGAACAGCTTTTCTGCCGACTGCGGTGTGCATACCGTGGTGTCGCCGAGCAGCGAGGCCGTGAAGCCCTCGAACAGAAGGTTGTCGTTGATGGTGTTGCCACCCTCGGCAAGGTCCTTTTTCAGGTTCGGAAGCATATTCTTTTCCATCATGCGCAGCAGCTCCATGCCGGCACAGTAGGCTGTAAAGGTGGTGTCGCCACGGTGGCTGATGGCATCGCGGAAGCCGCGAACCACTTCGTCATAGTGCTTCTTGTCTACGCCGAAGCTCTGTTTGAGGTACTGGTCTACGCCGCGGCTCATGGCCATGCCTGTGGCATAGCTCAGGGTGTCGGCGGCGGTACTGATGCTCACTGCGGTCTTGGCAGGCTTCTTGGGCTTCTTGCCCTTGGCCTGTGCGGTGCTAAAAGAAGCACCCGCCACCAGGACGAGTGCTATGATTAACAGCTTTTTCATGTCAGTTTCAGTCTATGAAAAATCGGCTAATGGGTTATTTCTGCTTAGGCTGAGCCTGTGTCTGGGGAGCCTGCGGGGCCATCTGAGGCTGAGGCATATCCTCGGCAGAGAGCAGGGTGACGGTGAAAATCATAGTAGAGAAGGGCTTCAGGTCGGGCGATACCTGGCGTGCACCATAGCCGGCAGTGTGGGGAATGTAGATTTCCCATGTCGAACCGACGGGCATGTGGGTAAGAGCCTCGGTGAAACCGGGCACTGCGCCGGCCACAGCCATCTTGGCATTGTCGTTCTTGTCGAACACTTTGCCCTCGATGTTCTTGCCTTCGTACTTGATGGTTACAATCGACTTGTCGGTAGGAACCTTGCCGGTGCCTTCCTTGATTACCTTGTACTGCACGCCCTTGCCGAGAGTCTTCACACCCTCTTTCTTGGCGTTGGCAGCCATCCAGGCTTCGTTCTTCTTCTTCTCGGCACCGAACTTCTTTTCAGCCTGCTCGGTCTGTATTGCCATGAGCTTGGCTTCGCCTATGCTGCGGGCCTGCTCAATGGTCATCTTGGCATCCTTGCCAGTGGCTCCGGCAATGAAACCGGCAATGAGGTTGCGTGTTGAGAGGCTCTTGGTAGAGTCGCCCTGGAACACCTCACGGCTGTAACCCTTCTGCATCATGGCCAGCTGCTGGCCTACGGCGATACCAGTGTTGTAGGCGGCCTTCTTCTTGTCGTCCGACGACTGGGCTGCTGCGCTGACACCCTTCACGAAGTCGTCGATGTAGGCGGTGTCTATTTCCATCTGCTGGAGGAACTGCTTTATGCCCTGCGAGCGCTCCAGTCCGAAGGCATAGCTCAGAGTGTCGATGTCGTTTTTCATCTCTGCCTGTGGGGCAGCTTTGTCACAGCTGGCTACGAAGGCTGCTGCGATAGCCATTGCGGCTACAAAAGAAATCTTCTTCATTGTTGGTATTGTTTGTTGTTGTTGTTTTCTTTTTTTAATTCTGAGTGTTCTGAGTACTCTGAATACTCTGAGTACTCTGAATACTCTGAATCCTGGGATGCCGCTGGGCCTACACCACCTCGATAAGCTCTACGTCGAAGATGAGTGCTGCGAAGGGAGGGATGCTTGCGCCTGCTCCGCGCTCGCCGTAGCCCAGCTGGTAGGGGATGAAGAAGCGGTACTTGGCACCTTCCTGCATGAGCTGCAGACCCTCGGTCCAGCCTGCTATCACCTGGTTGAGGCCGAAAACGGCTGGCTCGCCGCGCTGAAGGCTGCTGTCGAAGAGCTGTCCGTTGACGAGCATACCCTCGTAGTGGCACTTCACCTTGTCGGTGGCCTTGGGCTGTTTGCCGTTGCCTTCCTTGATGACCATGTACTGCAAGCCGCTCGCTGTGGTCTTCACGCCCTCTTTCTTGGCGTTCTCCTTCAGATAGGCCTCGCCCTCCTCGCGGGCTGCCTGGCCCTGCTTGGCGGCATTGTTGATGGCATCGCGGATGCCCTGAAGCATATCGTCGAGCACAAGCGAGCCTGCTCCCATCTGAGAGAGCTGCTGTCCGATGTTCAGACCGAAATTGTAACTTTCCTTGTTCATTGTGTTATGATGATTTTGTTTGTATGCTATCAGCCGTGCGGCGGCACGGAAGGCCGCCTTGCTTGAGCCTTGCAAAGGTAGTCATTTTCCTATATTAGCAGTAGGATTATGCTCTTTTGATGATTTTTTTTATTAAAAATATCCTTTTTTAACGAGCTGTGGAAGCATCTGCTTCGCAAATTCCCATATCACGATGCCTGCCGTGACGCTGACGTTCATGCTGTGTTTGGTGCCATACTGGGGTATCTCTAAGCACTCGTCGCACAGGTCGACTACCTCCTGGGCCACGCCTTTGACCTCGTTGCCCAGCACCAGAGCATACTTGCCGGTGCCCTCGTCGGGCAGCTCTATGGGGGCTTTCACGCTGCCCTCGGCCTGTTCCACGGCCACAACCGTGTAGCCGCGGCTCTTGAGTTGCTCCACGGCTTCGATAGCTGAGGCATGATAGCTCCATGCCACACTGTCCTCGGCACCGAGAGCCGTCTTGTGGATCTCGTTGTGGGGAGGCGTGGCAGTGATGCCGCAAAGGCAGATGGCTTCGAGGCGGAAGGCGTCGCACGTGCGGAAGATGGAGCCTACGTTGTAGAGCGAACGGACGTTGTCGAGCACCACCACCAGCGGAAGCTTGCGGCTGTTGCGGTATTCGTCGATGCTCAGACGGTGCATCTCTATGGTGCGGAGTTTCCTTTTCTCAGACATAATGGCATGGTTTCAATAGGGCTTATAGGGCTTATGGGGCTTATAGGGCTTATGGGGCTTATAGGGCTTATGGGGCTTATAGGGCTTATGGGGCTTATAGGGCTTATGGGGCTTATAGGCCTTATGAGAAAAGCTTTCAGCCTCCCCTCCCTTGGGGAGGGGTTGGGGGTGGGTCCTTAGCCGACGCTGCTGTACGCCACGGCGTAGGCCCTTATCTGCTTTATCATTGCCAGCAGTCCGTTGGAGCGGGTGGGCGAGAGGTGGTCGCGCAGACCTATGCGGTCGATGAAGTAGAGCTCGCTGCCGAGTATGTCGGCAGGTGTCTGGTTGTTGAGCACTCGTATGAGCAGCGCGATGATGCCCTTGACAATGAGTGCATCGCTGTCGGCAGAGAGCTGCAGGCGACCGTCCACGTAGTCGCACTGCACCCACACGCGGCTCTGGCAGCCTTCGATGATGTTTTCGGGAGTCTTGTAGCGTTCTTCAAGCGGTTCGAGGTCGTTGCCGAGGTCGATGAGCATCTGGTATTTGTCCATCCAGTCGTCGAGTCCGTCGAACTCTTCGATTACTTCGTCTTGTAGTTCTTTTATTGTTTGCATGATACTTTTAGTTTGTTGTTACATGAGTGAAGGGTAGCCTGCTGTGCCACAGAGATAAGCTTGAACAGCTTGTCGCCCGGGCGCACCTTCTCCGGGACGGGTATTGAAACGTGCTGCCGTTGGTGGGCGGTGCTGACGGGTTGCAGCTCGTAGCGTATCTCGTCGGCATTGAGCCAAAGGGCACCTGTGGTGGGACCGGTGATCAGCAGGCGGTCGCCTACAGAGAACTCAGAAGCCTCTACCGATACTTCGGCAACGCTGAGGCGTGAGTAGAACTTCACCACCTTGCCCACGAGCTGCTTCTTCTCGGTGGCATTGCTGCCGTAGTTGCTGTTCCATTCGCCTAACCGCTGCCCCTGATAGTAGCCGTCCCAGAAGCCGCGGTTGAACACCGTGGCGAGGCGCGCGTCCCACTGGTCTTTCTGTTCTTCGGTGAAGAGAGGGGCGAGGGGTGATTGGGGAGTAGCGTTTGGTGATGTTGCTGATGGTTGCTGATGGCTGTTGATGACGGCGCGGATGGCTTCCTTGTAGACACTTACCACCGTGTAGACGTATTCCGGTCCACGGGCGCGACCCTCGATCTTGAACACTCGCACGCCCGACTCCATCATGCGGTCGATGAAGCGCACGGTCTTCAGGTCCTTGGGACTCATAAGGTATTTGTTGTCTACCTCTATCTGGTTGCCTGTCTCGGCATCGGTGAGCAGATAGGAGCGGCGGCATATCTGTATGCACTCGCCGCGGTTGGCCGAGCGGTTGGCATCGGCAAGGCTCATGTAGCACTTGCCGCTGACGGCCATACACAGCGCGCCGTGGCAGAACATCTCTATTCGCACGGGCTTGCCGCCGGGTCCGCAGATGGCTTGCTCGGCTATCTGGCGGTGGATGTGGGCCACTTGGTCGAGGTTGAGCTCGCGTGCGAGCACCACCACATCGGCGAAATGGGAGTAGAAACGCAGGGCTTCGACGTTGGAGATGTTGAGCTGCGTGGACAGGTGAACCTCCATTCCAACCTCGCGGCAGTAGGTCATAACGGCCACGTCGCTGGCTATCACCGCAGTGATATGGGCTTCGAGGGCGGCATCGATGATGGTTCGCATCATGCTGATGTCGTCGTCGTAGATGATGGTGTTGACGGTGAGATAGGTCTTGATGCCGTGGGCGTGGCACGTGGAGGCTATGAAGTGGAGGTCGTCGATGGTGAAGTGGTTGGCGGAATGGGAGCGCATGTTGAGCTGTCCGATGCCGAAGTAGACGGAGTCGGCACCGGCCTTGATGGCTGCCGACAGCGATTCGCGCGACCCTACGGGCGCCATGACCTCGTAGTCGTTGATATTGAGATTCATGGGTGCAAAAGTACGGATAAACTTCCGCATGGCAAAAGAAGAAGCGGAAGAAATGAAGTTTCGCCCGTGGGCGCAACTCTCAGGAGGCGAGGGGCAGGGGACAAGGGGCCGGAGGATGGGCTTAGAGGGTGCTTCTGTGGAGTGGTGGAAAAGCGAGGGGGTGGGAAGTGAGGGAATGGCAGCCCCCTGCTCCGTGGCAGGATGGCCCTATCCTCTCGCTTCTCACCCCCTTAGTTCTCGTCTGAAGTGAAGCAATGCTTCCGCAACGGGTTATTCCCAGACGTTGTGCCGGGCAGGTGTGCCGCCGTCGACAGGCAGCTGGCCGAGGTCGGTCTGGCGCGCATCAAGCTCGCGGCCATCGTCGACAACGGGCGTGTCGCTGGTTGGCTGGCTGAGCGTGAGCAGGTGCTCGGCGGCTGAGTGGCAGTGGCTTATCTGTGGTTTAGCGTAATTCTTCATGTTGTTGTGAGGTTTATCGTGAACATTATTTCAGGATTATCTTCTTGCCGTTGAGTATGTAGATGCCCTTTTGCAGGCGACCGTTGGGCTGCACGCGGCGGCCCTGCAGGTCGTAGACGGCAGCAGACTCTACGGTTGCGGCCTTGATGTTGCTGAGCTGGGTGGTTATTCCGCCGAACAGAATGTCCACCGGACGGGCCGACGCAGAAGCAGTGGTGCTGAAGTAGGCGCGGTAGGGGCGCATGGTGGCTCCGTTGGTGGTGCCCACTTGCACAAAGTCGTTCTGGCTGTAGCCGTAGTAGGTGGTGCTGCTGTTCGATACGAGCTTCTCGGTGTCGGTGGTGCCGGTGAAAGCGAAGTTGCCTGCCGTCACGGTGACGGGTGTGCCGTTCTGGATAGCCTTGTCCTTGAACTGCAGGAACGCCTTGCCGCCCTTGTCGGCCACGAAGAGGTAGGGTCTGAGGGCTGTCATGGTAGTGGCTTCGCTGAAGATGAGGTAGCCGTTCTGCTCGTCGGTGAGCTCGTAGAGCTTGCCGTCGAGGGCTTCAACCTCTGTGGCGTTGAGGCTGAACGGTGCGCACACGGTGGCAATGGTGTTCTTGGCGAAGCTGCGGCTCAGCAGGTCACTCTGCTTGGTGACTACTCCCTTGAGGCCGTCGATGACGTAGTAGCCGCCGTTGACGAAGGTGAGGTCCTTGGTTTGGCCGTTGCCGGCAGAGGTGCCGCTGCTCTGGCCCTTGTTGAAGATGATGTTTTCGGGCTGCGTTGTGGAGGTGCTCACCCACTTGTAGATGGTGTTGCCGTTCGAGGTTTCGCCCACCTTGGTGACGTTGGCATTGCTGCCGGGCCAGTCGCCCTCGGTCTTCGAGTTGTAGGTGTAGGCATAGCACTGGCCCCATTCGTCGCTGTCTTCGAAGTAGGCATACACTTTGTCTCGCTCGTAGCGCACTCCGGCAGGCGTGTCGAAGTAGAGATAGGGGATGTATTGGTCGGTTACGTTCTGGTAGCCGGTGCTGCCGTCGTAGTTGAAGAACTGCGTGCGGGTGATGCCATTGATGTCGGCAGTCTGCGAAGAGGATGTGTGGAAGATGATGTTCACCTCGTCAACGTCGTCGGCAAAGGTGTGATAGTACCACTTCTTGCCGCCGATGGTGGTGGTCTGGGTCATCTTCTGGTTCTCGCCCCAGTCGCCGTTGAGGTTGTCGGTGCCGAGCCAGGCATGGAGCATGGGCTGCGTGCTGCTGGCTACGTAGATGGTGATGGGCTCGCTGACGGTCTGCTCCTCTTCTTCGTCGTCATAGAGGTGCTCTATGTAGCGCGTGGTGAGGTCCTTGGCGTAGTTGGATGTGAGCTCATAGAACACGTCTGAGCTGATGCCCGACACGTCGCCCGACTTGGTTTCCTCGCTGCCCTGCGAGAGCACCATGTTGAACGAGTAGTCGTCCGACGGCTTGCTGACGGTGTAGGTGTACCACTTCGTGCCGCCGATGACGGTTGTCTGCGAGAGCTTCTGGCCGGGCCATGTGGTGAGGTCGCCTTTGCCGTCCCATGCGTGGACGTAAAGCGGGCTCTTGCTGGCCTTGACGTAGACGGTTATAGTGGTGGCCTTCTCCTGGGTGATGATGTATTTGTATGACTGAATGTCGCGCACGACACCGTCTTGCAGCACACCTACGGAGAGGTGGGTGCTCTCGGTGAAGGTGAGGTCTTGTCCGTCGAGGTTCGTTATCTGCTGGCTCGAGGCTGTGGGCGACGTGCCGTCGGTGGTGTAGACGAGGGTGGTGCCGCTGAGCGAGGGCTTCACGTTCACCGTCACGCTCTGGTAGAAGGAGCCTGTGCCCTTGCTGACCACGGGATAGCCGAAGCTCAGTCCGGGTTTGTTGTCCTTGCTGAGGTCGAGCTCGTAGGTGCAGTAGAACTTATAGCAGTCGCCGGAAGCCACTTCCTTGTATCCGTAGGGGCATCCCTCGTTCACGGCATCGCCAAACTGCACGTAGACGCTGCCCTTTGAGCCTTGGGTGACGAGGATGTAGCCGTTGTTGAAGCGTTCCTGACGGGTGATGGTGCTCTGGTTGGTGACACCGGCGGCGCGGCGGGCCAGAATCATGTTGCCGATGTTGGTTGGGTCGGCATCGTAGTGCTTCAGCCAGATGCAGGGAGTGCCCGGCATGGCGAGGATGAAGGCGTTGGCTGCCGACCAGTTGTTCCAAAGGCGCTGGTAGTCTTCGCGTCCGGTGTCGTGGTTGTCGACGAAGGTCACGGCATAACGCTGCCAGTTGGGGTCGCCGGCAACGCCCTTGTCGCTCATGGCATCCCAGTTGTAGTCGTCGAACACCGACTTGATGGTGTTCTTCAGCGGGAAGTCGAAGGCTGCCGACTGTATCTGTCCGTTAGCGGTGGGGTGGAGGGCGGTCTCGCCAATCCAGTTGACGATGCTGGAGTAGCCGTCCCAGTACTCGCCTACGGAGAAAGCAGGGTGGGTGGCGGCGTTATACATTCCCGTGTAGTAGGGCTTGTAGCCTTTCACCATGTCGAGGCGGAAGCCTATGTAGCCCAGTTCGTTGAGAAGGAAGTCCTGATAGGTGATGCAGTTCTGCTGCACTCCGGGGTTCACGTGGTCCAGGTCGCGGTAGCCGCTGAAGTCGTCTCCCTCGTCGTAGTGGCCCGTTCCGTCGTCGGTGTAGCCGGAGGTGCCGCTGGTATAGAGTTCGTCGTTGAGCGTGACGCCCCACATCTTGGTCTTGTCGGTGCTCCAGTTGATGTTGTAGGTCTTGCCGGTGGTGGGATTGGTGTAGCTCTCAACGGGGAAGTCGGCCCAGTCGTAGACTCCTTTCTTGTGGTTGATTACCACGTCTTCGATGATGCCGGTGCCTTTCTCGCGGTAGGTCTTGATCATGTTTACGAGTTCGGTCTGTGTTCCCCATATCGAGTTGTGCTTCAGCCAGAAGCAGGGGTCATAGCCCATCGACTTCATTCCGTCGCCGTAGTTATGCTCGTCGGGCTTCACCTGTCCCGAGTTGGGCACCCATATCAGGTCGAAGTATTTCGACAGCTCGTCGGCGCGGTTGGTAAGGTTGGTCCACTTGGTGTCGTCGTAGCTGTCCCAGTAGAACGCCTGCAGCATTACGCCACCGTAGTAGGACGGCCATCCCTGTGCCATCGACAGCAAGGGAAGGCACAGCAGCAATAGTTGTAATAATGTTTTCTTCATTTACTTATGAATGTTAATAATAGGTTGTCGTATATTAAGTCTATATTAGTGTCAACTTATGATAGCTGCCGGCTGCTGCCAGCCTGCCCGTCCTCCCTTCTCTCTCGCTTGGGCTAATGCACCAGATGGTCCATCTCGTCGAGGTTGTCGTCTTCAAGGGCTTTGTAGTTCTTCACGCGGAAGATGAACTCAAAGTCGCCGAAGATGGAACTGAAGTATGCGCCTCCTCCTCCGCCCGACAATGAGGGGCTGCTTTCTTCTTCGTCGGTGAACAGGCCGAAGAAAGTATTGTAGAAACCGCCCTTGCTCTCAGAGCTTTCGTATTGGTTTGAGCTGTACCCCGACGAGTCTCCGTAGTAGTTGGCGCCCACTACCGCGAGCATGAACAAGCCCAACACGACAAGCAGTCGCGTCAATGCAGTTACGTCTCGGTCTTTATTCATAATCATGATAGCAGTTTTATGGTTTTGTTTGTTCGGTTAGTGAAAGCAGAAAAGGACTCTGTGCCTTCCCCGCAGTGTGGCGGAAAGGTCGCAGAGTCCTTTGTTGTGAGTGGGTTATCGGTCCCAGACGCTGTTGTAGGCACCGTCCATGTGGCCACCAACTATGGTGTGGGGGCGTGCTCCGAGCGAGCCACTGCCGCTGGTGTTGTTGTTAGGGTCCTGGTCTACGGCTGTTGAACCGTGTACTCCCATGTCCTCCATGAGCCCGCGGGCCTTCAGGTCTATTACTTCCATATATGGTTTGATATATTTCTTCATGTCTTGTTTCCTCCAGATTATTTGATTATTACCTTCTTACCGTTGTGGATATAGATGCCTGCTGCAGGCTTGCCGGCATAGCGAACGCCCTGCAGTGAGTAGTAGGGAGCGTTGTCGTTGGCTGTGGCTGTGCTCTCAACAGCATCGATGGCCGTTGTGGTGTTGTCTTCGTCATAGAAGATAGCGAAGCCCTGGGCATCGGTGGTAACGTTGAAGCCCGACTGTAGATAAGCCGAGTTGGCTGGCAGGTTGCTTCCCGTAGGCTTGAAGAAGCCCAGAGTGACCTTTCCGCTCGGTGTGGTGTTGAGTGTGCGGTAGCCGAAGATATAGTTGTAGCCGCCGGTTTCATTTTCGCTGTAGACGGTGCCCTTGATGAGGTGTGGAACCAGGTCGTTCATCTGGTCGAACGGGATGGCTTCCCAAGGATTGTCAGCCGTAGTGAAGTCTATTTCCTGTGCGGCACTGGTTGCGCCTGGCATCTTGGTTGCCAGCAGCACGCCCGTGTTGGCAGGAATGAGGTTGTTCGTACTCGTAAGCTCGGTGAGGGTTACTGTCTTGCCCTCGGTGCCTTCCTTAACAGCTGCGGTGTACATGGTAACGCCTTCGGGCTTTTTCATGGTGTGGGCGCAGCTGAAAGCCTTGAAGTGAGTGAACTGTTTGAGGTTCTCGTTGTTGCGGTCTACGGGTGCGTGGAAGGTGAACTTGGGCTCTATCACGTAGTAGGTGCGGGCAAAGTCGTTGGCTACTGCCGTTCCGTTGTTCTCGGCCTGGGCATAGAACTTGATGGTGTAGGTGCCTGAAGGCAGCCAGAACTGTATGTCGCGTTGCTGCATATCGGCATTGTGGGCAGCTGAAGACTCGCTGTAGTAGTTCACCTTATTTACATACTGTGTCTCTGCCTCACTGAGGTTATCATATACTACGCCTGCCTGTTCGTTGTCGGGTGCCAATGGTGCTGCTTCGTTCTCGCCGAAGCTGCTGCTCATCTTCATGTCGTTGGCAAAGCGGAAGTATCCGCCATTATTCATTGTAACGTTGGCAGACCAGTAGCCCAGGTTGGCATCGTATTCGAGTACCTGAGCCTTTCCGCCGCTCCACTCGCTGACTGGTTCGCCCGACTGCACGGCGTCGCCAATGATGTAGAGGTCGTGAACGTAGTCGATGCGGTAGGTAGCGGTGGTGATGTTCATAGAGAAGATGAACGACTCTACGTCGTCGTCGATGAGCGGGTTGAGCGAAGAGTAGTCGTACTTCCAGTTGCCGCTACCCGGAATAGCCAGACCGCCGTGGGGCGCAACGCCGTCGAGCGAGCCTAAGTTGTTTTTTATGACTGGGTCAACCTGCGGGCGATAGATGTGCTGCCAGTCGTAATCACTGAATTCACCGTCTTTAATAAGGTAGTAGGGGCAGATGCCCATGTAGACGTTGGTCCATCCGTTGGCCGGTCGCTTCACGGTTGCGGTGTAGACAACAGAGTCGGGATACACGTGGCGCTCCATGAGCATACGCATCTTTGCTTCTGTAGGAGACCAGGCAGCACCTGGATCGGCTTTTTCACTGAACAGGTTGCCAATCAGATAGTATTTTTGGTCGGTGTCTTCGGTCAGCGATTTGTTGATGTTCATGGTCAGTGGGCGGTTGCCCTCCATGTCAAGGAACAAAGTAAACGACTTGCCATAGTTTGTGCTTATCAGGAAAGCGTTGCTGCCGCCTGCATTTGTCTTGGTGTCGTCGTAGGTTTCATACTGTACGTGTCCCTGACTTGTAACGTCATTATCCTGTTTAGTGTCGCAATACTTGTAGTGGGGTGATTTAAATCCAAGTGGATAGTATTGGTCGTATGGGCGGCAAACAGCGTTTCCGTCCTTGTCAACAATGTAGTAAGGGAAGCTGTTAGGAGCGTTCGGGTCAATCTTCTTGATGTCGTCGTACTTGAAGTTCAGAGTCCAGTAGCGGTTGTCGGTTTCTCCGTTGTAGCCGTCCTTGGTGCGGTTGCGCGAGGGATAGAACTTCAGGTACTCGCACTTCTGGCCGCCATTGATGCGCGGGCTTATGAGATAGTATGCCTCGTCGCTGGTGCCGCCGCCGCCGCTGCCGTTAGGCACGGCTTTTATTTTCCAATAGTGCTTGCCGTCACCGCCCACGTTATCATGATAGAGGTGGATGCGGAAGCTGTTGTAGGTACCCGGGACGAGCTTGAAGCAATCGTTGGTAGAGCTGTTTCCAGAGTTTCCCCACACATTAGTGTTGTGGGTGGCAATGGTTCCGTCGCCGTTGTTGGGGATGAGCCATTGCCCACCGTTTGAGACATAAAAGCGGAACGAAACGTCGCCGTTAGTGGTAATGTCAATGTAGAAGTGATTGTCGTCTACTTTTTCCATGATTTTCCCACTGGTCGTGTTGGCGTCCCAGATGCCGTCAAGTGTAGAGCGGAAAGCCACGGCATCCCATGCTTTCACCTCTACAGAAGTCATTAGCATTGCCGCAAGGGCAATGAAAGAAGTTAATAGTCTTCTCATTGTAGTGATTTTTATTAGTTGATTTATACTTTCGTCAGGTTTAAATATTCTCATGGCGAGTGGCAGAAAACCACTCCGAGATAGGTTTACAGAATGTTGAAGAACTCAAATAAACATATATATGCGCTGCAAATGTATGCCTTTTTTTGTTTTTTTAAGAACTTTTGCAGATTTACAATAATCGTTTTCTGCGCAAAGGATTGCGCAAACGGCGCTCTTCTACATCTTCCACAGTATGTCCCACACAGCCACGATGTGGCATACCGAGCCTGCGAGCACGAAGAAGTGGAACACGGAGTGCATATATCGGCGCTTGTTGAACGAGTAGAAGAGGGCTCCCGTGATGTAGCACACCCCTTCGGCCACTATCCAAGCCACAGCTGCTGGCGACACGCTGTCGATGAGCGGCTTGAAAGCCACGAGCACGCTCATTCCCATTCCCACGAAGCAGAGTGTCTCGAGGTTGCTGTGGTCCTTCAGACGGACAAACGACATCACCGTGCCCACTATGGCGCAGAGCCACACGAAGGCGAAGAGCGTCCATCCCCAGTAGCCTTGCTCGCGCAGTGCCACGAGCGTTATGGGCGAGTAGGAGCCTGCAATGTGCCAGTAGATGGCAGCGTGGTCCCACTTGCGCAGCCTTTCCTTCCATTTCGACCATGCCGACAGTGCGTGATACCACGTCGATGCCACGTAGGACATCAGCATCCCGAACAGGTAGAGCGACACTCCGAAGGTGGCCCAGGGGTTCTCCTTGCCCACGCACCATATAATAAATAAGGTGCCCACGACCGCAGCCATCGCTATGCCGCCAGCGTGCGACCACGAGTTCCACAGCTCCTCCTTGTGGTTGAAGTGTATTTTCATGGTCTGTAGGCGGCTATTTCGGCTATCAGTCCCTCAACGTCGTTCTGGTAACGCTTGGGATAAGCAATCTGTATGGTTATGAAAGTGTCGCCTCGGAGCACGCACTTCTCATAGTAGATCTCGCCCGACTGCATGGTTCCTGATGCAATGTAGTAGTTCGGCTTGACCACTTTGTACGTTGGGTGGAAGGCTTGCTGTCGGCACGCCTCGGCTGTGGTCCAGTTCATGGCGTTGTGGCTGGCATACATCGAGAGCACCACCTCCTCGCACTGCACCACCTGCCCGTCGCCGTTCTGCGAGCGGCTGACGGTGCGGAAGCAGCTGGGGTAGCTGTACGAGTAGCCGAAGCGTTCGTTGTGATAGCGTTTGCCGTGGGCGTGAGCCATCTGCTGGCGGAAGTCCACCACGTCGTGGGGCGTGCCGGCATAGCGCTTGTAGGGGTCGGGCTCGTCCATTGCTCCGTCGCCTCTGCCCGGTTGCTCCTCGTCAATGCCCTGGCCCACGTCGTCAAGGCCCTGGTCGTCCATACCCTTGGCCGAAGGCTCGTCGTTGTCGAAGTCAGGCTGACGCATCGTTGCGGTGGAGTCGCCTGCCGTGGCCGTCATCGAGCCGCTGACGATGGCCGTGGTAGTGTCTTTTTGTGGTTCGTTGCCGTCGCCGTGGTGGCCGAACACCCATTTTATCACCTGGAAACAGCTCGTCAGCGTGAGCGTGAGGCCGATGGCTAAGGCAGCGTTAAGTAAGTGTTTCATTCTACAAGTATGAAGTTAAGTTGTCGTTTTTCCACGTTTGCACGCGCCACCTTGATGGTCACTTCGTCGCCCAGCTGGTAGCGGTGGTGGCGTCGCCGTCCCACGAGACAGTAGTTCTTCTCGTCGAACTCATAGTAGTCGCGTCCGAGGTCGTGTATCGAGACGAGTCCTTCGCAGTGGTTCTCGTCAATCTCGCAGTAGAGACCGAACGACTGTATGCCGCTGATGTGTGCCTTGAACACCTCGCCCAGCTTGTCGGCCATGAACTCCACCATCTTGTATTTCACGCTGTCGCGCTCGGCATTGGCTGCTATCTGCTCCATGTCCGAGCAGTGCTCGCACAGCTCCTCGTACTTTTCGCGGTTGGCCGACTTGGCTCCCTGCTGGTAACGGGTGAGCAGCCGGTGTACCATAGTGTCGGGATAGCGGCGTATGGGCGACGTGAAGTGCGTGTAGTAGTCGAACGCCAGTCCGAAGTGGCCTATGTTGTGGGTGGAGTACTTGGCTTTCATCATAGCCCTGAGTGCCACCATCTGTATGAGCTTCTGCTCCTTGTGTCCCTCGCTCTCGGCCATCAGCTTGTTCAGGCTGCGCGATGTAGCGCCCTTGGTGCTTGCCGAGCTGAGCCGGTAGCCGAACTTAGCCACGAACTCGCGCAGCGTTTCGAGCTTCTGCGGGTCGGGATTGTCGTGTATTCGGTATGGCAGAGTCTTTGCCGAAGGCTGCTCCTTGCCCTTTGCCCCCTGCTTCTTGCCTTTCTGGGTCTTCACTTTTCCAACGCTCTCAGCCACCGTGCGGTTGGCAAGGAGCATGAATTCCTCAATCAGCTGCGTGGCATCGGTAGAGTGCTTGAAGTAGCAGCGCAGCGGCTTTCCCTTCTCGTCGATGTCGAACTTCATCTCTTCCGAGTCGAAGTTGACGGCTCCCTGTGCGAACCTCTGCTTCCTGAGCTTCTTTGCCAGCAGGTCGAGAGCCGGTATGTAGAGCTGTCCCCACTCGTCGGCGGTGCGCTCGCTGCCGTCCTGCTGTGCCTGTTCTATGGCGGGTATCATCTGTTCCACAGTGCGCTTGTCAGCCGGAGTGGGATATGATACTATCATGTTCTGCGCCTCCTCGTAGGCATAGCGGCGGTTGCTGCGTATGACGGTGTGAACTATTCGGAAGCTCTTCACCTGTGCGTCGTTGTCCATGAGGAACACCACGCTGTAGCAGAGCTTCTCCTCGTCGGGCCTGAGCGAGCACACGAAGTTGCATAGGTGCTCGGGCAGCATGGGTATGGTGCGGTCAACGAGGTACACCGATGTGGCCCTCTGGCGTGCTTCCTTGTCGATGGGCGACCCCTCGGTGACGTAGTGGCTCACGTCGGCAATGTGTACTCCCACCTCCCACAGGCCGTCCTTGCGCCTCATGGAGAGTGCGTCGTCGAAGTCCTTGGCATCCTGCGGGTCGATGGTGCAGGTCCATACGGGGCGGAAGTCGTCGCGCTCGGCATAGTCCTCGGCTGTTATCTCGCCCGTAATCTTGTCGGCCTCGCGCTCCAGGGCCTCCGGGTAACGGTAGGGCAGGCCGTACTGTGCGAGTATGGCGTGCATCTCGGCGTTGTTCTCTCCCGATGGTCCGAGCACGTCGATGACCTCGCCCACGATGTTCTTCGACTCACGCGAGGGCCACTGCGTCACCTTCACCACAGCCTTGTCGCCCGTGGTTCCGCCCTTGAGCTTGCGCTTGGGAATGATGATGTCGTTCACGTAGATGTTGTTGTCGGTGACGAGGAAAGCCATGTCTTCCTCCACCACAATCCTTCCAACGAAGGTGTCGCGTGCGTGCGAGATGATTTCCGTCACCATGGCTTCCCTGATATGGAAGCGGCGGCGTGCCAGCATCGTCACCCTCACGCGGTCGCCGTTGAGCGCGAACATCGAGTTGCGCTCCGAAACGAAGATGGGTTTCTCGTTGCCGTCGGGCAGAAACGAGTTCTTGCCGTTGGGCTTGCGTATGAAGGTGCCTTCCAGTATCTGTCCCTTGTTGTTGAGTCGGTAGCTGTTGTCGCTCACCTTCGTGAGCACATCGTCCCACGCCATCTCCTCCATCAGGTCTATGGCCAGCATCTTCAGTGGGTGAGTGTTGAGTTTGAGTGCCTTGAAAATCTGCTTGAAGCTGAACACTTCGTTAGGACTCGACTTGAAAAAGTCTATCAGCAGCTCTGCCACCTGGCGCTTGTTGAGCCGCTTTCCGCCTTTCTTTTCCTTTGCCATGATGCAATACTTTTGTGATAATGCTACAAAGTAAACGCTTTTTTCGTACATTTGCAAGCGAAAATAAGAAAAGATGACCTCTCAAACGCCATCTCACACTATGCAAAAGATACTTATCACGGGTGCCAGCGGCTTCATAGGCAGCTTTATCGTTGAGGAAGCGCTGCGCCGTGGAATGGAAACATGGGCGGCTGTACGCCCGAGCAGCTCGCGCCGATACCTTCAGGACGAGCGCATACACTTCATAGAGCTCAACCTGAGCTCGCCCGAGGAGCTGCGCCGGCAGCTTTCCGGCCACCAGTTCCAGTATGTTGTCCATGCTGCCGGGGCAACGAAATGCCTTCACAAGCAGGATTTCTTCCGCGTGAACACCGACGGAACGCGCAATCTCGTCAATGCTCTGCTCAGCCTGCAGATGCCGGTAGAGCGCTTTGTCTACCTCAGCAGCCTCAGTGTTTTCGGAGCTGTCAGGGAGCAGCAGCCCTACGAGGAGATACGCGCCACCGACCAGCCGCAGCCCAACACGGCCTACGGCCAGAGCAAGCTGCGTGCCGAGGAGTTTCTCGATGGCGTGAGCCGCGAGCATCCCGAGTTCCATTGCGTCACGCTGCGGCCTACCGGCGTCTACGGTCCGCGCGAGAAAGACTATTTCCTCATGGCGCGAAGCATACGCTCCCACGTTGATTTCTCGGTGGGATACAAGCGCCAGGACATCACGTTCATATATGTACTCGACCTCGTGAAAGCCATTTTCCTGGCCATCGAGCGTGCGCCCAGAGGTGCCAAATACTTCCTGAGCGACGGCAAGGTCTACCAGAGCAGCACTTTCAGCCGCCTTATCCACAAAGAGCTGGGCAGCCCCTGGTGGGTGCGCATCAAGGCTCCCGTGTGGGTGCTGAGGGTTATCACCTTCTTCGGAGAGTACATAGGCCGCATCACGGGCAAGCTCTCGGCACTGAACAACGACAAGTACAACATCCTGCGCCAGCGCAACTGGCGATGCGACATCAGCCCGGCCATCGAGCAGCTGGGCTACTCGCCCGACTACGACCTTGAGCGCGGCACCCACGAGACGATAGCCTGGTATCTCAAGGAGGGCTGGCTGTAGGCCGGCAGACGGCAAACGGCAGTCGGCAGCCGGCAAACATCATGCAGGCTGCGGCAAGCGCGCAGCCCCAAGAACAGAAAAACATCAACAGAACAATGAGAAAACAGAACAAAGGCAAATCCGGCAAGGGCATAGGATGGCTCTTCCGTCTCGATAAGAACCCCCACAAGGGCCTGCTGTCAGTGGAGTGGGTGGTCATGGGCTATCTGCTGCTGACCACCGTGCTGGTGCTGCTGCTATACACAAAGATGGAGAACCCCACCGCTCTGCTTATGGGGCGCGCCCGCGTGGTGGCCATGACAGCCGCGCTGTGGCTTGTCTACAGGCTGGTGCCGTGCCCCCTGACGCGCTTCGCACGCATAGGGGCGCAGATACTGCTGCTGGCCTGGTGGTATCCGGATACCTACGAGCTGAACCGCACTTTCCAGAACCTGGACCACATCTTTGCCCAGATCGAGCAGTCGTGGTTCGGTTGCCAGCCGGCACTGCTGTTCTGCCAGAAGGTGACATCGCCCATTGTCAGTGAGCTTTTCGACTTCGGCTATGGTGCCTACTACCCTATGATAGGCTTGGTGACGCTCTACTACTTCTTCTGGCGGTACCACGAGTTCGAGCGCGCCGCGTTTATCCTCCTGGCATCGTTCTTCCTCTTCTACGTGATATTCGTCTTCGTGCCTGTCGTCGGACCTACATTCTACTACAAGGCGGTGGGTCTGAAGAAGATAGCCGCTGCCGTCTTCCCACCCATGCACGACTACTTCAACTACCATCAGGACTGTCTGCCCTCGCCGGGCTATGTCGACGGCGTATGCTACCAGTTCGTCGAGGGAGCCAAGGAAGCCGGCGAGCGCCCCACGGCAGCCTTTCCCAGCTCGCACGTGGGAGTGTCCACGGTGCTGATGTGGCTGCTCTGGCACGCGCGTAACCGTGGGTTGCTGTTCACGCTGCTGCCTGTCTATGTGCTGCTGTGCTGTGCCACGGTCTACATACAGGCTCATTACCTCATCGATGCCATCTTCGGCTTCATCGCCGGAACGCTCTTCTTCTTTGTTCTCCTGCGGCTGTCGAGGAACTTCAAGTAAGGCTTATGGGGCTTATAGGGCTTATGGGGCTTATGGGACTTATAGGGCTTATGGGGCTTATAGGACTTATAGGGCTTATAGGCCTTATTGGCCCTATTGGCCTTATTAGCTCTTGTCCTTTCTGAGATTGTTGCGGTAGCTAAGGCGTGCGCGAGTCATCTCTTCGCGTATGCCACCTTGCTGTATAAATTGTTTCTTCAGGGTTTCTATCAGTCGGCCTAACATGGTGTCGGTCTGGTGAATAAGCGTGATTGCAATATTGGCAACGGTTTCGGCAGAGCGTTTAGATATAGCTTCCCGATAATAGGCAGAGTCATTATGCTTAGCCGTAACGGTCCGGGTTTGTTGGTAGCGTTGGTCGTTGCTGTTCCATTGCGATAGGTTTCGCACGCGTAGGAAGTCCTCGTAGTCAATCAATAGTTCTTGAAGGCTTGCCTCGGCAACGTTCACCAGCTTTATTTCAGTTTCTCTTGAGGTAGTGCTTGCGGCACATCCCTCTGCTATATTCTGTTTTCCCGACCTTGCAGCCTGCACCATCTGGTCTATCGTCCTGTCACCTTTTTCCAGAAAACGGTGGGCAAAGTGGAATGTAATATCGTAGATACATTCTGCTTTCTGGTAGACAATCAGATGTCTGTAATTGCCGCGCGGAGAAAGGAAAGACTTATCGCTTGACATGATAGATTTTCGTTTTGGTTGTTAGTAATTATTTCTTATAGGGCTTATGGGGCTTATGGGGCTTATAGGGCTTATAGGCCTTATGAGCCCTATTGGCCTTATTGGCCCTATTGGCCCTATTAGCCTTATTAGCCCTATTGGCCTTATTAGCCCTATTGGCCCTATTGGCCTTATTAGCCTTATTGGCCCTATTAGCCCTATTAGCCTTATTGCTCTCGCCTGCAAAGATAATAAAATCTTGTAAGACCTGTGCTGCTTGTTGGCTATAGTTAGCCCGCAGCAAAGTAATATGGCCCATATTACCTACCAATATGGCCCATATTACTGACCAATATGGCCCATATTACTATGCAATAAACCTTAAAAAGGGTAGCTCGGAATGTTTATTTTATATAATAAAGAATAGAAAACGCGCGCTTTTTAATGAAATCTGACTAAATTTGCAGCCAAATATCTTTAAATTACTGTAGAAAGTGGAAATACGCAAGCAAGTTGGAGCTACGGCAGCAATCGTGGCAGCGATGCTAACGGCAGTGGCCTGTAACAGCAAATCGGACAGCGATATCAATTACAACTACGACGACGACACAGCAATAACGGCCTTCACGCTCGGCACGGTGGCTCAGAAAGTACACACCACGGGCTCGCAAGGTCAGGACAGCGTATATACTGTCAACATAACAGGAAGCAACTACAAGTTCTTCATCGACCAGCAGAAGAGGCTTATCTGGAATCCCGACTCGCTGCCATACGGCTGCGATGCTACGAAAATACTTGCTACTATCTCTGCCATGAACGGTGCGTCGATACGTATCATCAACCTCGACGATGCCAACGCATACAAGGTATATTCGTCTACCGACTCGATAGACTTCTCGCAGGACCGCAAGCTCAGGGTGGTAGCCCAGAGCGGACGGAGCCACCGCGACTACACGGTGCGCGTGGGAGTGAGAAAGGTGAAGGAAGGCACCCTTGCATGGGAGCAGTGTGCGCCTACCGACCTCTTTGCCTCGGCCAGTCACCTGAAAGGTCTGGTAGCTGGCGGCAAGGTGTACGTCTTTGCCGGCTTCGCCGACAAGACCCTGATGTGCGTGGCTGATGCCGCCACGGGCAGCGATTGGACAGAGGTGAACCAGGAGTTCGCGGCTGATGCCTGGGACAATGTTGCCGCCACAGACAACGATGTGTGGATGATGGACGGCAACACGCTAAGGAAAGTGACCGTAGGTCTGGGGCAGATCATTGGCAAGAACCTTGCCGTAGTGCGGCTGATAGGTGCCGTGGGCAACACGCTCTACGGCCTCGACGCGCAGGGCACACTCATGTCGTCGGCCAACGACGGTACCACATGGCAGCCCGAAGCTCTCGACGACGACGAGTCGCTCATTCCCACAAGCCGCATCAGCCTCGTCAGCAAGCCTCTCGACGCTAAAGGTCAGGTGCAGCGCCTGCTGCTGGCAGGCTATCGCGACTTCAGCAGCCCCGCAGCAGTGTGGACGCGCCTGAGCGGAACGGGCTTCGACCAGCTCGAAAGCCGCTGGTCGTTTACCAATCTGGCAGGCGACCTGCGCTATGCGCTGCCCAACTGGGAGCAGCTGTCGGTGGTAGTGGTCGAGGGCAACTTCGTGGCTGTGGGCATCTCAGGCTCCGGCGCGCTCGCCCCGATGCTCGTGAGCAAGGACCAGGGCATCACATGGAAGCATTACGACGGCTATGCCTATCCCTCGCAGCTCAGTGCCATCCCCAACGTGCTCACCGCCTTTGCCGACGAAAACGACAAACTGTGGATAGTGACCGACAAGAACGTGCTGCGACAGGTGACGAAGTGACCGACAGCAGGCACCGCCTGACAACGCACACAATAATATAAAATAAAGCAAAATAGCAATGCTTATCAAGCGCACACTACTGCTCGCCATAGCCGCACTGACAACTGCTGTTGCCAACGTGCGCGCACAGGAACAGCCCGAGTATCTCATGGAGATAGGAGCCGGCGGAGGAGTGGTGGGCTATCTGGGCGACTTCAACGGCAGCATCACCAAGAACCTGCAGCCGGCAGCCACCATCGTGGGCCGATACAACATCAACAGCTACATGGCTGTGAAGCTACAGCTGGCCTACGGCAAGATGAAAGGCTCGTCGGAAAAGGTGAAGACCTACTATCCCGACTATTCCGACAAGACATACACCTTCTCCAATCCGATAGGCGCACTGGTGGCAGCCTACGAGTACAACTTCGTTCCCTACGGCACGGGACGGGAGTATCGCGGCGCAAAGCGCCTGGCACCCTACGTCAGCCTGGGGCTCGAGGCCAACTACATCAGGGTGAATGGCGAGCAGAAGAGCAACGTGTTCACCATGAGCATACCGCTCGGAATAGGACTGAAGTACAAACTGGGCGAACGCGCCAACATCGGGCTGGAGTGGGCCATGCACTTCTCGCTGAGCGACAAGCTCGACGGAGTGAAAGACCCCTACGGCATAAAGTCGTCGGGGCTGTTCAAGAACACCGACGGCTACACCTCGCTGATGATAACGGCAACCTACAGCTTCAACGCCAAGTGCCGCACGTGCCACAACGAAGACGAATGAAACAACAAAAATATGTCGGGGACATCCCGAACATGAACGACAAGATATGAACCAGGAACAGAACGCAATACCCCGCCACATTGCCATCATCATGGACGGCAACGGACGATGGGCCACGGAGCGCGGACAAGAGCGCACCTACGGCCACAAGGCGGGAGTGGACACCGTCAGACGCATCACTGCAGAGTGTGTGAGGATGGGAGTGAAATACCTTACGCTCTACACTTTCTCTACCGAGAACTGGAACCGACCCGACGACGAGGTGTCGGCACTCATGGGGCTGGTGCTCAGCTCGCTCGAAGACGAGATATTCATGAAGCACAACGTGCGCTTCAGGATGATAGGCGACTCGTCGCGCCTGCCCGTCGAGGTGAAGCAGAAGCTCTGGCAGACCGAACAGCGCACCGCCCACAACTCGGCCATGACGATGGTCGTGGCACTGAGCTACAGCTCGCGGTGGGAGATCACGCAGGCCGTGCGCGACATTGCCGAGGAGGCACAGAAGGGGCTGATACGCTCCGTGGCCGACATCGACGAGGACTATGTGGCACGCCACATGGCTACCAGCTTTATGCCCGACCCCGACCTGCTCATACGCACAGGCGGAGAGTGCCGCATAAGCAACTACCTGCTGTGGCAGATAGCCTATTCAGAGCTATATTTCTGCGACACATACTGGCCCGACTTTGCCGAGGAGCATCTGCACAAGGCCATAGAGTCGTATCAGCAGAGGCAGAGGCGCTTCGGAAAGACAGAGGCACAGGTAGAGCAGCAGCAACAGTAAAGAACACAATCACTCAAACAATCCGACATGTATATATATAATAAGGTGTATGTGGCACTCGCGGCGATGGTTGCCTTTTGCCTTCAGGCCACAGCACAGCAGAAGATAGAGAACCCGAAGATTGACTACAGCGGCGCGCCGAAGGAGGTGCGCATCGGCGGCATTGCCGTTTCGGGAGTGCAGGGCTACGACGACTTCGTGCTGACAAGCATCTCGGGACTGAGCGTGGGGCAGACCATAACACTGCCGGGAAGCGAGGTGACTAACGCCGTGAAGCGATACTGGAAGCACGGAATGTTCTCCGAAGTGTCGATTGCCGTCGACTCCATCGTCGGCAACGAGGCTTTCCTCCACATCCATCTGAATATGCGTCCGCGAATATCGGTAATCAACTACGTCGGAATGAAGAAGAGCGAGCGCGAAGACTTGGAGAAGAAAATCGGAATAATGAAGGGCGGACAGCTCACTCCGCATATGCTCGACCGCGCCAAGCTTGTGGTGAAGCGCTATTTCGACGACAAGGGATTCAAGAACGCTGACATAGAAATCAACCGCCGCGACGACGTGGCAAACAAGAACCAGCTTATCCTCGACGTCATAGTTGACAAGAAGGAGAAGATAAAGGTGCGCAACATCATCATCGAAGGCAACAACAACATCAGCGACAAGAAGCTCAAGGGAAACCTTTTCAAGAAAGGAGCCTTCGCTAAGACACACGAAGCCGGAAAGCTGTCAAACCTATTCAAGTCGAAGAAGTTCACTCCCGAGAACTGGGAGTCGGACAAGAAGAACCTCATAGACAAGTACAACGAATACGGCTACCGCGATGCCGTGATACTGAAGGACAGCGTGTGGAACGTTGACGACAAGCACGTGAACGTCTACGTGAAGGTTGACGAAGGCAAGAAATACTATGTTCGCAACATCACATGGGTGGGCAACACCGTCTACAGCACCGACTACCTGAGCCGCCTGCTCGACTTCGAGAAGGGCGACGTATATAACCAGAAGCTGCTGAGCAAGCGACTCACCGAAGACGAGGATGCCGTGGGCAACGTGTATTGGAACAACGGATACCTGTTCTACAACCTGCAGCCCACCGAGGTGAACATCGTTGGCGACTCCATCGACCTCGAGATGCGTATCTTCGAGGGACAGCAGGCACATATCAACCACGTGCGCATCAACGGTAACGACCGCCTCTATGAGAACGTAGTGCGCCGAGAGCTGCGCACCAAGCCCGGCGACCTGTTCTCGAAGGAAGCCCTGCAGCGTTCGGCACGCGAGCTGGCATCGATGGGTCACTTCGACCCTGAGGCAGTGTCGCCCGACGTCAAGCCCAACTACGAGGACGGAACGGTGGACATCAACTGGAATCTGAAGCAGAAATCCAACGACCAGGTGGAGCTCTCGTTAGGCTGGGGACAGACCGGTATCATCGGTCGCGTGGGACTGAAGTTCACCAACTGGTCGATGCGCAACCTCTTCCGCAAGAACAAGGAGCACCGAGGCATACTGCCTATCGGTGACGGCGAGACTCTGTCGCTCGGCGTGCAGACCAACGGTCGCTACTATCAGTCGTACAACGTGTCGTATTCTACTGCGTGGTTCGGTGGCAAACGACCCATACAGTTCTCCGTGGGAGCATACTACAGCAAGTACACCTCGCTCTCGGACAACTACTACAACAGTGGTATGATGAACAACTACTGGAGCAACTACTATGGCAACGGCACCAGCTACTACAACAACTACGAGAGCTACTACGACCCCGACAAGTATATCCGTATGCTCGGACTGAGCGTGGGATGGGGTAAGCGCCTGCGCTGGCCCGACGACTACTTCACACTCTCGCTGCAGCTGGGCTACACGCGATACATGATGAAGAACTGGAACTATCTGATGATTACCAACGGAGCATCGAACAACCTCAACCTGAGCATCTCGCTGAACCGTATGTCGAGCGACAACCAGCTCTTCCCGCGCCGCGGTTCGGAGTTCTCGGTATCGCTGACGCTCACTCCGCCATGGTCGAAGTGGGACGGAAAGGACTACGAGCATCTGGCCACCGACCCCAACTCGGTAAACTATCAGAAAGAGATGAAAGAGAAGTTCCGCTGGGTGGAGTACCACAAGTGGAAGTTCCGCTCGAAGACCTACACCGCACTCACCAGCGGACAGCGCTGTCTGGTGCTGATGACGCGTGTGGAGTTCGGACTCCTCGGCTCGTACAACAAGTACAAGAAGTCGCCTTTCGAGACCTTCTATGTGGGTGGCGACGGCATGAGCGGCACCTCCTACGGCTACTCTGAGGAAACTATCGGTCTGCGCGGATACGAGAACGGTAGCATTTCCTACAACGGTTCGTCGTCGTACTCGGCCTATGCCTACGACCGTCTGACCCTCGAGCTGCGCTATCCGTTCCTGCTCGGCAACACCACCATCTACGGTCTGGCTTTCGTTGAGGCTGGTAACGCCTGGTACGACACCAACAAGTTCAATCCCTTCGACATGAAACGCTCTGCCGGAGTGGGTGTGCGCATCTTCCTGCCGATGGTCGGACTGATGGGTATCGACTGGGCATACGGTTTCGACAAGGTCTACAACGGCGGCTCGTACAAGAAGGGCGGCAGCCAGTTCCACTTCATCCTGGGACAGGAGTTCTAAGGAAACGGCAGGCGACAGCCAGGCGGACTAAATGTTAAAAATATAAAAGCAGCTATAACTTTGCACCGAAGCGTGCGTCAAAGAACCGTAAACAGTAATAAACAAGACTATGAAGAAAGTATTTGTCACTTGCTTGCTCGCCATCGTAGCGGTGGCTGCCAGCTCACAGAAGTTTGCACTTATCGATATGGAATATGTCCTGAAGAACGTTCCGGCCTATGAGCGCGCCAACGAACAGCTCAACCAAGTGTCGAAGAAATGGCAGGCTGAGGTGGAAGCTCTCAATACAGAGGCAAGCACTCTATATAAGAACTACCAGAACGAAAGCGTGTTCCTCTCGCAGGAAGCAAAGAAAAAGAAGCAGGAAGCCATAATGCAGAAGGAGAAGGAAGCCAGCGACCTCAAGCGCAAATATTTCGGACCGGAGGGCGAACTCTTCAAGAAGCGCACGTCGCTGCTGTCGCCTATCCAGGAGGAAATATACAATGCTGTGAAGGATATATCCGAGTTGCGTGGCTACTCGCTCGTTGTCGACCGTGCATCAAATGCCGGCATAATCTTCGGTTCGCCAAAGATCGACATCAGCAACGAAGTGCTCCAGAAGCTGGGATATGCCAACTAATCATCCGACAAAACAATAACAATAATAATAAAAACACGAAAGAAAATGAAAAAGTTAGTTTTAATGTTGATGCTCTGTGCCCCTATGACAATGTTCGCACAGAAGTTTGGACACCTTGACTCGCAGGCTCTGATTTCATCTTTGCCCGAGGCTATTAAGGTTCAGGGCGAGCTTGAGGCTCAGGGAAAGATCTTCGAGAACGGCCTGAAGGAGATGCAGGACGAGCTCCAGCGCAAGGCTGAGGCCTACGACAAGAAGAAGAGCGGAATGTCGGCTACCGACCAGGCTAAGGAAGAGCAGGCTCTGCAGGATATGTATCAGAAGATTCAGCAGACCGCACAGGACAACCAGCAGCAGTTCAACAAGCTGCAGCAGGAGAAGCTCGGCCCGATTCTCGCCAAGGTGCGCACTGCCATCGAGAATGTTGCTAAGAACGGAGGCTACACCTACATAATGGAGAAAGCAGCCGGACAGCCTCTCTATATCAACGAAGCACTGAGCAAGGACGTTACTGCGGAAGTGAAGGTTGAGCTCAACAAGATAAAGTAAACCCACTGAAACACCGTTTATGGGAGAATACCGGGCCTTAACAGGTTGCGGTTATTCTCCCGCAATTTTATGAAAACCACGATGAGAACCTCTATGAAGCGCCTTGTGCTGTCGGCTGTGCTTACTGTTTTCTGTATGCTGTCGGCTCAGGCCCAGACTGTGCGCTATGCTTTCTTCAGCTCCGAGCGTGTGTGGAACGCTCTGCCACAGGCTCAGCAGGCACGCCAGAAGGTAGAGGAACTGCGCAGACAGTATGCAGATGAGGCCGAGCGGGCTGCCCAGGAGTTCAACGAGAAGTATGAGGATTTCCTTGAGGGACAGCGTTCCTTTGCTCCTGCAATATACAAAAAGCGCCAGATGGAGCTACAGGAGATGATGGACCGCAACGTGGCTTTCCGCAAGGAATGTGAGCAACAGCTTGCCCAGCAGCAAGACAGCCTGATGCAGAATGTAGCTGCAAGGATTGATGCAGCTGTCAAGGCAATCGGTAATGAACGGCAATATGCGTTCGTGCTCAATGCCGACGGCAATGCCCTTCCATACACCGACCCGGCTCTCTGCGACGATATTACCGAACTGATAATTGAGAAACTGAAGAAGTGACAGCATTTCCAGCCACACAAGGACCGATAGGCGTGTTCGATTCCGGCTACGGCGGACTTACTATCCTGCACGGAATACGACAGCTTTTGCCCGAATATGACTACATATATCTGGGCGACAATGCGCGTGCTCCATACGGTTCGCGCTCATTCGAGGTGGTCTATCAGTTCACGCGACAGGCTGTGCTGAAGCTCTTCGAGCTGGGTTGCCAGCTCGTTATCCTCGGTTGCAACACCGCTTCGGCCAAGGCTCTGCGCACCATTCAGCAGCGCGACCTGCCCCGTCTGGCTCCCGACCGCCGCGTGCTCGGTGTCATACGCCCTACGGCAGAGGTCATCGGCGACCTCACGCAGACGCGCCATGTGGGTCTGCTGGCCACCGAAGGCACCGTCAAGAGCGACAGCTACCGGCTCGAGATACAGAAGCTGCACCCCGACATCAGCGTGACGGGAGTGGCGTGCCCCCTCTGGGTGCCCATAATAGAGAACAATGAGGCCGACTCGCCGGGTGCCGACTACTTCGTTAAGAAGCGCCTCGACCACCTCATGCGGCTCGACCCGCTCATTGACACCGTCATCTTGGGATGCACGCACTATCCTATTCTCATGCCCAAGATACTGAAATATATCCGTCCAGGAGTGCGCATAGTGCCACAGGGCGAGTATGTGGCCGAGAGCTTGCAGAACTATCTGCACCGCCACCCTGCCATCGACAGCCTGCTGACGAAGTCGGCGCGGTGCCAGTACTACACTACTGAAAACCCAGACAAGTTCAAGGAGTCGGCGCGCATCTTCCTCCACGAGGACATCAACGTGCGCCATATTGACTTGGAATAGCCTTGCTTCGGCCTATTTCCGGGAAAGCAAGTCTTCGTAGATGCCCATTACCTGACGGGCAACACCCGTATTCTCAAACCTTTTCACATAGTTGCGGCTGCGTTCCACGCGCATCTGCCGTTCGTCTATGCTCCTTACGACAGCCGCAGCAAGGGCTTCGGCATCGTCGGGCGACACGTACAGGCTGTCGGGACCGCCTGCCTCTTCAAGGCATGAACCCGTGGCTGCCACTACGGGAAGACCGCTTTGTATGGCTTCAATAATCGGAATACCGAACCCTTCGTAGCGTGAGGGATATACAAAGCAGTCGGCCTGTCGGTAGATGGCAGCCAGATGGTCGTTGGCCACGCCGTGAAGGAAATGGAGACGGTCGGCTACGCCAAGACGCATAGCCTCGTTCTCAACCACCTTTTTATATTTAGTAGGCCGTCCGAGCACCACCAGATGCAGCTCGCGCGGCAGCAGGGGCAGAGCCTTCACCGCCAGTGCAGCGTTCTTGCGCTCTTCGATGGTTCCCACGCACAGCATATAGTGTTCGGGCAGATGGTAGCGGCGTGCGGCTTCCTGCAGCTCACCCTCGGGCACGGGAGTGCCGAACCGCGTTCCGCAACTCTGGTAGATAACGCTGATTTTGTCCTCGGCAAACTCGCCGTAGTGCAGTATGTCGCGCTTGGTACACTCGCTTATGGCTATTATCCTGTCGGCTTCGGCAAGGGTGCGAAGGAACTTCCGGCGGTAGATAGCCACGTCGATGGGATTATAGAACTCTGGATGGCGAAGGAAGATAAGGTCGTGTATGGTGACAACCGATGCCGTTCCGCTGGCTTTGAGGCCCTTTGGCAGCTCGCCCGACAGACCGTGGAACAGGGCCACGTTGTGCTTTGCAAGGTCGTCGACCATGCCTGCCGACCGCCACCGCGACCCCGCCAGTTTGTGCCACAGGCGGTTGTCGAACAGATAACGAGGATAAACAAATTCCACGTTCTCGCGCTCTGCAATCTGTAGGCGCAGTTCCGTGCGTCCGCTCGTGGGTGCAAAGAGCAGCAGCCGCGCTTCTGTGGCAGCAGCAAGGTCGTTGACCAGGGTGCGGCTGTAGCTCCCCAGTCCCGTGTTGTTGCTCACTATGCGCTTTGCATCGAAGCCTATTATCGTGTTGCGGTCAATCATCAAGCTCTGGAAATGGCATCAGGTGTAACAAATCTCACTCCTTGTCTACTGCTTTCAGTATGAACTCCCTGAACGTGACGAACTCCTCGCCTTCTTCTTTCAGCATCTTGATGAGGCTGTCGAGGCGTTGCTGCATCTTTCTGCCGCTGTTGTGGCAGATGATATAGGGGATGTTGAACTCCGGATGGTCGTTCAGCTCAAAGAATTCCCAGGGGTGGAAGTAGGTGACGAAGTAGCCGTCGTGGCGCAGTGTGCGGCGCACGAGCCAGTGGTAGAGCCGTTGCGGCAGGTTGTGCAGCGAGAGCCAGAACAGCGGAAAGCGCACCGTCGGTGTCACGCTGGCAGGAATATGCAGCAGTCCGTCGCGTCGGAACCATGTACGCGGTTCGCTGAGGTGCATATAGCGGCCCGGTATGAACGCAGGGTTGAGCGACGAGTTGTATTCATATCCGGCCTGGCGCAGCACGTCGTTGCTCACCGGGAACATCCTCGGTTGGCGGTAGCCGTAGACCGTCTGGCCTGTGATGCGCTCTATAATCTGTTTCGAGCGTGGCACGTCGCTCTCCTTTGGCTGCCAGTGGTCTACGCCGTGGCTCGCCACTTCGTGTCCTCCGTCAACAATGCGGCGCATTACCTCCGGCGCATTTTCTGCGAAGTTGCCGGTGCAGAAGAAGGTTGCTCTCACACCGTTGGCCTCTAAGCAGTCGAGTATCTGGTTGGTGCCATAGCGCGAAACCTTCATCCCCTCTTCGAGGGTGATGCTGGTGTGATGCTCGCGAGGCACCTCAAATTCTTCAGTATCGAAACTAAGAAGTATCATGCAGACAATAGTTTACAGATGCAAAGGTAGCTATAACTTCCCGATTGTGCTCGTATTGTAGTCCAATTCTTTGGCTGGCTCGGCCTTCAACTCCTCTGGCTCAGCTTCCACCTCTGTTGCTTCATATTTCCTGACGGCCATTTCGTAGCACAGCTTGAACCAGATTATTGCTATCGGCAGGGCTTTCAGTGCGTATGGGCGTATGATGTTGTCGCGCAGCGAGTGCGGAAAAAGGTCGCTGTGGGCAAAGCTACAGCCAATGAGAGCATACACCATCAGCGCCACATCCCATCGTGAGCGCTTCCACGGGGCGGCAACATACCATATCACCACTCCCACAAGGGCAATCACGTAGCCGCTGTTCTCCGTTCCGGTGCTGAAGAGCACCACGAACATCAGCACCGATGCCAGCAATGTCTGCCTGAATCCCAGGTGGCGGTACTGGCTCAGGCGCAGCAGGGGAAGCGCAAACAGCACCATTCCCGGCACTATGAGCCACAGGTCGGAGTAGGTAGCCACGCCGCTGAGCTTCCTCACCATGCCTAAAAGCGATATGTTCTGCGCCGAGGCGAACATATTGCCTTGGTTCTTCGTCACCAGATTGTCGTACCATTCGGCATATTGCCCCACCACATACTCAGGACTGCTTATCAGCATTGGGGCTGCAAACATCACGGCAGCCCATATAGCGAGCCACATCACGAGCTTGCCTCTGTGTTTCGAGAACAGGAAGAACGCCAGACCGACGATGCCGTAGAGCTTCACCATCGTGCCGAGCATGATGCAGAACGCCGCCCAGGGTTCCTTCTCGCGCTCTATGGCCCAGAACGCCATCAGGAGCAAGGCCACGATGGCTATGTTGAACTGCTGCATGAACAGTGCCGCCAGCAGCTCATGGGCGCAGAACCACCCAACGAACACCCGTTGGCCAGTGCTCAGCGTGGAGTGCTTCACGGCAAAGAAAAGCAGCCATGCCAGTGCCACGAGCCACAGAAGCATACCCATCCACACCGGCTCCCACGCAAAGGGAGCCACTACCAACGAGAACACCGGCCCGTAGTGGTTGATGTCGAAGTATTCGGGATATTCGGCATAGAGCGACTGGCCGTTTATGGTGTGCCAGAACACGTAGCGGAACACCAGGAAGTTGTTGTTGTGGCCGTGGCGCAGCTTCGTCATTGCCACCAGCGCAAGCAGTGTCCACAGCCAGAAGATTGTGGTGTTGCTCTGGAAGAAAGGCTTCGCAAGCAACGTCTTTATTTTCTTCAACATGATTGCAAAGTTACGATTAAGTGCGCGAAAAGCAAAATTGATTTTGATTTTCCGAGCGCGAGTAGGTTATGTAATATAGTTTTTTGTACTTTTGTGTTCTGAGATGCTGCTGCCAGTAATCGTTTACGCGGTCAGCAGGCAAGAAAAGAAGCTATGCAAGAGGACAAAGACTTTCTTTGGCAGGGCAACGACTACCGTTCGTTGAAGGCTTTCCGTAAGGCGGAATGTATCTACGACGTTACCTACTATTTCGCTCATAAGTATCTGAAGCCCGGCGATCGCACCATAGACCAGATGGTGCAGGCTGCCCGTTCTGGCAAGCAGAACCTTGCAGAAGGAAATATCGATGGCAACACATCGCGCGAGATGGAGCTGAAGCTGACCAATGTGAACCGAGCATCGCTCCATGAGCTGTTGTTAGACTATGAGGACTACTTGCGCGTCCGCGGATTGGAGCAATGGAAGTACGACGATGCCCGTTGCATAAAGACCCGTGCCTTCTGCAAAGCCCATCTGGAGTCTTCGGTTTACCGCGAGAAAATCAAAGAGCGTTCAGACGAGACGATAGCCAACATAGCCATCACCCTTATCCACCAGTGTGACGTGCTTATCCGTGGGCTCATAGAATGGAAGAAGCGTGCCTTCAAAGAGAAAGGCGGCATCAAGGAAGAGATGTACCGCGCGCGAAAAGAGTGGCTGCGGAGGAATGGCTATGGGGGGAGCTATGGACGAGATGGGAGGAATGGGCATGATGGGCGAGATGGGAGGAATGGGCGAGATGGGAGGAATGGGCGAGATGGGCAGGATGGGCAGAATGGGCAAGGCTGATAATTTGCTGATAATCCCAAGCAACCCATATCTCCCATTTTGCCCACACCGCCCATTTTGCCCATTCCGCCCATTCCGCCCATTCTGCCCAGAGCTCCCATCCTGCCCATCACCGCCCATCACTAAAACCAAAAACAACAACAAATAGTTATGACCAACGACAATAAGATTACCGTTGTAATCAATACCTATAACGCGGCGAAGCACTTAGAGGCGGTGCTTCGGGCAGTGCACGGCTTCGACGAGGTGCTGGTGTGCGACATGGAGAGCACCGACGACACGGTGGAGATAGCCCGCCGCAACGGTTGCCGCGTGGTGACATTCCCCAAGGAGGGGCACACCATAGTGGAGCCGGCACGCGACTTTGCCATACGGCAGGCCACGACAGAGTGGGTGCTCGTGGTTGATGCCGACGAGATAGTCACCGACGAACTGCGCCGGTATCTCTACAGCCGCATCACCGAGCCCGACTGCCCCGACGGAATAGCCATTCCGCGCCGCAACTATTTCATGGGCCGCTTCATGCACAGCGCCTATCCCGACTACATACTGCGCTTCTTCCGCCGCTCAAAGACCACGTGGCCCCCGGTGATACACTGCTCGCCCGAGGTCGACGGACGTGTGGAGCGGTTGCCGCGCGGGCGAAAGGAGCTGGCTTTCGAGCATCTTGCCAACGACACCGTGGCCGACATCCTGCGCAAGAACAACACCTACAGCGACTACGAGGTGCCGCGTCGACGCAGCCGTGGCTATGGCGTGGGCGCGCTGCTGACGCGTCCCGCTTTCAGGTTCATTAAGTCGTATGTGCTGAAAAAGGGATTTCTCGACGGGCTGCCCGGCTTTATCCATGCCGTGCTCGATGCCCACTATCAGTTCACCATCGTGGCAAAGCTGCTCGAAGAGCGCGTCACCGGCCAAAGGCATTGACCGCAGCCACCACGCTGCGGGCCTCTTCGTGCGTCATCACTTGCGAGATGGGCAGGCTCAGCTCCTCGCGGTGCAGCCTCTCGGTTATGGGCAGGCTGATGTCGCCCCATTCGCGATAGCATTTCTGCCGATGGGGCGGGATAGGGTAGTGGATAAGTGTCTGCACGCCGCTATCCGCCAGATGCTGTTGCAGGCTGTCGCGCTCAGGGCAGAGCACCGGAAACAGATGATACACGTTCTGCCCGTCGGCCATCACACGCGGCATGGCAACCATTTTGTTGTCGATGCCTTCCTCATAGATGCGTGCTATCTCGCGGCGATGGCGGTTGTCGTCGTCCAGATGGCGTAGCTTAGTCCTCAGCACGGCAGCCTGTATCTCGTCAAGGCGGCTGTTGCGCCCCTTGAGGTCGAAAACGTATTTCTCCTTAGAACCATAGTTGCCCAGTGTCCTCACCACGTCGGCCAGCTGCGCGTCGTTGGTGGTTACGGCACCGCCGTCGCCCAGTGCCCCGAGGTTCTTGCCGGGGTAGAAGCTGTGGCCTGCGGCATGACCCAATGACCCTGTGCGCCTGCCGTCTGCGCAGCGGCAGCCATGTGCCTGAGCATTGTCCTCGACGAGCAAAAGACCATGTCTGGTGCAAAAATCGCCGATTTCATCGCTGTAAGCGCAGCGCCCATAGAGGTGAACAATCATCAGTGAGCGCGTTCTGGGCGAGAGCAGTGGCTCCAAGCAGGCAGGGTCAATCTCCATAGTGTCGGCGCGAGGCTCGGCAAGCACCGGCTTGAGCCCATTCTCCGTGACTGCCAGTATCGAAGCAATGTATGTGTTGGCAGGCACTATCACCTCGTCGCCTTCGCTGAGCAGCCCCATCTCCTTGTAGGCGCGGTAGATAAGCGACAGCGCATCGAGCCCGTTGCCGCAGCCCACGCAGTGCTCTGTGCCCGTGTATCGGGCATACTCCTCCTCAAAAAGGCGAGTCTGCTCGCCCTTGAGAAACCATCCCGAGGCCATCACGTCCCCCACGGCCTGCGCTATCTCTTCGCCATGCCGGGCAGTAATCTTCTGCAAGTCAAGAAATTGTATCATAAATGGCAGTTTTTAGGTGCCGAAGGCAACAGCCGTTCGCCAGCTACAAAGTTACACTTTCTTTTCCGAACACCCGAATTTCTCAAGCGAGAAAGATGCCTTATGTGCTATCCGGACTGTAGCAAATACGCCATAACAAGGGGTTTTGCCCCTTGCTGAAAATAGCGGGAAAGCTTTGTGCGACCAAAACAACTTGTTTTGGTCTCTCGTTAGTACCAAATTGCAATGCAAAAACGGCCTAATTGGAGACCAAAACAAGTTGTTTTGGTAGAAGGGACGGCTGCTGCCGGAAGCCGCAGGGCTGTTGCGGCTTCTTTCTGACTGATATATAGCAAGATAGGGAGGGCCTCCAAGAGGTGGACGCGAGGTGCGGAAGGAATGAAAAAACCCCTCCTTTCGGGAGGGGCAGGGGATGGGGTGGAGGGCTGGCATGTAGGTTCCCAATGGAATAAGATGGGTTCCTGATGGAATAAGATGGGGGGAAGGACACCGGCTTTTCATGCTTCGCGCTGCTTCACTCTCATGCGTGCCTCGACAACGTTCACCACGTAGTCGCCCAGCTTCTCGCACTCGTTGATGATGTCCATATACATCGTGCCGATGGCGTAGGTGTACTTGCCGTCCTCGATGTTGTTGATGTTCTGCGACTTCAGCTGGTTGCGGTAGTTGTTTATCTCGTTCTCTATGTTGAACGTGCGGTTCACGTCGTTGTTCTCGCGGTAGCCCACGAGCGTCGAGTTCATCTGCGTGAGCGACGAGCTTGTCAGTTCCATCATCTGGTGCATCTGGTCGTACTGCTCTGCGGTGAAGTCCTCCTTGCCCTTGATGCGTCGGTTCAGCGTGCGTGCAATGTTATAGCACGAGTCTCCGATGCTCTCCAGCTCGCTTATCTCACGCAGCATGGCGCGTATCTTGGCCTTGGTGTCGTCGGAGAGGTGGGCATCGCTGACCTCGTCGAGGTACTTGGCTATCTCTATCTCCATGTTGTCGGAGATGCCCTCGTACTTCTCTATGCGCGAGAATGCCTTTACGAACTTGGCCTCGTCCTTCTCGTGTACCAGGTCGCGCACCAGGTCGAACATCCGCTGTATGCGCACGCCAAACTGGTGTATCTCCTTCTGTGCCTCCAGCACGGAGAGTTCCGGGGTCTTCATGATGCCGGTGGTGATGAAGCGCAGGCGGAAGTCCTCCTCCTCGCCCTCGGCTTTCTTGGGCTTGATGATGCGGCACACGAGCTTCTCTATCTGCGGAATGAACCAGATGAGGATGGTGGTGTTGGCCACGTTGAAGCAGGTGTGGAAGGCAGCGAGCACGAACGACAGCTTGGCGGCGTTCTCGAGGAAGCCCGGCTGGCCTTTCAGTATGGTGTTGTCATAGCCCACGAGCGTGCATACCAAGTCGACGAATGGACGGAACACCAGCAGTATCCACACCACTCCGAAGACGTTGAAGAACATATGGGCGAAGGCAGCGCGGCGCGCCTGCGTGTTGGCGGTCATGGCAGCGAGGTTCGAGGTTACGGTGGTGCCTATGTTCTCGCCCATGACGAGGGCAATGCCCTGATAGATGGGGAGCACGCCGCTGGAGCAGAGTATCATGGTGATGGCCATGACGGCAGCCGACGACTGCACGCAGAGCGTGAGCAGTCCTCCGAGCAGCAGGAAGCTGATGGTCGTGAGGAAGCTGTCTGGGTCGAACGAGCTGAAGAAGTCGAGCACGGCCTGGTTGTCTCCGAGGTGCATATCTATGCCCGTCTGGCGCAGCGTGCCCAGTCCGAGGAACATGAAAGATATTCCGAAGAGGAAGTCGCCTATGTATCGCTTCTTCTTACTGTAGATAAGTATGATTGCGATGAAGAACGCCGGGTAGACAAAATCGGTGATGTTGAACGAGAATCCCGCCGACATGATCCATGCGGTGAGGGTCGTTCCGATGTTTGCTCCCATGATTACTGAGATGGCCTGGGCCAGAGTGAGCAGTCCGGCGTTGACAAACGAGACGGTCATCACGGTCGTGGCGGTCGACGACTGCACGGCGGCGGTGACGAACATTCCCGTCAGCATACCCGTGAAGCGGTTGGTGGTCATGGCCTGGAGCACGTGGCGGAGCTGCGAACCGGCCATCTTCTGGAGGCTTTCGCTCATCGACTTCATACCAAACATGAGAAGTGCGAGCGAGCCTATGAGCTTAAATAGAATCCATACTGACATAAGGATTGTTAGTTTTAAGGTTAATATTCGATAATTCTTGCGAGAGTTATTTTATTTTTATTACTTTTACCGATGATTTAATCAAAAGGATATTTCACTAAAAACCTCTCTTTGTTATGATAAAGAATGAAAAGAATTCGGTTGAAATCCGTTGCAAAAATAATGAAAAAACTATAAAAGTCGACATCGGAAGCACACTTTATGATGTTTTTCAGCAATTAAATTTGCAGATGGACTACGGTCCGGTGAGCGCAAAGGTGAACAACAAGGTCGAAGGACTGCACTACCGAGTCTATAATCCCAAGCTTGTAGAGTATCTCTCGCTCAGCTCTGAAAGCGGCATGAGGGCCTACACGCGCACCCTTTTCTTCGTTCTTGCAATGGCCGTGCGCGACCTCTATCCCGAGGGAAGGCTGGTGATAGGCGTTCCCGTGAGCAATGGCTACTACTGCGAGCTGGTCTTGGGCTGCGAGGTTACGCCCTCGGTGGTGGCCGACATAGAGCAGCGCATGAGGCAGATAGTGGCTGCTGCGCTGCCCATCCACCGCCACGAGGTGCCCACCGAGCAAGCCATCGACCTGTTCAGCCGCATGGGAAGCACCTCGAAAGTGAAGCTGCTGAAGACCCTTGGCAGGCTCTACACCTTATATTATGAGATTGACGGCTACGTGGACTACTTCTACGGCACGATGCTCACCAACACGTCGCAGCTAACGCTGTTTGCCCTTGAGCCGTTCCGGGGCGGATTGCTGCTGCGCACTCCGTCGAGGCAAGACCCCTCGCAGCTCGGAAAGGCAGTGGCTCAGGACAAGATGTTCGACGTGTTTCAGGAGCACCACCGCCTGCAGCGGCTGCTGGGCGTGAGCACCGTGGGCGACTTCAACGAGCTGGTGCAGCGCGGAGCCGCCGTCGACGTGGTCAACGTGAGCGAGGCTTTGCAGGAGAAGAAGCTGGCGCTGATAGCCGAGCAGATAGTAGCACGCAAGACGGTGAGGATGGTTCTGATAGCCGGCCCGTCGTCGAGCGGCAAGACCACCACCTGCAAGCGCCTCTCGGTGCAGCTGCTCTCAAGCGGCATCAAGCCCATTCCCATCTCGCTCGACGACTATTTCCTCGACCGCGAGCTGTCGCCCGTCGACGAACGGGGCGAATACGACTTCGAGAGCCTCTATGCCCTGAACCTCCCGCTGCTCAACGAGCAGATGAACAGCCTGTTCCGGGGCGAGGAGGTGGAGCTGCCGCGCTATGACTTTACTTCGGGCAAGAGCCTCAGGAGTGGTCGCCGACTGCGCCTTCACGACAATGAAGTGCTGGTGGTGGAGGGCATCCATGCCCTGAACCCCGAGCTCACGAGCCGCCTGCCTGCCGAGCAATTGTTCAAGGTGTATGCCTCTGCGCTGACAACCATCATGCTCGACGACCACAACTACATCCCCACGACCGACAACCGACTGCTGCGCCGCATCATACGCGACTGCAAGTACCGCGGAATGTCGGCTCGCGAAACGCTGCGCCGCTGGCCGTCGGTGCGTGAGGGCGAGAACAAATGGATATTCCCCTATCAGGAGAACGCCGACGTGATGTTCAACTCTGCCATGATCTACGAGCTGGCAGTGATACGCACGCAGGCCGAGTCGGTGCTCGACAAGGTGCCGGAGAACTGCGACGAGTATGCCGAAGCCTACCGCCTGCTGAAGTTCCTGAGGTATTTCGAGCCGCTCGAACCCGGTGCGCTGCCCCCCACATCGCTGCTCAGGGAGTTCCTCGGAGGGTCTACGTTTAGGTATTAGTGGTATGAGTGCTGATTGTTGTATAAGTCGTATGGGGCCTATAAGTCTTATAGGTCGTATAAGTCGTATGGGGCCTATAAGTCCTATAAGCCCCATAAGCCCCATAAGTCCCATAAGCCCTATTAGTCCCATTAAGTTCTTGCTCTCAGGCTTCCTGCTCCTCCTGCTGAGCGGCTGCAACAAGGCTGGCAAGCCCGCCGGCGGTGGCGACACGCTCCGTTTCACCAACGACATAGTGCTGCGCACCACCCCGGTGAAGGACCAGGGAGCCAGTTCGCTGTGCTGGGTCTATGCAATGCTGGCCACCATTGAGACCGAACACCTTATGCAGGGCGACTCGGTGAACCTCTCTGCCGACTATGTGGCACGCAACTTCCTGCGCGAACAGATACTTCGCAGCATCGTCGTCAGCCATAATGCCCACTCACAGGGCGGGCAGAGAGACCTTTCTTCCCCCCTTGGGGGGACTGAGGGGGGCTTTACCACTCGCGGCACGATGCCCATGCTGCTGCGCCTCATAGAGTGCTACGGGCTGACCCACTATGATGCCTACCACGCACGCCAGGGATGCAACTACAATGTGCTTTGCCGCCGTCTGACGCAGCAGGCGCGCGTCGTTGGCAGCCCGTTGCGCATGATTCACGATGCCGACAGCCTGCTCGACAGTCACATCGGCCCCAAGCCGCTACATGTCTTTATGCTCGGCTGCGAGTACACTCCGCGCCAGTTTGCCCACAGCGTGTGCCGCCGCGACGAGTATCAGATGCTTACGAGCTATGCCCACCACCCCTTCGGCGAGGCGTTTCCGCTCGAACTTGCCGATAACCGCTACCACGACACCTTCCTCAACCTGCCCATCGACTCGCTCATGGCGCGCCTCGACCGCTCCCTGCGCCAGGGTCATCCCGTATGCTGGGAGGGCGACGTGAGCGAGAAAGGCTTCTCGCAGCAGCGTGGCACGGCACACCTTCAGGACGACCGTCACGCCGCCAGCGACGCAGAACGCCTGCGGTCGATGCTCAGTGGCAAGACCACCGACGACCATTGCATGGCTATCGTGGGCATGGCACACGACCAGCATGGCCGCAAATACTACCTGATGAAGAATTCCTGGGGCACCACTGGCCGCTACCGAGGCTACGTATATGTATCAGAAAACTATCTGCGGCTGAAAACCGTGGCATTGGCAATAAGGCAAGAAGATGCCTGAAATGTGGGAAAATAGTCAGAAAACAAACGTTTTTCTTTGTCAGTTTGCCGTAAAAATCTATTTTTGCAGTTAATAAACGGCATCCCGCTGGCCTGAAAGACCTACGCTGCCGCTACATCGTGGAGATTATCCTATAGGGAGTTGCCAATGATTTCGTACCCAAACTGCGACCCAGGAACGAAACAGAACAGAACCAAAGGCACCGCCACAAGAAAAGTGTGGGCAGTTGTTCCGTCTGTTCTGAGGTTGTCGCAGACCTGGGGAGAGCAGGGCAACGTGTCCACACCTTATTTATATATATATACGTCTACACGATTCAATCTACAAAAACAAAATAACTGAAAGCCTAATATCACACAGTGCAAAGGTAATGCATATAAACGCGATAGAGTTGAAAAAATCGTTCAAAAGCTGCAAAGAATGTTTCTACATCCCTTATACGCTTATAGGAAAGTGTAGTTCAAAACACATTCTGCGTGCCTGAGCCAATGTTGTGAGGCCAACTAAAACGAACATTAACTTGATGAGACGGACTTACATTCTAACTCTGCTTGTCGCAATGCTGTTGTGTAGCTGCAATAATGACAAGGACAAACTGCTTATCGGCGTGTCGCAGTGTTCGGAAGACATCTGGCGCAACAAACTTAACGACGAACTGCGCATCGGAACATTCTTCCATGACGAGATAGAGCTGGTATTCACATCGGCCAATGACAACGATGCCACGCAGATAGCCCAGATCGACAGCCTCGTGGCGCTCGGTATCGACCTGCTCATCGTGTCGCCAAACCAGATGGCAACCATCACTCCGGCCATCGACAGGGCCTACGACAAGGGCATACCGGTGATAGTGTTCGACCGAAAAACCAATTCCAAGAAGTTCACTGCCTACATCGGAGCCGACAATCAGCTCATGGGACGCGAGATAGGCGAGTACATAGCCACGCAGCTCAAGGGCACAGGCACCGTCATCGAGATAAAAGGTCTTGAGGGAAGCTCGCCGTCGATAGAACGCAGCAAGGGCTTTGCCGAGGCCATGAGCCGCGCTCCCGGCATCGAGGTGGCGGCCCATCTGCAAGGCGACTGGACCGAGGAGAGCGGCTACAAGGCCGTGAAAGCCTACCTCAAGGCACATCCCGAAACCGTCACAAAGCCAATAGACTACGTCTTCGGACAGAACGACCGCATGGCGATGGGTGCGCGCCGGGCTTTCGAGGAGATGAAGAAGACCAACCCGGCCATGAAGCTGCCGCAGTATTGCGGCATCGACGGACTGCCCGGTCCCAACGGGGGCATCGCTCAGGTTGAAAACGGACTGCTCGAGGTGTCGTATATCTATCCCACCCACGGCGACAAGGTGTTGGAGCTGGCATTGCAGATACTCGAAAAGAAACCCTACAAGAAAGAGACTCTTCTGCAATCGGCCCTCGTCACGCGCGACAATGCCCACGTGCTGACAATGCAGGGCGAGGAGGCACAGCGTCAGGGAGAATATCTCAACGACCTTCACAACAAGACCATCGAGACCCTGAATATGCTCGACACGCAGAAGACGTTCCTCATTACGATAGTCATCATTGCCGTGCTGCTCATCGCGGCCTTCGTCTATGCCTACTATGCCTACCTCACCAAGGCACGCCTGAGCGACGAGCTGCGCCGCCTCTACGAGAGCGAGCGCCAGATGAAGCAGCAGATGGAGGCTCTGAAGGATGCGCAGATGGACCTCTACACCAACGTTGCCCACCAGCTGCGCACGCCGCTGTCGCTCATCGCCGGCCCGCTGAGCAAGCTGCGCGACTCCGACGAGCTGCGCAATGCCTCCGAAGACACGGCAACGCTGCTCGACGTGATGACCAGAAACACCGACCTGCTCACCTCGCTCGTGGGCAAGGTGCTCGATGCCGAGGCTAAGAAGGACTCTTCGGAGATACTCAAGATGATGGATACGGGAACAATCACCCCCCCCGATACCGCGTCCGACATCGAACAGTCGCTACAGCTCGAACAATTCCAGGCCACCGACACCACTCCGCAGATACTCATAGTCGACGACAATGCCGACATACGCATCTTCCTGCGCTCCATTCTGTCGGCCAAGTACGTCATCTACGAGGCTGAGGACGGCAAGAAGGGCCTCGACATAGCCAACGAGATAGTGCCCGACCTGATTATCTCCGACGTGATGATGCCCGTGATGAACGGCTTGCAGTTCTGCCAGCACGTGAAGCGGAACCTCGTGACGAGCCACATACCCGTCATACTGCTCACCGCACGTGCCATGAGCGCGCAGCAGATAGAGGGCTATCAGCACGGAGCCGATGCCTATATCACCAAGCCCTTCGACCACAATATGCTGATTGCGCGGGTAGAGAACCTTCTGCTCAACCGCGAGAGGCTCAAGAAGTCGTGGCAGGCACCGATTGCCAGCAGCATCGCGCCCGTCGACGAGAAGGAAGACGACCACGCAGCGGAGCTGAAGGTGGATATAGACAATGTCGATGAAATCGGCAAAAACGCTGATGAGGTTGCCACACCGCGCGAAGATGCGTTCCTTGACCGCCTCTATGCCGTCATCGACAGCCATATGCACAACAGCGATATCAGCGTAGAGGATATAGGACTGGAGATTGGGCTCTCTCGTGTGCAGCTCTATCGTAAGGTGAAGGCATTGACCGGCCTCTCGCCAGTCGAGCTGATGCGCAAGATACGCCTGAACAAAGCCCGCGAGATGTTGCTCACCACCGAAAAGAACATCAGTGAAGTGGCTTACGAGGTGGGTTTCTCGGCTCCCAGCTACTTCACCAAGTGTTTCAAGGAAGAGTTCGGCCAGCTCCCCAACGAGTTGTTGAGGTGAGACCCACCCTCAACCCCAAGTGGAAGCCCACCCCGGCCCTCCCGAGGGAGGGGGAAAGCGACCGTTAGAAGTTAGGCGGTTAGAGGTGTAGGTGCTTGTCCCTTGCCCCCCTCCCTTGGGGAGGGGTTGGAGGTGGGTGTCAGGCTTTGTTCAGGCGGATATGTTATCCGCCTGAGCTGAGTATCAGGATTTTTAATCCGCAATACCCTGCGGAGCTACCTCCAAGGAAGAGGGGGGTGGGTGTCAGGCTCCCTCCCTTTGGGAGGGCTGGGGTGGGCTCCTAAACAGCATAGCAGCAAGAATAATTTGTTCTTTTGTCCTTCTGTCTAATTAAAAGAAGGAGCGTGGTGGACCCTTGATAACGCAACAGAGGCATATTGTTATCACAACAATATGCCTCTGTCTTCTTTTTCAAGAGATGTTTCCTGATACAATCTCTCATTTAAAATAATCTAAACAAAACAAAAACGATGAAAAGACTACCTGATTTACATTAACTTTCAACTATTTCAAAAACAAACTATTAACTATTCAAAACAAAACTATTTATTTCTTTTTCTGATGCAAAAGTAATACGAAACACCCCACACCTATGTAAAAAATCGTTCTTTTTATGCTACAGA
>ODAJ014766665.1_pt1 | contig 61872 bp, 50 predicted proteins | sample 1539241 | NCBI WGS metagenome assembly ODAJ01 (sample SAMN02144231, study PRJEB22623) | gut metagenome | biome: sheep rumen | host: Ovis aries | place: New Zealand | reverse complement strand
GGTCTTGTTGAAGCCTGCGGCAACAACGCTCATGGCGCCGATCATGATGACGTTGTTGTTGGAGAAGTACGCGAGGGCGTCCTTTGCGGAGAGGCAGCCGGTGAGGGCCAGTGCGGAGATGGAGGTCATAGCCACGGTAGCAAGGCTCCACACGCCGGTCATGTAACCGACACAGGTTAGGACGAAGATCACCAGGCAGATAATGAGTTGCGTAGACATGATTTTCCTTTTCCTTTCTTTTCTGTATTTTGCTGTTCTCCAATCAGGAGAACAAGCTTCCCGAGTTTTGCTATGTTCAGTTTATCATGCGTTAACCTATTACTCAAATTCTAAATATTCATTGTTCCATGCCATGAAGGAATAGCATTACTGGTCGCAGATGGAGCCGTCCAGATTCAGACGCGTCATGACCTTATGGGGACGGAAGGGGAACTTTTCCTCCAGATCCGCTATCACGTCGATGCCGATGCCGGGCTCCTCCGGAACCGGAAGATAACCGTCCTTCATCTCCGGGATGTGATCGACCATATCGCACTGGCGCAGCTTCACGCCGCTGCCGGTCAGGTGATCGGCGGTCGAGGCAGCGAAGGGGTTGGGGTATTCGGTAATGGCGATGTTGTCAGTTGCCGCGACAAACTGCAAAACCGCATTGGTCATGACCGGGCTGCATGGATTATGCGGCACCAGGCTCTTATGGTGCGCCTCTGCTACGGCGGCGATCTTTTTTGCGCCGGTAAAGCCGCCGCACACGCCGAGTGAGGCGCGCACATAGCTGCAGGCCCCACGCTCAAGCAGCATCTCGAACTCATGATAGGTGTTGATGCGCTCGCCGGTGGCAATGGGGATACGGCACTGTGCGGCGACCCGGCCCATCTCGTCAAAGTTGTCCGGGCGAATGGGATCCTCAAGAAACATGGGGTTATAGGGCTCCAGACGGGCCGAGAGCTGAATGGCAAGGCCTGGCTCCAGACGGCGGTGCAGCTCAAGGCAGAGGTCTACCTCCTCCCCCACGGCCTCGCGGACCTTGGCAATACGGCGCTCCGCCTTGTACAGCAGGGCGGCGTTGCCGTCGGAGAAGGGCGCGGTGCGCGGTTCGTCCAGGTAGGGGTTCAGGTGTCCGAGGGCGGTGTAGCCCTGCTCCACGCCTTTGATCGCGTTTTCCACCAGCTCTTCCTCGGTTCTGCCGGAGGTGTGGTTGTAGACACGCACCTTGTCGCGGCACTTGCCGCCGAGCAAGCGATAGACGGGGACATTGAAATATTTGCCTGCGATATCGTAGAGTGCAATGTCAATGGCGGACATGGCGCCCATAACCGCCGCGCCGCGAAAATGCGAGAAGCGGTACAGGTACTGCCAGTGGTGTTCGATGTCCAGCGGATCCTTCCCGATCAGGTATTCCCCCATGGTCAGGATTGCCTGGGCCGAGGCCTCCAGGAAGCCCCAAGCCCCGCTCTCACCGAGGCCGACGATGCCCTCGTCGGTGTAGATTTTGCAATAAACCGCGCGGTTTGCGCGCAGAACCTTGACGTCGGTGATTTTCATACTGTAATCCTCACTTCACGCGGAAGGGGGCCATCACATCGAAGTTGATGTCGAGGCCGGCGCCGGGTGCCTGAGAGGGGCTGACCGTGCCGTCGGCATTGAAGACAACAGGGTTCTTGAAGGCCTCGTAGACCTTGGCGTCGTACTGGGGCGGGTAGAACTCGGCGATGGTGGCGTTGGGAACGGCACAGTCGAGATGTACATGCACCTGCTGCTGGCCGTGGGGGCTCATGTCCAGGCCAAAGGCGTCCGCCATGCCGGCGACCTTCATAAACTCCGTCACGCCGCCGAGGCAGGTGGCGTCAGGGTTGAGGATGGCAATGCCGCGGGCCTTGGTAATGAGATCGCGGAAGCCGAAGCGGGAGACCTCATTCTCACCGCCGGCGATGGGGATGATGGTCTTCTCGGCAACCTTGCTGTAGCCGTCGTAATCGTCGGCATCCACAGGCTCCTCCAGCCAGTAGGGGTGGTACTCCTCCACCATCTTGGCAAACTCCACGGCTTCAAAGAAGCGGTAGGCGCAGTTTGCGTCGATCATGAGCTTGGCATCGTCGCCGATGGCCTCGCGCACGGCCTTGACGCGGGCCGCGTCTTCCTTCAGGGAAACGCCGCCGACCTTCATCTTGACCGCGTTGACGCCCCAGCTTCGGTACTCTTCCATCTCCTGCTGCAGCTCCTTGAGGCCCTTGCCGGGAGCATAGTAGCCGCCCGCCACATAGCACTCGACCTTTTCCTTATGCGCGCCGAGCATCTTGTAAAGGGGCATGCCCGCGACCTTGGCCTTGATATCCCAGAGAGCAATGTCGATGGCGGAGACGGTCTTCAGGCTGGTACCGCGGCGGCCGATGAACTTGGGGACATAAGTCTTCTGGAAAATACGCTCGGTATCCAGGGGATCCATGCCGATGATGGCCTTGCCCATGGTCTCGGCAAATTCGATGGCCCAGCTGCAGCCATAGCCGGTGATGCCTTCGTCGGTATCAACGATGAGAAGATTCAGCTCATTGTGGGTGTAGGTGTGTTTTCCGTTCGCGATAGGCTTTGCCTTGGGCCAGCGGTAATGCTCTACGCGGACGTCTGTAATCTTCATAAGCGTTCCTCCTTGATTTAATAAAATTTATTTATCGATTTTTCTCTTTTTCTTGTTGTATATAGAATATCCTAATTTTTATTCCCTGTCAAATACATGATTTTTGGGCTCTCTATCAAGAATATTTATTGTATATCCTTTGCTTCGGTATTTCTCCATAAAACCGTTTTATGCTTTTTGGTGATGTTATACGAAAACAGCGGAGGCCGCTGATGAGGCGGTCTCCGCTGTGAATATTTGCAGCAATTATCAGATTCTTGCAACACCGCTGGCACGGGCTGCTTCGGCGGTCGCCCTGGCTACCGCGTCCTTCACGCGCGGATCAAATGCCTTGGGCAGGATATAGTCGGCATTGAGTTCTTCGTCGGAAACCAGGCCCGCGATGGCAGAGGCGGCAGCCAGCTTCATGGCGTCGTTGATATCGCTTGCGCGCACATCCAAAGCGCCGCGAAAGATGCCCGGGAAGCAGCCCTCATTTCAGATTCAGCATACTGCGCAGGTAACGCACCATCAGCTCAAAGGCGATCTCATGCCCTTCCCTGCGATAGATGGTAAAGGCATGGCCTGCGCCGGGGACACGTCTGATGGTGGTCTCCGCCCCGCAGCGGGCAAGGCGCAGGGCGAAGTCTTCCGCCTCGTTGCAGAGATCGTCGCACGCGCCGGTAATCATCAAGGTGGGCGGGAAACCGTGCAGCATCCCGTCAGGCGCGTAGACCGGCGAACAGTATGGGTCTTTCTGCAGTTCCCTGTCGCAGTAATACAGATTATACAGCCTTGCGCGCTCGGCAGGAACCCCCTTGCCCATACTTTTTTTCTCGCTGGGATCGGTATACACATCCAGCGGCGGGTACTCGCATATAAGCAGCTTCGGGATCTCTGTTCCCTGCTCGATAGAGCGCATGATCGCGCCGATGCACAGGTTTCCGCCCGCGCTGTGTCCCATCAGGACGACACGTTTCGGGTCGATTTTCAGTAATGAGGCGTTTTCATATACCCAGCGCAGTGCCCGGTAGGCTTCATGCACAGCCGCCGGGAACGGATAGTCCGGCGCAATTTTATAGTCCAGATCGAGGAACTTGCAGGAAAGCGCATGGTTCATCCGGCGGCAGAACAGCTCGTCATTGGGGGTGCGGGCGCGGATGAAGCCGCCGCCATGCATGTTCAGGATCAGCACATCCGGGTTTTTCATCTCATCGGGATAGCTGTAGAAGCTGCGGATATCGCCTTCCTCGAACGGGATCACCCGCTCTTCGATCATGACGGGAAACTGCTGCATCAGCTCATCCGGCACCTCGGCATTGGTGACCTGCCTGCGCGTCTCATGCGCCATGCGGATCAATTCTTCTCGTGTTGGGGTTTGCACGCTCATCCCTCCTTATGTGTCGTTCTTTCTTTGTCCAGGCATATCTCAGCAAAGTCGCGGATGATCGCCTCGTCCCCGCGATCCTTTCTCCAGCACAGAAAACTGCGCTGATAAAAGGGCTCCGGTTGGAGACGGCAAAACGCAAGCCTCCCGGCTTCCTCCGGGAAGCGGCGGCAGAAGTCCGTCGGTGTGGTGAACAGGATGCCGGCGTTTCTCGCAGCCATGCAAAACAGTGCGTGCAGGCTGTTGCACTGCACTGTACCAGTATAGGTAATCTGATACTTTTCCAACATCAGCATGGCTGCCCGGTACTGCACGCCCAGATCCTGCTCAAGCCTTGTGATGTATTTGGTCAGGGTCGGCTAAGAAATATAGAGCTTCTTCGCCGCTTTGGTCAGATTTCTCTCCTCTGCAAGTGCCAGTACATAATCCAACCTGTATGTCATCTTTATTTATATTCATTGTAGGATAGATCCCAGCGCCACTCATGATAGGGAGCGGTTTCCAGGATATCATCCCGCAGTTCCACACCGAGGCCGGGGCCTTCAGGCAGGAGCATACAGCCGTTTTCGATCACAAAGGGGGTCTTGATTTCCTGCTGGATCTTGGACCACTCACCGGGCGCGGGGCACATCTCCATGACCTCGAAATTGGGGATGGCAGCGGCAAGGTGGAGGCTTGCGGCATAGCAGATGCTGCCGGTGGCGATGTGTGGGATCACATTGACATAGTGGCTCTCCGCAATAGCGGCTGCCTTCTTGCAGCCCGTGATGCCGCCCATGATGGCAACATCCGGACGCAGGAAGGAGATATTGTCCTCCCGCAGCAGCATGTCCACATCCTGGATACAGAAGCTGCGCTCCCCGACGCCGATGGGCGCCATGGCGCGGCGGGCGACGGATTGGATCGTCTGATAATTTTCGTAATTGATGGGATCCTCGAAGAACAGAAGGTTCACATCCTCCACAAGCTGCATGAGCCTTACGCTCTCATGCGGCTGGAGGGAGCGGTGGATCTCGCAGCCGATATCCACATCATCCCCCACGGCTTCGCGCACGGCGTGGATCATGTCGCTCATGGCCCGCTCGCGCTTGGCGTAGGTACCGCTGGCTTCCTTGATATTAGTGGGGTTGAGGCGGATGCAGGTGTAGCCCTCCTCCTTGAGCTTTTTGGCACATTCCACGCTCTCGTCGATGGTCTTGCCAAAGACCACGCCCCAGAGGCGGATCTTCTTGCGCACCGCGCCGCCCAGCATCTGATAGACAGGCACATGGAAATACTTGCCCTTGATATCCCATAGCGCAATGTCTATAGCACTGATGGCAGCGGCGATGGAGGTGCCGCCGAATTTGAAGCGGCTGTAAAGCTCGCTGTCGAGGTATTCGATGCGCAGAGGATCCTGACCGAGAAGAGGCTCCTCCATGCGGTGAATGGCGCCCACCATGGATTCCCGAAAGCCCCAGTTGCCGCCCTCGCCCACGCCGACGATGCCCTCATCGGTATAGACCTTCACGAACATGCGCCGCCAGCCGGTCATAATGGGTTCGACCTTTGTGATCTTCACGATAATGCCTCCTTTTTCATGATCTGACTCTGATTTAGGTAATAGTATAGTATCATAGCGGCTCTTTCCTGTCCAATGATGAATCAGAATCGTATTATTCCTTTTTGGCTATCGTCGTTTGCGTGCTGAATTACAGTTTTCTTCTCTGCATCACAGGCTTTCCGCCGGTGTTCATGGGAACCGGGTCAAGAAGGAGGACAGGAGTTGCGGCTCCTGCTTCACCCACTCACGAACCTGTTTAATTATGCAACAAACACGTGAGCGTGCACGTATACTCCGGCTCATATTTCTTTAAAAATGCATAGTAGGACCCGCACTTATCAAAAATCTTGGTCACATCGATCGCACCATGCGCCTTAAAATCCAGAACTGTTAGAATCCTGCCGAGCTTGTATTTCAGGGCTTTGTAGGATTCCCTGATAAGCTTCATATCACTTCGGTTTGAAGTAGCCCATGATACGCTGGTAGCTCTCGGATCCGGCGTGGTGACATTCATCCAGCACGATGATATCAAATGCATCCCGCTTGAACTGCTCGTGAATCTCCGGTTTCGCCATCATCTGCATCGTCGAGAACATGCAATCAGCTTCCATATCTTTCTGGTTGCCGGATAAGAGGCCGTAGGATTTCTCGCTGCCAAAGATTTTCCGGTAGCTGCTCATCGCCTGCTTTGCGATCTGCTCTCTGTGGACCACGAAGAGGAGTCGCTTCGGGTGAAGTTCACGCATTGCGAAGGCGGAGGCGTAGGTTTTTCCCGTACCCGTTTTAGTCAAGTATTTTTCTACGTTTTTCTTGCGATTTTTTGACCTAATTTGACAGGTTCAGGCTCATCTTTACTTATCTTGACAGGCTTTGAAGGCAACGCAAAGGTCAAACGGGCAGACGCAATTACTATCACTTGTTGGCAAGCGATTTGTCAAGGATAAATTTATCCCTCAAGCAAAATACTTGAGGGATATTTCTGTCATATGCTATTGTAACAGCAGGTGATTAAAACACCAGATATGACTGCCCTGCCATTGCAGGTCCAATCGGAATTGAATGCGATCTTCTTCACAGTGTCTCTCCGTTGGTCCGGATGATCTCGGCATAATACCGGGCTGAATCCTTGATCGTCCGTTTCTGCGTTTCATAGTCCACGTGGATCAAACCGAAACGCGGGCCGTAGCCGCTGCACCACTCGAAATTGTCCATGATGCTCCAGTGCTGATAGCCCAGCACCGGGATCCCCTCATCCGCCGCGCGTTTCATGCCGCCGATGAAATCATGGAGAAATGTCTTGCGGATCTCATCGTGCACGCAGCCGTCCGGGCCCACCTCATCAGGGTTAGCCATGCCGTTTTCCGTGACCATGACCGGAAGATGGTAGCGCTCCCAATACTGACGGATCGTCCAGTACAGGCACCTTCCGTCGATGACCCAGTCCAGCATCGTTTTGGGCAGCTTTTCGGTGTCGTATTTCTCCTTATTTATCAGGGGATTGGATGGCTGATAGACGTTGACGCCCACAAAATCCATCGGTTCGGAGATGATTTTCAGATCTTCGTCGCTGAGCATTTGCGCCAGCATGGGACTGGCCTGGCCCAGAGCGATGGGATCCATGTAAAGAGCGTTGCTTCCCTCGCCCACCTGGGAGAGGAAGGACTGCTCCGCCGCATCCCGGAGCCCTGCATCATCCTCACTGTCGGGGATGTAGGTGGTGGCTGCCATGGCAAGGCCGATTTTCGGCGCGGTTTTGGCGGTCTCGCGGATGAGCGTCACAGCCTTGCCGTGAGCCAGCAGCATATGCCGGAGGGCCTGCATGCAGGCCGGGATGTCGCTTACAAACGGGGCAAAGCTGCCCATTGCATAGGAAAGCATGATAAATACGGACGGTTCATTAAACGTCATCCAATAGCGAACGCGGTCTGAAAAAGCCTCGACCACGACTTTCACATATTCGAGGTAGTAGTCGATGATCTTCGGACTGGGCCAGCCGCCTTCCTCATGGACCCAGAGGGGCAGATCCCAATGGTACAGCGTTACCAGCGGTTCGATCCCGGCAGCTTCAAGCTCTGAGATCAGGTTTTGATAGAATTCGATGCCCTTTGGATTGACCACGCCTTTTTCCGGCATGATTCGGCACCAGGAGACGGAGAAGCGGTAGCTCTTGAGCCCCAGCTCCTTCATCAGCGCCACATCTTCTTTATAACGGTGATAATGATCGCAGGCCGTATGGCAGTCCTGTCCATCCTGAATGTGATCTCCGGCCACGTCCCAGATGCTGGGGCACTTGCCGTCCTCATTCCACGCGCCTTCGATCTGCGCAGCCGCGCTGGCTGCGCCCCATAAGAAATCCTTGGAAAAGCCCATTTTGTACTCCTTTCTGAAAACGGTCGCAGAGGGTTCTGCCGCAGATATGTTTTTCTTAGTTTTCTTCCGCCTTGTGCAGACTCTCGCGCATCTGGGCGCGCACTTCATTGGTGATGGGATAGCGGCGCTCGATCAGGTAAGCGATGATGCCCAGCACAAAGGGGATGAGGCCCATGATGACGATGAACCAGTTGAGCATGACCGGCATCTGGCTCAGCTCGCCCGCGAAGTCGCCGGTCTCGGAGTCGACCACATAACCGATCCCTGCCAGCATGAAGCCGACCACACTCGCGCCGATGGCGTTCTGCGCTTTGGAGATAAAGCGGTTGAGCGCATTGCAGAGACCGGAACGGTCCTTGCCATTCTTATAGATCTCATAGTCCATGATCTCGATATCTACCGTGGAGCCGGGAATATAGCCCATACCGACAGCAGTAGTGGTGACTGCGACGCAGAGCAGAAACAGCCAGGGCATTTTCTCGAGAACGCCGAGGATCTGCAGCAGGAACAGTATGCCGCAGGGAATGGCCTGGGCCAGCAGCAAAATCCGAAGAAACTTCATCGGATCGCCGATCTTCTTCATGATCGGCGCCGCGATCAGCGTGCCGCCCAGCAGCGGGATAAACATCAGCATGGAAGCAATGCCGGAGTAAAGCGCGTATTTTCCGTTATCCACCACACCGGTGGAGAGATCGGCGCAGAGGCCCCACTTGATATAATAGAGCATGGTTGCAAAGAGGAAGGTCCAGATAAAACCGGAGAACAGTGCGGCGGTGACATTGATGCGAATGGCGTCGTTCTCCTTCAGGAGCTTGAAGATATCCGTGATTTTAACATTTTCTTCCTTATCCCGCTCAGCGTGATGGCGCTCCCGAACCATACCGATGCCGGTGAGAGAGATCACGGAGGTGATGAGCAGCAGACCGACCACAACCAGACCGAAAGAGGTGTGCATGTTGTTGACAACACTGTTGACGCCTGTCACCATGGCGATCAGCACGGCGGTGACCATGCCCGTCATCATGGAGACGATACGGGGAGCGATCAGCAGTTTGCCGCGTTCGTTCTGATCCAGCGTCAGCGTGCGGAAGATCAGGTTCGGCGCGTAGAAAGAGGAACCCATGTCATAGAGGAGATAGAAGAAAATGACCCAGATGACGGCAATCACGGGGCTGACGCCCTGAGGAATGAAGAACAGCGCGCCGACGCCCACGAACGCCGTGAGGATCGAGAGGATGATGAAGGGCTTGTACTTGCCGTATTTGCCGACCTTGGCCCGGTCCATGATCCAGCCCTCGATGGGATCGTTGACCGCGTCAAAGATGCGGGAGAACAAGAGCACGCTGGAGCCCACAACCGCGCCGAACGCGCCGAGGCCCGCATAGTCAGTGAGATAGAGCAGGAAGAACGAGGTCATCAGGGCTGCCGCCATGCCGTCGGTCAGGCCCATGGTTGCTGTTCCGAAATATTCCCGGAAACCGAGTTTGTCTGATTTGTTCATATGCGAACCTCCTTAGTTTTGTTTTGATAAGCGCAGTATAGCAGGGAATCTGTGCCTGGAATATAATATTTTCGTCTAATTTTCAGTAATTTGGATTGATTTTTAGAATAAGGCTGATACACTAAAATTATAGCGAATTTATGATAGAAAAAGTGAGCAAAAACAGATACTCTATGATCGGAGGAACGAATATGACAGATCTGACGACCGCTGAACGCCTGAAGACGTTTCAAGGAATGCTTTCCACTTGCCATAAGCTCTTTCTGCGCAGCTATGACAATGACTTTTACAGCCTGGGCGACGAGACGGAAGAGGAGCGGCTGGCAGAGGAGCTGTTTGCCATCTCCCGTAACCAATCAAAGCTGCAAACCGCCCTTGCCGCAGGATCAACGCCGCTGCTGTTTACCAGCAGAGTCAATATGGTATGGGTCTGCTGCCCGGAGTTCGCAGAAGAGAGGCTGCATCGGATCCACGCCCTTGGCCCGTTTTTTATGGATGATTTCTCTGTGAATGCCGTCATCGCAGGACTGACGGAGGCCGGAGCCTCTCATCAGCTTCGAAGCAGCGCCGGGAAGCTGATCCCGCAGCTTCCGGTCCTCAGCTGGAGCCGCATTCAGGAATATGCTCTGATGCTGCATTATCTCGTCACAGGCGAGAAGCTTCGCCAATCGGATCTGCGGTTTTACGGTTCCGGGGATCTCTCGCCAATCAACACAGGAGAACAGCCGGTCACTGATACCCACGGCACATATCAGATAGAGCAGGAAATGGTGCGTATGGTACGAGAAGGTGATATTTCCCTGATGCAATACATAGACCGGGCGGCGGTCACCGGCACCATTGGACAGCTTGCGAAGCCAGGAGACACGCTGCGGCAGATGAAGAACGCCGTACTTGTCAGTATCACGCTCTTTTCACGCGCCTCCATCGAAGGCGGACTGAGTCCGGAAACCGCATATACGCTCTGTGACCGGTATTTTCAGAATGTTGAAATGGCAAAGTCCCTCTCTGAACTGACTGCTGTCACAAAAACCATGAACCATGATTTCGTTTATCGTGTCCATGCCGTACGCACACAGATGCTTTCCCGTGAGATCGAGTCGGCCTGCAGCTACATGGAGCGGCATCTGGAGGATGAGCTGAGTCTCTCTGCGCTTGCCTCCTATGCTAGCTACACAGACTACTATTTTTCCAAAAAATTTAAACGCGAAACGGGCATGACCCCGGCGGAATATCTGCGGAAAAAGCGTCTGGAGAAGGCAGCCTTGTTACTGCGTTCCACAGACTTGGATGTGCAGCAGATCGCAATGCGCCTCCAGTTCTGTTCTCAAAGTTATTTTACAGACAGTTTTCGGAAGGAATTCGGAGTTTCACCCACAAAATACCGAAAGGAAGGAAAAGCATGAGCCGTATCTTGATCAATCCCCTGAACATACCCTATCAGTTTCAGCACTACAACCAGCAGGCTTCGCGAGAATCCGCCGATCCGACCCTTGTATATTTCAAAGGGCGATACTATCTCTTTGCCTCCATGTCCGGCGGCTTCTATTATTCCGACGACATGATCCATTGGGACTGGCACGAGAATCGGAAACTGACGCCCTTCCGCTACGCCCCGGATGTACGGCAGGTGGGCGACTGGCTGATTTTCTCCTCCTCCGACCGGAATCCCAGTGAGATCTATCGCACAAAGGACCCAATGAGCGACGATTTCGAAAAGCTCAGCGAGCCTTTCCCATTCTGGGACCCGAATACCTTCCAGGACGAGGACGGGCGAGTATATTTCTACTGGGGCTGTGCTAATACGACACCCATCTGGGGCCAGGAATTTGACCCGAAGGCGATGACACCGATTGGGGAAAAGAAGGAACTGATCTTCGGCAATACTGCTGCTCACGGCTGGGAGCGTCCGAACTATCCCGGCAGACCGAAGGAGCAGGGCAAGGAAGGCCTTGCTATGCGGCTCTACCGGCTGTTCATGCGCCTGTCCGGCTCTGATAAAAAACCTTTTATCGAAGGCGCGTTCATGAATAAGTGGAACGGAAAGTATTATCTCCAGTACGCCGCTCCGGGCACGGAGCTGGCCACCTACGGCGACGGGGTGTATGTGGGTGACTCTCCGCTGGGTCCCTTCACTTATCAGGCACACAATCCCTTCTCCTCCAAGCCTGGCGGATTCATCACCGGCGCGGGCCACGGCTCTACTATTGAAGATGAGTACGGCAACCTGTGGCACGCTTCCACTATGCGGATCTCAGTCAATGCAAACTTTGAACGCCGTCTTGGCCTGTTTCCGGCGGGACTGGACAGAGATGGGCTCCTGTTCTGCAATCAGAACTTGGCGGATTATCCGTTAGAAATTCCCGAGGGAAAGTTCGATCCACATAGCATCAAGCCCAAGTGGATGCTCCTGTCTTTCAAAAAGAACGCAGTGGCCTCCTCGTACCGCGAGGGTCATGAACCGGCCAAAGCGCTGGACGAGGATATCCGCTCCTGCTGGTGTGCCAAGGGCAGCGCCGGGGAATGGTACCAGCTGGATCTGGGTGATGTGTATGAAATACACGGTATCCAGCTCAACTTTGCAGATGTGGAAGTACCTATGCTGGAGGTGGACAAGGCTCTGCGCTCCAACGTCTACACCTCCAATCGCTACATCGACCCCGATCCCACGCTTCGCACTCGGTATCTGCTCGAGGGCAGTGCAGAAGGCAGCTCGTGGTTTTCCCTCGCTGACAAACGCGGTGCCGAAACAAATCTTCCCCATGACTATATCGAGCTGGCCGGACTAAAGCTGCGCTATGTGCGTGTCACAGCTGAGAAGCTGCCTTACGACGAGCCCTTTGCGCTCTCCGGCCTGCGCGTGTTCGGGCTTGGCAATGAGCCTGCGCCCGAAGCCGTCAAAGCATTTGATATTGAGAGACCCGACGCACTGACAGCAAAGCTCAGCTGGAAAGCCGTCGACCGTGCCACCGGATATAATGTCCGTTACGGCATTGCCCCGGACAAGCTGTACAGCAGCCACATGGTCTGCGGTCAGGCCGAGGTGCTGCTCACCATGCTCAACGCGGGACAGACATATTATGCCGCAGTGGATGCATTCGGCGAGGGCGGTGTAACTGAGGGCGCAAGCCTTCTGCTTCGTTGAAAAGTGAAATAGAGGCGGGCATTTTCATTTTTTCCGCTGGTTTAGAGAGCCGAACATGGACACTGGACGGCCACGATTGCGGGCATCAGAAGGGCCTTCAAGAACGGGCAGGAAGTTAAAGCCTGACCTGAACGCGAAAAAAGATCCTTACCACCAGATTGTACTTCTCTGGTAGTAGGGATCTTTTCTGCTTCATTTGCTTTTGACCGATTAGTGCGTCTCCGGAAAAGCTCTGTCAAAAGCCTTGTTTATTTCCCAGCATCCTTAACGGATGCCCCTACATGATAGGCTGTCTTTTCATCCAAGATAATAAACCTATCATGAAATACCTTTGTTTTCTTCACCGTCAATGTCGGATACTGAGCATTGAAATTGGCCACATCCCTGTTCGTAAGCTGTGTACCTGCATATGTATATATCCTCACATAAACACCAGGGTTCTTCTTTGCCAAAATATTCAGAGTATCAACATCGACATATCCGTCAATCAGGATTATCTCCTTCTTGGCTTTTTGCATGATAGATGTAATCAGGCTGAATGCATCATATATCTGCCCATCGAAAAATATCTTCTGCTCTGATTCTGCGTGATCATTAATATACTGAAACACCTTGTCAAACTTCTCATCGGTACTTTTCTGGTATTCCAGTTGTTTTAGTTCTATATGGCTTACCTTCTCAAAAAGTAGAGCGTTGTTAGCTATAAACTGACGCATTTCACGAAATGCTCGCATAATGAATATACTCTGCTGCTCCGCGACCGCACCTTTTAGAACTGTCGCCAGCATATAGATTCCTTGTTCTGTGAATGCATATGGCTGTTTTCTGCGGCCTCCATTCTGCCCTGTGTAAAAATTATAATTTGGTGAAGTCGCAATTTGCGACTTCACCATTATCGTTTTCCCGGGAGCCGCCCCTCATACATCAGCTGATACGCAATCAGCCTCGGAATATACTCCGGCGGAGTCCGCCGGCCGGCCTCCCAGTCCTCCAGAGTCCTCACCGGGATACCAGTGTGGTCGGAGAACTCCTTACGTGTCATACCGGTTTCCTCCCGCAGGGTTCTTATCTTCATTGCAAGATCCATATCGTCTCCTCCGTTCCATCAACCTATATCGAAAATATATCACATCCCGCAAAATCTCGCAATGCGTGGTTTTTTGAAAATAAAAAATGCGGCAAAACCCCTTTCTGCCGCATTTTCTTCTACGCAATCAGACGCATTATCGGTTTTCGTCCGGCACGACAGACCGCATTCTCTCCCCAACCTCCCCTATAATCGTCTCATCCGCCGGCAGCCACGCCACGCTCCAAAGCTCCTCCCTTGTGAGCCACCTGGCCGCCTCCGCCTCAATGAGGATTAGGTCTCCCCTCACGATGCTGCACCAGAAGCACTCCATCGAGAGGTGAAACGTCGGGTAATCATACTCGATCGTGTCGATCAGCTCCTCGACCCGGATCTCCGTGTCAAGCTCTTCCAGAATCTCGCGCCTCAGCGCCTCCTCCGGGGTCTCGCCCGGCTCGATTTTCCCGCCGGGGAACTCCCAGCCACCCTTGAAATCTCCGTAGCCGCGTGCGGTCGCAAAGATTTTTCCATCCCTATGGATGATGGCGGCGACGACTTTTACTGTTTTCATTTTCATCAGCTCCTTTATCAGTCTCTCACGATATAGTCATAAATATCACTCCGCACCGGAACGTCCAGCCTGTAGAGGATCTCAAACGCATCATCGTTCGTCGATTCCATGTGGATCGGCTGTGGCTCGCCCTCCGCGAAGATCTCGCCCAGGAAATAAAACTCCTTGGCCTCATTATCGTCCTTATTCTTTCTCACGAATAAGAATATACGGTTGTCCTTATCCTCCGGACTCCTCTTGTAAATGTGCACCGCATCGCTGGAAGTAACCTTCCTCGGGTGCTTGGACAGGGCGATCAGCATATTTTCTGAAATGAACCTGTCCTCATACGCGATTGCGTCCTCATCCTTATCATAGTTGATAAAGACCGGCAGCGTCTTCGTATACGCATCATAAAAGTATCCGCCGATGTTCTGCGCATTGAAGTTCTTATTCCAGCCGAGCAAGCGGCACACATCCTCGTAGGTGTACTTCTGATACAGCTGGAAACAGGTGTCCTTGTACGTATGGCTGTAGTTCTCCTGATAGCGCTCCTCACCGAACATAAGAAGCAGCGTCACCATGTCCTTGAACTCCGAGTTGTCGAGCATTCTCTGGAATTTCGGGGTCAGGCGATAACCGCCGTCTTCATCCCGCTCTATGAGCACGCAGGCGCTGTATCTCTTGCGCTCCTCTTCCTTGGGGAATTCATTTGTCAGGTTTCTGAACGCCGATTCTTCGATCAGCGGCGGGACGATCAGCTTGTAGGTCTCCTTCATGTAGCGCCGATAATATCTCAGCACCCGGTAATTCTGGCTGAGCAAATATTTAAGGATTGCAAGCTCATGCACCCTCTTATAGGACACAAGCTTTTTCGACATGTACTCGATGACCATCGCCTCGTCTTCCGAGAGCGTGCACGTATACTCCGGCTCATATTTCTTTAAAAATGCATAGTAGGACCCGCACTTATCAAAAATCTTAGTCGCATCGATCGCACCATGTGCCTTAAAATCCAGAACCGTCGGAATCCTGCCGAGCTTGTATTTCAGGGCTTTGTAGGATTCCCTGATAAGCTTCATATCATTTGTCTTGGCTGCGTCAATCGACGCAAATATCCTCTTCCTCGACACCTCATCAAAATGGATCGTCGAACTACCCGGAATAATGCGCGCTCCGGACTGCACATATCTGCGCATGGTGTCCTTGTTGTAGCTGCGGTCATCCGACAGCGCGATCGGGATCATGTAGTTGTTCGTGTAGTTCCCAATGAAGTCCAGGATGACCACGTATTCCTTGTTATCGAATTTTCGCAGACCGCGCCCCAGCTGCTGAATGAACACGACCGGCGATTCGGTCGGCCGGAGCATGATGACCTGGTTGATTTCCGGGATATCAACACCTTCATTGAAAATGTCCACCGTCAGAATATAATCAAGCCTCTCGTCCGCCTCATCATCCGTCAGACGCTCAATAACTTCCTCTCTTCGAGCCTGGTTGTCCTCCCCGGTCAGCACTTCTGTCCGGTAGAAGCTTCCGTCCTTTTTCGTCCTCAGGTTGATCTTCCTGGAGAGTTCCCTGGCCTCTTCCTTCCTACTGCAGAAAATGAGACCCTTCACACGGTCCCCGCTATACCCGAAATACTCCGCCTTCTCCAAAATATAGTTCACGCGGGCATCACAGACCAAATTTGCGAAATTTCGAAGACCTGCGGAATCGTCAAAGACCTGCCCATTGATCTCCAGATCCGTGATTCCAAAATAGTGGAACGGGCAGAGCAAATCCTCCTCCAGAGCCTGCTGGAGCCTTATTTCATAGGCGATATGGTGGTCAAAGAGGTCATAGATATCATAGTTGTTCGTATCCGGGCTGGCTGTCATTCCCAACCAGAACTTCGGTTTGAAGTATCCCATGATACGCTGGTAGCTCTCGGATCCGGCGTGGTGACATTCATCTAGCACGATTACATCAAATGTATCCTTCGAAAACTGTTCGTGTATTTCAGGCTTCGCCATCATCTGCATCGTCGAAAACATGCAGTCAGCTTCCATATCTTTCTGGTTTCCGGATAAGAGGCCGTAGGATTTCTCGCTGCCGAAAATTTTCCGGTAGCTGCTCATCGCCTGCTTTGCGATCTGCTCTCTGTGGACCACGAAGAGGAGCCGCTTCGGGTGGAGTTCACGCATTGCGAAGGCGGAGGCATAGGTTTTCCCGGTGCCCGTCATTGTCAAGTAGTTTTGCACGTTTTTCTTGCGATTATTTGATTTAATTTGGCAGATTCAGGCTCATCTTTACTTATCTTGACAGGCTTTGAAGGCAACGCAAATGTCAAACGAGCCATCGCAATTACTATAACTTGTTGGCTTCTCAAATATGTTGATCCTCGCTCAAATGCACACGGATTCACTCTTCAAACCAGTCAAAATACAATTCCTGTAGCTTCTTATGCAAGCTATATATTCTGTTATGTTCATTGTACAAGCGATCCAATAAATCTTCCGCCTTCATTTTCATTCCATTACCAATTATATACAGTTGTTGTATCTGTTGTGTTACCTCACATTGGAAAAGTCAATGAAAATTCCCTGCAACGTATCCGCATAGCTTCGATCACAGGTCACGAAAATAATCTGATTATTCTCAGCAAATTCTTTTAACAGCCTGCAGGCTCTCGCACGACGTTCAGCATCCATATCCGTGAATGGATCGTCGAACACCGCAAAGCCTCCTCCATTTGGGAACAGAAATTTGATGACCGCCAAACGAAATGCCAAAGCAACAGTATCTTTCGTGCCCTCCGAAAGAAGCTCAAACGTCATCCGGTTATCACCGCTGTAAATCTCTGCTTCCAGTTTCTTGCCCAAAGAAGACAACGTAACTCCATCTTCCGAAAGGAACGCAAGATACTTTCTGAAGTCATTCTCAAATTGCTGCAATGGATTTGTATCTGCCGAATTAAGTATTCCCTCTGCCACAGTCTTGATCTGCTGCCAAGCCTTAAACTCTTCCTTTAATCTGTCAAGTTCTGTCTCTTGATCCGAGACAATCTCCTGAAGATCTTCAACAGACGCATAATCATCTGCTTCTTCTAAGGCTTTGATTACTCCACGAGCCTCTGCGAGCTTATCCCTGGCAGAATCATATTTTTTTCTCTTCTCGCGTTTGTCTTCTTCTAATTCCCTCTTTCTACCTTCAGGATTGTTAATTTGGCGGTATTTTACCGGAATCTCATCCCCGTCTTTAAGATCTTTTTCATGCTGTCTGATTTTTGTTTTCAGGTTTGCTATTTCATCAGCATTAGTTTCCTGAGACAAATAATCCTTTCTATACCCGCGGATTGTTTGCTCACAAAGGCTGATATATGTCCCGATCGGCTCAGGTGTCAGCTCCCTGATTTTCTCTTGAATAACATCTTTGGATCGAGTAGGAACTGTCAACGCAGCTTCATAATCAGCTTGGATATCATCAATATTTCTGCAGCCTGCTGTCTTTCTCAATTCAACTTCATATCCCCGCAGGTCTTTCACAAGCTGTGCACGTTCAATATCTTTTCTCTTCTTAGTAGTCTCGAGATCTAATGCCGAAGCTACATTGTATTTAACCAGAATAGATTTCAGCTCAGCACGCTTTTTTTCCAGCTCAGCCTTTTCCTTCTCAACATTCAGATTTACCGCAGACAAGTCAAAGACAGCCACTCCTGGAATTTCAATCCGAACAGCCTCTGTCGCTTCAAAAGCAGATTCCTCAATATCTATTTTCCGGCCATCCACGACGCTGGTAACAGTCAGTTCATAGCCTTCCTGTAAAGTAAAAGAAATCAATGCGCTGAATTTCTTCAGTCTGTTCTCTATCTTTCGAATTTCTTCAGCAAGAGTCTTGGCTGAAGCAACATCAGCTTCTTCGACCGACTGAAGTTCGGACAGCTCTCTTTCTGCTTCCGCTTTTTTCTTTGTAACAGATTCAAGCTTTCCCCAAAGTTCAATTACTTCCGCACGAGCCATTTCCTTTTCAAGGCTACGCGCTTTCTCAAGGTTCGTTGCCAGCACAGGCCACTTCTTAGCAGCTTCTTGCCGCTTTTCTAAATTCTGTTGAGCATTTTTCAGCAATTCTTTTGTCTTATTAAGACTCACAAGAAGTGTATAGTACTTGTTAAATTCTTTAAGTACCTCCTCCGCTTTCACATATTCCGTATACGCTTCTTTACAAGTCTTGTCCGCCTCACCAACAGCATTTATTTTATTTTGCAAATCTCTGAGTTTTTCTCTGCTTTCTTCAAGCTTATAATAAGCTTTGAGAATTTCCCCGACATTTTTAGTATGCTTTTTGCCACCTTTTGGACCGTCTGTGCGCCAATCCCACGAGTTTTCCAGCTCTTTCATCTTATTATCAATTTCAGCCAGAAACTTCTCTGAGGAAATTCCTCCCATATCCAACAAGGCAGATGAAGCAACAGCAGATAGATCAGAATTCAGTTTTCCCCCAAGCAATGCCTGAAGTACACTATCAATCGTCTTCTGATTAGCAAAAATAGCTTCTCGGTAGACACCTTCGCCATACTTAAGCAGCGCCTTTATTGCTTCTGCATACGCCTTGCTGTCAGTGTTCTCATACAGTACTGCAGCCGGAGTTTCTAGCTCGCCGGATCCAGCAGCCCCCCACTTTTTGGAAATGGTATATTCCCCGTCATCTCCATCAACGATAAGTTTTCCATCAATCGTACTTCCACGGGAGCCGCTTCGAACTTCTGCTGGAAAATAAAGCTTTTTATAATCTTTGTCTTTTTTTTCTCGGCCGTCAACTTTGCAGTTCTGCCACAGCAGGCTGTAAATCAGTCCTACCAGTGTGCTTTTACCGGATTCATTCGGTCCGTATATGATATTCATGCCGTCCTGAAACTGAACAGGTTTCAGGTTCCTGAGTCCTGCGAACTGTCTGCAGCTAACACTCTTTATCTTCATATTTCTCACCTCACGCCTGACATTCCCTGGATTTCAACAGATCATATGCCATCTGGGCCTTCTTTGGATCGTCAACCAGCTGCATAAGAAGCTTTGCCGGAAAGGTAAGCTCCGAGAATTCACTTCTTATGAATTCCTCTGAAATCAGCTCAGTAAGATCCCTGTCTGTAGGGTGAGGATGTTCAAAGAAGCGATCCAATGCTGCCGCATAGATTTCTTCGCGGTTTTCATATTCTTCACGGGAAACAGTACCGGAAATTTTCAGGGAAACGGACGTATTAGTGTCCAATCCCGCAACAGCATTTTCTATTGCATCTTTCAGCTCCGTTCCTGATCCGTTTGGCTCTATATGAAGCTCACAGCGTTTAAAGAAAATATTTCCGCTTATATACTTCTTTGCTCGGACAGACGCTTTTCCATCCGGGGTTTTCTCAACCTCGATTATGAAACAATTCCCCTTCGTATTATTTCGAACATCCGTCTGAACATGAGTCCCGGCATTAAAAATCGTTCCCGCAGGTTTATAATTGTCGTTCAAATCATCCGGGAACATCACATGCGTATGGCCTATCAACCAGACATCCATGGGAATAGCCTTCAATTCATCCTCCGTCATCAGGAAATATACGCCCTCGGTATCTATCGTATGCCCCGCAACGGCACCATGGGCGATCCCAATTCGGTATATACCATCTTCCGGTATTTCCTGTTCCTTGATCCACCCCAGATTGTTCTTCGGCGCGGTATCAATCTGGCAATAGGCCGGATAAATGACTACCTCTTCATCCCCAATAGGAAGATCATAGGGTTCAAACCGATTCAGAAGGATAATATTCTCTTTATCCTCGCTTGCACCCAAAAATGTGTCCCAGACATTCGGAATACAATCATCAGGATAATAGTCATGATTGCCAGGAAGTACCAGCACAGGACCTTTGAAGCCGGCCAGTTTTTCAACTACATCTTTAATATGTTTTTTCGCAACACCGTTAGTTTTGTCAAAGAGGTCCCCGGTCACAACAAACAGATCACACTTTTCGGCATTTGCTGTGTCAACCATGCCCTGTATGGCCTCCAAACGCTTTTCCGCCAGCGCCCGACCTTCCGGATGCTTATTCTTGTCTGAATAGTTTCTGCCTATATGCAGGTCTCCTGTCTCAAATAATCTGATCATTTTCTTCGTTCTCCTGATTATTAAACTGACTATCCTTCTTCACTCTTTCTTGTACTTCTTATAAACCCAAATTTTCTATTTTAGATATTATTTCACGCTACCGCTCATAAAACAATAGTTCCTTATTATGCCGGAAATAGGCCTCACAGCCAAACTCACTGATAAAACGGGCACTGTTGTAATTTGCTGTCAGTTCCGTTACGATAATCAGCAATTCCTGTCCTTCACCAAAAGCATCCTCGCCGAACAGGAACATGTTCGATAATTTCTTCTTTACAGCATCTGCTTACCTTGAGAGGTTCTTCACTTTCGCGTTATATTCCTTTTTGACGATCTTGAACGCTGATTCAGCATCCTCCTCACCTGCAATCTTTATAGATAATTCTCACAGGAAAAGGATGGTCTTCTGACGCCGAATCCGTTCCGTCTAAGACAGAGCGCCGGAATTTCGAGCCGCTTCCAAAGACCTTTCTTCAAAAGGGGGACCTCTAATTGAACATCAAACCATTCGGCTGCATTTTTCAATGCATTAATATAGCCGTTAATGGTGCCCGCTTTATAAGTATGATGCGGATAGTTTGTTAGCCAGTAACGGAATTGTTCTTCATAGCTCATGAGGTCCTCTCCTTATTGGGATTAAGCCTAAATTCTGTGGTCATGTCTAGACCAGCAAAATAGTTGTATGTTCTTAGTTCTTACCTTCACGCAGAATTTCTTTTTCTTCATTGAATAGATTGTAAACATAAACGTGATTAGTTACCTTTTGTGAATAAATATCAGGAAAGTCCCCTTCTATGGGCATATTTCTTACCAGCTCTTGCAAAACCGACTCTTTCTCAACTTTATCTTCTTCTTTCATTTCACATACCGCATAGAAAAATGACTTAATTTCATCCAATGCGGTCAATATTTTCAACTTAGTACTATCTTGTTGATAAATATCCTGTTTTACAGTGTTCGGAAATAAATTTATTTCTTCACGATTATAATGTAATTCAATAGCCATATCGTTTTCCCTTGGGAGTAACACCGCTCCCATTTGATCTACCCGTAATAATTCCTTGCATAGTGTTATAAATCCCATTTGGTTTAAGCGTCTAAATAAATATTCTACATAAACACCAGAAGTAAAAGTTTTTTTGTAAACGACATACAAAGGAACGAATTTCCCATCTACCCAATGACACTCATCCATTATCTGAAATAAAAATTTCTCTCCCTCTTTTTGTACAGAAAACGAGGTACTCCTCCTCTCATAAACAATCCGTAAGGAAAAAAGCTCAAATCTACTATTTTCAAGCTTATGCCTTGTTTTTATAGTTTTCCCATTAATAAGATTAGATATGAATCCCATAGTGTCCTTTCTCCTCTTTGAACAAATCGTATCCAAGGAACCGCCTCCCTCACCCCGGCAACCTAAAATCAAAATACAAATCCTCCGGTGCCTCCGCCTCCATCGGTACCCTGAAGAGATGCGCCCCGTTCGCCTTCCTGGAACCCTCTATGTACTCCATCTTCCCGGACCCGATATAGGTAAACGGCAGCTGGATCCCGTCCTCATTGTCCACCTTCCGCACAAAGATCTCCATCCGCTTGCTCGCCTTCAGCGCCGCAAGCTCTTTATCGCTGATATTTGCGACGGTCTCCCACTGAAACGTGTTCCGATCAATGTAACCGTCCACGTACTTAAGACCTTCCTTAGTACCGGTTGCCTTTACCACTGTCACATACGCATAGACCACGCCATCATAAATCTTGGTGCCAAGCATGATATCCTTCGGATTATTCAAAAGAAGCTGCTGCACCTGCTCCTTGCGGTACTTGGACCAGAGGTGGAAGGTCTTCATTTCCTCACCGGGAAGCTCCGCGAATTCTGCATCGTACTTGCCGAGACCAAACTCAAGAAGATCCTGCAGATACTCGTCAAGCTCTATATCCAGCGTGACATCCTGCAGGTAAATGAACTCCTTCCCATCCTCCCAGCGAACCACAAAGAACCCGCTGTTCTTCATATACTGAATCGCATGGACCAGCGCAGCCGCATGATAATGAGCCACATTGACCTTCACATGATGCCTGACCTCATCAAGCGCCGCCTTCCCCGCTCCCTCCAGCATCTTCTGGATAACCAGGTACTCATACGGCCGGACGATCGGAAGCATTTCCGAGACATATCTGACAAATGCCTCCTGCCGCTCATCAAACGCCGGAAGATTCTCCTCGCCGATCGCCTTCAGGAAGCCGTAGTAGGACGCATTTTTCCGGCTGTTGATCTTCGACTGCATGAACTTCACCAGGTCCGGCGCGTAATCGTTGTTCAAGTAATCGACATGCCGCGGATAATTCTCCGCACTGATATATTTCTTGAAATTCCGGTAGTCCTGTTCGAGGTAACGCCTCGTGTTGAAGTTCACCTCGTCGATAAATGAAAGAACCTCCTTCTTCGACAGCTCATCCAGATGGATCTCGACTCCATAATCTGCAAGACCGACACTCCGGAAATCGTCCTGCACCAGCGACGCAACCAGCTTCTTCTCCACGACAAAATTCTCAGCGAGTCCGCCGAGCGCAAATGCGATCTGCACCGAGCGCTTGTAGTCATTTCCGATGAAATCGAGGACCGTCACATACTGCTTGCCCTCGTAGTTTCGGAGACCGCGCCCCAACTGCTGGATAAAGATAGTCTGCGAGTCCGTCGGCCTAAGGAAAAGGACCATATTCACGCCCGGGATATCGACACCTTCATTCAGGATGTCCACGGTGAAGAGGATCTCGAGGTCTGCATTTTCATCCTGCAGGTCCTTATAGGCACGCACGCGCTCACCGACCGAATTCTTCCCGGTCAGATACCGCGTGTGGTAATAGTCCTCCATCGCCTGCGACATCCGGATCGCATGGGAAATGTCCCGGCAGAACGCCAGCGCCTTCAATTTCTGGCCGGGGATGCGGTGCTGCTCAATCATTTTGGAAATGAACTCACAGTGCTTCTCGTCAGAAAACTGCTCGACAAACTTGTGCCCCTTTGTCTCTTTGATCCCGTACTCGATGAGCTCATCGCGTATACCATAATAGTGAAATGGCACGACCAGCCTGTTCACGATCGCATCCCGAAGGCGTAGCTCGTAGGGCACATTCTGGTCAAAGAGGGCAAATACATCCTCACCGTCCATACGTTCCGGCGTCGCGGTAATTCCCAGCAGGAACTGCGGCTCAAAATAGTCCAGGATCTTCCTGTAGGTCTCCGCAGCCGCGTGGTGCGCCTCGTCGATGATGATGTAATCAAATGTGTGCGGCTCAAAGAGCTCCAGCGAGTTCGCCATCGTGACATTCGTGGAAAATACAAACTCCGCATCAAACTCCTTGTAATCCGCGTTGTATACACCGTAGGTCTTGTCCGCACCGAATACTTTTTCAAAGGTCTCAACGGATTTCATGAGGATCGAACCCTCGTGGACGATGTAGAGGAGCCTGCGGGGGTTGAAGTTCAGGACGTCGAAGGCGGCGAGGAATGTTTTGCCGGAACCAGCCGCGCTGCACACGAGTGCCTTCCCCGCCCCCATCACTCTGATCCGGTTCAGCTCCTTGAGGGCCTTCCGCTGCATATAGTTCGGCTTGACAGCGGCATTTGCGACATCATAGTCCATATCCCACCGCTCGATCGAATAGTAAAGTTTCGTCTTATACTCTTCGATCAGCTCCTGCGTGAGCGGCAGTGTCCGCTCCCACAACCGCTCAAATTCCTTCTTTGCCGAATCATATGTCTCCTCCTCAGGGGCATCGATTACGGAGACGTCCCATTCTACATTTTTGAGGAGCGCGTAAACTGTAATATTGGAGGACCCTACCAGCAGTTCATTATGATTGGAAAATTCAAACAGGTATCCCTTCGAATGAAACCCGACCGTGTTTCCGCTCGCATCATGAAAACACTCCCGGTCCAGCCGGCACTCGAACTGACCCGGGTAACGAGTCGCAAGATCCCGGAAAAATGTCAGCGAATCAATATCCGTAAAATTCTGATAGGTGGAGGTGATGAGCTTTCCCTTTGCGCCTCGCGTCAGCGCGGCCTCGATATTAGGGGCGAGCAGCCTGAGTCCGGGTTTCTTAATGAAGCTCACCGAAAAATAAAACCCCTTGCAGAGGTCCAGGTTTTTGCGGAGTTTGTCGATGAATTTCAGATCTGTATAATTTGTGTAAAATGCGCTGCTCATGGGTCAGGCTCCTACCATTTCAAACATAGTGACTGTGAAAGTTGCATAAATCCATTATAATAATAGAGATATCGTGGGTCAATATCTTGAAAAAACGCTTTTTTTGTCTTCGTATCCGATACCTTATGTTTAGACTCAACTCTTTGGAATGGAGTTGAAAATCGAAATCCTTCAGCGTTGTCTGTCCACCTTGCAAAAATATAAGAATTGGAACAGTGCAAGACTCCTCTTTGCTGGAAACTCCGTAAACAAAAATGGCAAAAGCAAGGAGACCCCGGATTCATCTACAACAAATAATATCGTAAAGTTTCTCCAAACACTTGCGCCGGAGGTATTATACCCCCGGCGCTTTTCCGTTTCGTTTTTGGGTCATCCTCGATAAAATACACTCTAAAAGGCACCTCTAACATTTACACCAGAGGCCTTCTACCCTCCATTTTCATCTCAAAACCCATCGATAAAGAAATCCGTGTCGATACGTTTCACCTCATATGTATGCTCAACCGAGACACCCAAATTAAACTTTATCATCAATTTTGTAAGCTGCTTTCCATCCACTAGAACAATACCTGCTGCATCAGCCGATTTTCGAGCTCCGGGAGAGAATGTAGCCGTTGAAATAAATAACCCCTTTTGTGCCTTTTGCTCTTGAAGTGCACCTGCAAACTTCTGGATTTCCGGGCGGTTAATACTTGTAGCCGGATCCCACCTTTTTGCTTGAATATAGATAGAGCTAAATCCAAGCTGATCCTCCTTTATAACTCCATCAATTCCACCATCATTCGAAGCTTGTGTTACGAAGCCGGCTTCATCTATGCCGCTTCCATACCCCATAGCAAGTAAAAGTTTTACTACAAGGCGTTCAAAATCCGTAGGTTCAAGCTTCATGATTTCACTCATAAGATCAGCTGCTAGTGAAGCGTTTAACTCTGCATAGGCATCTTCCAGCACTTCTTCCGGAGATTTCTCTGCACTCTCTGAGTCGGTAGTTGTCGGTGCAGACGTTTCTTCTATATTCTTAAAGTCCTTGAATGATGGGTACTTCATCAGATAATTATTATCTATAATATCTCTGTCAGGAAGAGCTTTTTTACCTTCCTCTGTAAGCACAAACTGGGCACGTGATGGGCTTTCGATGAGTCCTGCCTTTTTTAAATAGGTTCTTGCCCATCCAATACGATTCACAAATACAGATTGTTTCCCGCTCGGTAAACGTTCCGCCAAATCGGTTTCTGTTAGATGCATAGACTGTGCTACGGCTTGCTTAATTTCTTTTAATCCATGAATAGTCCCATCTTCTAGAACTTTCAAAAACGGCGAATACAACTCATAATATTTAGGCACCGACATTATCAGAAACCTCCTCTTCAAAATCCATCTTCTATTCTCAAACTTTTCGCTAACAATGGAATGATGACCACTGCAAGGATCGGAGTCAAAATTGGCACCCAGAAAAAACCTGATTAAGCTCTAATCTGTATTTTCCAAGCGCTTCAATAATTTGTTTTATGAATTCGATTAACTATTCCACTCTTTGTTTTGCTCTTTCATAATCATCCGTTTAGTAAGAAACTATCATCCTACAAATGAGTATATTGGGCTCCCAGTATGGTTTCTCAAACCTATGCATATATTACAGGTACATATTGATTTTATCATCATGCAATCGTCCCCGCAATACGTAACCATGACTACATTTTTACGCCTAAAATGACCGGGAAATTCCGAATTTTGATAACATTTTTACGCTAAACATCGTCAACTCAGCAATTGTTTAAAATTAATCTATCTTTAGCTATCTACAGGCGACACGCTCCTGTTTGACTTCAAAAGTACTTTCGATTATTATGTATTTATACACAAATCCAAGTTGCAATGCTTTACTGCTATCTAGCGCTACTGCCAATAAAGAAAGACGAGCTCAATATGACCTACACTATCGGTTCTTTTAATATAAGAGACTTTAATCTACAACCTAATTCTCAACGCCCCCTTGATTTTCGCAAGCTTGCAAAAATCATCTCAACAGAAAAATTTGATGTTGTCGCATTGCAAGAAATACATTCTGAACTAGCAGTAAAACACCTTGTCAACACTCTCAATAGCCTCGCATATGAAAAATGGGATTATTGCCTTCCTCCAAATTATATTAGCTACCCGGAATATGCTTTCATATGGCAAAAAGCAAGGCTTTGTCTTCTTGACAAAGAAAACAATCCCACGCTACTTAACAGCTATCATTCGGACAAACCCGGACAAACAAAGTTAAGTTATCCGCCACTTGCCGCTCGTTTTACCCCTCAAGGATTAATTGGCGGAAGTAATTTTGAAATCCGTCTAATTAATACACACTTATCTCCACGCACATCAAAGGGGTTTTCACATACACAAGATGAGTTCCGAACTCTAGCTCAACAAATCTACCGATTGTATTCTTCTAAAAGGGATGGCAGCAATCTTCCCGCATACACCATCATTCTGGGGGATTATAATTTATGTATTCTTGATTGGCCTTATGTTGATGAAAGCATCTTCGTCACGGATGGTCGAATCTTGAAAACTGTACAAGCAGAAAAGACTTCCCTTAAACAGAATCCCCCCGATATACCTATAAGTGATAATGATTACTATTCAAAAAATTATGATCACTTTTCATATGAGATCAGCTTACTCGACAAATTAAAATTACAGGACTCTAGAGTACCCGCTCTTAGAAAATATTATAAAAATGATTTAGCTGCATACCATAAAGAAATCTCTGATCATGTTCCTATCAAACTTATATTTGACTTAAAGCACGGATAAAGGAGCCAAATTCATGGAATACACAAAAGAACAGCTGAAAGCTGCCTACGCTTTAAATCTTTGTACAGTTTCTGTTTCGCAGATTATAGCCTATAATGACGCTCAGATTATGGAACAGGAATATGAGGCTATCTTGAATAACCTTAACCTTGAGCAGATGCCTAAAGATGAAGCGTTGCTGAAGATACTTAAGCAGTTATTGGATACTATCACCTTTTTCAGAGTTCAAGAGGGCGATAAGCAATTTATTGAGAAAGAGTATCAGCAGAAAATGAAAAATGCTGTTTGGGCAGCTGTGCCTAATATCGGTATGATTGTAGCCGGCGGCAATCCGGTTACTATGGCCATTTCGCTCGCATCGCAAATCGGTATCGGTTACATGAACTACCGAAAGTCAAAAGCTGAGTCACTACTGGATACCAATAAACAAAAATGGCAATTAGAAAGAACTGCTATCGAACAATTTAACGGTCTCCAGCGAGAATTGTTTGATACAGCCTGGCGATTAGCGGCTACCTATAATTTTCCGGATAAACTTCGCCTTACCGAGCGTCAAATACGTCAGTACAATGCAATTTTGATGGATGATGACCTCTTGAGAAAATATGAGCGTATGGATGCCATTAAGGACCATTTCATCGCTTATCCACCCTTCTGGTATCATTTTGGAAATACTGCAAACTCCATAGCAAATTGTGAAGATTTAGCCCTTTGGGATTCAACCAGAGTTGAATATCGCAACAGAGCAATTTCACATTTCCAACAATTCCGCAGTTCTAACGATAAAGGTCTATTACGTGAGGATCAGATTGCGGCATCTTGCGCTCTTGAATTAATTGATCTTCTGCCTATTGAAACGAACCAAGACACTATCAGGAGTTTATTGGAAGAGGCAATCGATTACTCCGGTCGCGCCAATGATGTTCTTCAATTATCTTCCATCGCCTATCTGAAATTAAATGAACAAAAAAAGGCGGCGGTTCTCCTAAGACAGTTAGTTAATGAAGGATACAATACTATTTTGAACGCTCAGCTGTTAAGTTCGCTATATGTCTCTGACGCTTTACATCACAACTCGCAAAATGCCAGAGATGCGTATTCAATTCTGCAGTCCCGCGTTGGAAAACAGTACCTGTACCCTATGCCAATGCTTGACGAAGTTGATCAGCATCAGCTGGAACAACAATTCATCAAATCGCAGCGAGAAATCCTAAATCAAAAATACCGATTAGCGTTTTCAAAATTCATAGAATCTTATCTTGCGCGCTTTGGAAAAATAGTACCCACAAAAAATCTCGGGGACGCCGCTCTCGAGTATCCTATTTCATATTACCTGGAAGACGAACGTGCATTGCAGCAAAGAAAGGATGATATAAAAGAGATTTTCTCAAAAACCAGATATGCCGAAGAATATAAGCATGTTTTGAAAGATGTTGGCGTTTCTTTTAAAATCATAGCTTTATTAAATGATCTCTTCAATGCGGTCTGCCATTTAAATCTTTCCAACGAGAGCGTTCAAGATATCCTAGCCAAGGACATCGAAAATGGAATTCGAATGAATAGAAATCGCCTTAATAATCTTCAGGATAAAATCGATAATGGACATATCAGCTATGATGATGTAAGTGCATTGCTTGATATCCATTTAAGCGATTTTACCAAGCAATTTTTCGAAGATCTTTTTAAAGAATTACAAAAGTATATTAATTCTCGCGAAGAAATGCAGGATTTTGCAATCGCCGAGCAAAATCTTAATGAATTTTGCATGCGCGAAAATATTCCTTCCCCTGATATTCTTTTCGGGAAAGAAGGCTATAGTGATTTTCGGACAAATGAGAAACCACCTTTGCGATTTGGTCTGAGTCTACTTCAGGATAATGCAACTAGAGAGGGAACATTCATCGACGTTTCCCCTCAGATGGAATCAATAATTCGGCAGACAATCCCCATCGTAATTAGAAATTCTGAAAGAGTTGAATTCTTCACCGGAGAAAATGCAAAGGTTGAAAGATATTTCAATAGTAATCCGAAGTTAAGAGATGATACTCGTCTCAAAGCGTTAACTTTAGCAATTCTTGACGATAAGAGCCAAAAAGGTGGGTATGATCTGATATTTACGAGCAGAGCCATTACGCCCGTTATAAACGGTCTCGTAAAACCCCCTGTTGCATATAAAGATATTAAATTCAGCAAAGGTGCCGCTATCTATATTGGCGGAAACTTCTACAGCCCCTTCCTGAATATGATTGAGCTTGCTGCATTGATTCAACGGCTTGCAGAGATAGCTCCACCTCTACCAGAGCAACCCTTATTTGCTGGCAAAGGGGGATTTGGCTGGAAGCATTGAAGCCGTAGTACGCTGGCAACGTTGAGTGGCCGCTGGCAAAGGCACCGGTGACCACCAGACAGCCACCTATTTGTCAATGTAAATTCACTTACCAGCCCCAGCTTCACGAGCATTTTCTCGAGTTATGACCTACAAAACATATATGGCGTTCCAAAAGGAGCGCCATATACTACCACCAAAAGATTAGAGCCTGGAATATTTTCTTTTTAAATACTCCGCAACGCACTCTATTTCCGGAAAAAGCGTAGCATGATTAATAGAACAAGATTCAAGCTCCTTAAGAATATTTTGCTTGTTTTTTATTAATATGACAATTTTCTTATCATTCTTAAATCGAAATGATTCCAATGCTCCTTTTTCCGTAGATAAGCCGCATATTATAAAAGCACCATCTTGTTTTATGATTCTGCTATTACCTTTATTAGCATAGACGATATAATTATTTATCAAATCTAATTTATTTATATTAGATGTGAACGCTGGTTTCTCCGACTGAACCTCCATAAGAAGACGCTGCGAAATCGTATCTGATTTAGATTTATCCACATCGTATTCTTTAACCAGGTGAAGCAATTGTTGCTTTTGTTCATAAGAAAGGGCTGGAAGACTCGAAAGAATTGAAACTTTATCACTTTGAGGATACTTGATTTCACTTTGCTTTGCAGTTAAGACAAGTAGTTCTCCATAAGACTCTACATTGCTTTCGCAAGCGAAGTATAATGCAACCAATAAGTTCTTTGTCACATCAAGTAATCGTGTAGGCAAACCGTAATGCTGCATTTTTACAAGTTTTTCAAAATGTGTGTGACAATTTTCAAAATCAAAGGGACATTCAACAAGAAGATCATTATAGAGTCCATCTTCATTTTTATATAATTTTGGGGACCTCATAATAGATGGTTGAAGCATATAGTTGGCATTTGAATGACCTCTGAAAAATATGCATCTATCGTCAGTGTTAAAAGAAGAAACACGTTTAATTACAGAAGCCATAGAGTCACAAAAATTTAATTTTACTGTTTGTGTATTATACAGAACGCCATTCTCAAAAGCCACGTAACCACTCATATCTTGAAATTCTGGAATTTCTTTCATCAATTCTTTCGTGAACTCAATGCGTTCTTGCGATTTTCGCAACACCTGATATACCCAATTGACAATGGCTTTAGAGTCTTCATATGACAATTCTTCATCAAACTTTTCTGATTCATCCATCAATATCTCACTGTTGAACGTATCCCTCCAAAAATCATATGCTTTTTCTCTTTTAGGAAACGCTTTTTTATAGAGAACTGCATACTTCGAACCACTTCCACTCAGCATAGCATACATGTTAGTTTTTTTTATTCGGTTATAGATATAAACGCTCATATCAAAATATCCGTCGTATAACATTTTATTGAGACAGATATTTTTAAATGCTTGTTTGATTTCTGGAATTTTGTATAATTGATCAAAAAAGAAAAAGAAGAAGAAAAACAATATAACCACCTCCAAAATAACACCATGTTAACAAGATATTGTAATTATATCAATAGGTTCTTTTTTTTGCAAAAACCAAAACATTTTCTTTACATATATTCGCTAAGATGCTAGCACCAATAAAGCTACAGCAAAGTAGCATTTCCATTCTGTACAAATTCTGCCAGTGTCAAGTGCAGTCCTATTTTTCACTTCAAAACTTGCCTCTGTCGTCTTCTCCTGATATACTAATTATGTAACCACCCACCCGCGTACAAGTCACGCTCCTCGCAACTGTGACGCAGGCTGCACCGGACAGCCTCGGACGAACTGGGGCACCAGCGGCTTGTATTCCTGCATTTTCATGCTCGCGCCTGGGTGCTATATCTAACAGTAAACCTTTTGAAATCTATCAGCAGCTCTTCGATCCCGGTTATGTCGCTGAGAAAATGGAGAAACACTCCAGGTAGCTACTCCACTGATCTCAAGCTTTACACCATACGAACATCAGACAGCCCCGATTAGGGAGCTGCCGATGTTGCTATGCGTGTAGAGCTCCCATTTTGGACCATTTGGCCTGTACACGCACGGTCGTGTATGGGCCTTTCATCTATCATGGTCCGGATCGGAGGTGAGAAAAATGAAAATAAATCGCGCAAGCGCCCTGCGTCTCTGGGAGGAGCGCTATGGTGAACAGCGGTTTGCGGTCGATTTTCACGGGAGCCTGATGTGCCGTGAAGCATACGGTGATCCGAATTATTATGTGGTCGACCGAAATGCCGGGAGATTCAATCTTCCCACTAAGATCTACTGCGGCTGGAACATCCATCACATCCTGCCCGTGGCGCAAGGCGGGACCAACGCCAGGGAGAACCTGCTCTGCACAAATATCGCCACCAACGAGGCCGCGGAGGACAAGATCACGTTCTGGATCGAAGGCTGCCTGTATCAGGTGAAGCGCGTTCCGGGCTCTTCCGAGCACGAGATTGTGCGGATCGATTGATTTTGACTAATAAAAGACCCGGTCTCTCAGACTTGAATCCGAGAGACCGGGCTTTTTATCACCCTTTTGGCTCAGCATTTTGTACACCAGTTAGCATCAATATCGACAGAATGACGGATGTTATTGGTGAAACCTGATTCCGTTTTTCACCTGTAAAATTGCTTGCAATTTTCAACCAGCCATAGTATACTATGACCAGTTGAAAATAATGCGTGTTTGTGATGCATGTTTTTAACTTCTATATTTGATATCTGTACCCGACACGCATCCCGCAGAACTGCGTACCACGTCGGGTCTTTTTTTTATGGATTTTTAGAGGACGAATTATGGGACCCAAAAAGCACCCCGAAGCAATGGACATTCCGGCCCAGATAGCGAACCTAAAGGCCAACAATTTAATTATCGAAGACGAGGCATTTGCTGCTCGCATTCTTCAACGAATATCATACTATAGACTAATCAAAGCATATGGCCTTTCTTTCAAAGTAAAAAAGACAGGTAGATATCGCGACCGGACAACTTTCAACCAGATTTACCGTGTATATGAATTTGATAACCAACTCCGTCACCTGCTAATTCCCTATCTTCAGGAAATTGAAATCACATTCCGTTGTCAAATTACAAATCATTTTTGTGTAAAGTACGGAGTTCTGGGCTATCTTGACGAATCAAACTTTGACGAGAATGCTGTTTACAGTGAGCTTGATAAAAAAATAGGTATTTGCCTCTCTCAGGCAAAAGATTCTCCAATCGTAAAGAACTTTCAATATAATTACGAAGACGGTAAAATCCCCCTGTATGCCGCCATTGAGCTTTTTACCTTTGGCACGCTTGCCCTTTTCTATAAATCAATGAAAGTAGAAGATCGCAAAGCAATTGCTAAAATGTATAAAAATGTTAATGAACATTATTTATCTAGCTGGCTGACAAGTATCGGGTATGTCCGAAATCTTTGCTCACACTTTAATCGTCTTTACGATAAAACCCTTATAAAAAAGCCGCTGCTTTATAAAAAGCAAGACGGCGATGTCGATAATTCCAGACTCTATTCTGTGCTTTGTTGTATGAGATATCTTTTGAACGAGCCTGGTGAATGGCGCAGCTTTGTTAATGCCCTTGATGACCTTCTGAAAGAATACTCTGATTGTGTTAAACCATCTAAAATCGGGTGCATCTCAACCGGGTGGAAAGACAAATTGTTGGATCAGGAGCCCCAAAGTATTTTTAGCGAGACTCTTACAAACAATTCATTATAATCGACAACCAAACACCAGCCTGTAATGGCTGGTGTTTTCAACGTAATAGCATTCTCTGGAGACTTCCTTATAGGATATGATTCCAACCTCATTTCCGATTCCTTCTCCCGCTATTCTCCGTCCCCCGAACCTCCTCGTGATAAAAATAATTCACGATCGTCGGATGCCCCTGCGGAACCCTCTCGTACGGGGTCTCATTGTCCACGAACCGGCAGCCGTATTTCTCTGCGATCTCCTCCGCCTTCTTCTCCAGCGCCTCAAAATAGCTCCGATCCTTCTTGTTGTAAATCTCCTCATAAGGGGGAAGAAGGTCCGGGTGCCTGTCAGCGATATAGTCCATGATGGTCTTCTTGAACCCGCCGCGGAGATTCAGATTTTCAAGCCACACGAGGTCGCACTGATCCTTCGCCCGCTCTATGATCGCCTCAATATCCGTAAGCCCCGGAAATACCGGAGAAATAAAACACACCGTCCGGATCCCCGCGTCATAGACCTTCTTCATCGCCGCAAGCCGCCTCTCGATACTCACCGCGGCATCCATGTCGTCCTTAAAGGACTCATCCAGCGTGTTGACTGACCACGATACCGTAAGTCTGTTATTTTTGTTGATCTCCCAAAGGAGGTCCAGGTCCCTCAGCACAAGGTCCGATTTCGTGCAGATGAGGATATCCGCGCCGCTGTCCTTCAGCTCTTCGAGGATCCTTCTTGTCCTGCGGTAGGTCTCTTCCAACGGGTTGTAGCCGTCCGTGACGGTTCCGATGATGACCTTCTGTCCGGCATACTTCTTCGGGTTTTTGATTTCAGGCCAGACCTTCACGTCCATGAAGGTTCCCCATTCTTCCGTGTGTCCGGTAAAACGCTTCATAAATGACGCGTAGCAGTACCTGCAGGCGTGCGGGCAGCCCACATAGGGGTTCACGGCATATCCGCCCAGCGGTCCGTTTGATTTTGTCATTACATTTATGTAGTGTTTTGCTGCATATTGCGAATTTTGTAGCAGACAGAGAAATTTCGTTCTTCATTTACAATGCCATTGCAATAAGTTCGTCCAGCCGGTCAACCATGAAAAGAGGTACATTCAACATCTTGCCGTCAAAGCTTAAATTGCGCAGAGAAAGGCGAACCATGACCGGGGTTTCTGCCGGGTATTCCTTTTCATAGCGCTTGATGCTGGTCGCCCTTACATTCTCTCCCGCCTTTGCCTCTACAGGAATAATAGTTCCCTCACGCTGCAGAATAAAGTCCACCTCATGCGGAGCCTCCGCCCAGTAGCGCGGCTGAACTTCAAAGCCGCGAAGCAAAGCCTGGTGCACATAGTTCTCCGTCAGCGCACCTTTGAATTCCGTAAAGAGCCGGTTGTTCTCGGCAAATGCAGTTGTCGGTAAATGCGCTAAGCGGCGCAAAAGCCCTACGTCCACCGCATATATCTTGAATGCGTTCGGATCGTCATAGGCAGACAGCGGCAGTCCGGGCTTCCTGATTCGATTCACTTTGCTGATAATATCCGCGTCACGCAGCCAGTTGAGGGCATTCTCGTACTCCCTGGCCCGGGCACCGGGCTTTACGACACTGTACAGAAATTTTTTATTCTCTTTTGCGAGCTGTGAAGGAAGTGACTGCCAGATATACCGGATTTTCGGCACATCTTCTGCCGGTGCATGCTTTCCAAAATCGCTTTCGTAAGAAGTGATGATATCCGAAAGTACCTTGTCTACTTCTTTCGGATCCTTATCCTCCGTCCAGACTAAGACGGATTCCGGCATACCGCCCGTAACGAAATAGCACTTAAGCTTTTCAGCCAGCGGAGCAAAAAATGCATCCGGAATCGGAGCAAAGCTGTCAACGGATGCAATGTACTCTGCCAGGTTCTCGGCATGATCTGCAAGCAGAAACTCTGTAAAGGTCATGGGACCCATTTCAAGAAAATCCACTTGGCCTACCGGGAATCCTCCCGCAAGCTGCAGGCCAAGCAGAGATCCGGCACTGGCAACATAGTATTCCGGTGCATCCTCATGAAAATACTTAAGGCTGTTCAATGCTTCTTCACAGGCCTGTATCTCATCAAAAATGATCAATGTATCCTTTGTGATTCTCTGTCCGCTTGCCATCGCAAGATTTTGAAGAATACGCCGCACATCCTTTGTAGACCGGAAGAACTGCGCATATTCCGGGTTCCGATCGAAATTAAAGCGCACATATCCATCTGGAAAACTCTTTCCGAATTCCTCCAGAACCCAGGTCTTGCCAACCTGACGTGCGCCGCGCAGCACCAGCGGTTTCCTCCTTCTGGAGCTCTTCCATCGCTCAAGCTCACGCAATATCAATCGTTCCATTTCACAGGCCTCCTTCTGAAAAAGCGTTCTCCGGATAATAATTATATCGAGGTGTGCGTCCGCGGTCAACCAGCAATCACGTTTTTCCCGGTAATTATGTGATTTCAATCACATAATTATTGATTATTCCTCCCTGAACTCAGTGATAGATTCGTGCTTTCCTTTTCCCATGTATGGTAATAAAGTCCCCGCCCCGCTGCCGCCAGCATCTGACCTTTTCCCAAAATCAGTACCTGCCGCAGCTCTTGCTGCAAGGCTGCAGATCATTTTTAAATACTCTGTCTCTGTTCTGGTCAGGTTCAACTGTTCTTCTGTCAAAAAAGCACTCCCTTTCTTCTCCGCACAAGGTCACTCCTCATCCATTTCTCTTATATCCTCAAACGGAATATTCTTATGGTAATGCCCCTCGTCCGTGCGTATATTGGCGGTCGGCTAAACGCCGAAATGCAGCCCGCCACCGCGCTCCTCTATGTAGGTGATCGTTCCGATATGCTCCTCGGTGCCATGGATTCCATACGTTGCAAAGCGAACACGATTTCCAAAATGAAAACGCCCCTTAATACGGTTCCTCATGATCATATTCCCCGTACTCACACCCGATGTGAGTCGCCTCGATCTCATCGATCAGGACCATCCGGCCATCCTGCCGCTCATACAGCTTTACGAGGCCCCATCCGTTGCCGCCGTTCCACAGACGATTGTGCCGCCTGCTGCCGTCCGGCGCTTCGTAGTTGATCAGCAGCATATCTCTCTTAAGGCAATGCACCTCTGTCTCCATTGCGGCATGGATATTCTCCTGCCGGACGTGCCAGACAACTTCCTCTTCGTGTTCCTCAAATGAGAACCTGGTCTTCACCATCAGATGGAGCTTTGAAAAATTAAAATCGTACTCCCTGCCCTCATAGTAGAACACACCGAGCAGCCGGCGGTCCAGCGGCACGAAATAGATCTTCGGCCTTCCCCCGCCGATATCAAATACACTGTTCAGAAGCTGCTGACCGGTCTTCCTGCTGGTCAGACAGTTGGAGGACAGCCAGACCCAGGGAGTCGTGAAATCACGTCCCCAGTTCTTGTCGGCATATCCGTAGGACTTCTCCGCCGTAACCGTATATTGCCTGCCGTTGAACGTGACGGTCCCGCTGAAGGCGCTCTTCATGCCCTCCGCGTGCCAGTACATGGCGAAGGCTTCCGCGTCCCGCAGGGGTTTGCTGGCTCCGTAGCCCACATTGAATGCGATCTGCTTGTCCACCGTCAGATCCCAGCTCATTTCGCCCGCATCGCACATCCATTCCGGATGGGCGGCAGCTTCCTCTGCAGAAATGGCCACGCTGCCCTTCAGCGCTGTCTCCGAGGCCAGGCAATCGGCCGCCTCGATCCGATACGGCGCGTCTGCGTGCAGGCTGACCTCCTTCAGTGAAAAGAATCGGTGCAGCTGGCAGGCATCCCTGCCCCAGGTACCCGCCTTTACCATGAGGTAGGACGGCTTCTTGCCGGCTGCCTTGTTGGCGGGCGATTGCCCCAGCACCGGTTCAGCCTCCGCCAGTGCCGGGTTGCAAATGAAAAACTCAATGAAAAATGGCTTATCCTCTCCCGTCTCCGCGTCCTGCGCGGTGAAGGAATGCCACCACCAGTCATAACCGTGATGTGCCAGAGGGCCGCGCAGCATGCAGGCGTCCCTCGTGATGTCGTGATGATTGAACATAGTTCTTCCTTTCTCCTGTTTCAAGGCTTCGCCGCCGCCAGCATCTGAAACACCCCTCAGACCTAAGTCTGAGGGGCCGGGAATTCTATATTATCTTCCTTCAAAAGCTCTCAGAACGTCACCGTCCTCGGTGCCGCCGTGAAGGACGAGAATGTCGCCGTCGCATCCTTAAGATACAGGACCTCGGTGTTGTCATCCGTCTCGGAGTACATGCTCCTAAGGCTCGGATTGTGGTCCAGCATATCCTTCTTGGCCTCCACGCGGTCGTCGCGGACCAGCGTAGCGGCGACACGGAGCCACACGCCCTTATCAAATGCGCAGATCTCCACCTTGGGGTTCGCCGCGATCTGCTTCGAGACCTCTTTCACTTTGCCGGTCTGGATGTAGAGCTTTCCCTCGAAAAGGTTTGCCGTTCCGAACGGCCGGACGCGGGGCTGGTCCCCCTCGACGGTTGCAAGGTAGTAGGTTCCGCATGCCTGCAGAAAATCACAAACTTCGTTAATAGCGCTCATAGTGTTTCCTTTCTCCGCTTTGGGCGGTTTTCATTTTAGCTAAGTATATTATAGAAAATGAAAACCGGTTTGTCACTACTCTGACAAAAAATGGTTTTCATGGCGTGCCCTGCTCCGGTCCTGTGGACAGCTTTCGGATCCTGATGTATACTTTCTATGAGCATCTCTACTAATTCCGCAAATTCCGGAGGCGGCACTATGAAAACCCTGATAGAACTGTATGACGAACGACCGATTGAAAATGTCCTCGCAACGGAAACCTTCCGCCCCGAGGAGACGGTGATCATCTGCCCGCCCGAGGTCGACGCGAACCGGGCGCTCAAAAAATCCCTGGAGAAATACTTCGCTCACCGGAACTGCCCGGTGAAGCTCTCATTTCTGCCGACCAGCCTTCTGGACGCGCAGCAGATCGGAAAAAGACTGCAGAAGGTGCTGGAAACGCACGACGACTGCGCCATCGATATCGCAGGCGGCACGGATGCCGCGCTTTTCGCGGCCGGCACCGTGGCCGGCGAAACTCCGGTGTTTACCTACAGCCGGAAGAAGAATGCATTTTTTGAGATCAAAAATGCTCCTTACGCCAGAAGTCTGCCCTGCTCCGTCCATCTGGACGCGGAGAGCTGCTTCCTGATGGCCGGCGGCACCCTGCTGCAGGGGCGGGCCGACAACAGCACACTTCGGGATTACCTCCCTGCCGCCGAAAAGCTCTTTGCGGTTTTCAGCGAGTTCCGCCGGATATGGCAGCGGCAGATCAGCTATATTCAGCGGGTCTCCTCGTCCGAGCCCGGCGAGCTTTCCGTCTGCGCTCCGCTCACCGCGAAGGCGGATCACGGAAATGTGACCGCCGACCCGCAGCTCTTTAAAGCCCTGGCTGAGGCCGGCCTGATCCTTGATCTTGTGATCACGGAGGACGAGATCCGGTTTTCATTTCCCGACGAGACCATCCGGTTCTGGCTCCGGGACATCGGCTCCGTCCTGGAGCTGCAGGTCTACCGCGCCTGCCTCGCGGCGGAGTGCTTCGATGATGTCGTCATGAGCGCCGTCGTGAACTGGGAGGGCGGTTCCAACCAGCGGGACGGAGTGACAAATGAGATCGACGTCATGGCAGTGCGCGGCGTCCAGCCCGTCTTTATCAGCTGCAAAACGAGTGAAATAAAAACAGAGGCTCTGAACGAGCTCTCTGTCCTGCGCGATCGCTTCGGCGGGAAGGGTTCCCGCGCGATCATCGTCACGTCGACCACCGTCTCCGAGGAGGACTCCCCCATGCGGAGGCGAGCCGACGAGCTGAATATCGAAGTCATCGAGTGGAATGAGCTTCCGCTTCAGCATCTGGTCAATCGACTCAGGATGCGGCCTGTCGGCTGAGCGGCAAGGAGTAAAATGAAATGCAAAAACCCAAAACCCTGTGGACTCTGTTCTACAGTATGCTGTACATCAGCGCATTTACCTTCGGCGGCGGCTTTGTCATCGTCACCTTCATGAAGAGACGGTTTGTGGACGAGCTGCACTGGATCGACGAGCAGGAAATGCTCGATATGACCGCGCTGGCCCAGTCCTCGCCGGGCGCGATCGCAGTCAACGCGGCGATCCTGGTCGGCTGGAAGGCCGCGGGATTTGCCGGCATGCTCGCCGCCGTTCTGGGGACGATCATCCCCCCGATGGTGATCCTGTCGATCGTATCCGTTTTTTACCGGCTGTTTGCGGAAAACCGATTTGTCGCCGCCGTCCTAAAAGGAATGCAGAGCGGCGTGGCCGCCGTGATCCTCGACGTGGCGCTCAGCATGGGGGCAAACGTCATCAAAGAGCGCTCTGCCGTCCACACACTGATCCTCGCAGCGGCCTTCTGCGCATCCTTCTTTCTCCGGGTCAACGTTGTCTGGATCGTCCTTAGCGCCGCGCTCATCGGAATCGTCCAGGTGCTCCGCTCCCGAAAGGGGGCGACGGGCGCATGATCCTTATTCAGCTTTTCTTCAGCTTTCTGCAGATCGGACTGCTCTCAATCGGAGGCGGATACGCGGCGATCCCGCTGATCCGCTATCAGACCGTAGAGCTGCACGGCTGGCTGACCGAGGCCCAGTTCATGGACCTGGCCACCATCGCGGAAATGACACCCGGCCCGATCGCGATCAACGGCGCGACCTTTGTCGGCCTCCGGGTCGCGGGAGCTGCCGGCGCAATCACCGCAACGCTGGGCTGCATCCTGCCATCCCTCATCATCGTCTCCCTGCTGGCGGTGATCTACCGCCGCTACCGCAGTCTCCCCGCGCTTCAGAGTATCCTCGCGGCGCTCCGCCCGGCGGTCGTCGCCCTGATCTCAGCGGCGGGGATCAACATGCTCCTGACCGCCGTGTTCGGGAGTCAGAACTCGGTTTCCCTGACTTCCCTGCAGTGGGGGAATACCGTGCTGTTCGCCGCGGCGATCTTTCTGCTGAGAAAATTCAAACCGAATCCGATCCTGGTCATGGCTTTGTGCGGGGTGTGCGGGCTGATGCTGGAGGTGTTTAACCTGCTGTGAGACAGAAGGAGGGGTTCTCAGGGAGCATCAGAAAAATCCCAGAACCCTGTTCCGGTCTCCGGGTCTCTCTTTCTCCTGATCACGCCTCCGATAACGGGCCTTAATTCGATCTCTGCCGTGTAGAGCACGGTGATCGACTTGATATGCCCGCCCGACATGCCATGCACGCCGTCCTTCTTATAGGAAAATACCGCGTGCGTATGGTGGAACAGCTGCCCCGCTTCATCGGTGATGATATTTCCGTTGAGCGAGGCCAGCTCCAGCATGCCGCGGAGCTCCTGCGTTTCGAACGTCCCTTTGTCCGGGATGAAGGTCTGGATCTCCGCTCCGCTGCATCCGCCGATTCCGCTGTACACCGCGGAGGTGATATGCTCCTTTTTACACACGTCATAGATTTTCTCGATTATTTCATCGCCTTTGTCCATTCGGATGTAGTAGGTGTCGTGGTATTTTCTGTATTCCATAGGGTTCTCCTTCTTTATTCTTCTGTCAGATCCTTATAATAATCAACTACATTCACAAACGGGATCACTATTTTGCCGTTATTAAAAACGCTTGCTGTCATTGCCTCTATTCGGCCTCTGGCAATACCAATAATAGCAGCTGCCCCGTTAATTATCACAAGCTTTTTGAATGCATCCTCGTCAATACCATCTCTGGAAATAAACGCCCCTTCCAATGCCAGTTTGATTTTGCATTTTTGGTCTTCTGATTGTTCAATCTCTATGTCAAAATCGACTGTCATCTGAGCGAAAAAAGACTCACCTATATTCTCAAATTGAGGCTCATTTATATTTAACCCAAAACTCCTCTTAGCATCTCTCTCAATATCCACAATATTATTTTCGACAGTTATTGTTTTGACTGTTGCCCCAACTATTTCGATACCCGATGCAACCACATTCAGTTCCATCACGCAATTGCCTCCTCTTTCGAAATTACTTTATTCCAGCCACTATTCCATCTACTTCCGGACGTTTTCTCCTTGTCCCATCTAACAATTCTGTAGTCTTTTCCTAAACAAGGTTTTTCAAGATATACGCTGAGTTCAAGATCTACCTTTTCACAAATCTCATTCAATGACCTGATTGTAAAATTATATTCTCTACTCTCCCATTTTGAAACCATTCCCTGCGTAACGCCCATATATGCCGCAAACTCTGCCTGTGTCATCCCCATCTCAAGTCTGCATCTCTGAATTCGCGCGGAAATTTTTGCCAGTTCAACAATGGTTTTTACTTCCGCCGAAGAAATTCCTTCCGTTACCCAATTCGTCCTCTTTGCTCCGGCAATCTTTTCTGCAAATCCCATTTCTTATCTCACCTCAAACTCTTCATTATCAATATTAATCACTATTTAACCATCTTAATCGAACTTTGGCGGTATTAATTGCTCGTTCCTGTTCTTGTTCTAATACAGCAAGATCTGCAATCAGTTTCTTCAGGTATCTTTGCCATGGCGGCACTTCTTTCCACGGTTCGTCAACCGCTTTCTGGAACTCTTTTTTGACGTTTGCTATTGCGTATGTGTTAGATAGTCCGGTAATTTCTAGTTTTTCTAATTCCACATCACAAGCCTCCTTGAGTTTATTATATTACTTATGAGTAATATTTTCAATATATTTTAGGTCGAGATTGTACGAATCAATTAGCGGGCAAAATATAACGCCCGGCCTCCCAGAGCAAAATCTGGAAGGTCGAGCGCTAAATTGGTCTTTCGCCTTAATCTCAGCTTTCTTATTTTACTATGACCATAGAGGCCCAGCATAATCTGCAGGTTTCGCAGGAAAAGAGACAACCCATCATGCCAAGCACTTCAATGAAAGTCTATTAAAAAAGCACTTCATATATACGCTCATAAACGTTTCTCAAGTCTTCTGCGACAGAGATAATATCCTTATACTGACTCTCAGGAAGCCCGAATGCCTTCTCGATCATCTCCATCAGCTCGGCTTCGTTTTTCTCTATTTTCCTGTCAGCCATAATCATCCCGTATAACTCAAAGAAAACTATTTTCTTCAATTCAGGGCTTTTACCGGCAAAAAAAGTCACAAGACCTTCGAGCGTGTCCGTATCATTAACGTTCTCCATGCCAAGCTCCGCTTTATAATTATTAAGGATTTCTTCTTCCTCTTCCGAATATTCTTCATCGCACTGTGCGATTTTATAAATCAGTTCAAGGAATTTTTCTTTTTCGGATTGATTCATAACATTTGCAAACATATCTCACTCCTCAAATAACCTTCTCAAATCGTCCTCTGACCTGAGTATCTTATCTTCTTGCACACCGAATTCGTCAGCCATTTTCACAGAAGAATTCATTCTTTCTTCTGATGTCGCATTCCAATCTGTCGCAGCGTCAACAACAGCGCACCAATGCTTATATTCATATTCAACCTGCTCAACGTACACACGATAAACTTCCTGAAGATTCTGCTCTTCCGCAGCCAGCCTATAGGCCAACTGTTGTATTTCCTTTTGATCTGAAAGCGGCAGCAATCCTCCTGCAGCATCAGTATATTTGCGCAGCGCCTGCATGATAACAGGGCCATATCTGGCTTTCAGTTCAGAAAATGCCAAAGTCACCAGCCTGGCCCATCCAATGAGATTAAGATGACAAATCGTAATAACGAGACTTCCTTTTCCTCGGATAGCCGCATCAACGCCGTCAATCGCACACAGCGTTCCGTTCCCTATAAGCAGCATCATCCTCAGGTCAGCATGTGAACTTGTAGGAATGCACTCAGACAGACTCTTTTTTCGGCAGACCTTTTGTCTTACCATCCATAATACTCTGATAAAAATCTCTTCGAGCATCACCGGTATTGACATTGCGACACCAAATCTGAAGTCATAACCTTCTTCAAATACCTGTATCATAATGTCCGCGAAAGTATCCCCGTCAAAGTTTCCCACCTCTGCCTTGAGAAATAATTCATAAAATGGTATCGGTATTCCTGCGCCGCGTCCGTCCTTTCTTCTTGTAGAACTTGCTCCTGTGCAATCTGATAAAAGATGACCAATCCAATTCACAAAACCACAGAATATCATTGAAGGCATATTTGCCCCTTGAAGATATGGTATTGCGCCGCTCCTCTTCGCCGGTTCGACCCTTATCACTTTCCCTTTGTCCACAAAGGTCGCCATTCCCGTGGTTTGATCAACTATAGAAAATATCAAACCTATCAAATCAGGGCTGTGTGCCAGCGATAGCAGATGATGGTTGCTTGGCCTCATTCCTTTGAGCACACCTTCTGCAACATTAAGATCCTTTGCATATCTTGCATCGTATGTAACAGGAAATGCCTGTTCAAGATAACTGATACATTGTACGAGTGTTTCGGGTTGCTTCTTCGGCTTACCTTTCTTGCGGGTATCATACTGCCAGAACATCTGCGACGTTTTTATGACAATATTATCCTGAAGCTTATCCGTCTGCTTTCCGATAAAGCTGAACTCTGGATTTTTTACGAATAAGGCATCCAGCACACCCGCTGCAGCTCCGCAAAAAGCAGCAATCATATAATCATACTTATCCAGCTTGATATATGGGCTTTCATCGGCTGTTTTTTGGTTTTCGATATTCCATTTCGCTTTCCTTGAAATATTATCATCTTCGTTCTCATCCGTTATCTTTTTTTCGATACGAAGAGAAAGCGATTCCGACATATTTATCAACCGAATCAATTCATATTTTTCAGCTTCAGTAAACTCATTATAATTACTGCTGCGAAGCTTCATTGATACATTTAAACACCCGAAAACGCCAGCCTGAAGCTTTCTTAATAATTGATCTTCATTGTCAACCCTTTTCTGCAGTTTAAGCAGCTCAGCTGTTTCACTTCTGATTTTTGAGGTCTTCTCCTCTGCTTCTCTAGCTATCTTCTTATTTCTGCTGCTTGCCATCAGACCGCTTCCTACCAGAGCAGCACCGCCAATCGCCCATCCTGCTGGGCCCGCCAAAGCTAAAAAAGCAGAACCGCCGGCCATCCCGCCTCCACCTACTGCTAAGGCGCCTCCGCCCAGCCAGGCGAGGGCGGCATTTGTCGCAGCCGCCCCTGACAACGATGCAATTGCAGTACCGGTTGATGCGGTTCCAAAGGTGGTGGCTATCGCCATCGCTGCGCTCGGTCCAAATGCCGCAACTCCAACACCTGCCGCAACTCCTGCCCCCGCAGTACCTTTGTTCAGTCTTTCATCCTCAATTGATTTTTTGCGGATGGCAATTATTTCTTTTTCAAAATTTTCCACATGAACCGAAATTGCAGAATTCTTTTTTTCCAGTTCTAATGGCTTGCATGAAATAGAACTGACCAGATTTTCTACAGACGATAACAGTGTCTTTGCATGCTCCTTAGCGCTATGCAGCGATGTGACACTCTGTACCGTATTTTCGTACTGTTTCTTATATTCCTGCCCCGCCTGCTCGCAGGCAGCAACCGCCGATTTCTTGTAGCCTGAATTTAGCATTATCCCCTCACAAATAATGAATCATTCACAGTGAAATATAGTTTCTCTTTTGGTTTTCCTTTTCATTAAGACCATGTATACAGTGCCGCCCTATGTAACATTCTTAAGAGTGAGCGTTCAAATAGAAAACGGCATCTCATTCTGCGCCAGGAATTTATTCATAATACCACGCACCTCATCAACCACTTCGGGCATGCTATCCTTCGCCAGCTCAACCGTCTTCATCGCCGTCTCTTTTGCCTTATCCGCCAGCTTTTCTGCTCCCGGTGCCGCAATCCTTACCGCCGACTTATACGCCTCCGTTGCAACGGCCGCGCCAACCATTCCGCCAACCATACTCACTCCGATTCCTGCAGCTGCTCCTACAATGGTGCCCGCTCCGGGGATAACAGAACCGACTGTTGCTCCGGCCAGCGCTGCTCCGGCCATACTCCCCGCAACCTGAACAGTGCTCTCCGCCAGATCCGCGACAAGCTCATTCGCATCTATAACTCCCGTTGCATAGTCCGTGATGGAATCAAACGACTGCACCCCTACGGAAATCACCACCGCAGGCACTCCTGAATTACCGAGTGCCCTGATCATCTGATGTGCTGAGGAGGACATCGTCTGCGCCACCGCCGTACTCACAAATGCGGTGCCATACGCAATACCACCCGCTGCACCCGTATCTTTCGCTACATCGAGAAATGCCTCCTGCGGCGTGATCTTTCCATCCATCACCTGCGTGATGTTGTCAACTGTCGAAACAGCAAGCGTAATAGAAGCCGCTACAGCAGCACTGTCAAGTCCGGCTTTATTGCTTTCCATAAATGTATCCTTTGCGAAGAGTTTGGCTGCGTATCTTCTGGGATGCCTGACGGCTTCCATCGCCTCATCAGACGAGACGGTGCTCTTCTCAAGCATCTTATCAATTTTCCTGCAGCGCTCAAGCTCAGCTTCTTTTGTTTGAATCGCGTCCGTTTTGCCTTGCTCTTTAACGTGCTGCACCTGTTCTTCCAGACTGCGGATCTTTTTTGAGACCATCTGTTTCATATCATCATAGTAGTCTTTCGGAACCTCTATTTTATCTACGGCTCCCTCCTGAAAATATTTATCATAGTCAGAAGACTTAAGTTTCGCCAAACATGCTTTCGCATCCTCACCGACAAACTTTACCTGGACCTTCTCCATATTGCCGGCATTGTCAATCCTTACTTTGTCAACATATTGATCATTATGTTTAAACTGATCCGGCAAATCATCCGCCCGATATGTCTTTACACCCGTGTTGTCCAGTTTTGCCTGAAGGTTCTCCTTCGCTGTACTTATTACTTCAGCCGCATATCCGGCATGCTGTTTAAGGTTTGATTTTACATAATCCGGATTGACTTTCCACTGGCTGATTCTCTCGAGTCCTAAAGACATTCTGCCATTTTCCAGCATTGTCCCTGAGTACATCTGCTTTACCGTTTCCATAGCGGTCGTTCGGATAGCGGCCATGTCAGTCGCCATATCCTTCATGTCGATTCCCAGCCACCGTGATATATTTCCATCTACACTGTCAGGCATATCAAAAAAGGCATCATAATTTCCTGTGATGCTGCTGTCAAAGCTCTTGCTGAATGCAGAAAGCTTATCACTGACATTAAACGAACCTGCTTCCAGTGAAGCTGCGCCAAGTCCATCAAAATTCATCATTTTCTCCGCCTTTCTACGCCTGAACCGTTAAAATATAGCAAATATCATTGATCTCTTTTTGCGAACACTTCTTAACACGCGAAGAGACAAGTCTGCGCAAATCGTCCGCCGTCTGAAGCCGTACATAATCCTTTTCTGTAATACCGAGAACAGACTGGACCAGCTTTTTAAGGCCAGGGAGATCCTCCCTCTTCCAGGAGAGAAGTCCGTTGAACAAAGAGTAATCTTTTATCAGTTCCGATATTCTTTGCTTATCCGTTCTGGAAATATCCAGAACCTTCAGGGAATCTGCCAGCTCCCGCTCATCTATCTTTTTCCTGCCGATCCATGGCTGCATCAGCATGCGCAGGAGATTCATTCTGGCTGAACTGACAGTCTTTATCTGCCTGCGTTCTTCAGAAACATAGATTCCTTCCTCCACCTCCGCCTTATCAATCATCGTCAGCACCGGACTCACCCAGTCATTCTGATACACGACCGCCACCCCGCTCGGCAGCTTCGCAATCTCATTCACCTGGTCCGCCGTGAGTCCAATCGAGCGCCCGACCGCATCGCGGTCATTCGCCTCCGGGGTGCGAAGGACGATCTTGGTGTTTGTATTTTTAATGGCCGCAATGTCAACCGAGGACGGCGACTGATCGACGATAATGAAGCCCTCGCCGTACGTACGGATCTCCGCGATCGTCTGTGTCAGCATCTCGACGGACTTGCCCTGAAGCTCGGAGGCTCCGCCGCCGGCTGTATTTTTCAGCAGATTGTGCGCCTCCTCGAGAACCGTCACGTGCTTGAGCCCGTTGTTGTTCTCGGTCTTCCGGTCGATCCGGTACTCATTCAGGATGTAGACCATGAGGCCCATGATGAGCGCCTTCGTCTCTGTCGACTTCACGCGGCTGATGTCCAGAATACAGTTCTGATCGAAGAGAACCTCGTAGGGCGTCTGCTCCGATGTGAAAATGAACTTATTGAGGCCGACCGCCAGCGACTTCACACGCGTGACCAGCGCACCGCGATAGTTCGATTTGATATCCGAGGCGTAATCGGACTGCTCGATCAGGTTGTTGAGCTGCTCGACAAGGACCTCGAAGTCCGGATACTCGGGCTCTTCCCCGTCAAACGTCGATGACCCGAGATCCCAGCCGACCTCCTCGTAGGACTTCAGGATCGCGTCTTTGAAAAATGCAGGCATCGCATCGTACATCGGCCAGCAAACGCTGAAAATCTCGACAAGCCCGTCCACGTGCTCCAGCACATGAATCGACTCCGGGAATTTGAACGGGTTGATGTTGATAAGCGGCGCAATCTTCGGGTTCGTCGAAAATACATTGACATCCGGCCAGTTCCCGAACACATCCTTGTACTCACCCTTGGCCGGCTCCACGACAAGAAACGGAATCCGGTCCTGATGCAGCTCCGCGAGCATCTGATAGACGGTGTTGCTCTTGCCGGAGCCGGTCGACCCGGTGATAAAGGTGTGCATGTTCAGGCTCTTATTGACCAGTTCAACCTTCTTGTTCGTAATCTGACCCAGATCAAATACCTTGCCCAGCGTGATACGCTCGTCCGGACTGAGCTCCTCTTTCTTCGAGAACAGATGATACGTGATCACCTCTTTGCCGAATTCGGCGTGCTGGATGACCGGCAGCCCGGAGATGGTTGCCCGCGGGAGTCCGAGGTGCAGTCCAAGCTCCTTGCCGCTGATCACAGTCGTCGCGTCCGTGTAGATATTGTACTCGCCGTTATTTCCGTAAATGAACTTCGGGTGCGTAAACCTGGACAGATAGGTTGTCAGATCATTGAAATCACCGGCGATTGAGAGGTCATTTTTGCGCCAGGAATTGATTGCGGAAACCTCTCTCCCGGAGTTTTCACCGTTCATGAGCGATCGGTAGTTGCTCGCGGCGATCTCCGAAGCGGACATATCATCGGAAATAAAATACCCGGCCACGTTCCAGACACCGTAGCTGTCGAACTCGTTCGTCCGCTTGATGGACTCGTCGAGGAGCTGCATGAGGTCTGTTACCGCCTTATTTTCCGAGGTTGTCGATTTTGAGTAGGTGTAGGACTCGCTGGTCTGCTCACTTGGAGCGAGCGAATTGAGGAACCCGTTCAGCTGCCCGAAAACCTGACCGCCGAGCATGGAACCGCCCACTGCTCCGATTGCGCTGGCTCCGGCGCCGAGAACCGCGCCGCCGATAGACCCGACAAGCGATGTGACCGCACCGCCGATCATCGCAGCCTTCTGCTTCCCGCTCATCTCCATGAAGGATTTGCTGCGGGAGGTTGAACTGCCCTTGCTGTCAGAGAACTGAACCTTTTGAAGTGGTGACAGCTTCGTGTAGAGATCCTGATACTCCTTCCGCATGACCTGAACAGCCTGCGACGGCTGGTTTTTCGCAACGATAAGGGCGATGTACTGCCGCCCCTGCATGGCGAGGGCAAGCTTCTCGAGGCCCTGGGAGAACTGCTCGTTCTGCAGGCCTTTCTCATTTTTTGCATTTCCCACAACGCTGACCGAGGCCATGTTCTGCTGTTTCTGGATCTTATTGGAGAGCACGGCGATCTCGCGGCGGTCTGCATTTTCAATCTTGATTCCAGGAAAATGTCCGATCAGCGCCTGTTTCAGCGTATCCCCCAGCGTGACAGTGGAGCGTTTTTTCGTCTCATCTTCCTCGTCGTTGCGGACGCCGACGTAGAAGTTGGTATTTTTTCCGTCGGAATCCATCACGATGAACACCGATGCGTTGTAGGTAGAGAGGGTATTAAAGACCGTCGTAAATTTGTCCGTCACCGGCTCACCCTTCTCGTACACCATCTCCGTGATGTGGTAGAGGCGCACGTTGTCGATGAGGTCCTCCTCAAGAGGCAGGATCTCACCGACCGGTGCGATTTTCATTTCATTCAGTCTGCTTAAATATTTTCTTCTGAGTCCCTCACCGATGATATCGATGCGGTTCTCCAGTGTCATGTCGAGAGGATCCATCTCTGTGTTGTTTCTTACCTTCAGCTCTTCCATTGTCTTAGTCCCTTGCGATTCCCTTTACTGCGTCAGAAAATTCACCCAACCAGTCGTTATCTGCCTGCAGAAGCTGCTCGTCTTCCGACAGCCGGGCGGATACCTTGTTCTTTTCCTCTTCGTACTGCCGGATCAGCTCCCTCAGATGCGCCTGATAAGCGGCAGATATATCTGCGAAAAATGCTTCCAGTATGCTCCCGCACTTCTCAATCATCTCTTTTGCGAGCGGCTCCGCAACGGCAACGGCGTGCTCACGCCAGTTCTGATAATAGTAGGTTTTCTCAAGGACGGGCTCTGCCTTCTTTTTGTCTGCATTCTGCATGAAAAGCATTCCCAGGAAGTCCTCTTTCGGAGTGACGTATGCCTCCTGCCGGATTTCCAGCAGCTCCTTTTCGATTGAAGGAATTCTATTGTAAACCAGATCCTGTACAGGGATATCTCCGGCGTCAAACACCGTGTCGACGCCGGCCGATTCATACCAGCTCCTGGTATCATTTTTAATCGATTCAATGCTGCTGTTCAGGGTGTCCCAGGTTTCCCGCAGGAATTGCCCATAGAAACTGTCCAGCGCCTCATCGAAAGCTTTCGCCTCAATGACAGCCTCCTCTTCGCGGGTGATCTTCGTTTTGCGGTTCTTCCAGTCGCTGATGTTGGCAATCAAAGCTGAACGAATCATTGAAAATGCCGGATAATAATCCTTAAACTCCGGATTGACAAACTTATCCAGAGCCTCCTTCAGGTTCCCGATCGTTGTGTCGAGCGCATCAATTTCCCGGTGAATCTCCCGATTGGCAATCTCGCTTTGACGGTTCTCCTCCTTCAAAACTTCGCCGATTGCCTCTATGTTCTTGCGGAAAAGTGCAACAACGTCACGAATATAGTCAGTGTAGGGATAGAGTTCAAAATACCGCATGATTTCCGGGGCATCCATAGACTTCACGACCTGCGGATTCTGCATCCCGAGATCAATAATAATCCTGACGACCTTCTCCTCGCTGAGTTTCGGGTCGATCAGGAAAAAGATCTGGTCCGGGGCAATATCAGGGCGCTTCCTCAGAATGTGCAGATCCTTCTTCAGACTCTGCAGCGATTCTGCGTCTATGACATAAAGAATAGGGATGTTGTAGAGGTTCGTCCCCTGCATTTCATTTACATCTGCCATATTTTCGACGGAAATGTGCAGCTTGTCAAATACCGAGAGGTCCGCCGCCCTGCCATGGAGCATGATGTACTGATAGTCCCCCTCGAAGAGCTCTTTATTTTCCTCCCGTACTTTCGCATAATCGTATCGCCGGTTCGGATGCTCACCGAGCCAGTTGAGAAGCGCATCAATATCCGTCAGCTTTTGCAGCCGCTCATTCAAAATGCTCTTGTGGAAGAGATGGACGCTATCGTCGCCGACACCGGCTGCCGCAAATGCCTTCCCAAGCTCCTCAAAATCAAGCCTTGTCCCCGTGAATTCAAGGTCAAAGCCGTATCCGTTCATCTCGTCCCGGAAAATCTCCGGGATCTTACGTATCCAGGTCTGAAGCTTCTTGTCCTGGTACTTCTCAACCAGACTGTTGATGCGGGGTGCCTGCCCGTTGAACTTGATGTCCGTCTGCTGTAAATAGGGGTTGTAACCCAGCTCTGCTTTTACCATCTTGATTTGCATCCTTTACTATCAGTTGATCCTAACGTTATGATACCAGTTATGCCTGCCGATTTATATACCCTGAATCTTTCCAAACGTTTTAAAGTTAGAGATTTTAAGTATATATATATTGCAATTTTACCACCAATGGGTTACTAATGGAATGTATACTTGTAAAAAATAACTATATTTGAGGCGGAAGCCTACTGCCTTGAGGATGGCGTCAAAATAAATGAACCGTCCCGGATATAACACACAAGCAAAAGCACCATGGTCCCCAGGACCATGGTGCTTCGTCTTTCCTATCTGCAATTCAATCAAACTCAACCTCAAGCGAATACCCCGTCGTCACCGCATTGATGATCGGCTGGTAAATCTCCCAGACCGACATCTTCGCAAACCGGTCGGCCTTCTCTGCGGCTTTCTGCTCCTCGAGTTTTTCCATCATTTTGTCACGGGCCATACTCTGAACCTCAGCCATTTCTTCCGGGGTCGCAGTTATTTTCCCAAAGCCGAGAGCTCCCCTTTCGATTTCACCGAACTCAATATCATTTTCATCGATATTAATCGGCTCGCGAACCGCATGCGGAATCTTAATGCGGACGGTCATCTCCGACTCATCCAGCGTAATATCGTCCCGGGAGAGCTCCCCCAGATCCACGGTATAAGTTGCCGTTCCCTTGTAGGTGATGAGCTGCTTTTTCGAAAAAGCATCTATATTCCCGATACCTGTATTGATGAGTTCAGCCACATCCGATACGTTGATCGTATACACCTCAAGTTTCTTCAGCTGCTCGGAATCCCCCAGGATCGCATCCTGAAAATCCGCCGCCGTGTAGCCCAGAATCCCGTGATTCTCCAGCGTCAGGTCCCGGTCCTCAACCGGTGCATCCCGCTGGACGAGGCTTTTGAGGCTGCCGGTAAAGCTCTGTATTTTTAAAAACATCATTACGAAAGCGCCGATCATGACCAGCAGGATCCCTGTTTTAAGGATGTCATAGAGACTGAACCTTCTGCCTCCTCTGCCCTTGCTTCCCTGCATCGCCCCGTTCCGGGCGGCTTCCTCGACCTTTTCGAGAAATTCCTTGGTATTGATCTCGTGCTCACCGATGTTGTCGCTCATTGAAAATAAAACCCCCTCTTGTCCGAAATTTAAGTTCTCTGCTATGATACCACTTTTTAAGGGGAATTCATATACCCTGATTCTTTCCAAACGGTTGTACCATATCCGGGGACGGTTCCTGGGGATTGCGTTGCAATCCTCTGAGAACCGTCCCGAATGCCTCAAGAACCGTCCCGGATGCCTCAAAGAGAATACTCCCCCTCCTCGTCAATCCTCAGCACGAGATCCGCAGCCGCCGACCTCGTAAGGCAGGTCCGCACATTCACCATATCGCTGTAATCCACGAACTCGCCCGCCTCTTTCTCGGGCACGCCGGTCTGCATCCTTCTTCGGACCAGCCGCTCCCGCAGCATCTCCTCATTCGCGCGGATCATAATCGTATAGTCCGCATACTGTCGAAGATCCCGCCAGCCTTCCTCATCAAGGAGCAGATAGTTCCCCTCAAGGAGCACGATCCCGCCGTCCACCGTGATCGCATCCTCGACCGGATTGTGGAGCAGGCGGTCGTAAATGGGCCAGCCGCAGACCTCGCCTGCCGCCACCTTTTTCACCCTCTCCGTCAGCTTTTCAAGATCAAATGTGACCGGTGCGCCTTTGATTTTGACCATCGGAATCTGCTCGCCTCCGCGCTCCGCCGTGTGCGTAAGGAGGTAGTCCTGATAGCGGTGGAAACCGTCAATCCCGATCGTCTGAATCTTCTCAATGCCGGGAGTCCCGGCGGAGAGCTTCTCGAGGTAAGCTAAGAGCGTGCTCTTGCCCGCGCCGGGCGGCGCCGCGAGCATGACAAGGACGCGCTTCTTCTTGCGCCTGTGCAGGTCTGTCATTTCTCGAAGAAACGGCAGAAAGATCTCCCTGACCGCCCTCTCACTGTAGCAGGCGTGCACGTCAAGACCGTTGATGGTTACATAGAAATCGTTTGTCGGGTTCGTCATGGTTTCTCCTCTTTGCGCCGGCAGAACTATTTTTTACTTTACCATTTGTAATCTACCCCATCCTCCACATAATGCCAGAAGCTCCCGGCATGCTTTACCAGGAAAGACAGGTCCTCGAACTGGTCCCTCGTGAGAAGGACATAGTGCTCGTCATCCTTTAGGAAATAGCGAACCAGGAACATGTGGAGATACCCGTCCGGGTTCACCTTGTCGGCCTTTCCGGTCTCGCTCGCGGAATCCCCGTTGTTATACTCGAACGTGACGGCAATCTCTTTTGCAAGCGCCGGAAACCTCATAAATGTCAGCGTCTCGATCCCCGGACGCTTCTGGTTTATCTTGTTATCCCGCATGGCTTCGGAGATCGCATTGGTAAACGATCCGTCAATCAGGCTTGAAAAAGTATCTTCCCCGTCGTCAGAGCAGAGCCTCCTGCTCCAGCCGTATGTTTTCGTTCAGCATATACCGGATGACGGGGTGAAAAACAGCATACCTCTCATCCTCCAGAAGCTTTCCGACCTGTCTTAGATAAGAATCACTCCCGATCCTCATTGCCTTGTCCTTATTCCGGCAGAGCGTCTCCTCGTCCATCATAAGCGGCTTAAGATCGGGAAAATAACAATCCCTCAGACGGACAAAGATTTCAAATCCCCCGAGGTCTATATCACTCCAGTGGAAGCACCCGGCCTCAGGGCAGAAGTGAGTCCGAGCCTCGGCCAGCAGTGAAAACCACCTTCCCGCAGCCGGGCTGAAAACGCCGCCGTGGAAAACAACCAGTTCGTTCGATCTTCGCCGTCTTGCGGCATAGTCGACATAGTTGGCTTTATTTTCAATAAACAGAATTCGTCTGACTGAAGATAAGTTCACTTTCCGGATGTGGCTGACCGTCCCCGAATTCAGATACGCGCCGTCGGTCAGTTCGGAAAAGGATACCTCGCTGCCGTTTTGCAGAAGAATCGAGACGGGCCCTGTGAACTCAAAGACCTGCGGCCAGCGGGTCACGCCCCTTCTAAGGAGCAGCTGCTCATCCGAAAGGTCCCCGGTGTCCAGATGCCGGAAAATCGACAAAACCTTTGGTTTGACAACCCTTTCAAAATGCTTGCTGTCTCCGTACAGGCGGGTGCTGATGACCCTCTCCATCATCTCCGGCGACTCTCCCCGGCCGGATGACAAGTCCTCCGCCGCTGCAAGAAATCGAAGGATATCGTCGGTCAGGTTTGCATCCTCTGTAAAAAATCCGGGCATTCGATGCTTTTCCCGAATTATCTCCATGCACTCTGTCAGAAACACATGTATATCGGATTCCGAAGAAAATGAATCCAGCGCTCCTTCAAGCTGCCGCATAAGGCGGTCCAGTTTTTCCGCTTTCGGCTCCCGGGCTGTCATTCTGTATGCTTCCGCAACGGCGGCTTCATCCGTACAAAGCCATATTTCATCCACCAGGTTCCCCTTCTCGAATTTCACCCATGTATAGTCGAGAAGACCTCTCTGCTTAAGGCGGGCGAGTCCTTCGATCATCGCCCGCTTTGAATCCGCGTTTTCCTCCATGGCGGCAATCGCCGGAACATTCCCCGCCCGCATCTTAACCCGCTGGTTCGAATGCCCCTCCCGGAACCACTTGCTTCTTTCATACCGGTTCAGAAGCTCCTCAAGTATAACAGACTCTTCCTCGCTGAGACTTTCGCGGCTCTTCATTTTCAGTTCTCCTCACTTGCGTTCTCCGCCTCGATCCGCGCAGGATCAAAGTGCCGGGTAAACGATTTACGCCCTTTTCGGTAGACAACGATATTGCGGTCCGCAAGCGGAGCGATATCTCCGATTTTGCCCGGCGGCGCGGAAAAGACAGCCTGCAGGCCGAAACGGCGCAGCAGGGGGATCGATTCTCTTATGCGTTCCCCGTCCATTTTGGAAAAAGCTTCATCCAGGATAATCAGCCGCAGAGTGTTGTCTTTTCCCCTGCTCCTTATGCGGCAGACCTGTGAAAATGAAGCCAGCAGGGAGATATAGAACGGTATCTGAGTCTCCCCTCCGGACTTTTTGAGCAGAGTTCTGGAAAGCCGCTGCTCCTCTCCTTCGCTGTTTGTCACAAGAAGGTCAAAGACCAGATATGTCTTATAATCTGTAAACCGTCGGATGTTTCGCTCGTATTCCGCCCTCCGTTCAGCGGAAACATCTGTCTCCGTCAGAATCAGATTCTTAAACAGTGCGTCTATCTCCTTCTGATACTTTGCATTAAAGTTGGCGGAGGCAATGTTCCAGCCTCCTGTGTCCATCAGCATCGGGTCCGTAATCATATCATAATAATTTCTGTATTCCGCCCTTGGGGTGATGACAAATCTGTATCGGTCCGTTCCGAAAGTGCTGTGCTTAAGGGAATCATTAAGCTCGTTGATCTGTTCACGGACTGTCTCTATGTTGGATTTCAGCTTCGCGATGAAGTCATCGCGAAACTGGCTGTACGCCTTTTCCTTCGAGTCACGGATCTTCTCCACATAATCCGGAAGCCGGATATCCGCCAGCACATGCAGTTCCCTGCTGTATTCCTCATTGTCCTCGCGTTCAATGTCAAACGGCATGATATAATCCCGGTTGTAGGCAGCGCGAAGGCTTCTTCGGTTCGAGAGATTTCTGTCCATGGCATTCTTTGTCAATGCACCGCTGCGCACAAAGCTTTCGCGAAGAGTCATGACTGTTCTTGCACCCTGAGTGCGCTCCTTCGCAAAACGTGGCTCACCGATATCCCTGATCCAGTCCGCATTATAGGACTCCCTGATCTTTTCGCTGAGAGTCTCCTCTTCCCGCCTCGCCAGAGGCAGCTTATCCGTCTCAATGACACTCTTTTGCTCTTCCTCACGGACCTGTTCCTTATGAAGCTTCAGGTTCTCTTCCTGCGCCTTTCCGATATTCTCCCGCTGTTCCCGAATCTCTTTCTCGACTCGTATAATGTACATAAGATCGATCTCATCAATCCTTCTCTGCAGTTCCTCAAGCCTCCCTTTTACATCGGGGAGCCGGCGTCCCGCTTCAACATCATTTTTATGTTCCTCTGCCTCGTACGAGTTCATCACCGGAAGATTCGATGCGCGGGAGTAGTCCTTCAGGCTTTTTTCAATCTCAGCCAGCTCGGCGATGCTCTCCTGCCTCTCAGTTCTTTTCCGTTCCAGCAGGATCTCCATGGAACACCTGCCGATGTAAGGGTTCTCATACCGTCTGGGATTCAGCCTCCGCGCAACAAAATTCCGGTACAGCATCACACTCTTCGTAATCGCTGTCCGATGGTGATTCAAAGTCGCTGCATCCTCACACTTTATGACGCCTCCAAGAAGATAATCGGCATAGAGTCTTGCATCGGCATTATCCGTTTCGATTTCTTCCGCAAGGGAGCCTTCGCGGACGCTTCCGTCATACTCAAGCCGCATTCTGCCGAGATCCACGATGCCTGCATCGTATATTTCCTCCTCCCTCCTGATCCTGTCATAGATTCGGGAGGCTTCCGCAAAATATTTCTCCGGCACAAGCAGATTAAACTTCTGCCTGTCCAGGTAGCCTTCAATGGCGTTCCTCCAGGCGGGATCCCGAATTTCCAGAAGGTCGGCAAATACAGGAATGTCCACACCGACGCGATACGCGGCAAAAAGGCCTTCTTCCAGTCTCCGCTTCAGCTTCCGCACCGCCTGCGGATAGGGTTTTATACCCTTTTCCAGATTTTTGATTTCCTGCTCAAGGCTCTCCAGGTTCTCCCTCATTTGACGGACCCGGATTCGAAGGTTGCCTGCGTGTTCCGTCATGGCGGTTCTTATTTTCTGCAGCACCTCGGATATATGGTCAAAATCGATCTGCCCCAGCATGTCCGGAGACAGGTCCTGCACGCTCCTCAGCGTTTCAAGGGCCTCTTTGTCATCGTTCCGATCCGCATATGGTCCACCCTGCTTTGCCAAAAGCACCTGGAGCCATGTCTTAGCGTAGCGCGAAACTGCATCCGCTGCCTCCGCAAGTCCCTTCTCAAGCGCATCTATCTCTTTTTCGGTATCCTTTATCTCCTTATCCAGCTGTTTTTTCTTCTGCACCATGTCCGAGCCGTAGTACTCTGTCTCCAGCTCCGAAAGGTGTTTCTGCATAAGCTGCAGATTCTCATCAGAGGAGCGAAGCTGATTTCGAAGGTCCTCAATCCGCCTGTTTTTCTCTTCGAGATTCTTTTCCCAGGAAAGCACCCTGCCCCGGATTTCCTCCAGCTCGGCGCGCACGGCCACATAGCTCTGCTGCGCGTGTTTTTCCTTGTTATTTTCATATTCAGCCGTGACCGCTTCGATCTTCTGCAGAGCTTCTATTTTCTCCTTCGCTCTCTGCGCCTCCAGCTCCAGACTCTTATACTGGCGAATATCATTCTGCATCTGGTCGATCTCTATATTGTTCTTCACGTCACAGATAGACTCCGTGATGAACTTTTCTATATCCGCGATGGGCGTGAACGGAACCGCCTTGCGCAGCATGGTCAGATACTTGCGCTTTAACGAACCGAATTTTGCCAGAATCACCTCCTGATACCGGTGGTTGGTATCGATTATCTCAAAACCGTTCTTGCCGCAGTGAGCGGTCAGCCTCCTCTTTAAATCCTGGAGAGAGCAAGGAACATGAGTCGTTTCGTCAACAAACAGGTCCTCGGGCAAACCGGCTTTGTCGGTGACAAACCACCGGTATTTGTAATTCATATCCTCAAAGCAGTCGCAGACAAACCCCGTCATGAATCTGCGCTTTCGCTCTGTATCCTCATATTCCATAACGATGTAGGATGTGAACGGTCCCTTCCTGATATACGTAAAACCGGCCTCCCCGTCGTCTCCCCACTCGCCGTACAGATAGCCGCGCATGGATCGATCTGATTTTTCGCTTGCAGCCTTATTAAAAAATCTTCCGCTGGTATCTCCCAGCAGCACGACCTGCATCGCATCGACCAGAGTAGACTTTCCGGCGGCATTATTTCCTGTCAGAAAATTGATCGCATCGAATTCGATAAGCTCCCGCTCAAATGTATACCAGTGGATCAGGAGCATCCTTCTAAGTGTTTTCACGATTATTCCTCTTCCGCTTCGCTAAGCTCTTTCTCGTCCGTTTCCGACAGAAATCCTTCGTCTTCCACAAGTTTATGCATGTTGGATATCTGTTCATTGGATACGATGAACAGGATGACCGGCAGTATCAGAAGACGGGTATCCGCATTTTCCCAGGGTCCGTCCATCTTTTCGACGATTCTGAAATGATGGAGCATCCGGAGACTTTCATGCAAAGCAATATTTGCAGGCTTCTTCCTGATTGCGCCGATGCTGACCATTTTATGAACAAGGTCTCCCGTTGTCAGGAACACTTCCCTGGACAATGTCAGTTTTTCGCGCTCCTCCTCATAGATGAGCCTCAGTGTGTAGACCATCAGCGTCGTAAGCTTATCGAATTTCACCCGGTTGGCATCGGACTGGCTTTCAAGATATATCACACCGTATCCGCTGTCCCTCCGGAGCATAAAGCCGGCGTAGTCAAGATACTCCCGAAATAATTCAAAATGTCTCTCTACGAAAAGATAATCCTTATTGATCCGGGTCATTCCTTCTTCGAAATCGTATTGCTCCGCTGTTAAAAATGTATGCCCCAACAGACTGTTGACCAGCCGTCTGAATATATCCTTCTCTCCGGTGGTGAGTCTCTCCCATGATTTCTCAAACACGGTCTTTCCTCCGTCTTTTCTCAAACCTTGCGGCAGGAAGCACATACCCGCTAATCGTCCGATAATGAGCTGCCTCTTCTGCATTTTCAAAAGTAACCGAATAGGGCGCTGACCTTTCCTGCCCGCGAATAGTGCCCAGAAGAAGGCAGATAAAATCCTCCTGATTCTCAATGCTGATTTCGGTTGTCTCAAAAGCAGCCTTATCCCCGAACCACTTTCCCACAGCACTGTCGATTCTCCGATCCGAATACTGTCTGCGGGCTTCCGCAAGAAACTCTTCCACAGTCTCCTGAGGAATGCCGCCTTCCGAGACGGCTAAAGGCGCTCCTTCCGTTTTTCTTGTCCGCCTGACCTTATCATAAAGAGAACGGTCATCATAGAAGGCATATCTTTGGGCTGCAACAGCACGCTCCATCTCTGCCGCAACATCTTCCCTCTCCGCATTTCGGAGGAGATCGATCAGCTTTCCCTTCACACCTCTGTCCGCATTCATCAGGTATCGCATGTGTTCTACCGAAGCGTTGGTGTATTCCCTGTGCTTCCTGTCGATCTCCTCGATCATCTCCTCGATACCGTCATAGGTGTCCGCAATATATCCGAGCATGCTCATCGTCTCCGTGAATCCGGCTTCGTCATCTGCAAAAACCCTTCTTTGTACCCCCTGGCCGGCTATTTTACCGACAATTTCTTCGTCCTGCATCCACCGGTTGATCACGCTCAGAATTGCGTGTTTAAACCTTGGCACGGAATCGATCGTCTTGAGCGGATAATAAATCGTATCGAATATCTGTGTCCTGTAGACATCAAAATGTTCTTCCAGTAAAAGATTGACATCATCCGTCAGCGGAATCCTCTGATAGTAGCGCCTGATGTTATTAAACAGGGATTTCAGCTCATCGACCAGATTCACGGTATTCTGATAAGCCGCAGCCAGCGCCTGATACAGATACTCAGGCGTATTCTCCGCCCCCGAGAGCGTCGCGTATGTGGCATAGACATAGCTGTTGTATTCTCTCACCTTCTCCTCGGACAGGTCGTACAGAAGGTTGATAACAGCGATTGCATAATCCGGGATCGTAATGTTTTCATCAAAAGACCGGGTTTCATATTCTGTCTCGATCCACCCGCAGGCTTTTAATTTCCGAAGCAGAAGATACGCTTTTGCGGACAGCCCGGCAGAGGACATGTTTTCCCCTTCCTCCCGGGCCTCCTCTGAAAAATCCGCGTCGGTCATCTCATCTTCAAGTGAATTCATCAGCATCGCGGCGAGATCGTCGCGGCGGATGACCAGCTCGGTTTTAAAAGCCTGTCTCAGCACGAAAAGAGCCTGTACATATAATTCTTTCTTGGGGGATGTCAGAATACTGAAGAACCGCTCCGGTATCCGGCTGAATAGTTTCATATCACATTCCTTTTATATATAATTGGCTAAAGATCCTAAAAAAACATCGCTTTAGCCATTTATAATTCTTTCGGCTTAAACAAATCTTCTGCATTCACCACAGACTGTACATGCGGCGAATACATATTCCGCTTCAGCCCATATGTGACTACCATGGTCAGGTGTATAGAACACCTGGTTTTTGTTGCAGTTTTGAAATCACTTACTTTTTCCCTCAGTTTCTGATCATATTCCTTTGTGATTGCATAGTCAGAGAGGGAGTACTTCATTTCGCACAGATTCACAACATGATCATTTCTGTTAATGACCAGATCGACCTGAGAACCAAAAATGCCCTTGTCTGCATCCGATGTACACTGCCATGAACATTCATCTGTCAGGACACCGGTTATTCCCAGTTTTTTTCTTATCTGTTCTGAATGCTGCAGGCAAACCCTCTCAAAAGCAATGCCCGTCCAGGCTCGCCTTCCGGGGGAATCGATAGATTTTTCCCAGAATTTAGAGTCGGTGGGCGGATTTTCCAAAAATTTAAAATAGAACAGGGTATAATTATCAATCAGCTGGATAATCGCCCCCATATTCTTTTTCCCAAACTCATGGTATCTTCTGATGAACCCACAGCTTTCCAGCTCTTCCAGTTTTTTGGACATATTTCCATTGGCGGCAAGCCCCGTTTCCCTGACAATCTCCCCTCTTGTCATTCCTGCCTTTTTCTTTCCGAGGGCAGTAATGATTCGTATATAGTCTTTCGGATTTCTAAAAATAGAAGCATACAGATAATTAAATTCGCCCTTCAGCAAAGCATCTTCCCCAAAGAAGATTGCATCTATATTCTGCGCCATGCTTTTGTCTGCCTGTACGAAATCCCAGTAATAGGGTACTCCGCCCATAACCATATAGCCCTCAAGGATATCATAGTGATCCATCTGGATGCCTTTACTCTCCAGATACTTTTCACATTCGTACAGATTAAACGGCTGAAGCGAAATTTTGTCCGTAACCCTGTTGTGCAGACCTCCTTTATCATGAATCACCGTCTTGAGAATCCATGACGTTGCAGAGGTACATATAATAAGCAGAATGTCTTTTCTGGCAGAAGCAAATCCGTTCCAAAAATTCTCAAGTGCCATCAGAAGGTCCGAACGAGGAGTATCCATCCAGGATAACTCATCCAGAAAGATAACCTTTCTCTCCTCTTCCGACGCACGAATCAATGCTTTCAGTTGCCTGAAAGCATCCATCCAGTTTTGGGGAGCAGTAACATTATAAGCCCCTGCTTCTATAAGAGAATCTGCAAATGCATCAAGCTGAGCCCGAAAATTCCCTTTTGCGAGCCCGGAATGCTGAAATGTAAATGTATAATTAAATGTTTCCCGAATTAAAAAAGTCTTTCCGACTCGTCTTCGCCCATATACAGCAACAAATCTGGATCGATCCGCCTGCCGGGCCTGACGCAG